>Ga0073934_10002198_pt1 | contig 41989 bp, 39 predicted proteins | sample LarsenN4metaG_FD_76834 | JGI IMG/M metagenome (GOLD analysis project Ga0073934, IMG submission 76834) | Hot spring sediment bacterial and archeal communities from British Columbia, Canada, to study Microbial Dark Matter (Phase II) - Larsen... ...
AGTGCGATACAAGCTGTCGAAGGGTACGGAAGCCACGCACATCCATTGTTACGTGGACGGAGAATATCAGAAAGGGTTTAAAGGCGTGGTCAAGGGGCTCACGCGCGGCTCGCACGAGATCAAGCTTGTGGCGGCGGGCCACGATCATGACGCGCTGAATGCCGAAGCGACAGTCACGATTGAAGTGGAATGATGCAAGCGAAGTAGCACGGATCGTGGTGCGCACGCCTTCATTTTCACCGCGAGCAGCACGAACCTGGTAGAGGGATACGGTCCTACGAGAGACCAATGGGGCCCGATGAAAGCCCACATGCCGATGTGCCGTCCGGATAAGACGGTACATGGCTGAAACGAAACGCGAGCGGTCCTGCCCATGGCGATGAAAGTCACGGTCGGTCCTCCCGTCACGACCATCAATTATGGCCACACGTTCCTCGTGTCCGAATTCAACGGCTCCATTACGGATGCCTCCGACCAAGGCCTCTATGCACGGGACACGCGATACCTCAGCCGCTATCAGCTCTTTATCGACGGTGAGCCCTGGACCCTGTTGAATTCAGGCGCCGTCGCCTATTACGCCTCTCGTACCTACCTGGTGAACCCGAAGGTCGTGACGGAGCATGGAGCCATTGCGGCCGGAACCTTGGGCCTCGTGCTGGGCCGTACGATCGGAGAGGCGCTGCATGAGGACATCGATATCAGAAACTATAGCGCCAAGCGGGCCCGCTTCAATCTCGAACTCCTGATCCGCAACGACTTTGCCGACATCTTCGAAGTCAGGGCCAAAGAGCGGACACGCAGAGGCCACATCGAAACCGAGTGGGAGGGCCAAGCCCAACGGTTGATCAGCCGCTATGCTCACGGCGACTTTCGTCGGGCGCTGCTGGTGTCGTTGGAGCATGGCGGTTCGAAAGCACTCTACGGCAACGGTCGGATCAACTTTTCGATCGATCTTGCGCCGGGTGCGACTTGGCACGTTTGCTGTAAATACGACATCCGGGAAGGCGACCTTCTCCGGCGGGCTCCGAGCGAATGCGTTCAGACCTGTGAAGACTCCGGCGTCGCCCACAGTCTGACGAGCTGGAAGCAGGTCACCACGCAGATCACCACCTCCAACGAAGAATTCTATCGATTGTACCGGCAATCGGTGGAAGACATGGCGGCCTTGCGTCTCCCGGCCGACGAGGGCGATCCGGAAGACCTGCTGGCCGCCGCCGGGGTTCCCTGGTTTGTCAGCGTTTTCGGCCGCGACAGCCTGATCGTCAGCTTGCAGAACATGACGGTCTATCCGGATTTCGCCCGGGGCACGCTCAAGCGGTTGGCCGGGCTCCAAGCGTCCGACCTGGATGCCGACCGGGACGCAGAGCCGGGCAAGATGCCCCATGAACTACGGGTCGGCGAGTTGGCGCATTTCAAGCGTATTCCACACACTCCCTACTACGGAACCGCCGACGCGACCATCCTCTATATCATCGCCTGGCACGAAGCCTGGAAGTGGCTCGGCGACGAGGCGCTCTTCTCCCGTTACGAGCCGGTCGTCAGACAGTGCCTGCACTGGATCGATCACTATGGAGATCGAGACGGAGACGGGTTTCAGGAGTACCAGACCCGCTCGGAGAGGGGTTACGAGAACATGGGATGGAAGGACGCCGGCGATGCGGTCGTCTACCCAGACGGCTCGCCGGTCAAGGGGCCGAAGGCGCTCTGCGAGCTGCAAGGCTATGTCTTCGACGCGAAGCGCCGGGCTGCCGAGGCGGCGGAGTATTTCGGCGATCCGGTGTGGGCGGCGAGACTTCGACAAGAGGCCGCGGATTTGCAACGGCGGTTCGAAGAGCGGTTCTGGTGCGAGGATCTCGGTTGCTACGCCTATGCCTTGGATGGGGACAAGAAGCCGGTGAAGACGATCGCCTCCAATGCCGGCCATCTCCTCTGGAGCGGCATCGTCCGTCCGGACCGCGCCGAACAGGTGGTGCGGCGATTGCGCGAGCCGGACATGTGGAGCGGCTGGGGCATCCGGACCTTGTCCGAGCGGAATCCTGCCTATAACCCGTTTTCTTATCAAAACGGATCGGTATGGCCGCACGACAACGGCATCATCGCCATGGGATGCAAGCGCTATGGGTTTGCAGACGTGGCGGCCATGATCGCCCGCGATATCAGCGAAGCCGGCCGTTACTTTCTGCTCAATCGCCTGCCGGAACTCTATGCCGGTACCGAACGGGGGCCGGGGACGTTCCCGGTGCAATATCTGGGGGCCAATGTGCCGCAGGCTTGGGCGGCGGGGAGCGTCTTTCATTTCCTGCGTGCCATCTTGGGACTGGACGCCGAGGCGGCCAAGCAAACACTGTATGTCGATCCGCTGCTCCCGTCCTGGCTTCCCGACCTCACGCTTCGCCGGCTCCGGGTCGGCTCCGCGATGATCGACCTTCGCTTTTGGCGGGAAGGGGCTGTCACCCGCCATGAAGTGCTCGCCTTGAAGGGGGAGCTTCGGGTGGAAACGCGACAGGCTGAATAGCCGGCGAGAGCAATCGATCGATCGCGAGGGCGCCCTCTCCGTCTTTCGGCCGCCGAGATATGGAGGTACATTGATGAGGCAAGGCAGCCGACTCTCTCCTCACCGCCGCAAGGTTCTCGTGATCGATGTCGGCGGCACGAACGTCAAGATCCTCGCGACCGGGAAACGAACGCCGCGCAAGGTCCCGTCCGGTCCGGCCATGACGGCCAAGGCCATGGTGACGGCGGTCAAGCAACTTGCGGCCGATTGGCGCTACGACGTCGTCTCGCTCGGCTATCCCGGGGCTGTCTCGAACGGGCGGCCGGCCGTGGATCCCAAGAACCTGGCCGCCGGTTGGGTGGGATTTGATTTCGAGAAGGCGTTCGGCTGTCCGGTCAAGGTGATCAATGACGCGGCGATGCAGGCGCTCGGGAGCTACGAAGGCGGACGCATGCTGTTCTCTTGGGGCTCGGCACCGGCCTCGGGTCCGCGCTGATCACCGACGGCGTGTTGGTGCCGATGGAGCTGGCGCATCTGCGCTATCGGAAAGGCCGCACCTATGAGGACTACGTCGGCTCGCGCGGGCTCAAACGGTACGGCAAGAAGAAATGGCGCCGGTACGTCGACGATGTCGTGGCCGCGCTCCGTCGGGCGCTTCAAGCCGATTATGTCGTGCTCGGCGGCGGCAACGCGAAACGGCTCATGAAGTTACCTGAATGGGCGCAATTGGGCGATAACTCACACGCGTTCATCGGCGGGTTTCGCCTGTGGGAAGAATCTTGGAAGGACGAGCGTCCTTCCTGCGTGGTGCAGCGCGATGGCGCCGTCATCGGGATGGAAACCTCGGCGTCGTTGAAAGAATTGCAGCGCAAATTTGGGTTTACGCTCGGACGAAGACATCGCGGACTATGACTAGTCGTACCACTCCAGGAGCATAACCGGTATGAATGCCGCCATGAAACGAGAAACCGGACCATTGAGAAAGGTACAGGCCGATGAATCTACCTCATGAGCCGCAGCCGGTCGCCTTCTTGTTCGACTTGGACGGCACGCTGGTCGACAGCGTGTATCAGCATGTCCTGGCTTGGCGCGAAGCCATGCAAGGTGCGGGGATTGAGCTGGCTGTGTGGCGAATCCACCGACAGATCGGCATGAGCGGCGGCCTCATGTTGTCGGCGTTTCTTCGGGAGATCGGGCGTGTCCTCTCCATGGAAGAAGTCGAGCGGATTCAGCGCGCTCACGCCGAGGCCTATCGTCGGCAGGCCGGCTCTTTGCGCGTGCTGCCCGGCGCGCTGGAATTGCTGGCAGAGCTTGGGGCGCGCAGCGCGCCGTATGCCATCGCCACCAGCGGACGCTCGCAGAGTGCGCAGCCTACGCTCAAACTCTTGAACCTGCCCCCGGATGTGCCTGTCGTCACTCGCGATGACGTGCGGCATGCGAAGCCGGATCCGGATCTCTTCGTTGCCGCAGCCCAGCGGCTCAAGGTACCGATGAACCAGTGCGTGATCGTCGGGGACAGTGTCTGGGACATGCTGGCCGCCCGTCGGGCCTGGGCCTTGGCGGTCGGTTTGCTGTCCGGAGGGTACGGGCGCGAAGAGCTTCAGCAGGCCGGTGCTTACAGAGTGTATCAAGATCCGGCTGATCTCTTGCGCCATCTCGACGAAGTGGGAGCGCGATCAAATTGACTCTCAGAAAAGGAGGTCAGCCATGGCTCGGATGAAAGCCATTCAAGCAAGGAGGCCGGGCAGCGATTGGGAAATGATCGAGCGTGAGATTCCGGAACCGGCGTCAGGCCAAGTGCGGATCAAAGTGGAGGCCTGTGGAATCTGTCACAGCGACATGCTTATCAAGGAGGGACATTGGCCGGGTCTTCAGTACCCGCGTGTGCCGGGACATGAGGTGGCCGGCCGAATCGACGCGGTGGGACCTGGCGTGGCCATGTGGAAAAGCGGTCAGCGCGTCGGTGTCGGCTGGCACGGCGGCCATTGCGGCCACTGCGGATCGTGCCGCCGCGGTGATTTTATCATGTGCCGGTCGGCGAAAATTTGCGGTTTCAGTTATGACGGGGGGTGGGCCGAGTATCTGGTGGTGCCGGAAGAAGCCGTTGCTTCCTTGCCTGACGACTTAGCGTCCGATCAAGCGGCACCGTTGCTGTGTGCGGGCATTACTACGTTTAACAGCCTGAGGAACAGTGGAGCTAGAGCGGGCGATCTTGTTGCCGTGCAGGGCATCGGCGGCTTGGGCCATCTTGGAATTCAATATGCCTCGAAGATGGGGTTTTCAACCGTGGCAGTCGGCCGTGGAAAGGACAAAGAGCCGCTCGCAAGACAGCTGGGCGCGATGCACTATATTGATGCAGCTCAAGTCAATCCGGGCGAGGCCTTACAGCGGTTGGGCGGGGCTCGGGTCATTCTTGCGACGGCCCCGGACAGTACGGCCATTTCGGCCGTTGCGGGCGGCCTGGGGGTTAACGGTAAGCTGCTGGTCGTCGCAGCGCCTGGAAAACCGATCGACGTCAGCGCCGTTACTTTAATCATGAAGCGCGCCTCTGTCCAAGGCTGGCCTTCCGGGACCGCCACGGATTCGGAAGACACGCTGTGTTTCAGCGCCGCGGCCGGAGTGCGCCCGATGATCGAACGCTATCCGCTTGCCCGCGCCGCGGAGGCCTATGAGAGCATGATGACCGGTACGGTGCGATTTCGTGCGGTCCTGACCATGAACAGCTAACCATGAAGAAAGAGGATCAATGGAGGCAAGACTCCTGTAAGAGAGAGACAATGGCAGCGGAAGGTCCTGTCGATCGCCTATAGCCAGTCGGGGGCAGGTCATTCGACTGGAGGCTTGTGTGCCAAGCCCCATTGGTGCATGGCCTCTACGACGGGTTTAAGACTCAAGCCTAATGGAGTGACAGAGTACTCCACTTTGGGAGGAATCTGGGCATAGACCGTCCGGGTCACAATGCCGTCCCGTTCCATGTCTCGCAGTTGCTGCGTCAACACCTTTTGCGACACGCCGGTCAGCGTCCGCTGCAGCTCGGAGAAACGTTTGACGCCCTGGAACAGATACCACAGGATCACGATCTTCCATCGGCCGCCGATCAGCTTCGCCGTCGATTCAGCCGGACATGTCGAGGGTGAGGCCATACAACTTCATTCCGTTGTGAGTATCCGTCTGGTGCGAAAGGCACCGATCGGTGCCTTCTTGCCTTCGTGGTGAGTCGTCTTATACAGAATCTGAACGGACCGTGCCAAGACGTATCTGGAGCATGTCCATTTGCCACGGAAGGAGAGACACGATGAGAACAGAGGGCCGACACGAAGTGACCCATCCCATCGTCGACATCAGACGCAGCGACGAACGATTTCATACCAGGATCGACTGGCTGGACTCGCGACACAGTTTCAGCTTTTCGCATCACTACGATCCGAGCAATACCCATCATGGGTTGCTGCTCGTGCACAATGACGATGTCGTCAAGCCCAACACCGGCTTCCGGACTCACCCGCATCGCGACATGGAAATCGTAACCTGGGTGTTGGATGGCGAGTTGGAGCATAAGGACTCGGAAGGCAACAGCGGCATCATCTATCCAGGGCTTGCCCAGCGGATGAGTGCGGGAACGGGCATTTGGCACTCCGAGATGAATCCGCAGGGCGACAAGGACGTGCACTTCATCCAGATGTGGGTGCCGCCGGATCAGGAGCGAGTGACGCCCGGGTACGAGCAACTCGATATCAACGGGGAGTTGAACAAGGGCGGGCTGGTCCCGATCACATCCGGCCGCGGACATGGCGCGGCCATTTCGATCAGACAGCGAGGCGCCGTTCTGTGGGGCGGGAGACTTCGACCGGGCGAAACGGTGACAGTCCCCGATGCCCCCTATGTCCATGTGTTCGTAGCCAAGGGAAGTGCTGAGCTGAAGAAGCCGGTCAGTTACTCGCGGGCGATGCGGCTCGCTTGACTGCAGCGGGATCGCGCCGACTCAGTGCCGATGTCGCGCTGGGTGCTGAAGTCTTGATTTGGGAGACAAGCCAGGCGCTGGAGTTGTGATGGTATCGTCTTCGAGCGGAAGGAAAACCCGCCTCGTGTTGGATTTCGATCCGGCAAGAGATACGGCGGGTTGCTGAATGGACAGTCTGCATCAGCTTGAGATCATTATCCTGTTGCTAGCCGTTGTTCTGGTCCTGACGACGGTCGCGCAGAGACTTCTGGTTCCTTATCCGATACTGCTGGTCGTCGGTGGGCTTCTCTTGGCCGTCATCCCAGGGGTGCCCACCGTCACCCTCAATCCCGACGTGGTCTTTCTGGTGTTCCTGCCGCCTATTCTCTGGGCCGCTGCGTACTTTACCTCCTTCCGCGATTTCCGTGACAACCTGCGCCCGATCTCGCTGCTCGCTGTAGGGCTTGTCCTGGTGACGACCGCCGCCGTGGCCACGGTGGCTCACGCCTTCCTTGGGTTCGGATGGGCGGAAGCGATCGCGCTCGGGGCTATCGTGTCTCCCCCTGATGCCGTGTCGGCCACCGCCATCGGCAAACGCCTCAGCCTGCCGCGGCGGATCGTGACGATTCTAGAGGGTGAAAGCCTCGTCAATGACGCGACCGCCTTGGTCCTCTATCGAGCAGCGGTGGCGGCGGTGGTCAGCGGCAGTTTTGCGTTGGGCGAGACCCTGGTCCAGTTCGTATACGCCGCCGTGGTGGGCGTCGCCGTCGGGCTGACGGTCGGATGGCTTACACGGTGGGCTCTCCATGTGATCGGCGATAGTTTCACCGAAATCGCCGTGACATTGCTCGCTCCCTATGTGGCATGGGTCGCAGGAGAATCCTTGCATGCCTCGGCCGTCCTCTCGTGTGTCGCGGGCGGTCTGTATCTGCGACGGCATTTCAGTAGGGTGGTGGCGCCCGCGACCAGGATCCAGGGGCGCGCCGTGTGGGATCTACTCGTGTTTCTGTTGAACGGCGTGATTTTCATCCTCATCGGATTGCAGCTTGGCGCGCTCCGGGCCGCCATTCCACCGGATCGTCTAGGCCCGCTTCTTGTGGGCGGGGTACTCATCAGCGTCACGGCCATTCTCGTGCGGTTGGGCTGGGTGCCGATGATCGCCGTCATCCCCCGCTATCTCAGTTCAACGCTGCGGGCGCGGGATCCATTGCCGCCTTGGCCGCATCTCTTTCTGGTCGGGTGGACCGGTATGCGGGGGATCGTGACGCTGGCAGGGGCCATGGCCTTGCCCGTGTCGACCGTGGCCGGCCATCCTTTTCCGTTTCGTGCAGAAATCATCCTGCTGAGCTTTACGGTGATTCTTGTCACGTTGGTTTGTCAGGGGTTGACACTGGCTCCGCTAATACGGAGATTGGGGATATCCGACGGGCCGGAGGGAGAGCGAGAGGAGATGCATGCACGGGAACAAGCGGCCAAGGCGGCATTGTCGCGCTTGGATGAGCTGTCTCAGGAGGAATGGCCGAAGCCTCACCATGTTGAACAGTTGCAATCACATTACGGCCGACGGCGACGACGGTTTTCCCAGGACGCCGGCGTCGATCCTGAGTGTAAGAAGGAGACCAGTGACGCGCTGCTTCGGCTCAGAGAGGAGACGCTCGCCGCCGAACGGTCGGCGCTGATTCAGCTCCGCGATGACGGCACGATCAGTGACGAGGTGCTGCACCGTCTGGAGCAGGAGCTGGACGTCGAAGCATTGCGCCTCGGCCTTGGTGAACGACGGATACCTCACGGCGGTGGAGTCGTGTAATGGATCTCCACGGCGTCACTCTCCTGGACATGCGTCCATAGATCCGACCGGCAGCGATGGGCGTCATAAAAATGGTTCTCAACGAATCATGATGATTTCAACATCGCCGGCATGGCCAAGCTTTTTATCGAAAGAAACGTACCAATGAGTTATCAACCGATCCAAAACTACGGCATCATCGGGAACATGCGTACGGCGGCGCTCGTCGGTCTGAATGGATCGATCGACTGGCTATGCTGGCCGCATTTCGACTCACCGAGCGTATTTGCAGCCATTCTCGACGATGAGAAGGGCGGCCGGTTCGAGATCACGGCCGTCAACACCGACATTTCCCCAAAGCAGCTCTATTGGCCGGAGACCAACGTGCTTGTCACGCGCTTCCATGCGACGAGCGGGGTCGCCGAGATTCTGGATTTCATGCCGGCCGGCCTGTCCCTAGAGTCGCCATGGCACCATCAATTGATTCGCCGGGTTCGGGTGACGCAGGGAAGTATGGAGTTTCAAGTCCGCTGCCATCCGGCCTTCAACTACGCGCGAACGCCTCATCAAACGCGGGTCACCAAGCAAGGGGCCGGTTTTTATTCATCGGATTTGAACCTGGGGCTGGCGACCGATATCCCCCTGACGCCCGACGATCGAGGTGTCCGCTCGGTATTCGTTCTGCAAGAAGGGCAGTCGGCGGTGTTCGTCCTCAGGCCTATTGAAGCCGATGAAAGCTGCGGCTCCTGGCCCTCCTCGGGCGAAGCCGATGCATTGTTCGAGCACACCGTGAAGTATTGGCGTCACTGGCTCTCGCGATGTACCTACACCGGTCGATGGCGAGAAATGGTCCACCGCTCAGCCCTCTGTCTGAAGCTGTTGACGTTCGAGCCGACCGGCGCCATCGTGGCCGCGCCGACCTGTAGTTTGCCCGAAACTCCCGGAGGCGTTCGCAATTGGGACTATCGGTACACGTGGATGCGCGACGCCGCCTTCACCGTTTACGGTTTTCTGAAAATCGGGTTTACGGAGGAAGCGGACCGCTTTCTGAAATGGCTGGCGGCGCGCGCCAAGGAGGTCGAGGCGGACGGCTCGCTGCAGATTGTGTATGGAATCGACGGCCGTCACGATTTGACGGAACAGACACTCGATCATCTGGACGGCTATGGCGGGGCGAAGCCCGTACGGATCGGCAACGGTGCCTACAACCAGTTGCAGCTGGATATCTACGGCGAACTGCTCGACGCCGTCTATCTGTACAACAAGCATGTAATGCCGATCGGTCACGACACCTGGATGAGGATCAGACATCGGCTCGATTGGCTCTGTGACAATTGGCAGCAACCGGATGAAGGCATTTGGGAAACCAGAGGCGGACGCCGGCAGTTCGTCTACTCCAAATTGATGTGCTGGGTCGCGATGGATCGAGGCCTTCGCTTGGCCGACAAGCGGTCATTCCCCGCCGATCGCGCTCGATGGCTCCGCGTTCGAGATCAGATGTACGATGAGATCATGCAGAAGGGATGGAATGCCGAGCGTCGAGCGTTCGTTCAACATTACGACAGCCATTCGTTGGATGCCTCGAATCTCATCATGCCGCTGGTGTTTTTCCTGTCGCCGAACGATCCGAGGATGCTCGATACCTTGGCGGCCATTACTCGCTCACCGAAATCCGGTGGGCTGATGTCCGATGGGTTGGTGTATCGGTACGACAGTGAAACGGGCGAAGACGGCCTGCACGGAAAAGAAGGAACCTTCAATATGTGCACGTTTTGGCTGGTGGAGGCCCTCGCCCGGGCCGGACGCGTCGATCGCGCCAAACTGGAAGAGGCACGCTTCCTGTTCGAGCGGATGTTGGGGTATGCCAACCACGTCGGGCTGTATGCAGAAGAGATCGGAACCGGCGGTGAAGCACTCGGAAATTTCCCGCAAGCCTTCACCCACTTGGCGCTGATCAGTGCCGCCTACAATCTTGATCGAGCCTTGGGAAAGAAGGTGTAGGCTCGGATTGTCCAACGACCGACTAGGCTTAGATTCAAAACAGGGAAACAGAGAGACGAAATTCAAGAGATGAGTACAACACGCCAGGAACTGTGGTTGATTCGGCACGGGGAAACTGAATGGAGCGCGGCTAAACGCCATACAGGTCGGACTGACATCCCTCTGACTTCGACAGGTGAGCGTCAGGCTGCCGCACTGGGTCGAACTCTGGCCGGCCGACGATTCGCATCGGTGCTCTGTAGCCCACTGCGTCGTGCGCGCGAGACCTGCCGGCTGGCCGGTTATGGAGACGTGGCGAACGCGACCGATGATCTGCTCGAATGGGACTATGGCGTCTATGAGGGAAGAACGACGCAAGAAATCAGGCTGGAGCAGCCCGGGTGGTCGATCTGGACGGCTGCCGTGGTCCAAGGGGAGTCGATCGAACAAATCGGGCACCGCGCCCAACGGGTGATCCAACAGGTACTGACGGCGAGCGGCGACGTCGTGTTGTTTGCTCACGCCCACATTCTGCGCATCCTTGCTGCATGCTGGCTTGGTTTACCGCCCGATGCGGGACGGCTGTTCGTGCTTCGTACCGCCTCAATAAGCGTGCTCGGCTTCGAGCATGACAGGCGTGTCATGACCCGCTGGAATCTCTCAGATGAGGAGTAGACATGAAAGCACACCACTTGGGTCACGTTGTCTTCTATGTGAAGGACTTGGAGCGATCCCTTGGCTTCTACCGAGAATTATTAGGATTAATGGAGTAGGGTGTTATGGAAGCGCGAGGACGATAAATAAGAGGGTTGTCACTAGATTCTTAACCTACATGTCGACCAAAGCGAGGGCACCATATGGCTTGGCTCATTCTTATTGTTGCAGGCCTGTTTGAGGTCGGCTGGGCCATCGGATTGAAATACACGGAAGGGTTTACCCGGCTATGGCCTACCATTTGGACAGCCGTTGCAATCGTCGCCAGTCTATGGTTGTTGGGAATGGCCATGAAGTCCCTTCCTGTGGGCACGGCTTACAGCGTCTGGGTAGGCGTGGGAGCGGTCGGCACAGTCGTTGTTGGGATTGTATTGCTGGGAGAGCCGGCGAACCCCGGCAGGCTGATCAGTGTCGCGCTCATCATCGTCGGAGTCATCAGCCTCAAGCTCGCCACAGGGGAATGACAATTTTGCCTCCACTTCAGCAACGATCCGGCGGGCAGGGGCGTTAACTTGTCCGTTTCGTTTCCATGGACAGCCGATACTGTTCTACATAGTCCAAGATGCGGTCTTTCGGGACCCCGAACCAGCTCAAGGCGTGCCGGATGAGTGTCGCTGATGCCTCGACCTCAGGCTGGATGACCTCGGTTGCCCCGACGGCACCGAGTCGTTCCGCTTCCGCTACTCCATGCGCCCTGGCTAAAATCGGAACTTTTGGATTGAGGTCGCGGATGCGGCCAACCGTCAGTGCAGCTGGTTCAATTTCAGGCAATGCCACGATGATCAGAGACGCGTCCGCCGCTCCGGCCTTCATGAGTAATTCGCGATGGGAGGCGTCGCCATAGAGGCAGGCAGTGTGTCGGACTTGTAACCGGCGTATGATGTCCGGATTTCGGTCGATGACCACATAGGAAAGACCGAACGCGTCCAACGCTCTTCCGAGCGAGCTGCCGACTCGTCCAAATCCACACAGCACGACATGCTGCTGGAGCGGTTCGCCTTCAGGCGGCCAGGACGCCATATCGTGCTGATCATGAGTGAGACTCTTATGGACAAGCCATCCGGGCACATATCTGACGAGAGCCGCGTTCATGAGAATGGTGATGAGAGAAGCGGCAAGCGTCGCATTGTAGACTTCACTGCCAACATGGCCTGCAGTTTTTGCCACCTGCACCAATACAAATGAAAATTCGCCGATTTGAGTGAGGCCGATCCCCACAAGAACTGCGGTCATCAATGGATAGCCGAATAGCCTCACGACGGTCGTCCAAATCAACAGTTTTCCGGCTACTATCAAGCTGATCATTGTGGCAAGGAGAGGAAGGTTATCGATGATCACGCGCGGGTCGATCAGAATGCCGATGGTCACAAAAAAGAGGGCGACGAACGCATCACGTAGCGAGAGCAATCGGGCCAGAGTTTCGTGCCCATAATCGGATGCGCTGATAATAAGGCCGGCCAGGAAGGCCCCCAAAGCGAGGGAGAGCCCGACCATCTGCGTGACGGCGGCGGTCCCGAGGCTGATGGCCAGAGTGACCAGCAGGAATAGTTCTTGGTTCTGGGTCCTGGCGACGTGGGTCATGATTGGTGGGATAACTTTCGCGCCCAAATATCCCAATGGAAGAAGAATGACCAGAGCCTTCACCAGGGCTTCAGCAATCACAAGCAATCGTCCAGAGTCGAACTCTCCGAGGGCTGGCATGAGCACCGTCATCGCGACGACTGCAACATCTTCAACCAGGGTAATGCCAATCATCACGCGTCCATGCTTGGTATGGAGCTCGCCCCGATCGACGAGGAGACGGGCGAGTACCATGGTGCTCGCCATAGAAATGACTGCTCCGATCACGATGCTTTGGATCGTAGACCACCCGATCAAGCCCCCTATCAGAATGGCTAATCCGACCGACAAGAGAATGCCTAACGGGCCGCCCGCCATGGCTACCCATTTGACGCGCATCAAATCCTTCATGGAAAACTCAAGCCCGATCGAAAACATCAAAAGAATGACACCAATTTCTGCAAAGAGATCGAATGTGTGAGATTCTGAGATAGTAGGTCCCGGCGTAAACGGCCCGATTGCAATGCCACCCAGGACGTAGCCCAGAATCAACGGCTGTCCGGCGATTCTGGCGAGTACGCCACCGGCGACGGCGGCAAGGAATACCGTGGCAAGGTCTTTAAAGAATACTGGGTCGGGCTGCACAGAATACCTCCCTTAAGCCGACTCGGTTCGCGATATGTCTCCCATCGCAGAGTGGAAGCAAGATCACGAGAGCGGGAAACGAAAATACCATAGACGAGGTAACTAATGCCGCTACCTCATAGATCAATCGTGATGAGCCGATACTGGTCGGATCACATCAGGAGAGATGGAAGCGAGCAGGGAATCGTGCAAGAGGAGGGTGCGAAGTGCATCGTGAAACGTTATACTTGAGCCCTGCAGTCTGATCTTAACTATGACAGGGGGACACTTATGGCACAGCCACGTATTGCAGCCAAGCAGCCGTCCGTGATTTCGTTGGACCCGGGAACCTACTACTGGTGTGCGTGTGGACGCTCAAGGGACCAACCGTTTTGCGACGGGTCCCACGAAGGAACCGGGTTTGAGCCGGTCGAGTTTACCGTGGATGCAAGGAAAGAAGTCGCGTTGTGTCAGTGCAAGCAGACGAAGACTCCACCGTACTGCGACGGCACGCACCAGACGCTGTGAAGGCTACGACGGTCTGTGAAGGATCGGCTGGAAGCGGTGTGTGAGGGAAGTATATAATTCTGCCTCGTCGCTGTGGGGGAGAATACCAATGTCTGCCACCGATCCCCTGGCTGAGCAGTACCGCGCCCTCCTGGAAGTGTCAGAATCCATTGCAGCGCACCACGATGTGACCGAATTGTTCCGTTCCCTTGCCCAGCGCCTTCCTCGCGTGCTCAAGTTTTCATCCATCGTGCTGGGGCTGCACGACCCGAGCAAGAAAGTCATGCGCCTCCATGTGCTGGAGGACCCGCGTCCTATGCCTGTATCGCCGGGCCTTGAATTTCCCGTCGAAGACGTTCCGGGTGGTTGGGTGTGGCAACATCAGCACCCCTTAGTCTGTTCGAATCTCGAAGAAGAGACCCGATTTCCCAAGGTGATGCCGATGATTCGCCAGGCGGGTATCAGGTCATTGTGCATTGTCCCGCTGACATCAGCGCGTGAGCGTCTGGGCGCGATGGGTGTCGGAAGTCTGGAAGACCATCACTACGGACAAGCCGAGATCGATTTTCTGCAGCAGGTCGCCAAACAAGTCGCGGTAGCAGTCGAAAACACGCTGAACTTCCAGCGTGCGCACCAGGCAGAGGAGGAAGCAAGACGACGGTTCGAGCGTGAGCGGCTGATGCTGCAAATCAATAACGCCGTGGTTACGCAACTTGATTTGCGGGAACTGGTGCGGGTCATTTCTTCCTGCCTCTCCGAAGCTTTAGACATCAATGCCGTGGGGCTCTCGCTGTATGAGCCGCAGTCGGCGTGTTTTAGAGTCTATTATTACGACTTGCCAGATACGATCCCGTCGATGGAAGCAGGGGCGACGATTCCGGCTGAAGGGAGCATCGGTGGTCTGGCGCTCACGTTGGGCCGGCCCATTCTCATCAATCGTGCGAGTGAGGCATCGGCGTTCCCTGAATCCAAACGACGTTTTTATGATCACGGGTTCAATTCGGGCGGCTGCGTGCCGCTGATCATACAGGGCCGCAAACTCGGCGTACTGGGTCTTCTCAGTTTTCGGGAGGACGCATTCCCTGAAGAACGTCAGCAGTTGCTCTGTCAGATCGCCGACCAGATCGCCATTGCGACAGATAATGCGTTGAACTTTGAACGCGCCCGGAAAGCCGAGCAGGCGTTAACGCGTCAGCTCGAACGCGAACGCTTGATGCTGGAGATCAACAATGTCGTCGTCGCGCACCTCGAACTACCCAAGCTTTTGAAAGCGGTCTCCGCCTGTCTCCGTCGCGTCCTCCCTCACGATGTCGCAGCATTTTGTGTCTATGATGCAGCGACTAACCAGTTGCGAGGCCATGCCCTGGATTTCCCAAGTAATCAAGAGTTTGGTGGGATCGGCGATCTCATCCCGTTTGAAGGAACCCCGGAAGGGGTAGCATTCACTTCTCACAAGACGGTGCTGATCAAGAATCTGGACTTAGCAGAGTTTCCTGCACAGATTGTAGAACGGGCAGCAGCGGCGGGTTTGAAATCCGGCTGCGCAGTCCCCCTCCTCGCGCATGGGCGAGCATTGGGCACGCTCAGTGTGGTGAGTCTTAGTGAAAATGCCTTCACCGAAGATGATGCGGAGTTGCTCGGCAATATCGGCACGCAGGTCGCTATCGCCGTCGAGAACGTACTGGCTTATCAGGAAATCGCGAACCTGAAAGACAAGCTGAAAAAACAGAAGCTCTACCTCGAAGATGAGATCCGGAGCGATTTTGAGGAAATTATCGGTGAGAGCGCCCCGATCAAGCAGGTGCTGAAGCAGGTGGGGATCGTCGCACCTACCGATTCCACGGTCCTGATTCTTGGTGAGACCGGAACGGGTAAGGAATTGCTCGCTCGCGCCATTCATGACCGGAGCAAGCGGCGCGAGGGCACGTTCGTCAAGCTGAATTGCGCGGCGATTCCTACGGGACTGCTCGAGAGTGAGTTGTTCGGTCACGAGAAGGGCGCATTTACAGGAGCGATCGCCACGAAAATCGGCCGGTTTGAGCTCGCCGACGGAGGAACCCTCTTTCTTGACGAAGTGGGAGACATTCCTCTTGAACTGCAATCAAAGCTGCTTCGTGTTTTGCAGGAACAGGAGTTCGAACGGCTCGGCAGCACGAGAACCATCAAAGTGAAGGTCCGGGTGCTGGCGGCAACCAACCGCGATCTTCTGGAGATGGTGGAGAAGAAGCTGTTTCGCAGCGATCTCTATTACCGTCTGAACGTGTTTCCCATCGTGAGCCCTTCGCTTCGCGATCGAGCCGGAGATATCCCACTCCTCGTCCGCTACTTTACACAGCGACTCTCACGCCAAATGGAAAAGCGCGTCGAACGGGTTCCCGCCGACACCATGGAAGCCCTCTGCCGGTATCACTGGCCCGGCAATGTCCGTGAACTGGAAAATCTCATCGAACGCGCCGTAATTCTCTCCCAAGGAGCCGAGTTAAGCGTCCCGCTTGGCGAGCTCAAGGTTGCGGCACGTGAGAGCCCGTCACCGGTCGCGACGCTCCACGCGGCGGAACGCGACCACATTCTGCGCGCACTCGAAAAAACCGGTTGGGTCATTGCCGGTCCATCCGGTGCGGCAGCCCTGCTCGGTATGAAGCGGTCCACGCTCCAATCGAAGATGATCAAACTCGGAATCTCTCGCCCATCTTAGTACCGACATTTCGGTACTTACCGATATCTCGGCACTTCGGCTTTCGGCACCGCGACGGCTTCGCGCCATCTGATCTCCTAAATCCTCACATATTCGATCATGCTTTCAATGGTTTAGGAACGATGCCGGTAAGCGCCGCCTTACTGGAATGACTCGTGCTCTGACCTTCCACCGAAGACAGCAGCGACAGTGGCATTCAACATTCGAACTCATAAGAAAGGACAGATCATGGTTCCCACACAGATGATGCTTTTCGGTGCTTTGGCAGTGCTTATGACAGGTTGCGTCTCAACCATGCACGCGCGCGACGTTCAACAACACGGTCCCATCAGTGAACATCAGACGCTGCTTACCGATGTGAACGACGATCGTGCCGCACTCAAGGCATACCGCAACCCGGTGGCCAACTGGCGCGCGTACGACAAGATCCTGCTAGAGCCGATCACAATCGGGGAAGACTTCGCGTCCACTCTCAAACCCGAGCAACGCGAAGACCTCAAGAAATTGTCGGAGAGTTTCTACACCAAGCTCCATGACAATTTGTCGAAGGAATATCAGTTGGTCGAGAAACCGACCGCCGGCACGATGCGATATCGTGTGGCGATTACGCACGCAGAGCAATCTTGGACGCCGCTAGCAGTTCTCACCAAAGCCGTCTGGCAACTCCAAGCAGCGAATAGCTTATGGGCGCTGACACGGGGCAAACCAGCATTCGCAGGAGAAGTCACGGCCGAGTTTACGATCACCGACGCCGTCACGGGAGAATTACTCGAAGTGGGAGTTGATCGGCGAGTCGGCGGGCAAACCCTTCTCGACAGAGAAGTGTTCAATTCATGGGGCGATGTAAAAAACAGCTTGAATTATTGGGCTGACTCCTCCGCCTATCGACTCTGCGGCGCCCGTGGCGACGCGAACTGTGTTGAGCCAAAAGCCCGCTGGATGGACATACTTCATTTCTGAAACCAAACAACTCAACACGATCGATGATCGCGATCAAGGAGGTCACAATGGAACTGAAAATGCCGAATCATGAACAAGCTTACTGGGGTTTACGCGCCATGAAAACGATTGCCCTGGCGGACGGAGCGCTGAATGAATCCGAGCGACACATGCTGGCATCAGTCCAGCAGGTCATCGGCACAACCTATGACATCGAGGAATTGGCTCCCATTACGCCGCTGGAACTGGCCCAGGCGTTTCCCGACCCGCAACTGAGAAAGCAACTGGTGCAGGGGTTGATCGTGGTGTCCCTGATCGACGGAAAGCCCGATGAGGCGGAGGTCAATCTTGTCGAGCAATTTGCGCAAGAGCTGGAGGTCAGCGATCTCGAGATCAAAAACCTTCGGCATGTCCTGAACAGAGAGATCGTTCAATTGCGTCTCGATCTGGTGCGCCGGTTCTGGTTGCGGCCAAAGATCAATGAGCTCTGGAACAAGGAGGGGATCAAGGGGCTCTACAAGTTTGTCCGCGGGATGATGGGAAAGTATGAGAACAAGGAGTTGGCTGCCCGCTACCAGGCCCTGGAACACTATCCCACCGGTTCCCTGGGGCGTTCGTATTGGGAGTATTGCCGGACGAACGGCTTCCCCTTACCGGGGGAAAAGGGTGGCTCACCTGAACAGATCCTCTTTCATGACTGCGCTCATGTCTTGTCCGGTTATGGAACGGCTCCGGAAGAAGAGGTCCAGGTCGCCTGCTTCAGCGCGGGCTTTCAACGGCGTGAACCGTGGCTATTCGTCTTCTTCGTCCTGCTGCAATTTCACGTCGGGATCCGTATGACGCCCATCACCACGGCACGCACAGGCATGTTCAATCCGCTGAAGGCCATGATCGCCATTCGCCGTGGGGCAGCGATGAATATCGATCTCAATAACGGCTGGGATTACTGGCCCGTGATGGGTGAACAGGTCGAGGAGCTTCGCCGACGATACAACATCCTGCCGATTGAAGCGCTCATGCCGACCAAGCAACAGGTGGTCGGGAGCGCGGCATAGTCGATAGGGCGTGATGCAGGGCCGGCTGCTTTCGCGCAAACAAGTCAGCGAAAACAAGCTAGAGGAGACTGATCTGTATGCTGAAGGTTACGGCACAGACAACTGATCGAACGACAGCCTTGCATCTCGAAGGAAAACTGACGAATCCGTGGACGGATGAATTGAACCGGTACTGGCGAGACGTGCCGGGATCACAGAGGAAACAGCTTCTCGTCGATCTCACGGGAGTGACCTTCATCGATTCCGACGGGAAGGCGCTTCTGACTGAGATGTGGAAACAAGGGGTGACATTTCGCTCAGCGGGATGTCTCAACACTTCGATCGTGGAAGAGATTACAGGCCGGGCCGATTCGTCAGGCCCGGCCGCAACCAAATAGTGAACCCAACAAGACAACTGATGGAGTAGGTACCGTGATAACGATCTTTGACATTCGACAGCTGACATTCGGTGTTTTGATTGGTACGGGGCTGGCGGGTTTAGCCGGCTGCAAAGAAGCGGTGGAAACGGCCGCGCCGCCGCCGCTTGAAGTCCAGGTACAGAAGGTCGAACAGAAGGATGTTCCGATCTATTACGAATGGGTCGGGACCACAGACGGTCTGGTGAATGCGAAGATCCGGGCGCAAGTGACCGGGTACCTGCGCAAGCAGCACTTCCGGGAAGGGGCCTCCGTCAAGAAAGGGGATCTCTTGTTCGAGATCGATCCGCGAAAGTTCCAGGCTTCTCTCGATCAAGCGGCGGGCGAGCTCAAGCGCGCGCGGGCACAACGGGCCAAGACCGAATTGGATGTTGAGCGGAACGAGCCGCTGGCTAGAGAAGGAGCGATCAGCCAGAAGGAACTCCAAGACTCCATCCAGATGAATCTGGCCGCCCGGGCGACAGTGGAGTCGGCGATGGCTCAGTTAGAGCAGGCGAAACTGAATCTCGAATGGACGAAAGTCGTCGCTCCGATCGACGGCGTCGTCGGAATTGCAAAAGCGCAGATCGGTGACCTGGTGAATTCTAACGACGAGTTGACCTCCATGTCCCGGCTCGATCCGATCCGGGTCTATTTTCCGGTCAGCGAACAACAATATCTCAAGTTCGCGACGAAGGTGCAGGATCGCTATCGAGAGGAAGGAGATCCGACGAAGGTGCGCGAAGACGGTCTTATCGAGATGGTCTTGAGCAACGGCGAGCGCTATCCCCATAAGGGTTGGTTCTTTCTCGCTGATCGCCAGGTGGACACCAAGACCGGCACCATCCGCGTTGCGGCCCTCTTTCCCAACCCAGGCAATATCCTCCGGCCAGGCCTCTACGCCAAAGTCCGTACCCCACTCGAACTCCATCGGGGCGCTCTGTTGGTGCCGCAACGTGCCGTCAGTGAACTGCAGGGCCGGTACCAGGTTGCCGTTGTCACACCGGATAGCAAGGTCGAGTTCAGGACCGTGATTACCGGCGAACGAGTCGGCTCCCAATGGATTGTTACGCAGGGGCTTCAGGCCGGTGAACAAGTCATTACCGAGGGACTCCAGAAACTGGAAGCCGGAGCTTCCGTCCGCCCCATTCCGTTTGGAACGGAGCAGTCCGTCACGCAGGCGATCTCCCTCCCGAGGAGGAGCTAATGGCCAGATTTTTTGTCAATCGACCGATCGTGGCGATCGTCATCTCGATTGTGATGACGTTGGTCGGCGTCGTTGCGATGGTCCAACTTCCCATCGCGCAGTTTCCGAACATCGCGCCGCCGGAAATCCAGTTGCAGGCGACCTACCCGGGAGCGGATGCCGTCACGCTCGAACAGTCGGTCGCAACCCCGATTGAGCAGCAGATGAACGGTGTCGATAACATGCTCTATATGTATTCGGTGAATGCGAGTGACGGACGATCGACGCTGCGTGTGAACTTCGATGTCGCGACGAAGCCGAACGACGATCAGATTCTCTCGCAGATGCGATACTCGCAGGCAGAAGCGCAGTTGCCGCAGGAAGTGAAGAATTACGGTGTGACGGTCAAGAAGTCCACGACCAGCCCGCTCGCCCTCTTCTCGTTGTATTCCCCCAACGGAACCTACGACAACGTGTGGCTGGCCAATTATGCCTACATCAATATCAACGATCCTATGACGCGAGTGCCTGGTGTGGGGCAAGTGACCATCTTCGGCGCCGGGCAATATGCCATGCGGTTTTGGGTGCGGCCGGACATGCTGGCGAAGCTGAACATCACCGTGCCTGAGATCCTGGATGCCGTGAAGAAGCAGAACACGGTCAACCCGGCCGGACAGGTCGGCGCCGAGCCGATTCCGCCGGGCCAGGAGTTTACCTATAGCGTGCGGGCCCAAGGCCGGTTGCTCACCCAGGAGGAATTCGAGTCGATCATCGTACGAGCGAACGAAGACGGGTCCCTTGTGCGGTTGAAGGATGTCGCACGAGTCGAACTCGGGGCGCAGTCGTACAACATGATCGGCCGTATGAATAGCAAGCCTTCGGCCATTGTCGCGATCTACCAATTGCCAGGCTCCAACGCCAGTCAGACGATGGATCACGCGAAGCTGTTGATGGAAGACATGAAGCGGCGTTTCCCGGCCGACTTGGACTATGCCGTTTCATTGGATACCACCTTGTCGGTCCGTGAGGGCCTCAAAGAGATCGTGCAGACCTTGTGGGAAGCGCTCTTGTTGGTCGTCATCGTGGTGTTCATCTTCTTGCAGGGGTGGCGTGCCACGCTCATTCCATTGTTAGCGGTGCCCGTTTCGCTCGTCGGAACCTTCATGTTGTTCCCGCTGCTCGGATTTTCGATCAATACCCTATCGCTCTTCGGTCTCGTATTGGCCATCGGCTTGGTTGTGGACGATGCCATTGTGGTCGTGGAAGCCGTCGAACACCATATCGAACAGGGGCTCTCTCCTAAAGAGGCGACGCTTAAGGCGATGGAACAGGTCTCAGGTCCGGTCGTGGCCATTGCGCTGATCTTGGTCGCCGTGTTTCTGCCGACGGCCTTCATTCCGGGTATCACCGGCCGGCTCTACCAGCAGTTTGCGATCACCATCGCGGTATCGGTGATCATCTCCGCGTTCAACGCGCTCACGCTTAGCCCTGCGCTTTCGGCGATGTTGTTGCGCCCCAAATCAAAAAGCAGAGGCCCGCTGAGTTGGTTCTTCGGATGGTTCAATCGCTTCTTCGGCCGCACCACCAACTGGTATGTACGGGTTTGCGGCGGACTGATCCGCAAGTCGGCCTTGGCGATGCTCTTTCTCGTACTGGTTTCTGTGGCGGCCGGTTGGTTCGGCTCGAAGCTGCCCAGCGCGTTTCTACCGATGGAGGACCAGGGCTATCTCTTCTTGAACGTGCAGTTGCCGACCGCCGCCTCTCTCCAACGGACGGACGAAGTCTGTAAAAAAGTCGAGGCTATTTTGAGAGAGACGCCTGGTGTCCAATATACGACAACCGTCGCGGGATTCAGTCTCTTGAGCACGGTCAGCACCTCCTACAATGCCTTCTTTTTCGTCACGCTCGCGCACTGGGAAGAGCGTCGCAAGCCAGAGGAACAGCTGCTGGCGATCTATTACCACATCAAGGATCGATTGGACGGGCTCTCCGAGGCGCGGGCATTCGCGTTCCCGCCCCCGGCTATTCCAGGCATCGGTACATCGGGCGGCGTCTCGTTCATTCTAGAAGACCGGACTGGCAAGGACGTGGCCTTCCTTGCTCAGAATACCGACACATTCATGGAAGCCGCGCGCAAGCGCCCGGAGATCGCCAGGGTGGATACCACCTTCATTCCCAGCGCTCCTCAATTCTTCGCGAAGGTGGATAGGGAGAAGGCCTTGAAGCAAGGAGTTAATCTCGGCGATGCCTACCAGACGCTCCAGGCCTTCATGGGTGGGGTGATGGTCAACTACTTCAATCGATTCGGCCGTGTCTGGCAAGTCTATGTGCAGGCAGACGGCGAGTTCCGAACTAACCCCGACAATCTCGGCCAATTCTATGTGCGGAATGCTTCCAACGACATGGTGCCGATGTCCACCCTTGTCTCCATGGAGTCGGTCAGCGGACCGGAGTTTACGATGCGGTACAACGGCTACCGGAGCGCTCAGCTATTTGTCACTGCAGCGCCCGGCTACAGTTCTGGTCAGGTCATGCAGGCGCTCGAAGAGGTGTTCAAGGATACGATGCCCGGCGAGATGGGGTACGACTACATCGGGATGTCTTTCCAAGAAAAAGTCGCTGCACAGGGGGTGCCGGCGAGTGTCATTTTCGGGTTCTCCCTTCTGTTTGTGTTCTTGATTCTTGCGGCGCAGTACGAAAGCTGGACCCTCCCATTCAGCGTGCTATTGGGGACGCCGATCGCCGTGTTCGGAGCGTTCGGCACCTTGTGGCTCTTCAAGCTGGTGGCGCCGCAAGCGAGCGAGAACGATGTGTTCGTACAGATCGGCATGGTTATGCTGATCGGCCTTTCCGCAAAAAATGCGATTCTGATCGTCGAGTTCGCGAAAAACGAGCGAGAGCAGGGGCAGAGCATCATGAATGCCGCGCTGGAAGCGGCCCGCTTGCGCCTCCGCCCGATTCTGATGACGGCCTTTGCGTTCATCCTCGGGGTCGTACCATTGATCCTATCGTCCGGTTCCGGTGCTCACGCGCGCATCCTGCTCGGCCTGACCGTCTTCGGCGGAATGACCGCGGCGAGCTTGATCGCCATCTTTCTCATTCCGGTCTCATTCTATGTGGTGGAATCACTCGTGCAGCGAAGGAAAGCGCCCGCTCTTCCTGTTGAAGCCGGACAAGGAGCTGCTACGAGCTACGTGACATCACACGTGGGGTAATGACACTTGGCAACGTCTGTTTTGAGCTCAGATACCGGGAGGAAATTGAGATGCGGAACTTCATCGCCGTTACGCTGCTCGTGAGTTCGATGTCCGGTTGCCTGATGGGACCCGATTACAAGAGGCCGGACACGCCACAGGCCGATTCCTGGCGTGTGCCGGCTGAGACATCAGGTTCGATCGCCAACCTGCCTTGGTGGGAGTTGCTAAAGGACGAAGCGCTGCAACAACTGATCCGTACGGCACTTGAAGAAAACCTGGATCTTCAGATGGCGGCCGCGAACATTGACGAATACCAAGCTCAACTCACGATCGCGCAATACGATTTGATTCCCTCCCTCTCCGCTTCAGGCACGGCATTCGGGTACCGAAACACGAATAACAGCGCTCTACCCATACCGGGCGGCGGAGCAATTCCCATCTCATCACGCGATGGCATCACGCTTTCCCAGCTGTCGGGGAACGTCGGCCTCAAATGGGAAGTGGACCTGTGGGGACGGATTCGCCGCTCCGTCGAGGCCAGCAGAGCGCAATTGCTGTCGAAGCAGGAAAATCAGCGGGCGGTGGTGCTGAGCTTGGTCGGCAGTATCGCGGAGAGTTATTTCGATCTGCGCGCGCTGGATCTTCAAATAGACATCACGAAACGAACGCTTAAGGCTTGGGATGATTCCATTCGTCTTTCCAGGCTCCGTTATCAGAAAGGAGACATTCCCAAGCTTGACCTCGACAGGTTCGTGGCGGAACGGGCAGGCACGGCGGCGCAATTGGCGGATCTGGAGCGGCAGGCAATCCAGCGAGAGAATCAGATCAGTGTGCTGCTGGCGCACAAACCTATGGCGGTGTCACGAGGACGTGAGCTTACGGAGCAGCCGATGCCTCCTACGGTACCACCAGGCTTGCCCTCCGAACTGCTTCAGCGGCGGCCTGACATTGTGCAGGCCGAACAGGAGCTGGCGGCCGCGACGGCCCACATCGGTATGGCACAGGCCATGCGCTTCCCCCAATTAGCTCTCACCGGGCAAGCCGGAGGCGCCCAGCTCAACATCTCTGAGATGTCGTTCAACCCATACGCGACGTTCATGGGTGCCGCAGCCTTGACTGCTCCTCTCTATAATGCCAGCGCACTTGGGTATCAGGTGAAGGTCGCGGAAGCGAAGGGAAATCAGGCGATCGTGCATTATCGAAAAACGATCCTCCAAGCGTTTCAGGAGGTGGAAGATGCGCTGATCTCCGTGCAAAAGACCAAGGAACAACAGGAGGCGCAGGAACAGCAGGTCCAGGCCTTGGAGTCGTCCCTGCATCTCGCTGAACTGCGCTACCAGGGTGGGCGTGCCAGCTATCTCGATTTGCTGACCGCCAAGCGGACCCTGTTTGATGCGGAACTGGCGCTGGCCAAGACGCGCCGCAATCAGTTGGTTTCGATGGTGAAGCTCTATAAGGCGCTCGGCGGCGGTTGGTCGCCCAAGAGTGCCGAAGGGGAAACGCCATCTTCAAACTCACGAGAACAGGGGAGAAGAAACGGACCTCTATGATCCCCTTGCACCGCTTGTGTTTACCGTGGATGCAAAGAAAGAAGTCGCGTTGTGTCAGTGCAGGCAGACGAAGACTCCACCGTACTGCGACGGCACGCACCAGACGCTGTGACCGTAGCGATCATGATTTAGACTGAGCCCTCTTTGGGACGTTTGCTCGATCAAGGCATGGGGTGATCATGGGGAATCCTCCCGTGCTCCAGCTCTGTGCGGTCTCGATAGATGGGCCACAGCCTTTATTACACCGTTATTACACCGTTGGGAACCATACTCTTATACGCGAGCACTCTCGGCATTATGGAGCCATAAAGCCGTGTCGGAATAGCTTTCAAGATATCGCCTCTGAGCGGGTGCGAACGGGGATGGAGGACTCTCCCGACATCCTGCTAGATTTCTTCAGCCGACTTACCACCTTGCCCCTTAAACAAGCTTACCGGATCAGTAACTCTTTGAAGATGATTTTGCTCCTGCCGTATCGGCAGCCGCTGTTCAAGATATAGGCGTATACCTGTAAGAGGTGTAAGTTGACATAGTCACAAGGAAACTTATAATACTGAAATAGTTTCTATGGTACCATTTATCGTGTCAACGCATACATCGAGGCAGCAAACAACTTTAAGAGATCCTGCCGTTGCCCGAAGAGTGGTGGCCGCAGCACGCCATCAGTTCTTCGCCCATGGATTTCGCTCGGTGAGTATGGATGATCTCGCTTCCGAGTTGGGAATCAGCAAGAAGACCTTGTATGCCTGTTTCCCGAGCAAGACGGCGCTTATTGAAGCCGTCTTGAGGGACAAAGTCGAAGAGATTGAAGCGGACCTCGGCCGATTGGCAAAGGAACAAGCTGCAGATTTCGAAACGGCACTCCACCAGTTCATCAGCTGCCTTCAACGGCACACGACAGAGATTCAGCCGGCGTTTATCAGAGACATCGGGCGTGAGACTCCGGAACTGTTTCAGTTGATCGAGCAACGACGCCGCGAGCTGATCCGACGCTATTTCGGCGCGCTTTTTGAGAATGGGAAGAAAGCAGGCCTGATTCGGACAGATATCCCCACCCATCTCATCATCGAGATCCTCCTGGGCGCTGTTCAGGCCATCATGAATCCACCCAAACTGATGGAGCTTGGTCTGACGTTGGAAACCGGATACGCATCCATCATTCGCCTGGTTTTGGAAGGAGCATGTATTCCCAAACCGAAACGGTGACGTGATGTTTCATGGCATGAGTTTCCCAAGGCGGATTCTCTCAATCGCGCTTGCCCTGGTCGTGGCCAGTGTCGTCATCGGTTGCAACCAGCCTCCCACTGATCTGGTCCAGGGCTATGTCGAAGGAGAGTATGTCTATATTGCCTCTCCCTACGGTGGGGCCTTGGCCTCCTTAGCAGTGCGTCGAGGAACGCAGGTGAAGGCCGGTGATCCACTATTTGCCTTGGAGCACGTAGCGGAGAAAGCCGCAAGAGATGAAGCAGAACGGAAACTGAGCCAAGCACGGGCGAATCTGGAAGATCGGAAAAAGGGTAAGCGACCCTCCGAGATAGAATCTCTCCGAGCCCAGCTGAAACAGGCTCAAGCCGCATTGCAGCTCTCGCTGCGTGAAGTCACACGTCAGGAAGGGCTTGCTGCAGTGCCCGGTGCGGCGGTGGAGCTAGAAGTGGATCGGGCCAGGTCAATTCGAGACCAAAATCTGCAGCGAGTGGCGCAGCTTGAAGCGGACGTGAACACCGCGCTCTTGGGTTCCCGCATCGATCAAATAGCTGCGGCTGAAGCTGAGGTTCGAGCGAAGGAAGCGGCGCTGGCCAAGGCGGAGTGGGATCTCGCACAGAAGCGCCAGGTCGCGCCGAAGGCGGGGCTCGTATTCGATACTCTCTATCGGGAAGGTGAATGGGTACCGGCAGGTCGTCCTGTCGTGGCCCTGTTGCCACCTGACCATATCAAGGTGCGAGCATTTGTATCTGAAACAAGAATCGGAACTACTCAAGTCGGTGACCCAGTGCACGTCACCGTCGACGGTGTGCAAGTTCCCATTCAGGGAAAGGTGAGCTACATCTCACCGCGAGCCGAATATACCCCACCGGTTATCTACAGCCAAGGAAGCCGCGACAAATTGGTCTTTATGGTTGAAGTGTTGTTCGACCAGACTGCCGCGGTCGCGTTGCATCCTGGTCAACCGGTGGATGTGCGATTCGGGGTTGTCCAATGACACAGGATCGGACCGGACGAGACCTGGTCATCGATGTACACGGGATGACCAAGCGGTTCGGGTCGCGGACCGTGGTTGACCATATCGGGCTGCAAGTCGGCCGAGGAGAAATTTATGGCTTTCTTGGCCCTAACGGCAGCGGTAAGACCACGTTCATTCGGATGCTCTGCGGACTTCTCCGGGCGGACGAAGGGAGCGGAACCTGTCTGGGCTATGACGTGATCAACCAGAGCGAAGCGATCAAAGCCGCCGTCGGCTATATGACTCAACGGTTCAGTTTCTACGAGGATCTGAGCATCGCGGAAAACCTGGATTTCGTCGGGCGCATGTTCGGGATATCCAACCGCAGCGAGGCAGTCGAGCGAAGCCTCGAACGGCTGGGTCTCGCAGGCCGGCGGCAACAGCTTGCCGGTCACCTGTCGGGTGGCTGGAAGCAGCGGCTGGCGCTGGCCGCCTGTTTGATCCATGAGCCGCGACTTCTGCTCCTCGACGAGCCGACAGCGGGGGTCGATCCCAAGGCACGACGAGAATTTTGGGAACAAATCCATGAGCTGGCTGCCGGCGGGCTCACGTTTCTGATCACGACCCATTACATGGATGAAGCTGAGCGCTGCCATCGACTCGCGTATATCGCCTACGGGAAGCTGCTTGCCGATGGGACCGTTTCGCACGTGATCCAGCAGGCGAGGCTGACAACGTGGTCAGTCACTGGCCCGGACCTCCATCGGCTGGCTGTGGAGATACGCCGGCAGCCCGGTGTCCAACAGGCGGTGGCGTTCGGGGATCGTTTGCATGTCAGCGGCGACGATCCGGAGGCGCTGGAAGCCGCACTGGTGCAGTTTCGTGTGACTTCTTATGAATGGCATCGGGTCGATACCGGGCTTGAGGATGTCTTCATCCATCTGATGCGACATTCGCCGGATAACTTCACATCATGAGTGTGCATTCCACATTTTCACTGTCCCGGTTTTGGGCGATCGTCGTGAAGGAATTCATCCAGATGCGTCGCGACCGTGTGACCTTCGGGATGATGGTCGGGATTCCGTTGATTCAGCTCGTCCTCTTTGGCTTCGCGATCAACGCAGACCCTAAACATCTGCCGACGGCGGTGTTGATGGCCGACTACGGTCCACACGGTCGGACGCTTCTGCAAGCGATTCGCAACAGCGACTACTTCGAATTCGTCCGTGAAGTGGCCACGGAACAAGAAGCGGACGAGGTGTTGGCACGTGGGGAAGCACAGTTCGTCGTTCATATTCCGCAGAATTTCTCACGCGACGTTCTTCGTGGGGAGCGACCGGCGATTCTGGTTGAGGCCGACGCAACCGATCCCGCAGCGACCAGTAACGCCATCGGCTCGCTGCGTGTGCTGGTGACCACCGCGCTTCAACAGGATATGACCGGGGCCTTGGCCTATCTGGCGAGCGGCGACGATCCGGTCGAGCTGAGAGTTCACGCGCGCTACAACCCAGAAGCGATCACCCAATACAACATCGTGCCGGGCCTGATGGGGGTCGTGCTGACCATGACGATGGTGATGATCACGGGTCTGGCAATCACACGGGAGCGCGAGCGAGGCACGATGGAAAACCTCCTCTCGATGCCGACAAGACCGTTCGAGGTCATGATCGGGAAGGTGTTGCCCTACATCCTCGTCGGCTATATCCAAGTTGTCCTCATCCTTCTGGCGTCCCACCTACTGTTCAGTGTGCCGGTGTACGGGAATATTCCTATGCTGTTTGTGTCGGCGTTGGTGTTTATTGTGGCCAACCTGGCAATGGGGATTACGTTTTCCACCTTGGCACAGAACCAACTGCAAGCCGTGCAGCTCTCGTTCTTTTTCTTTTTGCCATCGCTCCTGTTGTCGGGGTTCATGTTCCCGTTTCGTGGCATGCCGCAATGGGCTCAGTCGATCGGTGAGGTGCTGCCGCTGACGCACTTTCTGCGGATCGTGCGGGGGATCATGCTGAAGGGTAATGGCATAGAAGAAGTGGTGCTCCAATTGTGGCAAATCGTTCTGTTCGCGATGGTCGTGTTGGCGATCGGGGTCAAACGGTATCGCCGGACATTGGACTAAGGCCCGTCATTCACCGGTCGGATTTACGGCGTCTTCCTCTTGAGTCGCCGTTCATCCATACGCGATACTGAGATCCATGAACCAACCACCTGACTCGGCCTGCGCTGACCTCGCGGAGCGTTACCAGGCTCTGCTGGAGGTCGCGCAAGCGATCTCCGTGCACCGAAACCTCGATCAGCTCATTTACGATCTGGCCCACCGTCTGCCTCGGGTCGTCCAAGTCAATTTTGTCGATTTGTCTCTGCATGATCCCGTCAAAAAGATGATGCGGCTGCATACGATTCAGGCCAATGTGCCGGCCGATCTGGTAGGGGGCCACGAAGTGGCGATCGAGGACTGCCCGGCGGGGTTAGTATGGGAAAACCAGCAACCGCTCCTGGTCTCCAATCTGTCGGAAGAACGTCGGTGGCCGTGGGTCATCGGCGCGATGACGGAGGACGGGACGAAGTCGTTTTGTTTTGTACCCCTGACGACGGCGAGAGAGCGGTTGGGTGCCATGGGGTTCTTGAGCTTGCAGAGCGGGGCGTACAGCGACGCAGATATCGAGTTTCTTCAACGAGTGGCTCAACAAGTGGCTGTTGCGGTCGAAAACGCCCTGGCCTTCCAACAGATCGCCGAGCTCAAAGACAGACTGGCGAAGGAAAAGCTCTACCTCGAAGAGGAGCTTCGAATCGAGCATGGGTTTGAGGATATCATCGGCGACAGCAGTGCCTTGAGGAACGTGCTGAAACAAGTGGAGGTTGTGGCTCCGACCGATTCCACCGTGCTGATTCAAGGAGAAACGGGTACCGGCAAGGAACTCATCGCCCGGGCGATCCATCGACTCAGCACCCGCAGCGAACGCACGTTCGTCAAGCTGAACTGTGCGGCTATTCCGACCGGGCTCTTGGAGAGTGAGCTCTTCGGGCATGAACGAGGGGCGTTCACCGGGGCCATCTCCCAGAAAGCCGGTCGATTTGAGCTGGCCCACAAAGGCACGATCTTTCTCGATGAAGTCGGTGAAATTCCGTTGGAACTGCAATCCAAACTGCTGCGCGTGTTGCAGGAACAAGAATTCGAGCGGCTGGGCAGCATCAAGACGCTCCATGTCGATGTGCGATTGATCGCGGCCACCAATCGGGATCTGAAAAGCTTGGTCGAGAACAAGCAGTTCCGAAGCGACTTGTACTATCGGCTGAATGTCTTCCCGATCACCTTGCCGCCGTTGCGCGAACGACGAGAAGACATTCCCATCTTGGTCCGCTACTTCACCCAGCATTACGCCCTCCGCATGAAGAAGAATATCCAAACCGTGCCTGCCAAGACGCTGGAGATGCTCTCCCGCTATGATTGGCCGGGCAACATTCGTGAGTTGGAGAATTTGGTCGAGCGTTCCGTCATTCTTACCCACGGGACAGATCTGCAGGTGCCGATCAGCGAGCTTCAGACGGAAAGCCGGAGTAGCGTCGCTTCCACGGCTACGCTTGAGGATGTCGAGCGTGAACAAATCTTACGCGCTCTACACGAAGCGAAATGGGTCGTGGGAGGCCCGGCCGGCGCCGCGGCTCGGTTGGGAATCAAGCGAACGACCCTGCAGTCGAAAATGCAGAAGCTCGGCATTACTCGCCCGCCGGTGTGAACATCGGCTTCGTTATTGTTTGATGAAGCTCTCGGCCCGGCGATTATTACTATCTTTCGTCGTCTCTTGGGAAGCAGAGATGACGGCTTCTCTCAAGCCATCCCGGTATGTCAGCGGTGACGACTCTCACGATGTCTTCGACGAATGGTGGCCGGTAGGCCGTTGGATCAGAGTGCCTTGAATGTCGAGCGGCAGCGCTTTACTTGCCTAAGGGGCTCGGGGGAGCGTTTTCCTGATGCTCCGCAATGCCTGAGCAACTTCATTTCGAAGGGTTTTGTGACCCCTGTCATTCACTGCTCTCAGAGGTTTCACGAGATAATGGCAAAGTAAGCGATTGCACGTCTAGTTCGTAATACGTTTGTGATCATGTTCTTCGGAGCCGCGCAACATTTTCTGACAATCGCTTCACAGGTGCCAAGAGCTTTGCGGCAAACAGCCTGGAGAACAATGCTCAACGATTTGAAGGCCGATCCGGCGGGCTGGTATCAGGAAAACGATCTCAGGATAAAAAGCACTCCGGATGGTCTCCCCCTGGCGCCAAGGCGGGAACGTCTGGCGCGTATTTTGGCGGGGTGAAGGCGGCGTGGCGGAAGCACCCGAATCACAGGAAAGGCGATCTCAGCTTTCGGACAGCCTACACAGCATCGAGGCCTTCTCTGCGCCGTGGAATCTGTGGCTGAGTACCTTGGTGGGAATTGGGTTCATGGCTGCACCGACGATCCTGAACCTGGTCGGACCCGCCGCCACTAGCACGCACATCATAGGCGCGCTCGTGGTGACATTTTCGGTGGTGGCGTTTGCGGAATCCGCGCGCCTGGTGCGTGTGCTGAACATACTCTGCGGCGTATGGGTGCTCGTCGCAACCTGGATTCTTGACGGCGGAACGCCAGTCTGGCCCTGGTTCAGCATCGTCAGTGGACTCGCCCTCATCGCCCTTAATTTTCGCCGTGGATCGGTTGTGAATTCATACGGTGGATGGCAACGTTTTGTTCATTAAGGGTCTGATGAATTTCCAATCGGCAACCTTGGCTCTAAACAGCGACATTATCGATGGATGTGCTGCGACTCCCTATCCGCAGCTTAATCGGGGGGCACCACAGTGAACTTGTTATGCGAGGAGGGAAGTGCTAGTGTCAACTCAGGCTGCACAAATCTCTGTCGGCTACTAGCTAGTGCGTCTGAGGAGGTCCCGGGCGTGACGGAACAGCAGACGCGACGCAAGAGCAGCGATTTCACACCAACCAGACGCCTCCAGCCAGCCGACAGTGGGCCTGATGCCCGAAAGCGTACTGAGAAGGCCAAGGTGCCGCCGGGCAAGACGTGGCTCTGGTTCGTGCTCATCCTGCTTGCCAACTTCTTCCTTGGAAGACTCCTGCTCCCTAGTCCGGAAGCGCCGATCACAGTGCCTTATACCCTCTTCAAGCAGGAAGTGGGAAAGCATAACGTCGCGGCGATCTACAGTCAGGGGGACGCCATTACGGGCCGCTTCACGACATCAATCATGTATCCGCCGTTGGGCGAAAAGAGCTCGGAGCCCAGTGGCGAAGCCACAACGAAGAGTGAAAAGAATTCGACATCCGCCGGTGAGACTAAACCGACGGACGACCGCGGTGAAGGCGCGGGCAGCGTGTCCCAAGCCATCAGTGTATTCACGACTACTTTGCCCTCCTTCGTAGACTCTGGCTTGGAACAATTCTTAATTACGAACGGAGTCGAGATTAGTGCGAAACCTATTCAAGAAGGTGGCAACCCATGGGCGACGATATTTTTTAGCTTCGGCCCGGGTCTGCTCTTCATCGGCTTTTACATCTGGCTCTTCCGTCGGGCTGCGCAGCAAGGCGGTGGCATGATGGGCGGAGGACTCATGGGCATGGGCAAGAGCAGAGCCCGTCGCTATGACCAAGAGCAGACTGCGAAGGTTACCTTCGAGGATGTTGCCGGCATCGACGAAGCTGAGAACGAACTGGTCGAGATCGTGGATTTTCTCAAAGATACCAAGAAATACACCCGTCTCGGAGGGACGGCTCCGAAAGGCGTGCTGCTGGTCGGCGCGCCAGGGACAGGGAAGACGCTTCTCGCGAAGGCTGTTGCAGGAGAGGCGGGGGTGCCCTTCTTCTCGATGAGCGCCGCGGAGTTTGTAGAGATGATCGTGGGAGTGGGCGCGGCAAGGGTACGGGATCTCTTCAAGGAAGCACGCGAGAATGCACCCGCGATTGTGTTCATCGACGAACTCGATGCCATCGGGCGCGCACGCGGGCAGGTGGCGATTGGTGGATCCAGTGAGCAGGAGCAAACTTTGAATCAAATCCTGACCGAAATGGACGGGTTCTCGAGTCGGCAAGGCATCATCGTATTGGCGGCAACCAACCAGCCTGACGTATTAGACAAAGCGCTCCTGCGACCCGGACGTTTCGACAGGCGCGTCGTTGTGAATCTCCCAGACAGGACCGGACGAGAGGCGATCCTTAAAGTCCACACCCGCAATGTGCCGCTCGCGAACGACGCAATCTTAGGAGACCTGGCCGCAATGACGCCGGGGCTCTCGGGGGCAGACCTGAAGAATCTAGTCAATGAGGCCGCACTGCTGGGAGCTCGCCGCGAGCAACAAGAGGTCCGCCACAAGGATTTCCTCGACGCGCTAGAGAAGATCGTGCTTGGCCCAGAACGCCCGATTCTTATGAGCCGAGCCGACCGGGAACGCATTGCCTACCATGAGGGCGGACATGCCATTCTAGGTCTCGTGGTGCCTGGCGCCGACCCAGTGAATCGGGTAACGATCGTGCCACGCGGGCAGGCTCTCGGCGTAACTTATCAGCGCCCCGACAGCGACCGCTACAACTATCCGGAAGCCTATTTGCGCGCGAAAATTGTTGGAATGCTGGGAGGGCGTGCAGCCGAGGAAATTGTCTACGGGACGAGGACCACTGGGGCCGAAAACGACATCGAGCAAGTGACCGGGCTCGCCCGCCGCATGGTTACACGTTGGGGCATGAGTGAGCGGCTCGGCCTCGTGCAGCTTGCGCCAAGAGAGAATCCCTACCTGAGCGGCTTCAATGGTTACGGAGACGCGAGGCCTTTCAGCGAGGAGACTGCGAAAGTCATCGACGCCGAGGTGCTCAAGATTATCGGCGAGAGCTACGACGAGGCTAGACAGCTCCTCAGCGCGCATCGCAAGCAACTGGATTTGCTTGCCGAAGCCTTGCTAGCTCGGGAGACTCTCAACGAACAAGAGATTCTCGAGGTTACGGGGCTCCCGCACGCGCCGGCCCTGGAGACTGGGATGTTGCCCCATCCTGGTGCTGGCAGGAGTGCCGACTCCTCTCGTGAGGAGTCAGCAGCGCGAATATCATAGACAAACTGACCTAGCCTCCTTCAACGGGCCCAGATCCTCTGTGAGGGTCGGGCCGATAGGAGGCCTGCTTCGGCCCACCATCGAACAGATTCTCACCAAGCTGCGTCACACAAACTGATCAGGCGGCCTGAATTTGGCAATTAGAAAGGAATGCTCCAGATCCACGAGACCCGGATTGCAAAAGTCCTTTAATCTCTTTGGGGCACCACGTTCGTTCATACGCAACGATGAGCGGTTAGAGGGGTGACTAATTTGTGACAAGGCTTCGGTGAAACGGAAAGAAAGGGATGGAAAGACAGAGAATCAGCAGAAAGCGAGCGAAAGCTGGTATGGGTTCCGTCGGTTTCGGCGGCGAGGACTGCGGCAGGTCCGCAATGAGGCCTATTTGATGGGATGGCTGCTCAATTTGAAACGGTGGGCAATGCTGCTGCCCGCTCCGGCCTAGCGGGGGAGCCCTCGTGCTGGTTGCACAGGGCGCGGACGATTCAAGGGACACTACACATCAGGACAGCCCCCAGAGTCGACACACCACTGAACGGTGATTCGAGTCCTCTATAGGCGCAATCGGAGTTGAACCTCTTCACAACTGTGAGTTTGTCAACCAACCTTCTCGTAACGGTGGAACTGAATGAGGTGGCCACCGTCAACCGCGATTCGACTTGCGACGAGCGGGCAGTGTAGTCGAAGGGGGATGATTACTTGAGTGGCTTACAGGATATCTGGCATTGAGGTGCTTGGTAGGCTAGCGTTCAAGAAGGAACAAATCAGGCGGTGGAATAATTCAACATTTCACTGAACTTGCGCCCGAGGATAACCTTGGTGACGTTATCCATTGTGCCGCAGCCGCGATTGCCATAAAAAAATCTCTCTGGACTTACACTAATCTGTGCATTTGCTCTTCATGACCACCTTCACGTATTCTCCTGACGAATCTTCGTCACGATGCCGATACCTCGTCGTCTCTCTTCGTCACTCCACAGTCTACAAAACCGATCGATTCATGAAACGAGGACTCCGCTCAATGAATTCTGCACGTTAGCACCGTAGGTGCCTAGTAGAGCAATCTGGAATGTCCTTTGCCATGGATGAAAAAGCATCGCACAACAGAAGTGGAGGTGGCGCTATGAAGGATGTGGTTTTGTGGAGTGTGTGGTACGGCATACTCGTAACCTTACCGCCCATCATGACAAGGTTGTTGATCAAGAATGCGATGGTGCGAATGAAGGCACGCTCTCAGCAGCCTTCATCGGTCAGACGGAAATAGGAGATGTCCTATGTCGTTGTTCAAGACTGACGATTCGTGGGCCGGTCTCATTCTGAGGATGGGGCTTGGAGGCGTGATGTTTGCGCACGGGGCACAGAAAATGTTGGGCTGGTTCGGGGGATATGGATTTGAAGGTACGATGGGATTCTTTACCCAAAAAATGGGGTTGCCCTGGCTCGTGGCCTTCCTCGTCATCATCGGAGAGTCCCTGGGCAGTCTTGGATTGATTGCAGAGTTTCTTACCCGACTCACTGCCGCAAGTTTCATCGTGATCATGATCGGCGCGATTGCCACGGTTCATTGGCCGCAAGGATTTTTCATGAACTGGTCCGGACAACAACAGGGAGAGGGCTTCGAATATCACCTGCTGGTCATCGCCATGAGCGCTGCCCTCGGCGTGATCGGAGGAGGGAAATGGTCTGTGGATGGGGTCATTTCCGCCTGGCTCGAGACAGGTGAAAGAGTTCCAGGACAGCCGGTGAGGAAAGCTGCGTAGGGCAAACGTGATGAGAGGGCTGCGCTGTATTCTTATGAGCGAATTTTGTGGTTGACACTCAATAAGATAAGACGGTATCAGACCGGGACAGGAAACTGCCGAACAGGAGTTCGCTAATCTAGAAAGGAGTTAAACGTGAGAAGAATTAATTACTTGTTGTGTGTGCTCGGAATCACTCTTTTCCTGGGACACAGTCACGGGTCTGTGGTCCATGCAAAAACCGTTGAGGCGGGAGATTCGAGTTCGAGTTGGAATGGAACCGGCGAGTTTTTGGAACTTGGGAGTGGAGAGCAGGTCGTCAATGGAATTGTGAAGGGAGTCCTGATCTCCCGTCATAAAGACGGAGGCAAGATGATCGTCCATTCATCCAAACTGACTTGTCCGGTGCGTGTGAATCTCAACAGAAACAAAGATTACCAGGCGATAGAAGGCCTCTGCACGATCGTGGCGCATGAGGGTAAGGACGTCGGATATGCTCACTGGAAATGCGCCGGCAATTTGAAAGAGTGTGAGGGCCAGTTCACGTTTACCGGTGGGTCCGGTGGTTTCACTGGGATGTCAGGAACCACTCCTTTCCAAACGAGTATCGTTTTTGAACTGCAAGAAGGGAAAAACGGTCAGGCGATCGGGTATGCGGTCTGGCCGAATCTGACGTATAGCCTGCCCTAAAGTTAGCCTGCTCGATCTCCGGCCCGCGCCGACCATTCGGCAGCGTGCCGGGCGATCGGCAGCTCCTCACCGAAGCACATTCCGCCCGTCGAATTCTCTCGCCGTTATTTCCATAACTTGGATGGTGCCGGCCCATTCAACAATGGTGGAATGTATGTTGCCAAATGGATCGGGTGAACCCTAAGCAAGGGAGGTCGATCATGGCGACCGTGGGATTATTGGAGAAAGAACTGACAGGGCGGGAGAGCCAGGCCGATTCCATATATTGTTCCAGGTGCAGGGGACTTATGGTCGTTGAACAGCCTTTCGATTCCATAGTCGGGGCAGCGCCTGCCGATTTCTTGGTGAGACGTTGTGTGCAATGCGGAGAAGTCGTCGATCCGGTTATTTTGCAGAATCGCCGATCGCAGCACGAGAATGATCCGAGCCGAACCATAAGGTGACAGGAACATAGCATGTTGAAGATCACTCAACGACCGGGCGCATCACCGCGCTCGCTCTTCCTCCTCCTCGAGGGGCGGTTGGCCGGCCCTTGGGTCGAGGAGCTCGATGCGTATTGCCGAAAGATGTCCGAGGATGACCAACAGTGCACGATGATCGACTTAACCGGTGTGACATTCGTCGATGTGGCCGGCAGGTCGCTCTTAGCCCGTCTGTGGGGTCAAGGGGCGGAGCTGCGGGCGTCAGGCTGTTTGACCAGGTGTGTCGTTGAAGAGATTACGAAAAGGAGTCGCATGGGATCCGTCAATGAACCCTGATCATCGTCGGAATGCTCGCATCTTTGTCCATCTTGGACTTGCCGGGGTCCCGCGTGCCTCGGTACAATGACCTGTTTGTCTTCCGGTAGAAAGTGTGATGAGGTTTGCAACGTGGTGGATCGCATGAGTTATTCGGCAAGACTGTTCAGATCTGGCGCCGCGCTCCTTGTATCAACCGCGCTGGCCGGGATGCTTGGTTGCAAGGACGACGCCGGTTCGGCTCCTTCTCCTCCTCCTATGCCGCAAGTGGAAATCGTCACAGCGATGGCGCGGACCGTACCGGATGAACCGGAATTCATCGGACAGGCGGAAGCGTCTCGGCCGGTCGAAATTCGCTCTCAGGTCACCGGTATTCTGAAAGCGGTGCTGTTTTCGGAAGGACGAGAGACCCAAAAGGGCGCCAAGCTTTACCAAATCGATCCGGTGCCGTTTGAGGCGGCTTATAAAAGCGCGCAAGCGAGGATCGCAGAGGCGGAAGCGCGGTTGGTCCAAGCCAAGCAGGATCTGGCTCGCGTGAAACCGCTGCTTGTGGAGCAGGCCGTCAGTCAAAAGGATGTGGACGATGCGATCGCGGAGGACTTAGCGGCAAAGGCTGCCCTGCAACGGGCGCAGGCCGATTTGATCAAGGCCAAGTTCGACTTCGATAATACCACAATCGTCGCCCCAATCACCGGCCTCATCGAGCGAAGCCGATACTACGAGGGCAGGCTGGTTTCGGCTCAAACCGATTTACTGACCGTGATTCATCGTATCCATCCGATGTACGTGGTGGTCAACGTCCCGGAAAGTTTTCTGCTCAAGCGGCGACAAGATTCCATCGCCGTGGGACTTCAACATCCCGGTCTCGCCCAGTTGAAAGGCACGATCATCTTTGCTGATGGCAGTACCTACCCCCATGAAGGCGTCCTCGATTTCGCCGATGTCGGCCTGCGGACCGAAACAGGGTCAAGGCGGGCTCGATTCGTCGTCCCCAATCCCGACGGAGTGCTGCTGCCGGGGCAATTTGTGACGGTACGCTTCAAGGGAGCGATGAAAGACCATGCCCTGTTGGTGCCCCAACGAGCGGTCCAGCAGGGCCCGGGAGGTCCGATCGTGTTTGTCGTGGGTGACGGAGACAAGGTGGAAATTCGGCCGGTCAAGGCGAGCAGCTGGCAAGATCGGGAATGGATTATCGAGTCGGGTTTACGGTCCGGCGAGCGGGTAATCGTGAGCGGCTTCCATACGGTGACCCCAGGGGCTCCCGTCAAACCGATTCCGGCTGCCCAGTCCACGGACAATGGAAAGCCGGGCAACGGAACTCCGGTTGGCGTGGCCGACCATGCGGCTGAAGCAAAGCCCGAGGCCTCGAAGGACTCACAGTGAGTTCACGCTTCTTCATCGAGCGGCCGATCTTTGCATCGGTCATCTCCATCGTCATCGTCGTGATCGGACTCGTGGCGCTGACCACACTGCCCATCGCCCAATTTCCCGATATCAGCCCGCCCGTCGTCCAGATCGAGGCCGACTATCCCGGTGCCAGCGCGGAAGTCGCGGCGGATTCAGTGGCGCGAACGATCGAGGTCCAGCTACCGGGCATCGATAACCTCCTGTATTACGATTCCACGAGCACGAACGACGGCCACGTCAGCATCAGGCTGACGTTCGAGATCGGTACCAATGTAGATATCGCGCAGGTTCAGACACAAAATCGCGTGAAGCTGGCGGAGCCGCAATTGCCTCCCGAAGTGGTGCGACAGGGGATCAGCGTCTTGAAGTTTTCTCCCGATCTCCTGGTGGTCGTCGCGATGAGTTCGACCGATCCGACCCACGACTCGGTCTTTATCTCGAATTATGCGCTGCTGCGCGTCCTGGACAATCTCAAGCGGATCCGTGGCGTCGGACAGGCCGTCGTCTTCGGACAACAAAATTACTCGATGCGCTTGATTTTGAACCCGGTGCGGATGGCCCAGCTGGGCCTGACGCCCACCGACATCGCCGCTATTGTTCGGGAACAAAACCGCGATTTCCCTGCCGGGCAAGTGGGCCGCGAGCCGGCTCCCATGGGAACGGAATTGACGATCCCCATCATGACGCAGGGACGATTGACGGAAGTGAGCGATTTCGAAAATCTCATCGTGCGGGCCATGCCGGACGGATCGGCGATCCGCCTGAAGGACGTCGCGCGGGTCGAATTGGGTGCCCAATCCTATGTGATGCAAGGACGATGGAACGGGAAGCCGAACGTGTTCCTCATCACCTTCCTGGCTCCCGGCGCCAACGCGCTCGACACGGCCAAACACATTCGCGCTGAAATGAGCGAACTTGCCAAGGCGTTTCCGCCGGGGCTGATGTACGACATTCCTTATGACACGACCAAGTTCATCGAGGTGTCGATCAAGGAAGTGCTCAAGACGCTGGCCGAAGCGATGGTCCTCGTCATCCTCGTCGTGTATCTGTTCCTGCAGAGTTGGCGAGCCACTTTGATTCCCGCCACGGCGGTTCCGGTCTCGTTGATCGGTACGTTTGCCGGGATGGAAGCCTTGGGATTCTCCATCAATACGCTCACGCTGTTCGGGATGGTGCTGGCCATCGGCATCGTGGTGGACGATGCCATCGTGGTCGTCGAGAACGTCGAACGACACATGAGGGAAGAGCTGGTGCCGCCCAAAGAAGCCGCGAGGAGGGCCATGGCGGAGGTCACCCGGCCTGTGATCGCGATCGTCCTCGTATTGGTGTCGGTGTTCGTGCCGGTCGCGTTTCTCGGCGGAATCATCGGCGAACTCTATAAACAATTTGCCATCACGATCGCCATGGCGGTGACCATCTCAGGGCTGGTGGCCTTGACGCTCAGCCCCGCGTTGTCGGCGCTGGTGTTGAAACCGGGCGGCGAACATCATGAGACGGGTTTTTTCGCGTGGTTCAATAGGATGTTTGACTGGACACGGGAGCGCTATTCCAGAGCCGTGGAGGTCGTGATCAAATGGCGGGCGGTGTCCTTCTCGGTGTTTGCGGTGATCGTGGTCGCGGCCTTGGGGCTCTTCCGCGTGATTCCGCCCGCCTTTTTGCCGGACGAGGACCAAGGGTATTTCATCACAATCGTGCAGCTGCCAGACGGCGCGTCCAAGCAACGCACCGATGAGGTCCTCCAGAAGATCGAACGGTATTTTCTCTCGGTCCCGGCCGTCCACTCGACCGATGCGATGTCCGGCATGAACTTCGTCTTCAATACACGGGGTCCTAATTCCGCCACCATGTTCGTTCCATTGCACCATTGGGACGAGCGCAAGCCGGGTGAACATGTTCAGGCTTTGGTCGGGGCGGCTTACGGAGAGTTTGCAAAAATTCCGGAGGCTTTGGTTCTCGCCTTCAACGCCCCGCCGATTCGCGGGATCGGCGCGACGGGCGGATTCTCGCTGCAAGTTCAGGATCCGAGCGGGGGAGACTTCCGGAAATTGGCCGCCGCCACTCAGGAATTCGTGGCGAAAGCCAAGGAGAATCCCGCGATCGCCGGGATCGGCTCCAATTTCCGCGTCACGGCACCGAGATTGTTCGCCCGCGTCAACCGTGAGCGGGCGAAGGCGCTGGGGGTGCCGATTTCGGAAATCTTCGATACGATGCAGGCGTACTTCGGCAATTTCTATATCAACGACTTTCTCAAATTCGGGCGGGTCTATCGCGTTCAAACGGAGGCCGAGGCTGAGTTTCGCGCAAGCCCGGACGACATCGGGAAAGTGTATGTGCGATCGCTGAGCCCGGGCGCCACGGCGCTCGGCGGCAGGAGCACCACGCCCGGTATCGGCGGCACCGGTCTCGGGGGAATGATGATTCCGCTCGATACGGTGGTGGATACAGAATTCACGAGCGGTCCCGACCCGGTGACCCATTTCAACGGGTTCAATACCGCCTGGGTGCTCGGAGCCGCGGCGCCCGGGTACAGTTCCGGTCAGGCGTTGGAGGCGCTCGAACGCACGGCCCAAGAGGTGTTGCTTCCCAAAGGCTACACCCTCGAATGGAGCGGCATTTCGTATCAAGAAGCGAAAGTGGGAGGGCAGTCGGGGTTGGCGTTCGGGTTCGGGCTGTTGATGGTCTTTCTGGTGCTGGCGGCGCAGTTTGAAAGTTGGACCGTCCCGCTCGCCGTCATTCTTGCCGTCCCGTTCGGTGTCTTCGGCGCCATGTCCGCCGTGTGGTTGCGAGGAATGACGAACGATGTATATTTCCAGATCGGCTTGGTCACGCTGATCGGATTGGCGGCCAAAAATGCCATCTTGATCGTCGAATTCGCCAATCATCGACGAAGCGAAGGCATGCCGATCCAGCAAGCGGCAAGAGAAGCCGCGCGGTTGCGGTTTCGAGCGATCATCATGACTTCGATGGCGTTCGTCGGCGGGGTGTTGCCGTTGGCGATCGCCACCGGAGCGGGCGCGGCCAGCCGTCAATCCATCGGAACCGGTGTGTTGGGTGGAATGTTGACGGCTACGTTCCTTGCCATCTTTTTTGTCCCGCTCTTCTTCGTCACGGTGCGGAAGCTCGGTGAGCGTTGGTCTCCCATGAGCAAACGAGCCGAGTCGGCGGAAGCATCGCCTGAGCGGGTTCGTCAAGAGTACGCCGGGTCCTTAGTGGACGGAGAGCATTGATGCTGCGTTCCTCAACCTTCCGTTGTATAGCACTGCTGGTGTTCAGCGCCGTCTTGGCCGCCTGCGCCGTCGGTCCGGACTATTCCCGACCGCCGACGGACACGGAGGATCGGTTCCGGATGGCGGAGGGGCCGCCCGATCTGCCCTCGTTGGCCAACCTGCCCTGGTGGGAGCTCCTCCGAGACGAGCAGCTCCAGCAGCTCATTCGGGTGGCGCTGGCGGAAAACAAGGACCTGCAGCGCGCCGTCGCGACCATTGATGAGTTTCGCGCAAGGGCCTTGATCGCCCACACCGACTTTTTGCCGCAACTCACCGCCGCC
>Ga0073934_10002201_pt1 | contig 41978 bp, 32 predicted proteins | sample LarsenN4metaG_FD_76834 | JGI IMG/M metagenome (GOLD analysis project Ga0073934, IMG submission 76834) | Hot spring sediment bacterial and archeal communities from British Columbia, Canada, to study Microbial Dark Matter (Phase II) - Larsen... ...
GTCGCCGGGGGTGACCGCCACGCCCTTTGAATCGGTGTAGGAGGTGGTGGCGATTTTGAAATTGTGGTGCTGATTCAAATCGAGGGTTTTGGCGACGGCGCTTTTGCCAAATTCATTGCGCACCGTGATTTTGGTTTGATCGAGGCCGAGCTTGTTGCCGCGCTTGGTGCTGATGCGAATCACGCCGTTGGCCGCGCGCGAGCCGTACACCGAAGCGCCCGAGGCGCCTTTCACCACCTCGATGTTTTCGATGTCATCAGCCGGAATATCGGTCAACGGGCTGCCGGAAACCGAAGGATCGATGACGACGCCGTCAACGATATACAACGGGTCTCCCGACCGCCCGCTGGTGTTGATGCTGGTCGGCGCGCGCAATTGAATCGAAGCCGCGGTGCCGGGCTGCCCGGTGCCGCGAACTACACGCACGCCCGGGACCTTGCCGTACAACGCCGCTTCAGGTGAAGAGGCCGGCACTTGCTTCAAGGCTTCATTGCTCACCTGCGCGGCGGAAAAGGCCATTTTCGTTTTTGGCGTTTCCGCAAGCACACCGGTGACGACGATGGCATCCAAATCCAACACATCTTGCGGCAGCGAAAAATCCTTGCCGATGGCTCCGGCTTGCAAGTTAAACTCTTCGCTCTTGCTGCGATAGCCGACAAAGCGCGCCGTCAATCTGATTTTTTGGCCCTTCACGGCTTTTGCCGGCACCGTGAAGTGATAGTTGCCATTGGCATCCGTCGCTGCACCCAAATTGGTCAGCTCCAGAATGACGTTTGCGCCTGGCAGCGGATTCCCGGCCGCATCGGTCACTTTTCCGGTGATCGTGGCGTCTTGAGCCAGGACCAGCACCGGAAATAAGAGCACGACACTGAGTAGAATCCTTAAACAGGCTGCGCCCGTAGGGGTTTTACCAATCATAACCATTACCCTCCTGCGTGAGAAGTTTAACAAGGTCAACCGAAAAGGCTACGCCGAAAAGGCTACGCCCCTAGGGTTGGGTCAATTAATTAGAAAAAATGCTTTCAACAAAATGGGGTCAATCTTAAGGAAAGAAGAATATTCCATCCGGCCTCCTATTTTTAAAAGTTGAACAGCCAAACCCGCAGAACGTGTTTATGTTCAAAATCTCTCTTGCGAGATCTGATGACCGATGCAATATTCCGCAACGTGGCAAGAAATGTCCTCCAACCGCCAGGTCCTAAAATTCTGCCAATCCGTTGACAGTTTCAAAAACTGATGCGTACAACCACAACCAAAGACTGCATATTTTAAGGTAAGAAAGCGCGACCGAAGTTAGGCTGGTAGAAGTAAGCAAATATTTTACCATCCAAAAAGACATTTAAAAACCAATCAGTTTAATTCTTATTCTTTATTTGATGTTAGGAGTTATCGAAATGGAATCCATCTTATGTTTTCTAAACTAAAAACATGCAAAAACCTGCACTCTGAGCGACGAAGTTTTGCATACTTCTTTACCTTCGCGCTTGCCTTTTTGAACGAAAAGACTTTTGCTTCGGCCAGGAAAAGATGTCAGCCACTTTAATGCGAAACCCCGGCAAAAGCTCCGGACACGCAAGCGTATTTGATTCCCATCGCCGTTCAGTTGCCGTCATAACGACAACGCTTTTTTCAGTGGGAAAAACAATCCACACCACCCGGCTGCCTTTCTCTAAATACAATCGTGCTTTGGCAAACACTGCAGAAACCTTGTCATCATCCGAGACGATTTCTATCGCCAAATCTGGAGCGCGAGTGGCGTACTTTTCAATTCCGCGCAGCTTTTCATTCAGGAAGACGGCAATGTCCGGCGTGCGCAGCTCTCGTTTTTTTTCCGGCCACAGGCGGAGGCTAAATTCCGGCATCGCTTTGCCTATGGAATTTTTTTTGAAATACAGATAGAGTTCACCATGCAAAATGTCTTGAATATCGGAATGTTTGCGATCCGGCATTTTAAAAACCATCCTTCCGTCGATAAGCTCGAAAGAGCGTCCATCAGCCAATGCCTCCGCCTCTTCAATCGTCAGATCGGTACGATCCTCTGGGTGCAACTCACGTTCTGGAAATCGATCGTGGGTATAATCTCTCTTTTTTGGCGACGCCGGAGCGAGAGAGCGCATTTCAGTTTCTTCTGCGGTTGCCATAATTGTCCTGATTAATTTAAATGGTTAATACGAATAGATGCGACTAAAACTCGTACGAGTAGTAAACTCTCTTTATTCCCTGTTTGTTCGCCTTTTTTATCCTTGACATACTTTCGCACGAGCCTGCCCTTAATTTCGAGCCCGAATTCCTGTTTCAAAAGCGCCGGCAGAGCTTGATAGGCCCTATCTTCCAGAACAAATCCAACCGGAGTACTGATGCCGCCCAATTCGGTTCTTATTTTTTCATGCTCTTTGACTAAATCTTTTATACTTTGAGTTAGCTGCCCGATAATTATTTCCAACCTATCAAGTCTATGCAGCATCTGCTTTTTGGGCCTCGGCCAAATCGGCTACGACCGCTTCCAGTCTGCCCAATCTATTTTCAGTTTGTTTTTGCGCCTCCGCCAACTCTTTCACGACTTCCCTTAGCTCATTAAACTCGTTTTTCGTAACCGTTTCTTCTCTTTGCTGTTCGATCTCTTCGAGAATGGCAAAAAACCCTCTCAATTGCGGCTCGACCTCTTCCAATTTTCTATATAAACCAACAGTCATCGGCATAGTTTGAACTCCAATTTGAACTGCCCCAAAAAATAAACATTGACCATGAAAGAGTCAACGATAATTTTTTACAGAATCGACTTTCCCAACAACGACGCCAGCAGCTCCGCGGCGATCTCCGCGGTGTGGTTTTTTTCATCCAAAATCGGATTGATCTCGACGACATCGATCGAGCCGACGCAGCCGGTATCGGCAAGAATTTCCATGAGCAAATGCGCTTCACGATATGAGAGGCCGCCGGCGACGGGCGTGCCGACGCCGGGCGCCTCTATCGGATCGAGGCAATCCATGTCGAGACTCACGTGCAGACGCGACAAATGCTGCAAACGCGCCAGCGCCTCGCGCACCACTTCCGCAATGCCGCGCTCGTCGATCTCGCGCATCGAGTAAATGCCGATGCGGCTTTCTTTCAGCAGGGCTTTCTCCTGAGGATCCAAATCGCGCACGCCGATCAAAACGACGTCCGACGATTTAAATTTTGGGCCGGGTCGGCCAAGATTGACCAGCTCCGGTCTTCCGAGTCCCAACAGCGCAGCCAGCGGCATGCCGTGAATATTGCCGCTCGGCGAGCTTTCCGGTGTGTTGAAATCGCCGTGCGCATCGATCCACAACAAGCCCGAGGGCGCCTCGTGCGTCACGCCGCCGACGGTGCCAACTGCAATGGAATGATCGCCGCCAATAAATAAAGGAATACAGCCGGCCGCAATGGCCTGCCGGCCTTGTTCGTAAATCTGCTCACAAGCCTGCACGACTGAAGGCAGGAAAGCCATGCCGCCGCTTTCCGGTAACGTATCACGAACCGGCACCGTAATGTTGCCGGCGTCTTCAACGCTATGCCCCAATTTTCGCAAACGTTGCGACAACCCCGCATAGCGCAGCGCGCTCGGCCCCATGTCCACCCCGCGCCGGGATTGGCCCAAATCCATCGGCACGCCGATCATTCGAATCGAAGATGCCATAACCATTATTCCTTCGGACAGTCTATTCAACACGGAGTCTCGGAGAGCACGGAGATACACGGAGTAAAAAACGATAGTCAATGCCCCGTTAAATTCTCCGTGTTTTCTCGTTTTTCTCCGGTCTCCGTGTTAAATGAGGTCATGAAACAAAGAAATTTTTGCCTTTGAATTGCTGGATTTGACTCACCTCCAAAATCCGCCGTCCCCGGATTGGATTTTCCACCGCATGAATAAGCGTCTTGATCATTTGATTCAACGTCACAAGTCCGAGCCGCTGCGCCGTCTCGCGCGTGGCGGGCAAAAGCTCGAAGAGCCAATACATCGGCGCGAGCGCATACGGCCACCAATGGCCGGGCCCGAGCACGTACCACGGCCGCAGGATCGTCGCGTTCAAGCGGCTCGCCCGGATAATCGCCTCGCATTCGGCGCGAATCTGCCAATACGCTTTCATCACCGGCGCCGGATGCGCGACGCTCACGTAAATAAAATGTTTGATGCCGGCGGCGACGGCAGCGGGAACGGAATTTTGGATTGATGCCAGATCAATCCTGCGAAACTGTCCGGCCTTCGAAGGGTTGGGATGTGAAACGCCGACGAGATGCACAAAAGTGTCCGCCGGCCAGATTTGTTCCTGATACGAATTTCTGTCCAAGACATTTCCGATGACCGGCACACAACCCGCCGGCAATTTTTGTTCCGAGCCTGGCCGCGCCAACGCGCACACCTCGTGGCCGCGTTGCAAAAGCTCGGCAATCAGCCGTGCGCCGATATAGCCGGTGCCGCCGGCAACAAAAACTTTCTGATGGACCATAATTTTTTTGAAGCTTTTTATTGAATATCGCAACGAAAAGAGAACTGCAAAGAAAAGAGAACCGTAACGAAAAAATCTTTGAAGGCATGGCCTTATGGCATAACCGTAATTGGAAATTCCTGCACCCAATCCGGCCAGCCGCGAATATCGCACTGCACGCGAATAAACCAAAACAGCGCATTGTCCGGCGCGCGGAAGGTGCTGGGCGCGCCGGATGGCAATTCCAACAGCAGGCTGAATTGCAGCTTGCTCACGTCGTCAATCGCCTGGTAGGCTGTTTGTTCAATCACCTGTTCGTGAATCTTGTGTGTATGCACCATTTTGTGATTGCCGGCGCCACTCACCACCCGTTCTTCGCCGATGAGGGTTGCGGTGATTTTTTGCAGCCGTTCGGCGTGAGACGAAGGCAGATCAACGCTGCATTCGAGGTGATCGCCAGGCCGCAGCTTGTCGGGATGAAGCCGCACCTCGATCTCCCCCAGCTTTTGCCGCGCCAGCTTATTTCTCAGCATGAGAAAAATCTGCCAGCCGCCGAAGCCCGTCGCCGCCAAACCCAGCGCCAGCGTCAAGGGATACCAGCCGCTCAAATAAATCATCGCCAGGCCGATAATGAAAAAGGGAACGCCGAGCACTTTTGCCATCGCGATCCGCCCTTCCAATTCGCTCGAAATTTTTGAATCGATTTTTACGTCCTCGCCCGTGCCCAACAAAATTTCCTGCGAGGTTTCGCCGCCAACCAGTATAAACTTTTCTTCGTGTTTCACGTCGACCGCCAGCGGAATATCCAGATGCGCCCGCAAATGCCATTCGACGCTCAAGTGATACCCTTGATAGCTCACCGGCCCGGCAAGCCCGGCAAAGCGGAAAGGATACTCGCGCGTTTCACCCGCTTTGAATTCCGCGGCATCGGCGAGGATCATGCCCTCCTCGCCGCCGGAAGCGATATTCCCGCGCCCGTGCGTCTTCCATTCGCGAATGAGAGTCATTTGCCGGCAGTGAAAATCGGCATGGGCGGCAACTTGCATCACACCGGTAATCGCTTCGCCGAATTTGTATGTGCCATCCGGCCGGTCGAATAAAATTTTCACATTACATTTTGACATAGCGGCGTTCTCCTTTTCCTCCGGCGCAAAAACAACCGTTGTTCATCTGCTCGCGGCGAATCCGTTGCATGGATTTGGCCTGTTGTTAAGAACGGTTTACAATCATGAAAGATCGTCAAAAATGGCTTCGAACACAAGTTAAAAATGCTGGCCGAAAATTCGGCAGCTTTTTTAAAGAAATTTAATTCGAGCGCCGGAAAAAAGGCCGCTTGTTTCATGAGCGAACACGCCCGGTCAGCGCATACGGATTTGAAAGCGTACGATGCTGTCTATCAACGAGTTGCAGGATAACCTCAAGTTTTCAAGCCTGACCGTGAATGCCTATTTGGCACCATATTTGTTGTCTTTGTCGCGTTGAATAAATTCTGTCGCATTGCAAATTTTTTTGCGGCGAATCACAAAACGACTCGAACAAAATTTTATGTTGCAACTTCAACGACACTTATCGCGGCTCGGTTGGCTCTGGATGTTCACAGCGCTGCCGCTGCAAGCGCAAATCGATTCAGCCGCAACGGTACAAAATATTTCACCGCTGGAACGAATTGCGATACTCGCCATCACCGGCGACGGCCGCGAGCTGAGCGAGAATTTTGCGCAAGCCTTGCGCGCGATATGTCGCGACGAGGCGCGTTTCATCGTCGTCTCTGAAATTTCCCTGGCGGCGTATTTGAAAAAACACCGCGGCTTTTCGGTTTTCGCCGCCGACAGCGTGCAGGCGCTGTGCAAAAATTTAGCGTTGGATTATTTGATTGCTGCAACGATTGAAAACGCGGCGCCCTCCACGCCGGCGACTTCCCATAATTCGTGGCACGTGACGCTGCGCTGGCTCGATGGCAGTTCGGGACAGATGACCAAAATTCAGACCGCCGAATATGATGGCAACATTGACGCGCCGGAGTCGTTTCCACTGCCGGAGTTATGGTCGAATTTGTTGGAATCGCCCGACATCATCGTGCCGCTCGAAAATCCACTGCCGCCGCTCGTTGCGCTGCCGCCGGCGGAGGACGAGTCGGTTACAGAGAGTGCGGTGGTCGATCAAACCGCTGCGATATTGCCGTCAGCGCAAATACAAAACAAGCGCCGCCGAAACTGGTTCTGGTATATTACCGGCGCGGCGCTGATCAGCGGCGGCTCGGCCGCGGCGCTGCTGAGAAATCCGTCGAAAAATCCGGTTGGGAAAAAACTATTGCCGGAGCCGCCGCAGCCGCCAATGTAAAAAATGTAGAAAATTTGTAACTATCCAACTAAGCTTCGCCTCAAAACCTTACAGGCGCAGCCGACAAGAAAGAAATTGGACACAAAAATGAAATCCCACAAAATTACTTGTTTTGTGTGCTTTTAATTTTGTGTCCCCAAAAACTTGCTTTGTTTAATGATAGCTTCTTTTGTGCTGAATAGTTACAAAATTTTCCCCTGCGCTTGTTGGCTTTTTTGCAAAGACGCTGCTTTTAATAGAATAAAATTGAAATGATTTGCCAACTTTTTGCTCGGACGAAGCAAGGCGCTTTGAGGCAATCTTCATTCGTCATCATCGCCATGATTCTTTTTCCGATTCGTCTCGCCGGACAAACTTCCGGAGCGCACTACAATCTGCCGCTGGTTCTCGCGGCGGGCGAACAATATGCGCCTGCGCTCGTGAGCGACGGGCAAGGCGGCGCGTTCGTCATTTGGCACGACAAACGCGAGAGCCGCGCGGTGATTTATGCGCAGCATCTCAATGAGGTGAGCCAGCCGATTTGGAAACAAGACGGCATCGCGGTCGCCCCGGCTTCAAAAGATCAGTTGGCCTTAACCGCGATTGCAGATGGCAAAAACGGTGTGTTGATTTTCTGGCAGGATTTGCGCAACGACACCGGCGATATTTACGGCCAGCGCCTCGACGAGAGCGGCAAGCTGCGCTGGGGCGCTGCCGGCGTGGAAGTGATTCGCGCCAACGGCAAACAGGCCGAGCCGAAAGCGATAACCGACGGCGCCGGCGGCGCGTTGGTGATTTGTCATGATTTCAAATCCGGCAACGAAGATATTACGGTGCAACGAATCGACTATAACGGAAAGATTCTCTTCGAGCCGGCCGGCAGAAGCGTAGCATCGGGCAGCCATACGGCCGTAGGCGGCAATCAAATTCTAAGCGATGTCGCCGCCACAACCAACGGCGGTTTCGTCGCGGTGTGGAGCGATAACAGCGCCGGTCTGCCGCGCGTCGCGGCGCAGCGTTTTGACGGCCAAGCTACTCCGCTGTGGCCTGCGCCGGTGTTTGTCACCACCACGCGCAGCACGCAAATTTCGCCGGTTGTGTATTTTTCCGCGAATGCAAATACGGCGGCCGGCAACACGTTCGTGATTTGGAGCGACAATCGCAATCGCCATTTCGATTTGTTCGCGCAGAAAATCGATGCCAGCGGTTTGCCGCAATGGAGTTTGCTCGGCGTGACCGTTTGCAAAGCCTCGAATGATCAACTCAATCCGCAAATGATCAGCGACGGCGACGACGGCTTTTTTGTGGCGTGGGAAGATCAACGTTCCGGCAAAGCCGATGTTTATGCGCAGGCGCTGAATGCGGCGGGACAAACGCGTTGGCAGAGCGACGGCGTTGCCCTGGTGGCGGCGGGGCAAGAACAATCGCAGCCGCGCCTCATCGCCGATGGCAGCGGCGGTTTGATCGGCGTGTGGACCGACGAACGCAATTCCGGCAGCAACATCGCCGCGCAACGGTTGGATAAAAATGGCCAAGCGCTGTGGGAAACGAACGGCATTTTTATCACCAACGCCAGCGGCACGAAACAACGGCCGGCGATTCTCAGCCAGCCCGGCGATTTTCTGGGGCCAAATGGATTTTTTGTCGCCTGGGAAGACAGCCGTCGGGGCAATCAGGATATTTTTTTGCAGGCTCTCAAAGGCGACGGCGCATTCGCGAATGCGCCGCCGATCATTATTTCATCTCCCGCCACCGAAGCGCAAGCCGGATCGCTTTATACCTATCAGGTCGAAGCGTACGATTTCGATTCCGCCGACCCGTTTAGTCTCGAGTTGCTCAAACCAAGCGGAACGTGGCTGCAAGTTGAGTCGGCCAAATTGCAATTGTTCGGCACGCCGCCCGCGAATGAGGCGGGCGAAATCGCGGTGACATTGGCGGTGAAAGACAAGCTCGGCGCGCGCGCAACGCAAAGTTTTATTCTCAAAGTCATCTTCAATCCGCCGCCCGACCTCACCGCGCCGGCTGCGCCGCAAGCCGTGCAAATCGAGCCGGCGCAATGGAGCGCCAACAAAAAATTCACGCTGCGTTGGCAAAACCCGTTCGACCCGAGCCGCATTGCCGGCGCGTTTTACAAAATCGGCGCGCCGCCAACGAACAATCAAGACGGCGTCTTCGTTGCCGGCTCCGACGGCGCGACGATCGAGCAGCTCGAATTGCTCGCCGACAAAGAGGGGAAAACGCCGGTTTATCTGTGGCTGAGGGATGGCCGCGGTAACGTCGATTTTCGCAACACGGCAACTGTGAGCTATCGTTACGACGCCACGCCGCCGACGCCGGCGCAAAATCTGTCGCCGAACCGGCAGTGGACGCGCGGCGACAGCTTGCTGCTGCAATGGACGCCATCAACCGACGCCACCAGCGGCGTCCGGCGTTATCACTTTTTTCTCGACGGAAAATTTTTCGGGTTTATCAACGGCAACGCCAGCAGTTTCACGCTGATTTTACAACTGAGCGAGAACACCCACGGCTGGACCTTGATGCCGGAAGACAGCGCCGGCAATCTCGGCGGCTGGGTTGGCGCAACCTTCAAAGTCGATCGCACGCCGCCGTCGTTGCTGCACCACGCCGTCGATACCACGACAGCGCAAACCGAGCTGGTGTTGACCGCGCAGGCGCAAGACGCGCTTTCTAAAATTCGCACCGTGCGCTTGCTCTATCGCCCTGCCGGCGAATCGAAATATCGAATTAAAAATTTGCACTCGGCAAACAACGCCGCCGTTTTTTCGACCCGGCTCGAGGCGGCGGAAATTGTTTCGCAAGGATTGGAATACTTTTTAGAAGCGGCGGATTCGGCCGGCAATCGCGCGCGCTGGCCGGTTGGCGCGCCGGCGAATTTTCACTCGCTGGTGACGGCATCAGCAAGTATCGCGGCGCCGGCGGCGTTCGTTGCGCATCGTTATCAAATTTTCTCGGTGCCATATCGTTTGGCCGATGATTCCCCGGCAAAATTGCTTGAAGATGATTTGGGCCATTACGATCCGGTGGTATGGCGGCTGTTTCGTTATCAACCGGGCGCCGGCAATGTTGAATTTGGCAAACCTGATTTCGAGAGTTTTGCGCCCGGCCGCGCTTTTTGGTTGATCACCACGACGCCGAAAAATTTTGATACCGGTCCGGTTCATTCGATCAAAACCGATGCGCCGTTCGAGCTGAGCTTGCAGCCCGGCTGGAATCTCATCGCCACGCCGTTTGATTTTCCCACCGCCTGGCTGGCGGCGCAAAAACCGGAATATATCGAAAATAATTTGTGGGCGTTTGACGGCGTGAAGTACGTTGACCAACAAAAAAGTATGCTGCCGTGGCAGGGTTATTTCGTGCGCAATTTGGAAGTGCAGCCGCAAACCATCCGCCTTTTGCCTGTTGCCGGCAATCAAACCAACAAACCGGAAGCGCTTTCCGCAGAGAATGATTGGCAGGCACAATTGCGCGTTTCAGACGGTGAATTTTCCGATGAGGCCAATTATCTCGGCGTCGCGCCGGCCGCGGTTGAGGCGTGGGATCCGCTCGATCTCTCGGAGCCGCCGGTGATCGGCGATCACGTGAGTTTGTATTTCGACCGGCGCGATTGGCCCCGTTTCGCCGGAAAATTCACGCGCGATTTTCGCCCCGCTGGCGACGCCGCGCAAAAATGGCCTTTCACAGTTTTCGCCAGTCGAGCCGGATTGCCCGTCGAGCTGACCTGGAATTTTTCCGGCGATTTCCCGGATGATTTTATTTTTGTGCTGGAGGATATCGTTGGCCGCATCCGCCGTCAAATTCGGCCAAAAGAATTTCATGCCGGCGAGCATGAGAATTATATTTTTCGCGCGACGCCGCAGCCGCGCCATTTCATTTGGTGGGCGGGAAAAACAGCGCAGTTGGCCGCAGCCGGCGCTTTGCAAAACCTCGTCCCGGCCAGCTTCGAGCTGCTGCCGAGTTATCCGAATCCGCTGCGGCTTGCTGAATTGCCAAAAGTCGGCGTCATTCGTTTCGGCTTGCCGGATGCCGCGGCGGTGCGCTTGACGATCTTCGACGTGGTCGGGCGCGCGGTGCGCACGCTGATTGACAACAAGAAGTTCAACGCCGGCTATCACGAGGCCGGATGGAATGGCCGCGACGATTCAGGCCGCGACGTTTCTGCGGGTATTTATATCTATCGGCTCGAAACCGCCGCTTTCAGCGCGAGCCGTAAACTCATTTTGCTGCGATAAAATGCCGAGACGAATCAAATCCTTGCGAATGCAAAGCGCTTCGCAATTCGCCATCGAAAAATCCACGCCGCGTCGTTTATTTTTGTTCGCTGCGGATCGAATCCATTGGCGAGGCGTTGGTGTCGTCTTTTTGATTTGCGCCATGATTGTTTCTGCGGCCGCGGCGCAAAATCAAAATGACGTGCAGCGCGCACAGGAATTTTACAAAAACGCTTTGCGGGAAAAAAATTCGGCGGCGCGTGTAGAGATTTTGCAAAAAGCCGCGCAGTGTTTCGGCCAACTCTCGACGCTTGCGCCGGCAGGCCAGCGGCAGGCGGCGATGATTTATTTTGCCCTCGGCCGCGAGTTTTTCCAGCAAGCGAAATGGCAGCCGGCCGTGATTCAGCTCGAACAAGCCGTCACCCTCGATTCGACTTTTTTACCGGCGCACAACACGCTTGGCCTCATCTACTTTCAGCAAAAAAAATACGAGGCGGCGATTGCGGCCTATCATAAAGTTTTGCGGCGACAGCCAACGGCGCAGCTTTACAACAATCTCGGCGCGGCGCACGAAGCGAAGGGCGAGCTAAACGCAGCGGTCGTGGCGTATCGCCGGGCGTTGGAATTGGACGCCAAACTTATTTTGGCGCAAAAAAATCTGCGGCGGATACAGGAAAAACTCGCGCTCGCTTCTTCCGCCGGAGAAAAATTAGCCGCCGCTGATTCCGTTCATCCGGCGGAGCAGATTCCGCTGAAAACGAAGCCGGCGAAAAATCAAACGCTTGAAAAAACTGTTGCGCCGGCGAACCAACTGGCTGCTAAAAAACCTGCCGGCAAAAAAAGCGCGGCGAAAACCGGGAACGCGCTGCAAACCGCACCGCAATTCCGACAGCACGAAATTTTTGCGCCGCTGACTTCAGTTTCAGCAGACAGTCCCATCGCCGCTGTCTTTTCCGCTCGTGATTCCGCACTGAGTGCAGCGATAAAACCGGCGAGCGCTGCTTCATCCGCGCCACTGCAAAATGTCGTCGTCCCGGCAACTCCGCACGCGCCGAATAACCCGGGGTTGGCCTATCTTTGCGGCGCCGGCGTCATTCTCTTCGGTGTTTTCATTTTCACGCAACGCCGCCGTCTCAGCCGTGTGTGGCTGCAATTCAAACCGGTCCTGGCGGCTCCCGGCGCCGGCGTGATCAGCGATGAGCGTTTGATTCCCGCCGCCGCGGCACGTCAAGCCTTAAACAAAAGTAACGGCGCTTCCGAAAGCAACGGCCGAAAGCCGCCGATGGCCGAAACGCAGACTGTCGTTGCAACCGGCAATTCGGCGCCGGCGACAACGAATGATCGCCTCGAAGCGCAGGATCCTTCCTTACAAACGCAGGCGTTTTTCGCGGAAATGATTGCGGCTGATCCCGAGCTTTATGCGTTTGTCGATGAATGGCAAGAAACCCCTGAGACGCTCGAGGCCGCGGCAAAACCAACCGACTGTCAGGTCGATTTGCCTGCTGCCGAGGCTTCGTCTTTGTCTGAAAATAATGAAGCGGCCAATAACACCGATCCGTTGATTTCGCCGTCCGCAGCCGTGTCTTCCGCGCCGGAGGAGAATGAAAATACCGCATTACCGCCGCAAACAGAAACCGCCACTGCCAATCTCGCTGAAATTCCGCCTCCTCGCGATGAAGAGCAACCAATCGTTAGTAATCAGTTATCAGTCATCAGTAAACTGCACCCAGTAGCCAGTAACGAGCATCCAGCACCTAGCAACGAGCATCCAGCAACCAGCTACCAGCAACCAGCTACCAGCAGCCAGCAACAGACCCTCGGCCGTTATCTCATCGAACGGGAAATCGGCAAGGGCGCGATGGGAAAAATTTATCTGGCGTTCGATCCGAAACTCGACCGGCGGGTGGTGATTAAAACCGTCTGCTTCAATTTGGCGGCGAGCGAGGCGGACACCGCGGCGCTGAAAGACCGGATTTATCGCGAAGCGCGTGCGATTGCGAAGCTGAGCCATCCGAACATCGTGGTGGTTTATGATGTTGAAGACGACAAGGAGTTGTCGTACATCGTGATGGAACACCTCGAAGGCCGGGATTTGCGGCAGGCTTTGCAAAGCGAGCACTGCTTCGATTATCCGCGCGCGATTAAAATCGTGGCGCAAGTTTGCAGCGCGCTGGACTATGCGCATCAGGCCGGCATCATTCACCGCGACATCAAGCCGTCGAACATCATGTTGCTGCCGGACGACAAGGCGAAGGTGACGGATTTCGGCATTGCCAAAATTGCGAATAACTTTTCGTTGACGCTGCCCGGCCACGTGTTGGGGACGCCCAGTTATATGGCGCCGGAGCAATTTGAGGAGGAAAAGTTTGACCACCGCGCCGATATTTTTTCGCTCGGGGTGGTGTTCTACGAGCTGCTCACCGGCAGCCGGCCGTTTGCCGGCGATTCGCTGGCCGCGCTGGCCTACAAAATCGTTCACAAGATGCACATTCCGCCGAGCCTGCAAAACGTCGAGTTGCCAATCGAGCTGGACGAGATCGTCCACCGCGCGCTCGCCAAACAGCCGGAGGAACGCTATCAAACCGCGCAGGAGTTTCGCGAGGCGCTGCTGGCGGTTAAACTGGCCGAAGAGGCGGCTTGAATCTTAGATAAAATTTGAAAAAGAATTGCGCCCACTAAAAGAAATCCCGTAGAAATTTTTTCTGCGGGATTTATTTTTCATTGGGCGATTTTATTTGTATCGTTGCCGAAACGCCGGAAACCGTTGCCTCGCTTTTTGCAACAGCGAATCGGCTTCGTCGTTTCGCCCGAGCATGCGCAGAGCTTTGGCTTTGTTCGCCATGGCCGGCGCGTAAGTTGAGTCCACCACCAATGCGCCTTCGGCGGCTTTGACGGCTTCTTCGGGATTGTTGCGGGCGATGTTTGCCGAACACATACTGCAATAAATGTAGGGATCCTGCGGATTGAATTTTTTCGCTTGCGCGTAACTCTTCAGCGCCTCCTCCGGCCGGCCGAGATTGAGCAAGGCCGTGCCGTGATTCGCCCACGCCAGCGCCAAAGTCGAATCGAGTTTTACAGCGTGGTCAAAATGTTTTAAGGCCGCGGCCCAATCATGATTGCCGGCTTGTTCCAAACCCAGCGTGAGCTGCTCACGCGCGGCGGCCGGGTCGTGCGCTTTGCAGCTTGCGAGGGTTAAAATCAAGAGCAGACAAGAAACAAGCTTGGCGGCTTGAAAGAATGGGTGAAGGATTTTCATGGCAAATATGGAATGAAATAGTTCTATCGAATTTAACCATTAAATAATTTTCTTGCTTATTGAATGTCAAGGTGCCTTCGCTTAGGAAAATCTATCGCGAAAATCAAGCTTGACTTTTCACTTTTGACAATAATCATGAGCGCAATGAATTTATGAATGCTTCCGCGCTGTCAAAGTTTTCTACTCGTCCTTCGGCGATATTACGCTCAGCTTCCCTCTCGCCAGCCTGCCATTCTTCCGTCCACCACCAACGCTGATCGGGATCGATGAGGCCGGCTTTGGCGGCGACATCGGTCTCAGCCTTTGTCAAGCCTTTCGCATGACGCAAGTCTTTTTGAATCGCAGCAATTTTTCTTTTCGCCGACTTGAGGGTCTGCTGTTCCTTCGACGAGAGCTTCGGCCTTACCATCTTTCCGGCAACGCGTTTAAGAATGATCGTGCCATTGCCGTTTCGTACGGCCAACTCCAGTTTCTCGCCGACTTCAAGCTGTAAAGCTTTGACAACCGGCTTGGGAATGGTTATCTGATGCTTGGCTTGAACTTTGACAAATGACATCTATGCACCTCATCGATGACGTTGGGAGTTTTAAAAATGGCGAAGCGAGTGTGTTGCAGAATTAATATATGGCTTTCGCGGAGATAAAGCAAGGGCGAAGTTTTGGGAAGGCAACAACAGCGAGATGGATTTTGACGAAAACCCCCCTACGGGCGTAGCCTACGGGCGTAGCCTACGGGCGCAGCCGTTACAGCTTAAACCATCCTCGTCAAAATCCATGCTTCTTGCAGAATTTCAATCCCCAGGCTTTGGCAAAGAAACCCAATTTTTTGCCGCATTCGAGGCAGCGTCCCATTTTTTCCATTTTCTCGGCCTGGCGCTGCTGCTTTTGCAGCAATCGCTCCAACTCGAGATCATAGGGATTGTTATCCATGGCAACCGCCGCTTCATCTTGGACGGTTTTAACCGCTGGCTGCGCGGCAGCTTGATGCTTCGCTCGCGCCTGTGAAGACGGCTGTGGCGCGCTCACGGTTTGGGGACGAAACGGATTGTCGTGCGGCAAAATTCTTTCAGCCGGACGCGCGCCGTGCGAAGCCGTGCCGTTCGTCCCCGGCTTGACAAAACCGGACTGCTCGACCGGCTGTTCGCGATAGCGCGGGTTGGCCGAGCTGGCGCGGGAAGGCGCGCCGTGGGCCGGATTTGATTGAACAATTCTGGCGCTGGCCTGCGGCCGTATGGCAGGCCGCGCCGATGGCGTTGGCGAAGGCGGCGCCGTGTGACGCTTGCGGCTGGCTTCGAAAGCTTTTCGCGTCACCACCATGCGTCCCCAAAATTTCAAGCTGCCGGTTTCGTCGCCGGTTACCAGCAGCGCGCCGTCCGGGCTGAACTCGGCGCACGTCAAATTGCCGGCAATCACGTGCATCAACTTGCCGTCATACGTATTCCACAACTTGACGCTGCGATCCTGATAATCGCTCGCCGCCAGCATCAAGCCGTCGGGGCTGAAACGAACGGAAGTGACGCCCGGCGAAAAAGGCTTGAGATTGTACAGCAGCTTGGCGTTTTGCACGTCCCAAAGCTGAATGGCTTTGCCATAATGCACCGTCGCCAAAACTTTCGAATCGGCGCTGAGAGCCATCCAGCTCACGGTGCTGGAACGCTCCGGCAGGTTGTGCAGCAATTTGCCATCGCTCACATTATAGAAGCGCACGCTGCCGTCGCTGGCGCCGCAAATCAAAATCGTATCATTGGAATGAAAGGCGAGACAGTTGCTCAAACCGGAGCAGCCGAAAAACGTTTGCAGCGGCCGGCCGGTATTGACATCCCACAGCATGGCGGTATTATCCGGGCTGCCGGTTGCCAGCCATTTGCCGTTGCCGCTGAAAACCACCGCATCGACGCTGCTTTTGTGGCCGGTGAGATTATACAGCAGCGATCCGTCCATCACCTCCCACACCGTCGCTTGCCGGTCGTAGCCGCCGACCGCGAGCTTGGTGTCATCCGGACTAAACGCGACACAATGCACCGGATTCGGGCCGGGGATGAGATCACACATCAACGCGCCGGCCGCAGCGTGCCAGAGCTTGACGTTGCCTTTGCGGTCGACGCTCGCCAACAGGCGGCTGTTATGGCTGAACACGAGATGCGTAATCGCCTCGTCGTGTCCGCGCAGCGTAAACAGGAGCTCGTTATCCGGCATGCGCCACAGATGAATCGCGCCGTCGCCGCTGCCGCTGGCCAGCAGGGTTTGATCGGCGCTGAACGCCAGGCTGTTCACCCGGCTCGTGTGCGCCGCAATCGAATGATGCACCGATTTGTGCACGAGCAGCGATTTAAACAACTGCTCGGCTTTGTGCATGAACGCCAGCGCATCGCGGTTGTCAAAATACGTGTTGCGATCCAAACAACGCCGGGCCTCGTCCAACAGCCGGCGAATCTCCCCTTCGGCGTTTTGCGCTTCGAGCGATTGGTAAACCCATTCGGTCAACAACATTTCACATTGTTCCAATCTTTGGCTCACCTCGTCGGCGCTTTTGTTGCGCAGGCCGTGGAACAATTGATTGACGTCGCTGAGCACGAAGCGAAAATCGACGTCCGAATCGGCCTTGAGGCAATAGGCCTCGTCCAGCTCGATGGCGCGCTGCAGGCTTTCCGCCGCGGTTTTCCCGTCTCCCAGCAGCGCGGCAAATTTGGCCTGATGATAAAAACTTTCCGACAGTTGCGGAGAAATTTGCGTCGCCTGCTTGGCCAACTCGAAGGAATCCTGCAAAAGCTGCTGCGCCGCGGCGGTATTGCCTTCAATCACTTTTTCGTTGGCCTGGGCATAGCTCGCAATCGACGCGTGCAGAAAAGCTTCGCCGGCGTAACGCGTCGCTTCCGGCAAAAGCCGCGCCTCGGCTTTGGCAAAGCGCGCCGCCGCGCGCAAATGTTCCTCCGCTTTTTTCAGATCGACAACGTTGCACTCTTCATTGACGCCGTACAAATACAGCTTGCCGATCAAAAGCTGCGTCATGAAATTGGCGTCGTCTTTCTTCGCCGACTCTTCAAACGCTTCCAGCGCTTTATCGAGCAAGCCCTTGGCCAGACGGTCGCAGCCGATGCGATAAAATTCGCGCGCCTGCGTCGTGGTCGGATTTTCCAGCGTGGCGTGAACCGCGTCCATCTGGTGGAGCAAATGCAGCATGTGCTGATTTTGCACTTGAAACTGCTCCACCAGCAAAGCCACACCGTAGTCGAAACTCGCACGCAGTGCGTCGATGGAGCCGCCGGCGCCGTTGATCACCTCCTCCAGCCGCCCAAAACCGGATTCCAGGGTGACGTTGATCGAATCAAAACCGTCGGCAAATTTTCTGGTCAACGCTTCACGGCTGGCGACGATCTCCTGCGTCTGCTCGGAGATCACGACGCGCTCCTTTTGACTGGTGCGGCGAATCTCTCCTTTGAGTCCCTTGAAAAAGGAAGACTCTTTAAGATACTTATCCCAACTCTGTCGTGTGCCGATAAAAAAATTCATCATGATTTAATCCTCCGTGCGTGGAGCTTTGCGGTTCATCACGCCAAGTGTGCTGATCAATCCTTTGAGATTTTATCTTCTCTTCCCGCCTCCGCCGAATAAAAGGGTGGCCGGAGCCCTCGGGAAAAGGCTCCGGCCTGGCTGTGTGGGGGGAGGAGCGGTTTTTTTCAAAGCATAAATTTAAAATTGAAAATTTTCAATTGAAAATTTACAATACAACTTCTGTTGGCACTAATCGTTTTTTTTGCGACTGACACAATGCAGTATCGACTTACGGCTTCCGTTGCGTCGTGCGGCTCGCGCCTCTGGGCGAGCTGCGTTGCGGGGCTGCGCCCGTAGGGCTGCTTTCATTGCCATTGGGCATGAGCTTTTTAAATTCCTGGCGCTCCCGCTCGAGGTAGCGCTGCAAATCAACCGGCGGCGCGTTCCGGCGCGACAACAGCGTCGGAACGATCTTGGCTTCCAGAAGAATGACCAATTCTTTTTTGAGAACGTTTTTATAATTATACCCGAAAACGTATTTCAACAGCGGCAGATCTTTCAGCAGCGGGACGCCGCGCCGCAAACTCTGCGCTTCATGGCTGAGCAAGCCGGCCAAAACCGTCTCCTCGCCGTTGAGCAAAAGCACCCGCGTCGAGCCTTCGGTGATGCTTTTGGTCGGGCCAAACGCATCGGGCTGCACGTCGCTGCGCTCGGCGAGAATGTCGAGATAAATGAACGTCGAATCGCTGCGTCCGTAAATTTTGGGCGTGACCGTCAAAATCACGCCGGCCTCGTATTCAGTGTAGCGCGAGTTGCCGGCAAAATCCTGCAAGATGAGATAAAAATTCTTGCCGACTTTGATTTTGCCCTTTTCTCCGTCGATGACGCGGATTTGCGGCCGCGCCAGAACCTCGCCTCTGTTCTTGCTCTCGAACAACCGCAATAACGCCTCGACCCGGATGCGCGTGCCTTGCAAGACGCCTTTACCGGAAGCCTTGAGGTAATCTTTGCCGACGTTGGAGGCGCCGAAAGTTTGCACCGTCACCGAACCGTTTTTGAACGTCGTCCAATCGATGCCCATTTCGTGCAAGGTTTCGTAATCCGCCTGAAAGAAAACCGCGTTGATCTCGACCTCGCGGGTCGCTACATTGACGGCGTCCTCCTGCGGAGCCGCCGGCGGTTGGGTATCGATCATGTCTTGCACTTCATAGTAGCGATCGCGCGCGGCGTATTTCAGCAAATTGGCGCGCAAGATATATTCCAGCGCCCGTTTCCAGTGCATGTTTTCCACCGACACGCCGATGGGCTTCGTGCGCACTTTGGAATCGATCAACAGGCGGTTCTCGTAGCGCTGGGAAAAGCTGTTCAGAATATCCATGGCGGTATTGAACGGAACGTTGGGATTGAATGAGACCAACTCTTCCGGCCGATACGGCTGCGCTGGAAATTGCTGCTGCGTTTGTGTCTCTGCCACCTCCAAGCCAAAAACCATCAGAAAGATAATCGAGGTGAATTGCTTCATTTCAAACTGACTTTCATTAATTGTATTCGATATTGAGCTGCAACAACCGGCTGCCGCCACTCTCGGTTTCGAGCATAAATTCCACTTGATTGCGCTGCGGATCCAGGCGCGTCATGCGGCCGCGGCGAACTTGATCGCCGGCTCGCAGCGACACCACCTTGCCGTCGCCGGCGCGCAGATAAGCCTTGTCATTGGTGATCGCCAGCAGCGTCGCGCCTTCCGGATCGAACAGGCCCGGCGGTTCCTTCGGCTTCGGCGGCGTTTTCGGCTCTGCGGCAACCACCACCTTGGGTTCGGGCTTGCGCTCGATCGGCATCAAGCTCGCAAACGCATCGCGGCCAAACTCGGCCTCCCAATTAAACGGCAGCGCCGTCATCGCCACCTCGCTGTCGACTTCCCACTCTTTGTTCATCGAATAGCCTTCAAACATGATGATGAAGTTCACCAGCTTCGGGTCGTTCTCGCTGCGTTTCAGCGTCACGTTCTTGATGCGATAGAGCAGCGGGTTTTGCGTCATGTGCCAAACCAGCGTGCAAATGTTGCGGTAGTCGCCTTCGCCGTTCAGCGTGTAGGAAAAAACCGTGAACTCTTTGTTCGCTTTTTTGTCGTTGAGATAGAAATCAAAATCGAGCGCCAGATTATGCATGCGAATCAGCCAGTTGATGTAAGACAACGAGAACGCCGGCTCTTCGGTCATGAGAATTTTTTTTGGCGCTTTTTCCCACCGCCGCTGCAGCGTATCGCGCTGGGCCGTGATTTTGGCGAGTGTTTCCGCGACTTCGAGCGAGCCGCGCAGCCGCGCGTTCAGGTCTTTGTTTTGGTTCGAGACCCGCTCGAGCTCCCGCGCTTCGCTGCGATACCAAAAAAATCCCACGCCTGACAGCAGCAAAAGCACCGCGAGAATCGTTAGGCTATTTCGTTTGGCGTACATTGTGTTCAGTTCCTTAATTCTCTCTTAAACTCTCTCTCACTCTCTCTTACTCCTACTCTTACTCTTACTTGCTCGCTGTGAAAAGATTTAGAAGCGAGTATGTATGAGTATGAGTATGAGTATGAGTATGAGTATGAGTATGAGTATGAGTATGAGTATGAGTATGAGTCATTCACTTCAACCCAACGACCCGATAATCCTTCATGAGTATTCCCGCCATTTGCGCCGCTTTTTGTTCGGCGGCCGGCCGCGTCGCAAAAGCGCCGATGAGCACGCGGTATTTTTGCGCGTTGGTGCGCTCATCCAGGTAACGCTCGACCGCGGCGTCGTAGCCCTGCTTGCGATAGGTCGCGACAAACTGTTCCGCCAACTCTTTGGTATAACTCGTCGCCGCCTCGATGCTGTAACCGCGAAAAATTTCCGGCGGCGCGTTTTCCGGCCGGGAGGCCGTCGAAACGGAGGCCGCCGGGCTGGAGGCCGGTTGCATTTGCACGCTGCGCAAATCGGCGGCTTCATCGAATTGTTGCCGTTCCGCGCCGGCCAGACGGCTCGTATGAGCGGCTGCGCCGTTCGTCAATTTTTGCGCCGGTGCAGCACCGCTGGTCTTGCTTGGGTCACCGGCCTGCCCGGCCAGGGCAACGCCCGAGCTTTTCTCCTCGTTTGGCCGGGTGCGTGTGACGTTATCGGCAAATATTGCCGGGGTTTTGGGTTCAATCTTCGTCGATGGCGCCGGCACGTCAGCTTGGCGTGTCGTCGCTGCCGCGTTCGTCATGGCGGTTGTTTTGTTTTTATCGAAGGCATTTGACTTGACCGGCGGCGGTGTCGTTACCGCCCTGCGGGCGTAGTCTTGCCGGACCATCGGCGGCGCTGAAGTGGTTCCGTTGGCGACCGCTTCGCGTTTTTTGCCTGCTTCGACCGCAATGGAAGCTTGTGCCGGCTTAGGGATTATTGGCGACGAGGCCATACCATTCGCATTGGGCGTCGTGGCCTCCGGCGCCGGGCGCACCTCCGCCGGACGGACGCCTTCCTTGCTCAAGATCAACTTGCCGTTGCCGGCATAGCGCGCGGCGTCGATCGTGCTGAGTCCCTGCGCAAACGCCTTCAGCGAATCAGGCGCGTTGGAGCGCTCCAAACTGAAACCAAACCATTTTTGCTTGTCCGCTTCCATGCGCGTCATTTGCCGCAAACTGGCGTTGCCCAGTTTTTCCGCCAACAACGGAATGGCATCCCGGTTCATCGAGCTGCCCTGCACTGAAAAGCCATCGCCGTGCGTCACAATTTCGTCCACCCAGATATTGCCGACTTTGCCCAGGCCCGCATTCAGCTTTCGCAAAAAGATGAGAAACTCGTCGTGTCGCCGGCCCAAACTATCCGCCAGCGCCATGCTTTTGCTCAGACGCTGGCATTGGTTGTCGAGCAAGTACACCCGGTCAACCGTCTCCTGATTGTTCGCAATGAGCCTCTCCAATTGCGAATTTTTTTTCCGCATTTCACGAATGCTGCCGTTCAAATTCAGGATTTGCCAGGTTAAAAAGAACGCCACGAAGCCGGTGATCGCGAGCAAAACATAGCCGTGATAATTCAGCTTCAACACCTGTTGTTGGTCCAACAAATCCTGCGGCAGCAGATTGGTTGGAATGAACGACGGGCTTTTCGGCTCGAGGGTTTTCCAGGCGAGCGCGATGGGCACGGCGAACTCCGAAAACAGCCCGGCCTGCGTTCCGGTTGCCGGCGAGCTGGCGACCAGGCTCGACGAAAGATACTGCACGTTGGCCGTCTCAAAATGCGCCGCAAAAAATTCCGCCGCGTTGATGCGGCTGCTCTTGCCGGCGAGAAAAATCGTCGCCAGCTCCGGAATTTGCACCTCGTCCTGCTCGTAGATCAGCTTGCGATAAATCACCTCCAAAATGTCCGGCGACGCCGTGTTCTCGTGAATTATCGAGCTGACGTGAAACAAATCCTGGCCGCGCAGAAAAATCATCCGGGTGAAATCGTCTTCGATATAAATGATGGCGGTGACCTTGCCGGGTTCGCACTCGTAGCTGCGGCGCGCCAGATTGGCCAACGCCACCTCGGTGGAATCCATCAGCGCCAGAAAAAGATTGCCGCGCAAAAAATCATTGACCTCGCGCATCAGCATCATGGTCGGCGGGTGCTTTTCGTACGACATGATCAGACGCCCGCCGTCTTGCCCAACGACCACCTCTTGCGCCAGGCTCGAATCGCTGTCCTTGTCCATCCCTTCAGGCCGGCCGGCAAGCTCCGGCCGTTGATAGGTGACCATCGACAGCGGCACGTTGAAGGCAATCCTGACCTTCTTCTGCGTGTATTTTTCCAGCAGCCGGTAGAGAATTTCCAAATTGCCGCTGTTGCCGTTCTCGGCCTTCGGCCCGTTGGGGCGGCTCCCTTTTTCTTCGAACGACTTTTCTCCCAAGGACTCTTTGACGCCGAATACATCTCTGGCTTCCGAATCTTCGAGTTTTGAAGGCTCGTTATCAGCCGGCTGATTTTCCAGCGTGTTTTGCAGCCGCGCGCGTTCCAAGCCGGCGATGCGAATTTGGCCGTTTTGGTTGACCAAATGCGCCAGCCGTACTTCCGTGCCGCTCACGGCGAGTCCGAGTGCCTGTTTCATCTGAAAGTTTCGCATGAGTTAACTCCTCGTTCCCGTCACACAGTAAAAACCTGGAGTATTGGAGTTTTGGATTGATGGATTGTTGGATTGTTGGAATTCCGGAACCCATCACTCCAATACTCCATCACTCCAATACTCCAACAATCCAATGTTCCAAAACTCCATCACTTCATTACACAGAGAGGCGATCGTATCGAATCAAATCTTCAAACCGCTTTTTGTTGTTGGCGTTGCTGAGCGCCTGGTCGTAGGAGACGATGCCGCTTTTGTGCAAACGCGCCAGGTCCTGCTCCAGGGTGATCATCCCCTCGTTGTTGCTCTGCTGGATGATCTGGTAGATTTCTTCCGTGCGGTTGTTGCGGATGGCCGAACGCACCGGCACGGTGCCGATCATCACTTCCTTCGCCAGCGCCAATTTGCCGTCAACCGTTGAAACCAGTTTTTGTGAAATCACGCAGGTGATCACGCTGGCGAGGCGCTCGCGAATGCGCTGCTGCTCGATGGGCGGCGTTTCGCCCAAAATCCGGTCGACGCTTTCCACCGCCGAGGAGGTGTGCAGCGTCGTAAAAACTTTGTGGCCGCTGTCCGCCGCCTCCAACACCGTCGCAATCGTGTCCGCATCCCGCATCTCGCCGATGACGATGACATCGGGATCCTGCCGCAGCGCCTGAATCGTCCCGTCCTTGAACGAGCGCACGTCGCGCCCGACTTCGCGGTGGCGCACGACACACTTGTTCGAATTATGAATGTACTCCAGCGGATCCGCGATGATCACGAGGTGTCCGTTGGAATGCCGGTTGTTGGCGTCGATGATCGAATCGAGCGTGGCGCTTTTGCCGGAGCCGGTGATGCCGGTGATGAGAATCAACCCGCGGCGCTCATATTCGAGATTGAACAGCCGCGCCACGCTGCGATGAAAACCCAGCGACTGAAACGGGCGGATTTCCGGGCTGATGCGCCGCAGGCTCAAGGCCAAATGATTGAGCTCGAGATAAACCGAGGCGCGAAAACGCCGGTGTCCGGTCGGCGTCACGAGTTGATACGAAAAATCGAGTTGGCGCGTCTTCCAAAGCTCTTCGCGTTGATTCGGCGCCAACAGATTGAGCAGCAGGATGTCGGTTTCCTCGCTGGTAAAATCGCCCAGCTCCGGATAAACCGGCCGCTTGACGCCGTAAATTCGCAGCCAGACAAAACCGTTGCTGCCGACGCCGCCGAAATCCAGGTCGGAGGCCTCCTTGTTTTCCATCGCCAGCATCAGAAAGTTCATCGCGTGCCGGAGGCGTTGGCGATGTTCCTCCGATTGGCGGTCGAGCATTTGCCCGACGCTCGCGAGCCATTCGATATCTTCACCGCTCGCGCCGACTTGCTCATACAGTGTCGTGAGCAGGTCTTTTGCATCTTGTAATCGTTGATCCAGCATGTTTTTTCCGATGCTTTCTTCACACAGCTCAAAAAACTTTCGTAAAACTCATTTCCACGACAGCACGCGTATCGGCGGATTGTTGGGCGCGTAATTTGAAACCAAAGCCCGCAGGAACTTGGGATAATGCTTAACGATAATTTGGTAGTTCTTGCCGTCAACTTCTCCCCACGTCACAATTCCACCCGTCACTTGACTATTGCCGTTCTGTTTGTTATAAACCCTGGAAGAAGGGTTGGGCAAATAAAGCACTCCTTTTACCGCTGCATTTTGATTAAGAAGCACGTTGCCTTCGACAATATAGATTCCGTAAATCGTTCGATTGTCGCGGATGTGAAGATCTCCCTGTATGTAAATCACATTGGGCGCTTGGGAGGTTGCGGTTGAGTCGTAATAAAAGCTGCCATTGGGGAAGCCATTGCCGGGATGAAAATGCCCTCCTCCGCTATGCAGGCCATCCACATCCGAAGTATCGCTAGCCACGTGACTCTGAGCCGAAGCATCAGTAACCAAGCTGTCTTTGTCGATTTTCGGCATGAAGGGCGCATTTTTCATCAGCAAATCAGGATTAACCACGCCGAGCGAGTCTTGCGTGGTCACGCTGATCACGGTATCCTTGGCCCAGACGGCGAATTCATTGAAACTGCGATCGAAAACCAAAACCTGCGTGAGATTTTTAGTCTTGCCGTTTTTGGCGTTTGAGTTGATTTTGACCCGATGAGGGATGGGCGTCATGCCGATGCTGTCGTTTTTTACCGTCACCGTCAGCGTGTCGCCGCCCAACACGAGATTATTATAACCGGCGCGCCAGGACGGAGTCAGGTAGAGCCGGTTCAAGGCCATGTAAGCGCCGCTGGCCGCCGCGTTTTTTGCCGTTGAGCTGGTAAATTGCCCTACCATCCGATCGACCGAGCCAATGAAACGCTGATCTTTGCCTCGCGCTAAAATCACGAAGGAAGCGGCAAAACCGGCCAAAAGAATCAATAATGTTTTTCCCATATCATCCTCGAGAAATTTTAATCATGCCTGATTTTATCGAACCAATTTTATTTCCACGACAACACCCGTATCGGCGGATTGTCGGGCGCATAATTTACGATAAATTTCTGAATGAACTGCGGAAAATGCCGCACCGCAATATTGCCGCCGGTGCCGTCCATCATGCCCCACGTCAAAACGCCGCCCTTGACCAAACTTTCGTCGGTGTTGCCGCCGGTGTGAGTAAGCGTCGATGAGGCATTCGGCAAATACAGAATCCCTTGCACGGTTGACTCGCCGGCCAAAAGAACGTTGCCTTCGACAACAAAAATCCCATAAACCGTCCGATCAGACTTGACTTTCAGATTGCCCAGCACGTGCGTCACATTCGGCGTCGAACCCGAGTAATAAAAGCTGCCGTTGGGATAGCCATCGTCAGGTGTAAACGTTGAATGGTTTTCGACATGATCCTGATCTTCCGCTTCATCGACCAGATTTTGATGATCAATCTTCGGCATAAACGGCGCCTTCTGCATTCGCAGCGCCGGGTCAACCATTCCCAACGAGTCTTTCGTGGTGATATTGATGACCGTGTCTTTGGCCCACACCGCGAATTCGTGCGAGCCGCGGTCGAAAACCACGACCTGCGTCTGATTGCTCGTCGCGCCGTTATGACCGCTGGCAGTGACTTTGACGCGATAAAGCCCGAGCGAGGGCTCCGTGCTGTTGTCGATGACCGTCACGCTCAACGTATCGCCGGCGATGACGAGATTGCTGTAACCGGTCCGCCACGTTTTGTTCAGATAAAGCCTGTTCAGCGCCATGTAAGCGCCGCTCGCCGCCGCGTTTTTGACTTTGTAAGCCGAAAACTGGCCGGCCATGCGATCAACCGACTCAACCAGGCGGCGATTTTTGCCTACGGCCAACAAGCCGAACGAGGCGGCAAAGCCGGCCATTAAAATCAATAAAGTTTTTCCCATTTTCCCTTACCACATCAAGCCAGTTTTTCACCACACTCAACACCCGGACGAGCCGGAACCAAACAGAGGAAAAATACTTAACCGCTAATGAGCGCGAATTTTCGCGAATAAAAATATTAGCGTACATTGACGTTGATTCGCGGTTAAAAATGTTTGCCGAAAAAGCACCGATTACACTCTGCAGAGACTAATACACCACCAGACTCGGCGGCGTAAATCTTTGATGCCAAATCAGCTTGGGATATTCATTGCTGCTGGCATAAGAGGCATAATTGCTTTCAAGCGTCAGGCTCACCACCAAAGTCCTGATCGCGGTTAGATTCGCCGTCTCGCTGCCGGCGGAATTAAAATATTGGATTCTGTAATCCGTAAGGCCGGCCGACACAATCGCCGGGGTTCCGCCATTGACCACGCGATACAGCACCTTGTCGTTTGGATTGGCCGTCGCCGCCGCGGCCACATCGGTGGTTGTGCTCAAATAATAACGCATGGTCTCCAACACGCCGTTGCTGTCACTATCCAGCCTGAAGGTGATGTCGGTTGCGGCGGCATTGGTCAAAACCGCCTGCGAGGGATCGTTGACGCCAAGCCCGATCCGCGAAAAATCATATTCGATGACCCGCTTCAGCTCGTCGAGGTTGCCGTAAGCGATGTTGTCAAGCGTGTCGCAATAAATGTCACGGCTGACATCTTGATTGAATTGCTGAACCGACAGCAGAATCAGGCTGCCGATAACGATGCTGCCGATCAAGGCTATCCAGGATCCCATGGTTCAACTCACTCTAACAATCCTTGTTAAAACGTGAGGCGTGAAACGTGAGGCGTAAAACGTAAGACGTAAAACGTAAGCGTGATGCGTAATGTGTTTTTTTTTTATGTTTTACGTTTCACTCTTTACAAATTCACGCCATAATAACTGAAGACGTGTTTGACCACGATACTGCTCGGAATCCAACTGCTGGTGACCGTCACCCGCATTCTTTTGAAAAACGTATTGGACGAAACCGACGCATCCGGATTGGCATCGCTCACGTAATGCACCTGAATATTAACCGTAAACGGTATGCCGGACGTCGCATTCGGATTAAAAGTCGTTCCGTTGACGTAAATCGTCCGGTTGAAGTTGTGATAATCATCCACGTCGTTGAAATTCGGATACGATTCCCACCAGCCATGTCCCAGCGAATTCCACGGTGTAAAACCGCCAGGCATCGCCGACGGCGGAATGACGCCGACGTTGGCGTCGAACTTTTTCGATTTGGCCTCTTCGATAAACTGCTGGGCCATGGCCACGGCCGTATGCTCGAGCTGCAATTGCTGCAGGGCTTCACTGCCCTCGACGGTGTTGGTGTTGATCTGCAGCATCAGCAAGCTCAGCAGAACAACGCTGGCCAGAACCAAAAATAATTCGCGATAACCCATGGTCGTTCTTTAAGGTTTATCAGAGCGTACTTGAGAATCGATGATTGATGGTCGAAGATGGCGAAGCGTTTCTCGATTTTCCATCTGCGATATTCTATCCTCGAATCATTCCACCGTCGCCGCCACGACTTCCTCAATCGTCGTCGTGCCGGCTTTAATCCGTTCTCTTCCCGAGGCGCGCAGGGTCAACATGCCGCTGCGAATGGCTTCCTGCCGGATCATATCTTCGTCGATGTTGGACGCATTTTTTAAAATGATATGGCGGATTTCCTGCGTAAACAACAACGCTTCGGTGATGCATTGGCGGCCGCGATAGCCGGCGTAACATTTATCGCAGCCCACCGCTTGATAAAAAACCGTCTGGTGAATTTCCTGATCCGTAAACCCGACGTAACGCGCCATGTCCAAATCGACGTTTTTCGCCGGCTGTTTGCAATTTTCACAAAGCTTGCGCACCAAACGCTGCGCCATGATCAAATTGATGGCGTTGGCAATGAGAAACGGCTCGACGCCCAGCATGTACAAACGCGACACCGCGCTCGGCGCATCGTTGGTGTGCAGCGTCGAAAAGGTGATGTGGCCGGTGTTCGCCAAACTCACGGCGATTTCCGCCGATTTGAGATCGCGCATTTCGCCGACCATCACGATGTCCGGGTCATGCCGCAGAATCGAGCGCAGCGCCTGATCGAAATTCAATTTCGGCCCCAACTTCACCTGGCGCGCGCCGCGAATCAAATATTCGACCGGCTCTTCGACCGTCACCACGTTTTTGGTGGGATCCATGATGCGATTCAGCGCCGCCACCAGCGTCGTGCTCTTGCCGCTGCCGGTCGGCCCGGTGATGACAATCACGCCCTGCGGCTTGCGAATCGCCGCCTCGAAGTCACTCGCGGCTTGTTCCTGCAATCCCAACAGCTTCAGATCGGTAATCACCTTGCGGTCATCGAGCACGCGAATCACGATGCTTTCGTAACGACGACTCGATTCCGACACCACGATCGGCAGCACCGAGACCCGGAAGCGGATGTGATAATTGTCGATCTTGCGCTGAATGAAGCCGTCCTGCGCGATGTTGCGGTTGAAGCGGTCGATATTGATCGAGCGGTCTTTGATGACGGCGGCGATGGATTCCGGCCGCGCCGTGGACAGCGCATGCCAAAGCTGCAGCTTGCCGTCGACGCGAAAATGAAATTCGGTGACGTTGCCTTCCTTGGGGATGATGTGAACGTCGCTCGCGCCCTTGCGCACCGCCTCGACCAGCGTGCCCTCGATCAAATTGGTGAGCATGCTGCGGTTGATCTCGGCGTCCAGCGCCGCTTCGTCGATCTTTTCCTCTTCCTCGCTGCTGATGACTTCGACGTTTTGCAGCGAGGCTTCGAGCTGCTGGAGAAATTCGTTTTTAAACGCCATCACCCGGTCGATAAGCGAACCGACCTGCTCGAACTGGCAATAGGCGATTTCGATTTGCGTGTACGGCAAATCCTTCAGCAGCACGGGAATCTCGCGGTCCAGCGGATCGGCGGCAATCACCGTCAGCACGTTTTTGTTGCTGGCGCTGGCGCGATAGGGCAGCACGCGCTTGTTGAGCAGCTTGCCCCGCGCCTCTTCGGTGCAGGTATCGAGCGTCTTGCGGATGAAATCGAGCTGCGAATCGCCGAGCTTCTCCGCGGCCAGATCGATTTGCTTGAAGGCGTAAAGCTGGGCAATCGCGCTGTACACCTGGTGGCGGTCAACGCGAAAATCTTCAACCAGAATCTGCTGCAAACGGCGCTGCTTGCCCGCCGGCTCCTGCTTTTGGGTCAGTATCGCCTTTTGAAAGATCATCTGATTGATGATGCGCTTTTGCACCAAAATCTGTCCGATGCGAACGCTCATCGGTTCCATTTACAGCCTCTCTGCAACTTAATTTGATTATTATTTTTCTATCGGCCTTGACATTTCCGTCCCCGGCATCGGCGGCGAGACAAATCCCACTTCGGAAGAGAGCAGCGTAATGCCGACGATCATCGCCGAGATAAAAACCGAAACCACGAGATTGATGAGATCGATGACGCGCGCCATTTTGTGGGTGGTTTCCTTCTCGTAAAAATTGGCCAGCCGCAGCATCGCTTCGCGCAGCGTGCCCGACTCTTCGCCGCTGCGCAGGCTGTAAATCACGTTCTTGGGAAAAATGCCGGAGCCTTCCATCGAGTCGCTCAGGCTTTTGCCTTCGCGCAGCATCGAGGGAATCACCACCTCTTTGATCTGCTTCTCGATATAGCTATTGCGGCAGGCTTCCGAAGCGATCTTGATGACTTCGATATTCTCGCCGGAGCCGCTGTACAACGCATGAAACACGCGCGCAAACACTTCGATGCTGGTTTTGTAAATCAGCTTGCCGACGATCGGCACCGAGATTATCATCTGGTGCCACTTCACCCTGCCGGCCTCGCTGCGGAAATAAGCAATGACCGCCACAATCGGCGCGAGCGCGGCAAGCGCCACCCAAAGAATATTGTTCTGCAAAAAATGGCTCACCGCCATCGTGCCCGCGGTCAACGGCGGCACCTCGACCTTGTATTTGTACAACAAGCCGGCGATTTTCGGAAAGATGTACATCACGTAAAAAACCACCGCGACGAGGGAGGCGCAAAAAACGACAGCCGGCATAAACAAGGTGCTGCGAATGCTCTTTTTGAATTCGGCGCTGCGCTCCAAAAACTTGGCGGTGTTTTCATAAATCTCCGCCATGTTGCCGCTGGTGGAGGCAATGCTCAGCATGTGAGCGGTGAATTTGCCAAGAACGTCGGCGTGCCTGAGAAAGACCTGTTTTCCCTCCTTGCCCATCTTGAGATCCTTGTGGATCTCCAAAACGGTTTCGCGCAATCTGGCGCTTTCCATGTCGTTCGCCAGCATGGAAAGAATTTCATCATACGGAAATTGCTCGCGCAGCAAATCGGCGCACAGGCGAATGAAAACCACCACTTCCTTTTCCGAGACCCCGGGTTTCAAATTGAGAAAATTGCGCCGGATCTCGAGAATCTGATACCCCATGCGGACCAACGAGTCGCGCACTTCCTTGTCCGTGAAGGCGGCAATCTCGCCGCGCAAGACTTTCTGATTGCCAGGCTTGCGAACCTTATAGGCAAAAGGAACTCGTTTGTGCAGTGTGTGAACGCGAACCTTGTGCTCCGCCACCAATTCGGAAACCTTGCGTTTTGCCTCGAAGCGGTTCGGGGCGAGCACCACGCCTTGCAGTGGTCGCCCGTTGAGCGTTATGCCTTGGTATCGAAACTCGGCCATGATGAGATGCGTCGTTGACTAAAGTTCCCGTTGGGTGTAGGACAGGCAGCTTACAGCCGCAGGCCTTGCCTGTCAAAAAGCAACTATTCAGCATTGGTTTTTGTATGCGGATTGAGCAGATAAAGCTGATTTCAAAAATCAGAGCAAAAGACAATTATCTGCTCAATCCGCATTATCCGCTTACGATCTCCAAGAAAGGGACAGGCCAAAGTTTCCCGAGCCTGTCCCTTCGGTAATACTGTTCTTAGTCGGGAGTCGTAACAGCTATAGTTACAGCGTTTGGCGTAACGGTAGCCGTGAGTAACATCAAGGTCGCATCGCCGTCGTGATCCTGAATACTCGTACCAGTAATGGTATGTCCAACAGCAGTAGGAGTACCCCAAGCATACGTGGCATTGGTGTTAACAAAGGTAGCGGCGCCGCCGGAATTATAGTTAATGGCTGCCCAACCAGCCGCGCCGGTCAGGCCGACGAAAGTATTTCCACCGCCACCGAGTGCCACTGGGCGCCGGTACCAAGACTGCGCCTCGGCGGCTATGGTGAGAAGATCCTGTCTGATGGCATCCTGGTTGGCTTGCAACGCATTTTGCCCAAACATGTTGATTCCGGTAACTACCGCCAATCCGACGATGACAGCGGCGAGTACCAGCAAGAGAAGTTGTTGTTGACCCATGATGCAGTGCTCCTGTAGTAAATGGGTTAGTGGTTAATTGACTTCTTGTTGAAAATTGCAATGATCTCTCTCCCCGCTCAACATCTCCTTCAACTTAAAAGTTCTTCGTTTTCTACGTAGCCCCGACCCCTTGTGGGTCGCTGTCGGGGATAATAAATTCGCGGTTGCAACAATGCCCCACAAGGGGGCAGGACTACGCATTCAAATGAAAAACACGCTCTCATTGTTGCCCGCCGAACGCTTCGGCTGCGCCAGGAGGCCCTACGGCCGTAGGCACATGCCCGTAAGCGGCGGCAACGCCTGCTTGCGCCACCGATAGTGAATTCGGGTAAACGTCGACGATCAGGCTCCAGTCGCTGTCTCCATACAACGCGCCGACGAGGCGAAAACTGTCCGGCTGTTTGTTAGTCAGTTTTATATCCCCTAACGTGCTGTAAGAATTCGCATGAATTTTTTCCAGCGAAAACTCCGAGAAAGAACGCTCGCCGCCATATTGCGCCGGACGATGATACCAAGCCTGAGCCCGGACGGCGATATCGAGAACCACTTTTTTCATTTCATCCTGCAGCGCCGTGTTGACGTCTTTCTCGAACTGATTCGAGCCCGTCATAACGCCCGCTCTAACGATGATGACGGCCAGCATCAAAAGAAACATTTGCTGTTGCGCCATGGCTTTGCTCTTTCCGGTTTATGCTCAGACTCGGTTTTAGCTTTTGAAAAATATACCGTCATGCCGGCCATTTTGCTCACCTTTAAATAGCAAAAAAAACGCTCATCAAAGAAGCATTCCATCACTCCCTTGATGAGCGTTAAAAAAATCGAGAGCGTCAAGCGCGCGCGGGTTCAACTCCTGTTGCGCACGCCGAATTTCACGCTCCAATACCGTTGCACACAATCCATCGTGTACAACGCCGGTGCTTTTTGATCATCCTAATTCACACGGGGGAAATTGCCGCTCCCTGCGGGCATTGCTCTTACGAGCCGTAGGCCGGCACGCAGGAACTTATTGACGCGATCAGCATCAATGCTTTTTAATTATACAAACCTCATGCCAATAACGATGGTTCATTGCCGTGACGAAAGCTTGTTTGATCTCCAATCAGCAGGTTCACATTATCAAAGGCTTATTCTCAAGTTATTGAGATAAAAGATTTACACAATGTTGCGTTCGAATACAATCCGGTGGAAACCAATCGCAAAAATCTTGCGCAGTCATGCGAGGATTTTTTGCAGACCATTACAAATGAGTCGGCGAATTACGGTTTGGTTAGATCGATCGTCTGCCGCAAGGTTTCGCCGGATATGATGTTGACACGCATCTTCCTTTCTCCCAATTGCGGATGATAAATGCGAAGCTCGTGAGATCCGGGCGGCAGCGCAATCGGCGTCGACAGCGGCGTCGTGCCCAGCGAATCGCCGTTAATATGAATCACGCTTTGTTGTTTGACTTGAAGATCCAAATAGCCCAAAATGATTGAATGAGACGGCGGCGTCAAGACCCCGCCGATCGCGCTCTTCTCCGCTTTGCGCTGCACGTAGGTTTTGATCCCCCAAATATAAAGCACGCCGGCAAAAAACATCACGGCGCTCACCACCGCCGCGACGCCCCAGCTCAAACTCAGCGTCCTGGAACGTTTCGTTTCAGCAAAAGATGTTGCAGACGAAATACTTTGTTGCAGTTTCACCCGGCGATAAGCCTGCGGCGCGTCGAAAAATTCGGCGAGATTTTTGCCGTTCGTACTGACGCCGTAGCGCCGCTCGAGCCGCTGCAAATGATCGACAACCGCTTCGGCGTCGCGAAAACGTTCGGCCGGATTTTTGGCGAGCAATCTTTGGCAAGCATTGACCAGCTCATTCGGGACTTCCGGCCGCAACAGCGTGATCGGCACCGGATCCCAGTTGACCACGTGATGCAGCGTCGCCGGCAGTGTGCGGTCGGCAAAGGCCGGTTCGCCGGTCAGGGTTTCATACAACACCGCGCCGAAAGAAAACAGATCGCTGGCTTCGGTGATTTCGTGGCCCAACACCTGCTCCGGCGACATGTATGCCGGGGTTCCGACAATCGTATTGGTGGATTCGTGGCGATCGTGGGCAAGGCCGAGATCCCCAAGCTTCACCGCGCCGGCCAATGAGAGAAAAACGTTTTGCGGCTTGATGTCGCGATGCAAAACTTTGTGTTGATGCACCGCCATGATTCCTTTTGCCAGTTCTTTGGCGATGAACAGACAAATATCGATCGGCAGTTCTTTATTTTGGCGAATCAATTCAAAGAGCGTCGGCCCTTCGACATATTCCAAAATCAAAAAAGGCTCATTGTCGAGCAAACCGGATTGCAAGATGCGCCGGAGGTTGGGATGCGCCAGACGGGCGCTGATCTTGCCTTCCCGCAAAAACTGCGCGCGCCACTGCGGTTCCGAGGCGGCCTGTGCTGACAGCAGCTTGACCAGCACCGTGCGGCTGTATTGAAAATCCCACGCCTTGTAAATCGTCGAACCCGTCCCGCGCTTCAATTCGGCAAAAATTTGGTATCCGTCAATTTTTTGCATCGGACCATTGCTTCTGCTTGTATTGAATCCACCGCCGGGAGACGCCGAGTTGCGCCGCCGCATGGGTGACGTTGCCGCCAAGCTCGCGCAGCGTCTGCTCGACCAACTGCCGCGCCAATTGCTCCAAAGTCATCCCGGAGGGCAAAACCGCGTGGCCGTTGGTTTCCGCCAGCCGCAGCTCGCTGGGGCTGATCAAGGCGCCCTTGGCCAACACCACCGCGCGTTCGACCGTGTTCTCCAACTCGCGCACATTTCCCCGCCAGGCATGCCGCGTCAACAGCGTCAAGGCCTCGGCCGTGAAGCCGTGAATTTGCTTGCGATACTTCTGAGAAAATCTGGTCAAGAAATGTTGAATGAGCAGCGGCAGATCGTCGGCGCGCTCGCGCAGCGGCGGCAGGTTGACATTGATCACATTCAACCGGTAATACAGGTCTTCGCGAAACGAGCCGTCGCTGATTTTTTCGGCCAAATTTTTGTTGGTCGCGGCGATGATGCGGACGTCGACGTGACGCACGTGATTCTCGCCGACGCGCTTGATCTCGCCCTCTTGCAAAACCCGCAGAAGCTGCGTTTGCAGCTTCGGACTGATATCGCCGATTTCGTCCAGAAAGAACGTGCCGCCATCGGCGGTTTCAAACAAGCCTTTCTTGTCGCTCACCGCGCCGGTAAACGCGCCTTTTTTATGGCCGAACAGCTCGCTTTCCAAAAGCGACTCCGGCAGCGAGCCGCAGAACAGCGCCACAAACGGCTTGTCGCGGCGGCTGCCGTGATAATGCAGCGCCCGCGCCACCAACTCCTTGCCGGTGCCGCTTTCGCCCTGAATCAGCACCGTCGCATCGGAATCCGCCACGCTGTTCATGATGTCGAACACCTGCTTCATGCGCGGGCTTTGGCCGACGATGTCGGCGAAGCCGTGAACTTTTTGCGCCTCTTTGCGCAACTGGCGATTCTCTTCGCGCAACTGCTGATAAAGCTGCGCATTCTCGATCGCAATCGCCGCCTGATTCGCAAAAGTGGTGAGAAATTCCGTGCTCGATTCGGTGAAGCCGCTGCGCCGGTTGATGCTGTCGAGATAGATCGCTCCGATCGGCCGCTCTTTGATTTTCAGCGGCACGCAGACCACGGCCTGAATCTGGTTCATCACGATGCTTTGCATCTCGCGAAAACGCTCGTCGCCCTGCGCGTCGTACGACAGCAAGGTCTCGCCGGTTTGCCAAACCTGGCGCACGATGCTGTTGGAAAAATTCGCCAGATTCTGAATGTTCTGGTCGGGAATATTGCGCGCGGTTTGCACGGTCAACGCGCCGGTGTCGCCGCTCAAAATAATGAAACCGCGCTCGGCGCCGACGGTTTCCACCGCGATATCCATGATGCGCTCGAGCAAAACGTCAAGCTCCTGCAGCGTATTGATCGTCCGGCTGATGCGCAACAGCGCATCGAGCACTGAAAGATTATTTTGGCTGGTTTCCTGGCCCATTCGTCAACTGCTTTTAAACTCAAACGATCAGATAAAAAAAGGCACAATCGGTTCCCTCTCCTGACCGGGGAGAATTTGCGATTGTGCCTTCGACTTGCGGTGAGGGCGCCGCCTCACAGGCATCGCCTGCACGCCGGATCATTCCTCATATTTTTCAGCTCATCCAAGCTGACGAACAAAAGGCCGGCGTTTCACACACAGTTTAGAAAATATTACCCGCTATTTATTGCGTCTGCGTAAAATAAATCAAGCCATCGGCTCACGGCGCTATGTCCAGCACAGAGACGGAATCGGGAAAGACTTCCAGCGTCATGCGATACCAGCCGGCCTCGCCGGTACCGGCCTTGCCGACGGCGGTCATACAAAAACTGCTTTTTTTGCGTTTCGATAACGTGTACACGCCGTTGCGATTGACCGAATCACAAGCAATGGCGGCAAAGGTAAGCCTCGCAAAAGAGCCGTTGCCGCCGCCAAAGGCAGCCGGCTGGCGATACCAGGCTTGCGCGCGGCAGACCACCGCCAGCAAATCCTGCGAAACCTCATTCAGCTCGGTTTGTTTGAGATTTTTCTCAAACATCCGCACACCTGCCATAACCGCCAAGGTCACGACAAGCGCGGCCACCGCCAGCAGAAATTTTTCCTGCATAAACCTCTCCCATTCCCAGAGGGCTACGCTCGTAGGGATTATCTTACGCTCCTCTATGAATTTACGGTCAAGAACAAAGAGTGCGGAAAGAAAAATGGCGGGCGTGGTTTCGCCAAAAAATAAAAAGTAACAGTCCCCGAGCACGCAGCCCACCAAGTTGTTGAGACTATTTTTTTGAAGATGGGATCTCATGCCTCACCATGCACGACAGCCTCCGCACCGAAGAAGCTTATGCAGCGAATACCGCCCATTGGGTGTGCGCAGACCGGCTGTGATCCCGTATAAGAAAGTTACGTGTTTTCCGTTTTATACAGCGTAGCCGCGCCGCAAAAGACGGCAAGCAAGAACACGTTGGATTATTTTAAAGTGTTGATCGTTTGTACTTTGCACTGAATGTTTTTCAAAACTGCTCTGTCTTATCCAGCAGTTCAACGCCGCTTTTGCCAAAATTTTTCGGCAGTCTAAATCGTGTTACCGCGCGCGCTCAACGATTTATTGCATTTCTGCGCGCGATACAACGCCGGCGGTCACACCGTCAAGACTATTAACTGAAGTTCGTTGGATTGGCTTCATCGCCGCGGCTCGCGCGACAAAAACTCCATCCCGCCGATCAATCCGCCGCCGAAAAGAAAACCTTCAATGGCGCCGAGCGCAATTTGCGTCGTCCGGCCAAAATGCACTTCACCAAAAAACGAGGCCAGCGGCTCCAGGCGGATTTGCGAATTGGCAAACGAGCGCGCGATCAGCTCGAGGCTGCTGCTGAAAAGATTGCCGCCAATAATCGCCAACACAATGCCGGCCAACATGCTGCCGAACGCCGCGCCGAAAATCCGCTGCCACGGCCGGCCGCCATTAAACCCTACGGGCGCAGTCAAGCGCCCGGTCAAGAGCGCGCCGAGCGACAAACCCGCGCCGATCATCGCACCTTCAAACGCGCCGGTGATGCCGGTCGGGCTTTGTCCGAACAAGGCCTGCAGCATGTCGACGCCGACGAGATGCGCGCTCCAACCGATGGCCGCGCCGCCCGCCGCGCCGCCGATCATCGCCCACAAGCGATTGTGGCGATACGTGACATGCGCCGCGACCACCATGCCGAAACTAATGCCAAAGGCGCCGGAAGCGCCAATCAACAGCCCGAGACTGATCAACACGAGAATGAGTGACATCGCCTCGACCGCCGTCGCATGTCGAGCCGCGGCAAGAGCCAGACCGAGAAAAAATCCGCCGGCGATTCCGGACATGGCGCCGCCAAGCGTGCCGCTGACGCTTTGCCGGACGATGCCGGTCCAACTCCGGCGCAGCCGCACCCAGATCAAAGCGCCAATGATCAAGCCACTGACGGCGAGGGAAAATGGTGCGAGCGGCAGCATATTGCGCTGGTGATCACGGATGAGCGCGAGGCTCACGACGCGGCGAAGAAGTCCGGTTTTCTCGCCGATGGTTTCTCGATACAGCATTTCGCCGGCGGTTTCACCGAGCCAATCGGCGAGCGCGATGCTGGCGGCTTTTCTAACATTCAAATGGCGATCCCACAAGGCAACGCGCCGCAGCATGTCCTGGATTTCGCGCTGGCGAACCCAGCGGCAGGCTTCGATGGCGCGCAAACGCACGTTCGCCTCGTTGTGGCGGGCAGCCTCGACAATTAAAGTTGATAACGCCGGAGAACGTGCAACCAGCCATTCCGGCAGCGGCCGGCCGCGATACAAAATGCTTTTGGCCAGCAGGTCGCCTTCTTCGCTCGACAGGCCGAGCTGCTCGCCATGAGGCAGCAGCAAGTCCAGCGTCTCGGCGTCGATTAAAAGTTGATGCGCGCGATAATTTTCGAGGGCGCGCTCGAGCACACCGCGTGCCCGTTTTAGCGCGCGATCTTCCGCCGTGAGCCAGCGCGAAACCTCGGGCAGCAAATAATCATGCGCCAATTCCAGCCAACCTTCGCCGTCTTGATTGCGGCAGCGCACGACGCGGGCGGCAACCAATTCTTCCACAATCGCAGTGGCGTTGCTTGAAAATTTTTTGAGGCGCGCGTTCAATTCAGCGCCGCGCAGAATCAAACGCTGCCCGTCCGGCGAAATCAGCGTCTTGAGAATCTCTTTGGCGACGCGCAGATCGGCGGTGTTGAAGCGCCGTAAAACGCGCGCCAAATAGCCGGCAATAATTTTGGACGCGGTGCCGAGCCGTTCATACGCCGCGACCGTCAGTTTGTTGTCATGACCGCGCGCATCGTAAAGCTGATCGCACACGATTTGCAATTGCGGCGGATCGACGCCGTCCTGATCGTTGAGATCATCCAACAGCCGCTGAACCAATTCGGCTTCATAACGACAACCGGCCACGCGCGCCGGCTCGGTAATCGCAGCCGCCGCCTGCTCGCGGCTGAGGCGCTTGAGACGATACTCGTGATGAAAAATTTCCGGAATGGCGGTTTTGAATTGGCTCATCTCGGCGAGCAAATCTTCGCGCAGCGTGAAGACCAGCCGCAGCGGCAAATTCTCGTGAGCAAACAAGCGGCCAAGCGCTTCGACAAACTTCTTTCGGCTTTCCTCGCCCAACAATAAGAAAAATTCTTCAAACTGATCGAGAAAAAAAATAACGCTCCGCTGAGAAGAACCGGAACCCGCGCGCGAAAGCAAATCTTCCAAACTTGACGAATCGCCGCCTTCCGCCATCGACAAAAGTGCATGGACCATTTGCTGAACCGGATCGGTGAAACTCCGGATGGCGAAGGCGAGATGGCCCTGCGCTTTCAAACGCGGCAGCAAACCGGCGCACACGATCGAGCTTTTGCCGGCGCCGGAGCGTCCGTGAATGATGAAAGAGCGATGCGCCAAAATTTGCGAGCATAAGGTTTCGACTTCCGGCTCGCGCCCAAAAAACAACGGCGCGTCCTGCTCGGTGTAATAATCAAGAAATTTGTACGGGCGGTTTGGTGATCGCTCGGCTGCCTGAGCTGGCGACGGAGAAAGCAAGGCGGCTTCACCATTCACTTCCACCGGCCGGCCGATGAAAATATAACCGTGCTTGGGAACGGTTTTGATGTAACGCGGATTCGACGCATCATCGCCGAGCTGTTTCCGAATGTCCTTTATGCACTGCGTCAACGCCGCATCGGTGACAATCACGCCCTGCCAAACTTCATCAAACAGGCGCTGTTTTTCGACCAAGTGTCCGCTGTGTTGCACCAACAGCAGCAGCGCCTCGAAATATTTGGAATTCAACGGCACCAGCCGCCCCTGGCGCCAAAGCTGTCGATTATGCGCATCAAGAAAAATATCGTCAAAGCGATAACCCGTCACTTGTGATTTCTCGTGATTCATGATGATTGCAAATTGCTCACAACTTTCTCAGAAATGGCTCAAGCTTCTCAGGGACTATTTGATTAAATTAAGCCTGTGCGTTACAAAATCAAGGGTTTTGTTCAAACCAAATGACAGCCTTTAAAAATCACAATTGGCTCTCTGCAAGCCTGGCCGCCGCTCTCGGGTCATTCACTGCTTATATCGATGCCCTCGGCGGAGATTTTCATTTGTTTGTCACCGCGTTGTTGCTGGTTTTCTTCGGCGCGATGCTGGGTTTCATCCAACCGCAGAAAGCCTGGCGCTGGGCGCTCATCATCGGTGGCTGTGTGTACGCCGTTTTTCTCTTGCGGCGGGTTTTTGATGAGGTGAGCCTGAATTTGCTCAAAGCCGTTCCGACGTTCGTTCCGGCGTTTTTCGGCGTCTACGCCGGCGTGTTCTTGCGCAAAGTTGGTTTCAAACTGAAAACGCGAGCCTCAACGTAACTCAACATTCATGTTGAGAAGAAATGCGCGCAACATAAATGAAGTGTTAGACATCAACGAGGAGGAACAACAAATGAGATGGGAGCGTGTCACAATTTTCTTACGACTGATCTGCCTGATATCAGGAGTTGGCAGCTTCGGCGTAGCCTGGCATTTAACCAGGATCGGTTCATCGGGCATCGAGGATGTCCCACCGCCTTTCATATTACTGGCAGGTCTCGCTGGACTTGGGTTCTTGTGTATCGCCGTCATCGGTCGATACCCCCGACCTGGTGCCGCAAAATCGATCCGTAAACGTGAATAGCTGGCCGTCTAACCCACCGATGAACCCGTCGTCGCTGCGGTCGCGGTCGCGTCCACAGCGGTTCCATCGCTCGCAAAAAAACGCTCCATCAGCGCGGGTTATCGGCAGACCGTTACAATTTCAGCCTGAGATAAAAATGTCTACAAATTCGAATGGTCGTGCAACTCCGCAAGGCTTGCACGTCGCCATCATCATGGATGGCAACGGCCGCTGGGCCAACAGCCGCGGCCTGCCGCGCGTTGCCGGCCACCGCGCCGGCGCCGAAGCGCTGCGTCCCATCGTGGAAGCGGCGCCGCAGCTCGGCATCACGACGTTGACGGTTTACGCCTTTTCTTCCGACAATTGGCTGCGTCCCGGCCCCGAAGTGAGGGCGCTGATGAAATTGTTTCACGCCTATTTGTTGAGCGAAACCGAACGATGCCTGGCGAATGGCGTGCGCTTGAACATTATCGGCCGGCGCGATCGTTTCCAGCCGGCGTTGCGCGAGGTGATGGAAAAAGTCGAAGCCGCCACCTCAGGAGGACAGGTGCTGGATCTGCGCGTGGCATTGGATTACTCGAGCCGCGACGCCATCTTGCGCGCGGTTTGCAAGGTTAATGGCGCCACAGACATTTCGCGCGAGGGATTTGCGCGCCTGCTGGCCAGGGCCGATCATGCCGGGGTTTCGACGCCGGACGTCGATTTGCTCATTCGCACCGGCGGCGAGCAGCGCCTGAGCGATTTTCTCTTGTGGGAATGCGCCTATGCCGAGCTTTTTTTTACGAAAAAAATGTGGCCGGAATTTACACCTGCCGATTTTGAAACGGCAGTTAAAGAGTTTCGTTGTCGCGAGCGCCGCTTCGGGCGTGTCCCGGCGCCGTCAAACAAAGTTGTATTTCCCGAAAGGCGTTAATGTGGTCAAACTCAGAATAAAATTCCTACGGACGCAGTCTGAAAGTTCTTTGACCAACAAACAGTTTCTAACCACTAAGACACGAAGGCACAAAAAAAGCCATATCATAAAGCTTTTCTTGGCTACGCCCGTCGGGTGTCTTTGTGTCTTCGTGGTGTTTTAAAAATTAGTCGGGCTCAATGCTGCCCGAAGGGCTCCAGTTTCAGCCAACGGCCGTAGGCTTATCTGAAAACTGGCGTAGACACTGAGCCAACAAACTCCGGAGGTTGCCATGTTGAAAAAACTCTTGCTGCTCTTCGCCGCGTTCACCTCACTGAGCGCCGCCGCTGTCGGGCTGCACTCTCTTTTCATCGACGCCGAAGGCTCACTCGCCTGGACGATCGGCAAAGCCGCAAGCGCCGCAACCGTCGTGGGCATCGGCATCGCGACGTGGCAGTATTGGCGCGCAAACGCCTCACGTCATTTCAACGCGAAATTGTTGCGGCTTGGCGCAATTTGGCTCATCGCTCTTGCCGCCGCGAGCGCAGCGTGGACGTTTCATCTCGCTCGCGTTACCGGCGATTTCGAGGCGTGGGTTATCTTGATCAACGTCGCGATGATCGGCCAAGCGGCCCTGACGTTCTGGCAATTATAGTATTACCCAGAAAGAACTATCACGACCGCGAAGATCTTTTAACCACCAAGACACGAAGGCACAAAGACTAAACTTTGTGTCTTCGTGTCTTAGTGGTCTAATTTTGGTTGCGGCCTAA
>Ga0073934_10002202_pt1 | contig 41969 bp, 36 predicted proteins | sample LarsenN4metaG_FD_76834 | JGI IMG/M metagenome (GOLD analysis project Ga0073934, IMG submission 76834) | Hot spring sediment bacterial and archeal communities from British Columbia, Canada, to study Microbial Dark Matter (Phase II) - Larsen... ...
GAGTTCTTCGTCTTCGACGGGATCCGGTTGCTGCCCACGCCCGACCACGTGCGGAACCCGTGGTCCGGCGCCGGCTATGAGATCCTCTCCCGCGAGGCACCGTGGGCCGACAACGGCGGGAAGAACGCTCCGATCCGGTTCAAGGAAGGCTATTATCCAGCGCCGCCCGTGGACACCCTGCAAGACTACCGGAACGAGGCGAGTCGGGTCCTCGTGGACTCGTTCGGGCTCACCCTCGATGCGCACCACCACGAGGTGGCAACGGCCGGTCAATGCGAAATCGACATGCGCTATGACGAACTCGTGCCCATGGCGGACAACGTCATCACATACCGCTACGTGATGAAGATGGTCGCCTACAAGATGAACATGATGGCGACCTTCATGCCCAAGCCCATCTTCGGCGACAACGCGAGCGGGATGCACGTGCACCAGAGCCTGTGGTCGAAGGGCAAGAACGCGATGTACGACCCGGACGACAAGTACGCGGAGATCAGCCAGACGTGCCGCTACTACATCGGCGGGTTGATGGAGCACGCCCGGTCCCTGTGCGCCTTCACGAACCCCACGACGAACTCGTACCGACGGCTCGTGCCCGGATTCGAAGCGCCCGTGTTCATCGCGTGGTCGAAGCGCAACCGCTCGGCGAACATCCGCATCCCGGTGTACTACACGGGCATCGAGGCCGCCAAGCGGATCGAATACCGGACGCCCGATCCGGCGTGCAACCCGTACCTCGCGTTTGCAGCGATGCTCTGTGCCGGGCTTGACGGCATCAAGAAGAAGATCGACCCCGGTTCCCCCGTCGACGAGGACCTCTACCACCTGAGCCCGAGCAAGCGCAAGGAATACGGTGTGCGGGAGCTGCCTGGCTCCCTGAAGGAGTCGATCGAGTACCTGCAGACGGACTACATGTACCTCAAGACCGTCTTCCCGCAGGACTTCTTGGAGAAGTACGAGGAACTCAAGCTCGACGAGCACCTTCAGACCTCGTTGCGGCCATCGCCGTACGAGTTCTACCGATACATGGACGCGTAGGGACGCCGGAAGACGGCATCGGGTCGACAGCACGGTCGACCGCTCGCCTAGGTAGGCGGGACCCGTCTCGGTCACACCGCACAGCAGCTGAGCTTGTCGATGTCTTCGAAGAACGACAAGGCGGCGAGCTTGATCGCCTCGCTGTGGGTTGGGAACACGTGGACCGTATCGATGATGTCCTCGAGGGTCAGCCCGTGCTTCACGGCGAGGACGCCCTCGTGGATCATGTCGGGCGCCAAGGAGGCAAGGATGTGGACCCCGAGGATTTTGTGGCTCTCTGCCTCCGCGACGATCTTCACGAGTCCTCGGGTATCCTCGACGATGACGGGCTTCGGGACCTTTTCGAGCATGACCGTGTTACAAGCACATCGCACCGTGCGGCGGGCGTTCGCCTGCGCATCGGTAAGGCCGACAGCCGCGACCGCAGGGTTCGTGAAGACCGCATGGGGCACGGCTCGATAGTCCATCTTTAGGCCGCGGCTCGCGAGGGCATTCTCCGCCGCGATATACCCTTCTTTCGCCGCGGTCGTTTCGAGCATCGGCTTGCCGACGACGTCGCCTGCCGCAAAGATATGAGGGACCGTCGATCGCATCTCGGCGTCGACCTTCACCCCCTTGTCCTCCTTGACGTCCACTCCGACGGCGGAGAGGTTCAGGCCGTCCGTGTTCGGCGCGCGCCCCGTCGCTAACAGAAGGGCGTCGGCCTCGAAGCTCTGACGGCGATCGGCCACGCGAGCGGTGACAATCTTCCGATCCTTCTTCTGCTCTGCGGAGAGGACCTCGACGCCGGTGTGGATACTGATCCCGTCCTCTGTTAAGTACTGCTCCAAGTACTCGGAAATCTCCGGCTCCTCGTCCGGCACGAGCCGGCGGCTGCGCTGGAGGACGGTAACCTGCGTTCCGAGATGCTGATACATCTGAGCGAATTCGAGGCCGAGGGCACGACCGCCGAGGACGATCATCGAGTCGGGCCGCCCCTCGCGAGAGAGGGCCTCGACGTTCGTCAAGTACTCGACATCGCGAATCCCCGGGATTGGCGGCACCATTGGCGATGAACCTGTTGCGATAAGCAAATTGGCCCCTTCATAGCGGTCACTCCCGACCTTGACTTCGTACGGCGAGACGAAGGCTGCCATCCCTGAGACGTAATCCACCCCTTGCAAGGAGGCGAGGACGTCTTCGTATTTTCCTTTCCTGAGCTCGGCGACAAGACGATCTTTCGCTCGAATGATTGACGGAAAGTCGGCGGACCAGCCGTCTTCGACCGTGAGCCCTCCGAATGGGTGGTTTGCCACCCGGAAGAACTGGTCCCCTACGGCCAGCAGCCGCTTGCTCGGTACGCACCCAACGTTCACGCACGTCCCACCGATCGTCCCGCCGTCAATCATCAGCGCTTTCGCACCGTTGCGATCAGCGCGAATCGCTGCACTAAAGGCTGCAGCGCCACCACCCAAGATCACCAAGTCATAGGTGCGCTCCATCGTCTCTCACCCGCCTTCCTAGATTCTTCGCTCGCCTTCGATGGAGGGACCACGCCATCCGTTTCCCATAAAGGATCGCTCGGTCGTCCGGCGGCGATATCCGTTTGTAGTCCGCCTTGCATGCCGGACCTGCAATGGCGAAGCTCTCGGACGTCGGCGAGCAGGTCGCGATTGCGGCCCTCGCAAGGATCTTCGATCGCGGGCATCCCATCGGCTTGGGCCACGACTGCGGGGTCGTCGACTGGGGCGAGGACTACCTCGTGATCACGACGGACGTCGTGAATCCCCGGACGCACATCCCTGCGGGCGCGAGCCCATCGCAGGTCGGGTGGTACGCGACCGCGGTGAACCTCAGCGACATCGCGGCCGCGGGCGCGAGGCCCCTCGGCTTCGTCGCGGCCCTCTCGTTGCCGCCGGACACGGACCTCGAGTACCTCCGAGGCCTTGGCCAAGGGATGGAAGAGTGCGCCCGGGAGTTTGGCATTGCGATCCTGGGCGGGGACACGAAGGAGGCCGACCAGCTCTCCGTGGCCGGCACGGCGATCGGACGCGTACGCAAGGATCGGATTCTCCTCCGGAAGGGCGCGCGGCCTGGAGACGTGATCGTCGTAACGGGAGACCTGGGCCGCGCGGGCTATGCGATGCAGCAGCTGCCGACCGCGCCCGTGAAATCCGAGCCGCTCGCGATGCTCCTCCGACCGTACCCTCGCGTCTTGGAGGGCATGTTCTTCTCCGAATCTGGCGTCGTCACGAGCTGCATGGACATCTCGGACGGCCTCGGGTCTACGCTCGCGCAAATGGCGGCGATGACCGGACTCTCGTACCGAGTCGACTGGGAGGCCATGCCCTTGCATAGGGGGCTTGGAGGCCTCGCGGGGCCGCAAGCGAAAGAACTCGCGCTGTACTACGGCGGCGACTACGAACTCGTCGCCACCGTGAAGCCGGAGGGAGCGGAAACCCTCCTGGCGCGGTACCGGCAGGACCGGGGCGAGCGGAATCGGCTCACCATCATCGGGACCGTAGGCAAGTCCGGGCCGAACGTCCTCGTCTCGAAGGAGGGCAAGGAAACCCTCTCAAGCCGCGGTTGGCAGCACTTCCGCCCCTCCCGGATTCCGTAACCTATCCGAAAAGGGTTTAACCCTGAAGGGCCCGTAAACCGGTGCGGATGATTTCGGATCAGGAAATCTTGGACGTCCGGGAACCTCCCGGCAAGGCCCTTGGCAAAGTCGCGGAGCTATGGAAGCCCCTCGAGGGGACGAACAAGATCGTGTGCACGGCCTGCGCCCGCTACTGCAAGATTGGGGAAGGCCAGGTCGGCCTCTGCGGCATCCGCGGCGTGCATGCCGGGAAGCTCTGGCTCTACGTGTATGGTCGCGTGATCACAGGACACGTGGACCCGATCGAGAAGAAACCCGTGATCCACTACCGTCCTGGCTCGAAGATCTTCAGTATCGCGACGACAGGGTGTAACTGGCTCTGTCACCCGGCGGGGACGTCCATCCTAATGGCAGATGGGGACACCAAGCCGATCGAGGACATCCGGGCCGGCATGTTGCTATGGTCGATCGACCACCGCGGCAAGGCCCTTCCCGGAATCGTCACGGATGCTGGAGAACGCAAGGCTCGAGTGTTCCGAATCTCCGCGAGGGGAACGAGGGAACCCTTGCTCGCGACCGCCGATCATCCTGTCCGCACACGACGGGGGTGGATTGTGGCCGCCGACCTCCAGACCGGTGACTCCGTCTTGACCTTCGATGGTTGGTCGGATCCCGGAGGCGTCACGAGGGTGGGTCCGTCGAACGTCCAGCACGCCCTGCAAGTCCATCCCGAGGCAATGAACACGCTCCTTCGTGCCTCCTCAGGAATCGAGGGTGACGAGCCGCGATTCGCCTGGCGAGAGGTTCAAGTCGTCCGAGGTGACGACCGTCCGGAGCCCGTATACAGCTTCGAATGCATTCCATCCCACACATATGCCGCATCTGGGTTCGTCGTTCATAATTGCCGATATTGCCAGAACTACGACATCAGCCAACGCCGGAAGGTCGAGGGAATCGAGGTCGAGCCCCAAGACGTGGTCCGCATGACCCTCGAACAGGGCTGCCAGGGCCTCGCGTACACGTACAATCAGCCAACGATCTTCATCGAGTTCGCGCGGGACATCGGCCTCCTCGCGCGGCAGGCCGGCCTCATCAACATCTTCGTGTCGAACGGCTACGACACGCCGGAGACCGTCGCCGAGATGGGGAAGTTCCTCGACTGCGTTACGGTCGACTTCAAGGGTTCTGGCGAGACCGAGTTCGTCCGCAAGTACATCAACATCCCCAATGCCGATCCGATCTTTCAGACGATCCTCGAGATGCGGGACAAGACGAAGATCCACATCGAGATCACGGACCTCATTGTCCCGCAGGTCGGCGACAGCCTCGAAGCCGCGCGAAAGCTCTCGAGGTGGGTTTACGACAACCTTGGGCCCGATTGCCCGATCCATTTCCTTCGTTTTCACCCGGACTACAAGATGATGGAGTTCCCCTGGACCCCCGTCGAGACCCTCGAGAAGCACTGCGCGGTCGCGAAGGAAGCGGGCCTGAGGTACGTGTACATCGGCAACGTACCGGGTCATCCATTGGAGCACACGTACTGCCCGGGCTGCGGCGCGATCGCGATCAAGCGTTACGGCTTCGACATCACGGGCTGGTACCTCGACAAGGACAACAAGTGCAAGAAATGCGGGTATCAGCTCCCGATCCTCGGCCGGCTCGAGAAGACCGCGAAAGAGAACCGGTTCTACAGCGTCCTGTACCACCGCTAGTCAAGCCGGACCTTCGCGTTCGAGGGAGCGTCCTCACTCGACGATGCGTCCCTTCGCCAAGATGGGCGTGCCGTCCACCTCGATGCCGACTTCCGCAAGGATGCATTCGACGCGGACGCCGCAATGGATCTTGCCCCCGATGACGAGGTTGTCCCCGAAGCCGATGTGGGCGCCCCCGAGGGCCTTCTCCGCCTCGTGATGCTCTCCGGAGATCCGAGCGCGAGGGTTCAGACCGAAGCCGAAACGTCCGAGGGCCCGGCCGTCGCGACCGCCGCGGTTCATCGCGTGCACGGCCTTCGAGGCCCCGACGATGCGGTTCGCATGACCTGCCTCGAGGATCGCCGTCGCGGGCTTCGCGAGGGGCTCGTCGAAGTAGACATCGACGATGAGGCGCCCCTCCGCGGTCCCTTCCTGCGGCGCCACGAAGAGTTCGCCTGCGGGCAGGGTCGTGAAAGCCCCTTTCCGCGTGCACAGGCCCGTGTCCTCCGGGATCCAGTCGCGGCCCACCGTGCTGAACCGGAGGTCCGTGCCCGCGGCGGAGGTAAGGTGGACCTCCTTCGCGCCGCGCAACCGCCTCGACATGTGTCGCACGGCGTCGTGGATCTCGGACCAGTCCACCGCGAGGCCGCCCTCCCGGAGCGTCTCCTCTGTCAGGAAGGGCATCGAGATGACGCGCGCCCCCGCGCGCGTCGCGGCGCGGCGGGCATGGGTATGGGTCAGGGACCGCGAGGTGATCAGGAGCACGACATCGGAGGCTTCCATCGCGGTGCCGACGGGCTGCGGCGGCTCCTCCCCGTCCGCGCGCCGTGCGGCGATCCGGGCCACGACCGGGTCCGCCCCGAGGGCCTCGGCCGCGGTCGCGAAGGCCTCTCCGATGGGCCGGGTGCTGGGGTCCACGACGATGAGGACCTTCTCCCCCGCGCGCAAGGCGGCGCTCGTTTCGAGCACAAGGCGGGCCGCTTCCTCCATGGCGGCCGGATTCGGCCGGCCGCGCATAAGGTTTCGCCAGAGACGGTCGCGCCCCTATGCCCGCTGGAGCCACCGGCCTAAGCCCTCGACGAACAGGATGACGCGCCGTCGCCCGGCCTGGTACCGCACGGACCGCTGGCTCGCCCACACGAAGAGCAGGGCGAGGGCCACGCCGAGGAGGGCGCCCGCGAGGACGTCCGAGGGCCAGTGGAGGCCCAGGTAAATTCGGCTGATCCCAATGAGCCCCGCAACGAGCACCCCCGCGATCCAGATCCTCCGGGTAAAGGCGAGGGCCAGGAGGGCGGCGACGGCGAACGCCCGTGACGCGTGCGCGCTTGGGAACCCGGGATCAAGGCCGAGGCAGCTCCCCGGGGTCAGGAGCCGAACGTCCGGCAGGACCTCGCACGGACGGGGCTGCAGCACGACGAACTTCACGGCCTCCGTCACGAGGAGGACGATCGCGAGGACGACGAGGACGTCGACGGCGAGCTTCCGTCGCCCGATGAGCCAGACGGGGATCGCGACGAGCCCGATGAGGTAGACCGCGCCGAGGGTCGTGACCACGACCATGAAGGCGTCGAGGACCGGGTTGGCTCCGACCCCGTTGAGCGCTCGAAAGATGGCCTCATCCACGGCGAAGAGCCCATCCCAGCCCGTGGACACGCGCTCCGAATGGGGCGAAGGGCTTAAAGGTCGTCCCCGTCGGAAACGCACCTGTGCTCAAGCGCGCAGCGCGCGGCCCGCGGGCCGCGCCCGATGCGGGTCGCGGAGCCCTCAGGCCCTCCTGCCGGGAACCATCGTCCCCTCGACGGGGTATCCGGCGGACTGCCAGTCCTCGAGCCCTCCCTTGTAGTGCCAGACGTTCGTGTACCCGGCCCGCTCCAAGGCCTGCGCCGCCGCCCCGCTCGCGAAGCAGGCGGCGTCCGAGCAGTACAGGACGATCTCCTCGTCCTTCCGGAGCCGTCGAAACGCCTCCTCTTTCGTCGCGATGACGATGGACCCGGGGATATGGCAGGCCTCGTAGTGCCAGGAGTCCATGAACATCACGAGCGTGAACGCGTCGCGGCGGTCCAGCTTTGCCCTGAGCTCCTTTCGTTCGATGAGGCGCACCACCGCCGTCCCCTCCGAGCCGGTTGGACGAATGACGTGCTTGGGTATGGCCCTTTCGGCAGCCCCCATCCAGAGGGGACGTCGCCGCGGGCGAAAGGGATATCCGAGGCGCCCGACCTAGCCCGGCTCGTGATCCAGGCGCTCACCTTCGACGCCTTCGGGACCCTGATCGACACGGGCCGGGATGTCCTCATCGAGATTGCCCGCACCATCGTGGCGGACCACCGACGGGGGCTCGACGCCGAGGCCTTCTTGGATGCCTGGGACCGCCACTTCTTCGCGGCGGACCCGGAGCAGTTCCAGAATCTCGCGGAGGTCACCGAGGACAGCCTCGCGTCCGCCTTCCGCGACTACGGGATCGATGCCGAACCGCGGCCCTATGTCGAAATGCTCGAGCGACGCTGGCTCGACGCGAAGGCCTATCCTGAGGTCCGAGGGGCCCTCGCGCGCCTCGACGGCATCCCGCGGGCCGTCGTGTCGAACGCAGACGATGCCTTCCTCAAGGGCATTCTCACGCGGAACAGTCTCGACTTCGACGCGGTCATCACCTCCGAGTTCGCCCGATGCTACAAGCCCCGGCCCCGGATCTTCGAGATCGCGTTGGACGCCCTTCGGGTCGATCCTGGATCCGTCGTTCACGTGGGTGACTCCCTCGCCGCGGATGTCGCCGGCGCGCGTCGCCTCGGCATGCAAACGATCTGGGTGAACCGGGGCGGTCTCCGTCGCGGAGCCGGAGACCCAAAACCGCATTTCGTCGTGGACGACCTCGAAGGCGTGCCGCCGATTGTGGCGACCCTCCGGGGCCCGCGCACGATGCATGCGCAGGGTTCGGCCCGCCGAAAACACTAAGCCGGACACGGCGATTCCGCCCGGGGGGACGCGAGGATCCCCGGCATCACGGTGGGGGAGCGAGTTCTTGTCCATCTGTACGCGTTTGCGCGATTCGCAGATGCGTACGAGTGCCCCGCAGAGATGACCCAAGACGGAATCGCAGCTGCCCTGGGAATCAGCCGAGCCCATGCGGCCCTCGAGCTCAAGCGGCTCCGAACAAGCGGCAAGCTCGAAGAGCGGATGGCCCATGTCGCGCACGCTCGGACGCGCAGGAAGGTCTACGTCCTCCTGCCCGCAGGCCAGGAGGCCGCGCGACGGATGCGGGAACACGCGCGAGCCCGCCGGGTGACGATCACGACTCCGGAGGGAGACCGCGAGCTTTCGGGTGCGGATGCCATCGAACTCCTCCGTGCCTCAGGCACCCGTGAAGCCGAGGCCATCCTGCAGGTCCTCCTGAAGGACCGCGTTGAGGTAGCCCCAAGGCCCCCGCCCGCGAAGAAGGGCGGGCGCCCTCCGCCCGCCTTCGTCGGTCGCGTCGAAGAACGCGCGACCCTCGCGACGTGGCTCGGATCCGATCGAAGGCCTGTCGCCGTCGTCCTCGGCGTCGCGGGCATCGGGAAATCAGCCCTGGTCCGGCACGCCCTCGAAGGCCGCCGGCCTCCCGCCTTCGTGCGGCGCGTGTACGCCCACGACGATGCCCATTCCCTCCTCGCTTCCCTCGCGGACTTCCTCGCCCGCCACGGTCGTCGGCGGCTCAGGAGTACAATCGCTCGCGCCGCCTACGATCCCGCCGAGGCGACCGCCGTGTTGAAGGCCGACCTCGCCGGACTCGTCGTGGCCTTCGATGATCTCCACGCCTGTCCGCCCGCAGAAGGTCTCCTTCGCGCCCTCGTCGAGGACGAGCCGGCGTTCCACGTTCTCGTCGCGAGCCGCGTCCGTCCGAGCTTCTATGACCGCGGAGACCTCGCGCGCGGCCGCGTGCTCGAGATTCAGCTCGAGGGCCTCGATGCCGCGGCGGCGGAGGACCTCCTGCGATCCCGGGGGGCGACCTTCGATGACAATGCTATGCGCGAGGTGTACCGCGCGACCCGCGGGCATCCCCTGGCTCTCGAGCTCTTCGCATCGAGCGGACTCGACGCCGGCGCGGACGCCACCGAGCGGTACATCCTCGAGACCGTCCTCGAGGGGCTCGACGACGGGTCGGAGGCCCTCCTCCGGACGCTATCCGTCTTCCGACGTCCCGCCCCCTCGTCGGAAGATCTCGGAGGGACGGTCTCTCAGGTCCGGCGCCTCCTCAAGGCGGCCATCCTCGAGCACCGCGAGGATGGCTACCAGGTCCACGACGTCGTGAAGGAGTTCTTCCTTGGACGGATGGCCGCGGCCCGCCGGGCACAGGCCGAGGTCCGGGCGGCCGAGTACTGGGAGGCCCGCGGGGACGCCCTCGAGGCGGCCCACCACCGCATCGAGGCCGAGGATCCCGAGGCTGCGGCGGGCTTGCTTCGCGCGGGCGGGGCCGCCTTTGCAGAAGGCGCGCGCGCCGGGGACCTCGAGGCCACGATCCTGCGTCTTCCCGAACCCCTGCGTCCAAGGATGCTCCTCGCCGAGGCCCGGATGTTCCTCGGGAGGTTCACCGAGGCGAAGGAGACCTTCGAATCGATCGCAGAGGACGGCACCGCCGACGAGCGGCTCCGCGCGCGGATCGGCCTCGGTCGAATCGCGAACCGGCTTGGCGCGTATTCGGAAGCCCGGAGGATCCTGGCGGAAGCGGCGCAGGAGGCCGCGGGGCGCGGCGACGTGCGTCTCGAGGCCCAGGCCCTTCGGGCCCTCGGCGGGGTCGAGCGGCGGACCGCCGAGCTTCCGGCGGCCCTCGAGCACCTGAAGCGGGCCGTGGCCCTCCTGGACGATGATCCAAGGGAGATGGCGCGGGCCCTCACAGACCTGGGGGCGACCCTCATCGCCCTCGGGGATCTGGCGGGCGCGAAGGAGCATCTACTGAGCGCCGCAGCCCTGACCCCGAAGGGCAGTCGAGAGGAAGCCGCGATTCAGAACAACCTCGCGATCGTCCTCAGCCGTCAGGGGGTCACGGTGGAGGCCGCGGACGCCTTCGAGCGCGCCGCGGACCTCGCCCTGCGGACCGGAGAGATTCGTTTCGCCGCCCACGCCTTCGCGAATGCCGCGGACAATCTCCTGCGCCTGGATGCGACCGACCGCGCGGAGGCTTGCGCGCAACGCGCGATCTCGCTCGCCGGGGCCGTCGGCGATCCCCTCGCGCTGTCGACCGCACGGGCGAACCTGGGTCTCATCTACTCCCGACGCGGCGACTGGCAACAGGCCGAAGTGAACCTCCTGACTTCCGTGGATCTCCTCAAAGGCTTCGACAACCCGTACAGCCTCGCGGCGCGCTACGACGCCCTCGCCCGGCTGTACGAGGCCCAGGGCCGCGGCACGGAGGCGTCGCCCTGGCGGAGCCGAGCCGACGAGATGCGCGCGCGGTTGCGGACCCCACCCGTCGCGGCGGAGGATGTCCGACGAGCATCGGACCAAACTGTTAAGTAGGTCAGACATGATTCTGCCGCGCCCTCGGGCTTACGACCGCGGGCAGAAGGGATGGTGAGATGGCATCCTCCGTGCTCGCAAAGGCCTTGATCGCCCGGAGCGTCGCGGTTGTCCTTGCGGTTCTCCTGTTCGCAGCCGGCCTCCTCGTTTTCGCACCGCGCGCACGGGCGCCGTTTGAATCGATCGACGTCGCGCCGGGGCAATACACCGGAGGAAACCTCTACGTCCCGGGGGAGAGCATGGAGATCACCGTCCGCGCGGGCCCGTCCGAAGTGTACGACCTCCAGGTGATCCACTGGCTGTCCTTCAATCCCGCCGACCGGATCGTGTACCAGACCTTCGACGATGTCCTGATCCCCTCCACGGGAATTCGCGCCCTCACATGGACGATTCCCGTGAGCGTGCCCGACGGCTTGGGCTACTACGTAAGCGCCCACAACTCCGCTTGGTTGGAGAACGGGAACAGCGGCGAGACCTATGCAGTGTGGCCGAACCCCTTCCCCTTCTCGCTCGGCTTCGAGATCCGCGCCTATGACTTCACCGTGTGGACGGACCGCCGCGCGTACCTGCCCGGGGACTCGGTCACGGTACGGTGGGCCGCGACGATGATCCAAGACGGCAACCCGGCCCCACCGGGCGCGGGCGAAATCCAGGTCCTGGCGGCGAATGGGACCTCCCTGATCTCGCCGCCGCGGCACACCTTCACGGAATCCGAGGGGTCCTATGGCTTCACCCTCCGAGCCGACGTCACCCCGGACCAGGACATCACCATCTTCGCTTGGTTCAACGAGACCCCGGCGCGGCGCGGCTTCTCGGGAGTCCAAGCCTACGTCGGCTTCCTGGGCCTCCTCGTGAACGTCCCGCAGTCGCGGTACGCACCCCTTGATGTCGTGGTCGTTGACATCACCTCGAAGGTGACCGCGAATCCGGGGACTCCGTCTCCAGCCGACGAGGGAGCGCCGAGCGTCCTCCTGACGATCACGGTGATCGACCTGACCACGGGTTCCGCGATCCCGGCCCTCGGGGCCACGGGGATCCGGACGGACGTCCATGGCGATGCAACGTACCTGTTCCAGCTCGAGGCCTCTCCGACCTCGGGGACCTTCGAAGTCCAGGTCCGCGGGGACGCGACCGTGGGCTCCGTGACGGAGTCCGATTCGTTCGACATCGGCGAGGACGTGACGATGTCCGTGCGCGTCGACCTGGACCGGAGCCAGTACCTCAGCGGTACAACGGCCCAGGCGACGGCGACGCTCCTGCGGGACCCACCGGGGACGGCGAACTACACGTGGACCGTCGAGGACGTGACGGTCTTCTTCCGGCCGATCGTCCTTGCATCCGAAGTCGGAGGCGACGAGAGCTTCTCCTTCGTCATCCCGTCCGACTTCGAGGGATCCCTGCGGTTCTCTGCACAGGCGAACGACGGCGCCGGCAACCGCGCCACGGGGTCCACGATCGCCTCCGTCGCCTACGGGTATTTGGCGATGAGCCTCGACCGGAGCGACTACGAAGCCGGAGAGACGATCACCGCCTCGTACCGCCTCGAGTCGGTCGTCATCACGTCGCCGCAGTACTACTGGGAAGTTCGCGACGCGGCTGCGAACGTCGTCGCGAGTGGGAGCACGACGAGCACGAGCTTCACGTACACGGTCCCGGATCCCGCAAGCGCCTTCTACGAGTTCGAGGTGACCGCGAGCCAGGACGGACGGGTCGCGACCCGGTCCCTCTTCATCTCGGAGGCAAGTGGGTACGTCCTGTCGATCGGCACGGACAAACCCTCGTACCTGCCCGGGGAGACGATCCGCGTCTCCTACCAGCTCCGGACGCGCGGCTCCGCGGCGATGCCCCAACAGTTCTTCTTCAGTGCGAGCGTCCTCGGGATTGCGGGGTCCTCCGCGGCGACGACGAGCCCCCAGGGCGAACTTTTCGTGGGCGTGCCCGAGGATGCCAACGAGGGGAACCTGATCCTGCTCGTCTCGGAGGGATCGACGGGGACGGTCGCGTACGAGACAGTCACGATCGGTTCGACGAACCCTGTCTGGACGACCCAGGTCGCGGGGATTCCGCTCCTCGCCCTGATCCTGGGCCTCCTCCTCGCCGTGGCGTTCCTCGCAATCGTGTTCCTCTGGCGTCGTCTGGCCGCGGGCGCGGTGCGGGGGCCCCCAGCTCCGAGGCCCGCGCCCCCGCCCGTCGCACCCCCCGTGACCCCGACAGCCCCCCTCGGACCGATGTCGATCCCGTGCAAGAACTGCGGGACGACAATCGACATCACGACGAGCAAGCGGCCCATCGAGGTCATGTGCCCGTCGTGCGGCGAGACCCAGCTCGTCGCGTGAGCACGAAGGCCCTCGGGGCCTACCCTTTCCTTTTCTTTCGCGGTCCCGCGGACGAGCGAGGGTTTGAGCTCGGCAGAGGCCATCGTCTTCGCTCGATGTCCGAGGCCTTCCTCACTGCGGTCAAATCCGGCGACGTCTCGACCGTGAAGGTCCTCGTGGCCAAGACGGCGACTCCCCTCGCCTTAGAGAACGGCCAATCCGACGCCGTGGAATGGCTACGGACGCACGGGGCGAAGGAGTCGTCACAGTGCCGCGAGGACCTCGCCGATCCGGCGGAGGCCTTCCGCGATCGTCTCCTGCGACGCGGCGTAGGAGATGCGGAGGTGGCCTTCCCCGGCGTCCCCGAAGGCACTCCCGGGAGTGACGGCGACCCGGGCCTCCTTGAGGATACGCTCGCTCAGCGTGGAGCTCGCCATCGGTACATCGTATCTCGGGAAGACATAGAAGGCTCCCTCCGGGCGGTCGCACGAGAAGTGGTCGATTTTCCCGAGGAGGCGGAGGACGAGGGCGCGCCGCGCGCGGAACTCCGCCACCATCCTCTGCACGGGCTCCTTGGGGCCGCGCAGCGCAGCCACGCCCGCCTTCTGGGCGAAGGCCGTCGCGCAAGTGATCGTGTGCTCCTGGACCTTGACGATTTCCCGGTAGAGGTGCGGCGGCGCGATGAGCCAGCCCAAGCGCCATCCGGTCATCGAATAGGTCTTCGAGAACCCATTCACGGTCACGGTCCGATCGAACATCCCGTCGAGGGAGGCCGGCGACACATGCTCGCCCTCGTAGAGGATCTTCTCGTAGATCTCATCGCTCACCACGACGAGGTCATGGTCCCGCGCGAGATCCGCGAGCCCTCGCATCTCGTCCCTCGAGTAGACGGAACCCGCTGGGTTCGAGGGCGAGTTCAGGATCAAGAGCTTCGTCCGCGGTGTGATGGCCTCCGAGACCGCCTCCACCTGCGGCACGAAGCCGTCCTCGTCCGCGGCGCGCATGGGCACGGGTGTCCCACCGGCGAGCTGGACCATGGGCGCGTAGGAAACCCACCCGGGGTCCGGGATGAGCGCCTCGTCGCCCGCGTCGATGAGGGCCATGCACGTCATAAAGAGCGCATGCTTGGATGGCGCGACGAGGACGTTGTTCGCGGTTGCGGAAATCCGGTTCTCCTCCTTCGACTTCTCCGCGATCGCCTCCCGGAGCTCCAGGATGCCTGGAGAGGGTGTGTACTTCGTGTATCCCTCGTCGAGGGCCTCCTTGGCCGCTTCAAGGATGTGCGCGGGAGTCGGGAAATCAGGCTCTCCGACCGCGAGGGAAAGAACGTCCGTGCCGTCGGCCTTCAGCTCCGCGATCAGATTCCCGAGCCGGACCGTCGGCGAGGACTCGATGGACATGACGCGCTCTGCGAGGCGGGCCATAGCCGCGGGGAAGCCACGAGGGTAGAAAAGGTTGACCGCACCGTACTCGATGTTCACGAGATGATTTCGCTCAATTAGGCAGGATCGATCCTAAATCCGGAGCCGTCTTCCCCCAGGGAACCGAGGCCGACGAGATGTCCCTTGGACATCGCGGCGTGCGACCGGACCAAGTATTGCGTCGCGGGCCGAAGCGTCTCCGCAACGGGGTCGACCTCGAATCCGAATCCCTTGAAGGCGTGAGCCCCAAGCAACGGCAGATCTCCAGGTTCACCGAGGACCACCATGCACGCCGTTGTCCGTCCGTCATACACGAGACCCGCTTGTGTCAGATTCCGCTCGAAACCACGCCCGTCGGCGAGCGTCCAAGTCCTACGAGCGCCGGGCCGGGTCCCTAGGTGCTCGGCAAGATCCCGGGGGATGACAGGAGACGTCGCCGAGGATTCGAGGACCATCTCGATCTCGCGCGACCCCTCCTCCTCCCGTAGGTCGCACACGGTCACGCGGATCCGAAAGGTGCCCATGCCGTTGGTCTAGCGCCCGATCCCGCCCCACGGCGGCCTGGAGGAGTAGCGCATCCGTTGCGCGGACAGGGGCGCCATTCGTGGCCCGAGGCCGGTGGCGGGTTCAAGTGGGTCACGACGGGCAGCACCGCAGAACTCAGCGATGGGCGAAATACGCGCGGACCTCGGACCGGCTCACGTGGTCGATGCGGACAAACCCGAACCGCTCGAACTGCACGACGCCATCGGTCTTCAGGGAGGCGACCGCGGGCTCGGAGAGGCCCCTCGCCTCGGAGCCGTCCGGCATGACGACCCGGGTCGGAAAACCGTGGTCGACCCACTGGATCTTCGGGATGTCCTTGTTCTCCATGGATACGAAGCGGGAGCGACGGTCGAGCACCACATTGCAGAAGTCCTTGAGTCGGATTTCCTTGCCGCGGAACTTCGCGAAGTCCTCGCCGGCCACCTGGATCTTGCCGTCGATGGGAATCTCCCGCTCCCCGCGGCCCGGGAAGTCCGGGTGCAGCGGCGCTTTCACGACCCGCACGGCCGGGAGGCCGTCGATCTCGACCGACACGGGATCGGGCACGAAGAAGTAGCGGTTCGCGTCCTTGTCGATGCGCGCGCGGTTCTCCGCATAGAGGGTCTCCGCCGCGACCTCGATGTCCGTCAGGCTCAGGCCGAAGGACAGCACGAAATCCCGGAGGGCCGCGGGGCGGATCCCGCGGCGCCGGAGGGACTGGAGGGACCACGTCCGCGGATCGTCGATCCCCGCGAGCTTGCCCTCCGCGATCAGCCGCCGGTATCGAGATTTCGACAGTTCGAGGTCCCTGAACCGGAGGATGCCGAAATGGACGAAGCGCGGCCTCCGGGACACCCCGAGGACGTCCCAGATCCAGTCCTCCATCATGTCCTCCATCACGAGGTCCTTTCCTCGGATGACGTGCGTGATCCCGAGGAGGTGGTCGTCCACGGCCCAGGAGAACTCCAGGAGGGGCCAGACCCGATAGCGGGTGCCCACGCGGGGATGCTCCCGATCCGCGATCCGAAAGAGGACGCGGTCCCGAAACGCGGGGTTCGGGTGGGCCATGTCGGTCTTCAGCCGCACGACGGCCTCGCCCTCCCCGTATTCGCCGGAGAGCATGGCCTTCCACATCGCGATCGTCTCGTCGACGTGCTGCCCACGGTGAGCGCACGCGCGGCCGGCCTCGCGATTCCTTCGCAGGGCCTCCCCGTCGCATTCGCAGACGTAAGCCTCGCCGGTCGCCAGGAGCCGCTCCGCCCACTCGTAGTGCACTGGGATGCGGTCGCTCTTGTAGAGGACTTCATGGTACGTGACTCCGGCCCAGTCGAGGCCCTCCTTGACTTGGTCATACGCGTCAGGCAGGATCGGCTTCTCCTCGGACCCGATCGTGTCGTCGAAGACGAGGAGGAGCCGCCCGCGGTAGCGCTTCGCGTACGCGTCGTTGAGCAGGAAAGCGCGCGCGTTCCCGATGTGGAGGGGCCCGCTTGGATACGGCGCGAGGCGCAGGACGACGTGCCCTTCGACCGCGTCGGGGAGGGGCGGCAACTCCCGGGCCTCCGTGGCCGCCCTGGGCTTCTCGAGGAGTTCCGGTGCGATCGCGGCGAGCTCCGCGCGCTGGGCCTCGAGGCCGAGGCGGTTCACCTCCTCGACGACGCGGGCGACCTCCTCCGCGGTGCGCTTCGCGTCGGCCCGTCGCGCGGGCTCCTCCGCGAGGACCTTCCCGAGGACCGCCTTCGGATTCGCCTTGCCGCCATGGAAGATCGCGTTCTGAAGGGCGTACTTCCTCGTCGAGGAAGCGGGCACACCGCTCCGAACCGGGTCGCGGTATAAAGACTTCCTCCGCGGGCGCGAACCTATATGGTGCACTCCGAGAATCTCTTCCGTCCGTGGATCGGTGGGGAGCCTCCCCGGCCGCGAGGCGTGCCGGGGTCGCAGTGATCGTTCTCGCCTTGGCGTTCGGCTTCCTGCCGACGGCCGGGGCGCATCCCTTAGTCGCGGCCCTGACCGTCGACGACCTCACGCCTTACGTCGACGAAATCGTGCATTTCGATGCCTCCGCGACCACGGGGGATGTCGCGGCCTATCGGTTCTTTTTCGGAGACGGTACGCAAACGGATTGGCAGAAATCTCCGTTCGCTGAACACGCCTACGCGGAACCGGGCATCCGAATCGCGACGGTCCTCGTCTCCGATCGACGGGGACGGCTAGATACAGCCTCCGTGCAGCTCGAGGTGCGTCCCCCGCCGCCGGACCTCGTTCCGATTGCCGCGACAGCGGAACCCGCGGAGCCCCGCGTCGGCGATGAGATGAGGCTCGCGATCGCCCTCATGAATGTCGGGGAGAGCGCGGCCCTGGGAGCCGCCATCAGCGTCGCCGACATCCCGCCGAGCGGAGAGAAGACCTTTGTCGATACCCGGGGGATGGAGCAACCGGTTGAGCCGGGGGCCACCGTCGTGGTGTTCACTGGCGCGTTCGTCCTCGACGAAGCCGGCCGCCACACGATCCGCATCGTCGTGTTCGACGTCGTCCCCGCGGAACGGGAGACGGGCAACAACGCCCTCGACCTCGGCGTGGAGGTCGGGCCGGCGCCACCTCCCGTTGCCTCGCTCATCGTCGACGACACCTCGCCGTTCCGCGGCCAGTGGGTGACCTTCGACGCGAGCTCGAGCGAGGGCGGGATTGTCGCCTATCGATTCGACTTCGGGGATGGCCACGGGACGGACTGGCAGGAGTCGCCGACCGCGCGGCACGCCTACGGGGAAGCGGGCCAGGTGATGGCCAGCGTAACCGTCCGGGACGCGTGGGACGCCACAGACCGCGCCTCCGTTGAACTCCTCGTCCGATCCACACCGCCTCCCACGGGAGACGCGCCTGACTTGGCTCCCGCCGCCGCCCGCATCGATCCCCCGGAGCCGCGGGTCGATGATCCCATTCGGCTCGCCATTGCGATTGTGAATCGCGGCGGCAGTGCGGCGTCGACGGCCTCGATCGACGTCTTCGACGTTGGACCGAGCGGATCCGCCAACCTGGTCGCGAACCTCGGCCTTGCCGAGCCGCTGGATGCGGGGGGCGCCACGGTGCTGCTTGCGACCTTCCGCGCCGTCGAGGAGGGCGCGCACACCCTGCAGATCGTCGTGTACGGCGTCGTGCCGTCGGAGGATTTCACCTCGGACAACCTCCTCGAGGTTCCCTTTGTCGTCGCGCCGGCCCTCGTTTCGCGGCCCCTGGCATCCCTCACGGTCGATGACACGCGACCCTTCGTCGGGGAGGTCGTTCGATTCAACGCCTCCGCGAGCGAGGGCCGCGTTGTCGCATATCGTTTCGACTTCGGGGATGGCAACGGGACGGACTGGCAGGAGGCACCCGTCGCTGACCATGCGTACCGGCAGCCGGGACCCAAGACCGCGCACGTCGTCGTGCGCGACGAAAGAGGTCTCGAGTCCAGCGCCCTCGTGACCCTCGTGGTTCGGCCATGGCCGCCCACGACCGGGCCCGCGCCCGATCTGGCGCCGGTCGCCGCCGCGGCCGAACCTGCCGCCCCGAGGGTCGGCGACACCGTCACCCTCGCCATCGCAATCGCAAACCACGGCGGCGCGACAGCCCTGGCAGGCGCCATCGACGTGATCGATATGGGGCCTAGAGGAGAGGAACTCGTCCGTGAGGTCGTGGCCTTGCCGGAGCCGCTGGCCCCCGGGTCCACGACGATCATCCTCACGAAACCCTTCCAAGCGTCCGTCGAAGGAGCCCATAGGATCCGGGTTATCGTCCGGGACGTCGTCCCATTCGAGGAGTTCACCGAGAACAACATCCGCGAGGTGCCCCTCGAGGTTGAGCCTGCCCCGTCCGTCGTACCCGCAGGGGGCATCTCCACGCCCCTCGTCGTGTTGATCATCGCCCTCGCAACCGGGGCGGCCCTCGTCGCGATTTTGCTGTTACGGCCGCGGCCCGAGGCGCCCGCGCCCCTCGAGCCACCTTCGCACGTACCGCCGGATCGGTCCCCTCCGCCGCTGTGGCCCCTGGCCTAAGCGCCGAACCGTCATTCCCGTTCCGGCGAGGTTCCCCTCGCCGCCGTCGGAATGTTTCTATGAAGTCCCCGCATACCGCGCGCCGGCGAACCCATGGCTCTGCGGGATTGGATCCAACGATTCGGCAACGAAGTCGTCACGATCCGCGGGCGCGTCGCACGCGACGTCGAGGTGACGAGGTACCTCCTCGCCCATCCCAGGGAACCCGTCCACTTCGAAAACCTCGACGGCCACGAGGCCGTGGGCAACCTCTGGTCGACCCGGGATCGGATAGCCGCGGCCCTTGTGATTCCCAAGGAAGCGCTGCTACAGCGGCTCCTCGAGGCGCAGGCCCGCCCAAGGGACACCCGGCTCGTGGACCACGCGGACTTCCTGAAGCACGCCTCGACGGACGTGGACCTCCTCGAATCCCCCGTCCCGAAGCTGTTCCCGAAGGACGCAGGGCGCTACATCACCGCGGGGGTCTGGGTGGCGGAGTGGCATGGCGTCCGGAACCTCTCGTTCCATCGCATCCTCATCCTCGGACCGGACCGCGGCGCGTGCCGCATCGTGCCTCGGCATCTGCGGCACATGTACAACGAGGCCATCAAAGCGGGCGAGGAACTCAAGGTCGCCGTGTGCATCGGACTGGACCCGTGGAACCTTCTGGCAGGTGGAACCTCCGTCGAGTACGGGGTCGACGAGAGCCGGATCGCGTCCGCCCTGACCCAATCGTGCCTCGGCCGGCCCGTGGACCTGGCCCGCATCCACAACGGGCTCGCGGTCCCCGTCGAGGCGGAATACGTCCTCGAAGGACGGCTCATCCATGAGACGCACCCCGAGGGCCCCTTCGTGGATGCCGTCCGCACGTACGATCGGGTGAGGGAGGAGCCCGTCCTCGTCGTGGACCGGATCTACCACCGCGACGATCCCATCTTCCATATCATCGTCGGCGGCCTCGACGAGCACTTCATGTTCATGGGGATGCCCCGCGAGCCGGTGATCTACCAGGCCGTGTCCCGCGCGGTACCGCATGTGAAGGCGGTCCGGTTGACGGAGGGAGGCTGCGCCTGGCTGCATGGGATCGTCTCCATCCGGAAGCAGCATCAAGGCGACGGAAAGAACGCGATCATGGCGGCCTTCGGCGCGCACACGTCGATGAAGCAGGTCACGATCGTGGACGAGGATGTCGATGTCTTCGACGACCGCGACGTCGAGTGGGCCGTGGCGACCCGATTTCAGGCGGATCGCGGCCTCGTCGTGTTGCATGGCGTCCGAGGCTCGTCGATCGACCCGAGCGCCCACGACGGCGTCACGTCGAAGGTCGGCATCGATGCCACGAAGCCTCTTGGGGATGGGTCGTTCTTCGACAAGGCGGCCGTATGAAAGGGGAGGGTCGCGAGACGGCGATGAGCCCGAATCCGATCAGGCCCGCGTGCGCTGTACGCGACGTCGCCGCATTGGCGACTCACATCAGGAGACGAAAGTGCGAGGCTCCAGTAGGGCTCTGTAGACGGGCACGATGAACAGGTCTTTCCCGTTGAGCTTTCGTTTCTCTTCTTGATTGGGCGTCACGATGTACCCCTTGCGGACGTTGAATTTGCTCATGAAGAAACGCAGTCCGTGCGTATCGAGCCCGCCATACTTGACCTCGACGGGGATCGGAGTACGTTCGCCCAAGACGATGTCCACCTCGTGCCGATACGGATCCCTCCAGAAGAACTCTGCTCGAAGCTGGTTCACCACAGCCCATTCGAAGATCCTCGAACGCGCCAGATCCTCGGTGCTGAACGTGAGGGTAGCGGACACGATAACTGGGTAGTATTTCCTCAGCTTCCTCTCGACCTTCCTTCGGCTCCTCGAGTAATTGTACAGCTTCCGCACCAGGAAGGAACGCTCCAGGTACGCGAGGTAGGTCGACAACGTCCGCCTCGAGATCCCAAGGGCCCCCGAGAGCTCGGAGATCTCGATCAGCTGACCCGGTTCTTCCATGAGGATGTTCAGTAGGGATTCGATCGCGGAGATGTCCCGGATGCCGAGGAGACGGGGCAGGTCCCGGATGACCACCTTCTCCACGATGCTCTCCCGGAGGTACTTCCGGACCACGGACTTGTCCCGGATGCTCACGAGTTCCGGGAATCCCTGGGTGGCCACGAAGTCGTCGAAGAGCTTGGCGAGTTCCCTCTCGTACACGGGGATCGGTCGGTAGTCGACGTCTCGGAAGGCCAGGTATTCTCGGAAGGAAAGCGGATCCACCCTGAATTCGAATAGCCTCCCCGCCAGGGTCTCCGCGGACTTCTCCTGGATGAACAGCGACTCCGAGCCGGAGATCACGAACTTGACGTTCCTCCGGCGGGCGTCGTACAGCGCCTTCAGCTGGTCATCCCAGCCCTCCAGCTTCTGGATTTCATCGAGGAGCACGAGGAAGTGCCCCGCACGGAGATCCCGATCCACGACCGCCTCGTATTCCCGAAGCAGCTCTCGAATTTCAGCCTCCTTGAACTCGTCGAATGAGAAGTAGAGGACGTTCCTCGCATCGAGGCCATCCGCCATGGCGTCCTTGGCCGCCTTCAGCATCAGGGTTGTCTTCCCCGCCCTTCGAAGGCCCGTGAGGGCAACGATTTGAGGGAGCCGCATGAACTTCTTCACCTCTGAGTAGATCTCCCTCTCTCTGTATTCCAACTCGAAATCGCCTTTCCACCAGGGGTTCTGCTCGAGGAGCGCGTCCCTAGTCTGTGGCATGTGTACGTCTCGTAGAATCGATTCTACGGGATGTACATGTATCACATACTAATAAACCTACCGCCCGACGCCTTGAGGACGCTCACGGAAGCGTGCCTTCGGATAGGACAGCTGCGCGTGGCTGCACGGGATCGTATCGATCCGGAAACAGCACGCGGGCGACGGAAAGAACGCGATCATGGCCGCGTTCGGCGCACACATGTCGATGAAGCAGGTCACCGTCGTCGACGAGGACGTCGACGCTTTCAACGATCGGGACCTCGACTGGGCGGTTGCGACCCGGTTCCAGGCGGACCGAGGCCTCCTCGTCTTGCATGGCGTGCGCGGCTCGTCGATCGACCCGGGCGCCCACGACACCTTCACGTCGAAGATCGGCGTTAATGCCACGAAACCCCTCGAGGGCGACGCGGCGATGTTCGAAAAGGCGACGGTGTGACCCAGGATCGCATCGAACAGGAAGCCGACCCGGTAGGAGGCCGAGCCACGGTGGAAGTCAGGCTCCACCTACCCCCGCGCTAGCTTTATATTGCTGTGCACAGTATCTATAGACTTGAATGGCTCAGAAGACCATCGCCCTCGACCAAGAAGCCTACGACCTTCTCAGGGCGCGGAAGCGACAAGGGGAAAGCTTCAGCGAAGCCGTCAAACGCCTTGCGCGCAAGCGCCGGTCGTTCCTCGACTTCGCCGGCGCCTGGAGGGATGTTCCGAAGGCGGAACTGGACACAATCCGTGACTTCCTCCAGCGGGGACGCGAACTCGAGCGGAATCGAATGGCCGAGCGGCGAAAGCGGATGCGGTAGCCTTGCGTTGCCTCGATGCCACATTCCTGATCGACTACCTCGCAGGCGACCGCGCCGCCGTCGAGAAGGCGAAGGAGTGGGCGTCGGCCGGCGAGCGGCTTACCGTTCCTGCGCCGGCCGTCGCGGAGACACTGCTCGGCGCATACTTCGAAGGCGGATCTGCCTTACGGGAGGCGCTGGGGTTGCTCGACACCTTGGAAGTGTTGCCCGTGGACAGTCCCGTCGCCGCGGAGGCGGGGCGGATGGGCGCGGAACAACTCCGTCGGGGGACGGCCGTCCCCATCGTCGACCTGCTCATCGCCGCTGCGGCAAAGTTCAATCAGGGAATCCTCATCAGTCGCGACTCGGCGCTCGGGAGGATTCCTGGACTCGCAGTGGAGACCTACTGACGACCACGCCAGGCCTCGACGCGGCCGCCCCCGAACGTGCAACCGATGGACCATCGCCCGGGCGATGCCCACGCAATCCCAAGGCCTGATGGACGTGGAAGGGCTGGGCGGTAACCCGTCATCCCGTTTCGCCGGTGCAATGCCATCATGGCCGCGTTTCGGGCCCACACGTCAATCAAGCAGGCCAGCACCGTGGACGAGGACGTCGATGCCTTCGACGACCGCGACGTCGGGTGAGCGACCGTGACGGGGTTCCAAACGGATCGCGGTCTAGCGGTCCTGCATGGTGTCCGAGGCTCGTCCATCGACCCGAGCAGCCGCGACGGCTTCACGTCGAAGGTCGGCATCGATGCGCCGAAGCCCATGGGGGCCGACGTCTCGATGTTCGAGAACGCAACCCTCGACTCGATTGCCGTCGATTCCCAGACCTGAACGTTCATTACGTCGCGGTCGGATAGCAGCGCGCATGGCCGCCGCGGCCCCGTGGGTTGCCGCCCTCCTTCTGTTCCCGTTGATAGCCGCCGGGATTCCCAGCGGTGGATCCGAGGCGCCGCTGACCGTGGAGCCATCGGCCCACCTGACGCCTCCGAATCCGACCGTGCGGACCTGGCCCGCGGGAGTCGTGCAGGCGGCGCCCCTCCCGCCGCGACCCCGCGCCGAGACGGAAGGGACCCTGCGCGTGCTCGTCCTCCTCATCGAGTTCGTAGACGTCGCCCACGATACCCTCCGCGACGGAGGGTATTTCGAGGATACGTTCAACAACCCTGATGCCCAGTCCTTGCGCGCCTACTATGAGGAGGTCTCCTTCGGCCGTCTGACGATCAACTCCACAATCGTCCCGACCTGGTGGCGGAGCTCGCAGACGATGGCCTTCTACGGGAACGATACCGCCGGTGGCGTCGACAACGCGAACGGGCCGATCTACCGCCTCGTCGTCGAAGCCGTGAGGGCCGCGGACCCGAGCGTGGACTTCAACGCTTTCGATGCCAACTCCGACCGCGTTGTGGACCATCTCGTCGTCGTCCACGCGGGCCTCGGCCAGGAGGACCACAATGCGACGGACCTCATCTGGTCCCATCGCTGGGCGGTCCCGGATGCGGACCCCATGACCCCAGGCTCCCAGCCCCTCGAGGCGGACGGCGTGCAAGTCTACGGATACATCATGGTGAGCGAGGCATCCCCCGTCGGCGTCGTAACGCACGAGTTCGGCCACGAACTCGGGCTCCCGGATCTCTACGACGGCGACGAAAGCTCTGCCGGCGCGGGCCGTTGGGACCTCATGGCGGGCGGGACGTGGAATGGGTTCCCCGCGGGTTCGTCCCCCGCGCACCTGAGCGCCTGGTCGCGAGCCCAGCTCGGCTGGATCGTGCCTGTCACGGCCACGGGGATCCTCGAAGGGGTCCGGATCGAGGCCATCGAAACGCAGGGCCTCACCTACCTGCTGCCCATCCGCAGCGGGACCCCAGCGGAGTATTTCCTGGTCGAGAACCGGCAGCCTTTCGGCTTCGACGCAGCCCTGCCCGGGAGCGGACTCCTCATCTGGCACGTCGATGAGGCGATGACCACGAACGATCTCGACGGCCACCGCCTCCTCGACCTCGAGGAGGCGGACGAGGCCGGGTCGGGAGACAACCCGGTGGATTCGGAGGATGCGTGGACCTCGACGTCGATCGGCTTCGGTCCCGAGACGGTCCCGAACAGCGATGCCTACAACGGAGAGGCAACGGGCTGGCGCGTCCGGGAAATCTCGAACGTCGGGAGCGCGATCGTCGCGACCATCGCGAAAGAAGTCGAACGCGATCTTGCCATCTCCGAGATTGCGCGACCCCTTCACGTCGTCGCGGGCCCCAACGAAACGGTGAGTGCACGGGTCATCGTCCGGAACGATGGGAGGTCTCCGGAGAACGTGACCCTCCGAATCCGCGTTTACAATGGCACGCTGGACCCGATGCGGCTCCGGATGGATCGCACCGATACCTATCCAGAGCTCCCGGCGCAGACGTCCGTCGTCTTCAACGTGACCTTTGAAACGCCCTGGCCTGGTCGATACCTCATTCACGGCGTCGTGCCCCTTGAAGGGGACGGCATCCCCGCGAACAACGAGCGACTCGCCCACGTCCTCGCGAACACCTACATCTTCCAGGACGACGTGGAGGCCGGCCCGGGGAGCTGGACCCTCGACGGCGCGACCGACGATCCCCATCGGTGGCGAATCGTCAACGACTCCGAGGCCGACGGGGCTTCCCATAGCCGTTCGAGGGCATGGCGATTCGGATACGTGCCGAACCCTTCGCCGAATCCGAGTCCACCGGCTTGGCACACGCTGACGTCCCCGGAGATTGCCCTTGCGCCTTGCGGCCTTGCGGCCAACGACAGCTGCCCGCTGTACCTCGCGTTCTACCATCGGTACGACCTGCAAGGCCGGGTGGAGCCGCCCCCCTCGAACCTCACGGCGAGCGACACGGCAGTGGTTCAAGCCCGGTTTTTCTCGGGGGAATGGACCCCCTGGGAGGGCTTCGCGGCGTTCACGGCCCGGGATCGCTCCTGGCAGGCCGCGTCGATGGACCTGTCGCAGCCAAGATCGGAGCTGCAGAGCACGTCCTTCCAGTTCCGTTTCAACGTGAGCTCCGAAGTGATGCAGGACGACGGCGGCTGGTGGGTGGACGACATCATGGTCATCGACGCCGCACCGGGGCTCGGGCGCGAACTCGTTCTCCTGGGAACCCCCGGGCTCCTTCCAGCCGAGGCAGGAGGCTCCGCTTCGTTCCTGGTCAAGATCGTCAATGTTGGGGAACTCGACGAGGTCGTGAGATTGAGTGCCTCCCTTCCCCCTTCGTGGGAGGCCCGCTTCTCGACGGATGGGCACGAAATGACTCCCATCGACGAGTTCTCCTCTCGCCTAACCCCCGATGCAGCCCTCAGCCTGAACGTCACGGTCTTCGTTTCGGGCGACACGGCACCGGAGGTCTATCCGGGCAATGTAACCGTCCTCTCCGTGACGGAGTCGAGTGTACGGGCCTCGGTGCCCTTCGAAATCGCGGTACGGGAGCCGGTCCGCACGGGGTTCTCGGGATTCCTCTTCCTCGGCGCGGCCGTCGCGGTTGCCGCAGGGCTCCTCACAACGATCGCCGTCGTCCTGCGGCGTCGGCGTCCGCGCACCCGATGAAAAGGGTTATGCGGGCCTCAGGTCGTCAGCCGAGCGTGTTCGTCACCCACGAACTCCTCCGCCGGGGGGTGATCGAAGAGCGGGCGTACCAGGTGAACATCACGAAGGCCTGCCTCCAGCGCTCGACCCTCGTCGTCCTGCCCACGGGCATGGGGAAGACCGTCATCGCGGCAATGGTCATCGCCGAGGTGCTGCGCGAGCGTGGCGGAAAGGTCCTCGTCCTGGCGCCGACGAAGCCCCTCGTCGAGCAGCACGCCGCGACCCTGCGCGAGGACCTCGTCGTGGCCCGCATCGAACTCTTCACGGGCGAAGCGACGAGCCCCGAGGAACGTGCAGCCCTGTGGCGGGAGAACAAAATCATCGTGTCGACCCCACAGGTCATCCGGAACGACCTCCGAGCCGAGCGGTTCGGCCTCGACGACGTCAGCCTTATCGTCTTCGACGAGGCCCATCGGGCCGTCGGCGATTACGCGTACGTGGACGTTGCGGCGTCCTACAAGGAGGTCCCGGGCCGCCTCGTCCTCGGGATGACCGCGTCCCCGGGGTCCTCCGCGGAGAAAATCCTGGAGGTGTGCGGAAACCTCGGGATCTCGGCAGTCGAGATCCGCACGGAATACGACGCGGATGTCGTACCGTACGTCCACGGGCTTGCAATCCAGCGCGTCCCCGTGGAGGCGCCCGACGTCGCCAAGGATATCCGGCGGCTCCTGCAGATCGTCTATGACGAGCAAGTCGAGCGGCTCAAGAAGATGGGTTTCCTCGCGGGCAAGCCAAAGCCGAACGTGAAGGACCTCCTGGCGGTCGGCGACGAGGTCCGGCGTCGGCTCGACTCGGGAGGGAAGTCCGGCCACCTCTACGGCGCGATGACCGCCCAGGCCATTGCGATGAAGGCGAACCACGCGATCGAACTCGCAGAGACGCAGGGGCTCGGCTCCGTCCGCACGTACTTCGAGAAGCTGGACGGGGAAGGCCACTCGAAAGCGGACGTTCAGTTCCGGAAGAACGCGAACGTCATCGAGGCCCGGCGGATCGCCCTCGAAGCCGACGTCGAGCACCCGAAGCTCGCGAAGACCGCGTGGGTCGTGCGGGAGCAGTTCATGAGGAAGCGCGACTCGAAGATCATCGTGTTCGCCCACTACCGCGAGACCGCGGACCGGGTCACCGGGGAACTCGCGAAGATCCCGAGCGTGCGGCCCGTGCGGTTCGTCGGCCAGGCTTCGCGGGGCGAGGACCTCGGCCTCTCCCAGCGAGAGCAGGTGGAGATCCTCGAGAAGTTCCGATCCGGCGAGATCAATGTCCTCGTCGCGACCTCGATCGGCGAGGAGGGCCTCGACATCCCCCAGGTGGACCTCGTCGTCTTCTACGAGCCCGTGCCCTCCGAGATCCGAACGATTCAGCGCCGCGGCCGAACCGGACGGGGGGCCCCCGGCCGCGTCGTGATGCTCGTGACGAGGGACACCCGGGACGAGGCGTACTTCTACAGCGCCCGGCGGAAGGAACGGAAGATGCACGAGGAACTCGACCGGTTGCGGCGGGAGCTTCGACAGAGAATCTTCGTCGGCGAGCCCGGCGGGGAGACCTACGTCACGGCGGCGCCCGAAGCGCGAATCGAAGCCCTCCGCGACGAAGCGGCGGCGCGGAAGGAGCCTCCGCACGCCCCGCCACGCACGGCCCCGAAGAAGGGCCAGACGACGGTCGAGGACTACACGTAGCTCTTTTATACGCCGCGGGCCCCATGCCACGTCCGAGGCGTACGATGGCCCGCTGCCCCGAGTGCGGCGAAGACTTGGAACCCGGCGAGGAGATCTGCCCGTTCTGCGGGGCGATCCTCGCGGACTACGAGGAATTCGAAGGATCCGAGGGTTTCGAGGGCTAGCGCATCAGGGTCCGAAGAGGCCCATCGCCCCCTTGAGGAACTCCCCGAAGCCGCCGCCCGGAGGCGGGATCTCGCCGCTCACGACCTCTCCCGAGGCCGCGTCGACGATGATATCGTACACCTTCTCCCGATAGACGTACCGTGAGAACCAAAGAGGCGCATGGAGGAACTCCGCGTCCTTCAGGATCACCTCCGCGGGCGCGTCCTCGAGGACGTCGACGATGTCCTTTAGGAGGTCCCGCTGGTGGGCCTCCACCTCCACTCGCGCGAGCCGCGCGGCCTCGTCCTCGTCGATCTCCGCGTTGAGGAAACGAGAGCCACGCACCATCGCGGCCGTATCGAAGGGGATCTTGTGGCTCAGGGGCAGCTTGTACTCTCGCACCGGGAACTCCCCGGAGCGTCGGGCGAGGACCTTCCAGATGTAGTCCCGCACGAGTCGGCCCGAGCGGCGCTCGTTGGTCCCCGTGCGGGTGAGGATCCCGGTGTACGAGGTCGTGGCGTCGACCTCGAAGACGTAGAAAGGGACGTAGACGCACTCCAATGATACGACCTGGGACCTCCGCCGCAAGTCCTCCGGCTTGAGGACGCCCCCGGACATCCAGCTGGCGATGATCCTCTCGGCGGCTGCACGGTCCGTCCGAGCGGAGAGCATCGCGTGGCGCAGCACGAAGGGCGTATCCCCTCGGATGCGCGACGCGGTGCCGCAGTACGGGCACGTCACGATGACCTCGCCGGTCGTCAGCGCGAGGGGACCGCCGCACTTTGGACAGTTGATCGATTCCACTAACTCGGGCATTCCGCCGCAACGCTCATGGGCGGGGGCCATATAGGCGTTGCCGTGGGTTCCCTCGGAGCGCTCCGGAGGAGCAGCACGGTAACGATTGTCCTCGTCTTCGGGCTCCTCACGATTCTCCTCCTCGGCCTCCTCGTCGTCCTCGACCTATTCCTCCTCGACCTCCCGTTCCCCACCTGGTTCACGATCCTGTTCGCGACGGCGTTCCTCTTCATCCTCCTGCAGTGGGCGATCGCGCCGGCGATCGTGCGCTGGGCCATCCGAGGACGCCAGCCCGTGACGCCCCGGTCGAACCCCTGGCTCTTCTCGACCGTGGAGGGCCTCGCCCGCCAGGCCGGGGTGCCCGTGCCGAGGACGTGGACGAGTCGGGATCCGTCGCCGAACGCGTTCGTGTTTGGACGGACCCTCCGGTCCGCGGAACTCGTCGTGACGCGTGGGCTCCTCGAGCGACTCACCCAAGACGAAATCCGCGGGGTCCTCGCCCATGAGATCGGCCACCTCCGGCACCGAGACGTGATCACGATGACGTGGGTCTCGGCGGTCCCCATCCTCGCATACGTCCTCGCCCGCGGCGGCTTCGAAGTCCTCCGAGGTTCGGGCGGGTCGCGGAGCGACAAGGGATCCGGCGCGGCCATCCTCGTGGCCATCGCCGTCGCCGTCCTCGCCTATGTGGTCTACCTCGTCACGCAGCTGCTCGTGCTCTATCTTTCCCGCACGCGGGAGTATTACGCGGATGCCTACAGCGCCGCGGCGACGCGGGAGCCGCACCACTTGGCCTCCGCCCTCACGAAGATCACCTTCGGGCTTTCCCTCGCCCGAAAGAACTCGGAGCCACCGGGTCTCCGGGCCTTCTATATCAGCGACCCGTGGAAGGCCGCCGACGAGCAGAAGGCTCTCCAGGATCGTATCCATGCCTATGACCTCGATCGAGACGGACAGCTCGATGCCTACGAGCTGCAGAAAGCTCTCGAGGTCGACCGTCGGAACCCCTGGAAGCGAGCGAACGAACTCTTCCGGACGCACCCGCCCACGTTCAAGCGGATCCTGATGCTCGAGCAGATCGAGGAGGAGATCCACCGAGGGTCCCTCCCCGCGAACGTCTACCAGTTCGTGTAGTCGGGACGCTCGCGGGCGGCCAAGGGCCGGGGCCTACGGCGTGATCCTGCGCTGCGCCCTGCGGGCCGCGTCGCGCTCCCGGTCGCGGGACATGATGAAGATCCCCCAGAGGGCGAGGAGGACGAGGACTGTCAGGACGACGAACCAGATGAGCTTGAGCGTCGGATCCGTTGTGTTCGAAGGGTGGAGGATCGACGCGTATAGGCTTCCCGCGGAGACGACGAAGAACGCCCCCGCGAGGGGCCGGGTGACGCGCCGGTCGCCCGTGGCGCCCGAGATCACGTAGAAGCCGATCGCGAAGAAGGCGGATGCGAGGCCCGTCCACCAGAGCCGGGAGTCGATGGGCAGCGGCACGATCACGAGGATGTACGCGAGGATGCTCACGAGGAGCAAAGCGCCGATCGCCGCGATCGCGATCAGGACGACCGACGAGAGCTGCATCCGGGGCATCTCCGGGGGGGCCGGAGGGGCCATTGTCGGCTGCACGGCCTCACCCTGCGAGGGGCTTCCCGCACTCCGGACAGAACTTCATGTTGCCCGGGGCCTCGTGCCCGTCGGGGCACTTCACGGTCTGGGGTGCGCCGCACTCACCGCAGAACTTGAGCCCCGGAGCGACGGGCTTGCCGCACTTCACGCACGGCTTGCCGACGGCCGTCGTGTCGGCGCCGCAGTTCCCGCAGAACTTCGTAGTCACGGGGTTCTGGTGGCCGCACTTCGGGCAGGGCTTCGTGGCCTGCTGCTGGGCGCCGGGAGCCAGCATCCCCGGCATCTGGGACCCCATGGCATAGCCCATCCCAATGCCCGCCCCGAGGCCGATGCCGGCGCCAGCCGCGCCGCTCGGGTTCGCGGCGGCGTCCCGGAGCGCGTCTGCGGCCGCGAATTGCTGGTATGCCGCGGTGTTCGCGCGGCCGAGGACCTTCGCCGAGGCCATCTTCTCGATGGCCGCCTTGATTGACTCGGGGAGCGGGATGTTCATGCCGCTGAGCTGCAAGATCTCGAGGCCGAGGTTCAGGAAGTGGGGCTTCGCGTTCGCGAGGGTCGCCTGCTCGATGTCGTTGAGGCTCCCCGCGAAGTCCACGACCCTCAGGCCGCTGCCCTTCATCTTCCCCAGCGCCACGTTGAGCTGCTTCACGAGTTCCTGCTTGATCCGCTCCTCGACCTCGGCGCTCGTCGCCGTCCCGAACGTCCCCACGAACTGGTTGATGAAGACCTCGGGGTCCTTCACGCGGTACCGGAAGTCGCCGAAGGCCCGGAGCTGGATCATATCGAAGTCGGGATCCTGGAACAGGAAGGGTTCCTGGGTCCCGAACTTCCCGTCGAAGATCCTCTTCTGGACATAGAAGACCTCGGCCTGCTGGACCACGCCCGAGAGGGCCTGGATGAGCCGGCCCAGGATCGGGGCGTTCTGGGACGTCAGGGCGTACCGGTCCGGCCGGTCGAGGTACGCGAGGACCTTCCCGTCTCGGTAGAAGACGGCGATCTCGTCCTCCCGGACGACGATGTTGTCGTTCATCCGGATGTTCCGCGGGACCTTCCACATGATGTTCCCGCGCTTGAACTGGTCGTCCCATGCGACCGTCATCGCGCCGATGACGCCCTCTCTCCGTGCCGCCGTCGCGTCCGTGCGCCGGGCGCCGCCGAAGAAAAACCCGATCGGAATCATTCTCTTACACCACCTGTGTGCCTGTGACCGCAGCGACCCGAGAATCCCATGCGGCCTCAAAGTCCTTGAGGTTCTCGTGGAACTCCTTGAGGCCCGCCTTGAGGGCCTTCTCGTCCTTCGCCTCCTTGACCCTCGGCACCAGGGCGGCGGCCTTCTCGAGGGAGTTGAGCATCGCGTAATCGTACTCGTACAGGCGGTCGAGTTCGGTCTCCTCGATCCGGATCGTCGCACTGATGCCGGAGTAGCCGCCCTCCGCATGGCGGACCTTCGCCTCGATGCCTTGGAGGGTGAAGACCGTATTCCCGATGGCCTGGAGGCCCTGGTACCGACCCTCCATGCTCATCTCGTCGCGGATCCCCTCGAACTCGGTGCGGATCGTCTTCACGCGGTCCGAGATCTGGATCCGGAGGATGTTGTCCGCTGCACGGATGTCTTCGCGCCGCCGATACCCGGCGTAGCCAGGGATGATCAGCTGGATCTTCTTCAAGAGGCCTCGGTCGGCCTCGACTCGTTCACGGACATCGGGCATCTTGGTTTTCTCCCTTGTCAGCCGAACACATCGGTCCGACGTATTTCGTCCTCGTGGTCCCCTCGTGGATGCGACACTATTAAAGGAATGGTGCGGGATTCCACGGGTTCCCCACCTCAGAAGAGCGAGAACGCGGGGCGCTCGCCGTCCATCACCTGTCCCGAATGGCTGTCGATGAGGATGAACATGCTTTTCCCCTTGTGCGCGTACTCCATGAACCACACGGGTGCGTGGAGGAGCTCACCGTCGTACGTCGTAGGGTAAACCTGGATGGATTCTAAGGTGTCCACGCGCCGCTTCGCCTCGCGTTCCGCAAACTTCTGCGCGAGGGCGGCGGCCTGGCCTTTCGCCTCCGCCTCAGCGACGTCGCCGGACATGACCTCAAGGCCTCCGGTCGCGCGCTTGTCGAAGGGCCGCTTCGCCTCGATGTTGAACTGGAACCCGTCGTCGGGCTGGAACTTCGTGTAGCCGCGGACGGCCACGATTGGGATGTTGTAGGAAAGCTGGATCCGGTCCCGCACGCGGATTACCTGGGCTTGCTGCACAGTGACCCCGCGGGCGGCCGGGCCCGCGCGGTTCGCCGCCGAGGCGGCCGCGAGGATGCCCAGCGCGAGGGATGCCGCGCCGGCGGCCTTCTGGCCCCGGGTCGTCCCATGGACGACCGCGCCCGCGCCCGATCCCTTCGTCCCCTGGAAATCCGCGACGACCTGGGTCGGGATGATCCAGTACGGCACGTACTTCAGCACGACCTGGCCGAGGTCGGAACGCTCGGCGACCTTCCGGCGGAACAGCCCCTTGTTCAGCCACTTCCCGCCCACGTCGAGGGCCTGCTCGTTCGCGATGCGGGAGTCGAGCATGAAATGCTTCTGGAAGACCTGTGCGCCCGCGGTGCCCATCGTCGTCACCGCGCCGCAGTAGTCGCAGACAATGAGGGCCATCCCCGACGCGGGATTGAGGGGTGCGCCGCACGAATTGCACCTGAGGCTCGTGGGCAGCGGTCCCGGGACTGCGGCGGGCGGGGCCATCCCGGGGGGCATCGAGCTCTGAGGCACTCCTGGCTGCGCAGGGTACCCGGGCACGGGCCCCGCAACGGGTCCAGGGGCGGGTGCCGCGGCGACGCCCTGACGTCCGCCGCAGAAGTTACAGAACACGGCTCCATCGGCGATCTGCTTTCCGCAGTGTTGGCAGAACAGGGGAAGGCCTCCTGTTTCGGCTTGGAAGGCCTAATGGGCCTACTTAAGCATTCCCCGACGAGTCTTTGGGTTGAGACTCTTCCCGACCTCCTCGCAGACGCGATTCTGTTCCCGCTGGGTTGAAGTGGGCCCTTCCCGTCGGCGTGCCGATGCGCGGGATGAACGCGAGGTCCGCCTGGCCGCCCGGACCGAATCGGAAACCCGGGCCTCCGACGTGGCGCCCCGACGCGATGGCCCTCCTCTTGATCGGCGGGTTCGGCCTCGCCTTCGGCACGATCCTCATCTTCATGACCGCTTTCATCGGGGGCGTCGATTTCCTGGGGTGGATCTGCGTGCCCACGATGATCCTACCTGGCGCCGTACTCATCCTCTGGGGCGTGAAGGCATGGAAGGCGTCGGCTCGAGGAGTTCGCCGCTTGGCTCAAAGCGTACCGCCGGGAGAAGATGGACGTCCTCGCCCAGCGCCTTGGCGCGAGCCGCTTCGAGTTCGAGAAGCTCCTCGGGCAGGCGATTGAGAAGGGCCTCGTCTCCGGCGTCGTCGATCGCGCGCACGACGAGTTCGTCCTCAAAGAAGGGGAGACGCCGAGTGTTTTCGTGGGCAAATGCCCCTGGTGCGGCGGAGACGTGAACAAGTGGGCCTTCCCGGAAGAAGTGTGGACCTGCCCGTACTGCGAGCGATCCGTGACGACGCCTTCGACATCCCTGGAGGCGTCGAACCCGGAGACGATGTCGCCGCCTTCCGCGTGAAGCTCGCCAGTCTTATATAGCACGTGCAAATTAGCACGACCTCCACTCCCTACGAGGTCGATTCTTGGCACGAGGGTTGTTCGCAGCACGAAAGCTCCGGAACCTGCGGCAGATCCAGCGATGGTCTGACCGATACTACAAGCGTCGTGTGCTCCATCTCAAGGAGAAGTCGGATCCCCTCGAGGGGGCGCCGCAGGCGCGCGGAATCGTCCTCGAGAAGGTCGCGATCGAGGCGAAGCAACCGAACTCGGCCCTTCGCAAGTGCGTGAAGGTCCAGCTTATCAAAAACGGCCGGCAAGTCACGGCCTTCGCGGTCGGGGACGGAGCCATCAACTTCATCGATGAGCACGACGAGGTCCTCGTCGAGGGCATCGGGGGCCGCATGGGACGCTCGTACGGGGACATCCCGGGCGTCCGCTACAAGGTCATCCAAGTCAACAACGTCTCCTTGGACGAACTCGTCCGCGGGCGCAAGGAGAAGCCCGTGAGGTAGAGCGATGGCGGAGGAGGAAAAGTCCGAGGCCGCCGCGGAGCCGTCCGGCGCTAGCGGCGCGGAGGTCCCGTCGGAAACCGCACCCGTGCCATCGGAGCCGACCCCCGCGGCGGAAGTCGTGGCTCCCAGCGAGCCGGTCCCGGAGAAGCCGAAGAGGGAGGCCCGGAAGCCGCGAAAGCGGCCGACCTATGAGATGAAACTCTTCGGGAAGTACGATCTGGTGGAGATCGAGGTGAAGGATCCCGGTCTCAAGAAGTACGTGAACCTCACTCCGCTCGTCATCCCGCACTCGGGTGGGCGTTGGGCGAACCGTCCGTTCGGGAAGGCCCGCACGAACATCGTCGAGCGGCTCATCAACAACATGATGCGCACGGAGGACTACACGGGGAAGAAATCGAAGTCCTACCGCGTCGTGCGCAGCTCCTTCGAAATCGTCGAGAAGAAGGCAAACCGAAATCCGGTACAGGTCCTCGTCGACGCCTTGGAGAGGGCGGCCCCGAGGGAAGAGATCACCCGATTACGGTTCGGGGGCATCTCGGTGCCGCGGGCCGTGGACATCAGCCCGTCGCGGCGCCTCGACATGGCCCTCCGGAACCTCTGCCAGGGCGCCGTGCAGGCGACGTTCAAGAACCGCAAGCCCGTCGAGGAGTGCCTCGCGGACGAAATCCTCCTTGCCGCGAAGGGTGAGATGCAAAGCCACGCGATCGCGAAGAAAGAGGAGCTCGAGCGGGTCGCGGCTTCCGCGCGATAGTTGTTTCGTGCCGCTCGACCGAAGCCTTAATTAATCGCGGGTCTGTCGGACTCCCGTTCGCTGACGTTCACGTCCAGGTGACGAGACCATGGGGCGCAAGGAAGAGAACATCAAGAAGGCCGAGGCCCTCGTCCACCGGAAGGACCGCATCCGCAATATCGGTACCGCGGCACACATCGACCATGGGAAGTGCAATGCCCCTGAAACCCGTGTCTGGGTGAACGGCCAGTGGATTCGCGCAGAAGATCTATGGTCCAGATTCGCCAATCGACGGCCCGTGCCGAATTCCTATGATGCGGACGTACGGGATGTCCGAGAGGACTCGCTTTGGACGCGATCCTTGGACCTTCGATCGGGGAACACAGGCTTCGCCCAGATCACCCACGCGTGGCGTCTCCGTGCGACAGAACCCCTCGTGGCAATCGAGACTAGGGACGGCCGGCGTATCCGGACAACACCGGAACACCGGTACGTCGTTGCCAACCAGGACGGGTTGGTCCTTCGGGAGGCCCGGGCGCTGTCAAAGGGAGACTTCTTGGCCGTTCCGCGGCGACTCCCATCCCGTGACGACGAACGGGATTGGGACGACTTGGAGGAGGCGATGCTCCAAAGGCTCACCTCTGATCCGAGATTTCAGTTTCACCTCTCTCGAACTTCGGGGAGCGCTCAACAACGCGCTGGCCCTCTGCGAGGGGAAGACCTAATCACGATTGGGGGCGGGCACGTTTCCTCGGATCTGTTCCGTGAGATCGAGGCCGTTTCGGTCAGAGGACCAGGCATCAGGGGGCGGGCGTCCCGCAGTATCCGACTGCCGAATCGTGGCGAGCTTGAGGGTTTCTTCTGGTTGCTCGGCCTCATGTATGGGGACGGAGACGGACTGGCCCGAATTCACATGGCGGACGATGAGATGATTGGCCGAGCGCGCGATGTTGTGAACCGACTCACGTCCTGCGCGACGATCACGCGCTACCCCGCGCGGGTCGCCCATCTCAACCCGGGATCCACGGCCTTCATGCGACTCCTCCAAGTCGTCTTTGGCTATCCTGACCGAAGGAAAGCTCGGTCCATCCGGGTACCCGACCTACTTTACACAGCCCCACTGCCGCTCGCCGCCGCCTTCGTGCGAGGCTATTTCGATGCGGACGGGACCGTTGAAAGAACGCGATCGGCCATAACGGCTACCAGCGTGTCCGAGGAATTCCTTGATGGGCTCCAACTCCTCCTCCTTCGATTCGGGATCCGCGCGATCCTGCGGCGCCAGAGAGCGAAGAACACTCTCTATGTCTCAGGTAAGCGGAACTTGGAACGGTTGCCGCTCTTCAGCGACCTTGACAAGGCCACGCTTCAACGCAAACTCGAAGGGGAGGCGAGCACGTCCTACGTCATCGACCTCCTCCCCGTAGATTGGCGGAGGCTGGCGCCAAACGACTACAAGAGCCGGTTCTACATGGCAGCTGGCCAGAGACCTTCGGCGCGCTCTCTTCTCACTATGGCCGACGTAGACCTCTCAACAGTGGACGCATTGCTGAGCGACGACCTCTCATTCGTCGAGGTCAAGGACATTCGCCGCTCCGCTGCCGAGTGGGTGTATGACTTCTCGGTGCCTGGGCCGCAGAACTTCGTTGCCGAAGGCCTGTTCATCCATAATACGACTCTCTCCGATTCCCTCATCGCCGGCGCGGGCATGATCAGCGAGGAGCTCGCGGGCCAGCAGCTCTTCATGGACTACGACGAGCAGGAGCAGGCCCGCGGCATCACGATCAACGCGGCGATCGCCTCGATGGTCCATGAGTTCGAGGGCGAACAGTACCTGATCAACCTGATCGACACGCCCGGCCACGTGGACTTCGGCGGCGACGTGACGCGCGCCATGCGGGCCATCGACGGCGTGATCATCCTCGTGGACTCTGTGGAAGGCGTCATGCCGCAGACGGAGACCGTCATCCGCCAAGCCCTCAAGGAGCGCGTGAGGCCGGTCCTGTTCATCAACAAGGTCGACCGCCTCGTGAACGAACTGAAGATCACGCCGGAGCAGATGCAGCAGCGGCTCACCAAGATCATCACGGAGGTGAACGCGCGGATCCGCAAGCTCCTCCCCGACGAGCTCCGGGAGAAATGGTCCCTGAACGTCGAGTCGGGAAATGTGGCTTTCGGAAGCGCGTTCCACAAATGGGCCATCTCGGTTCCCTTCATGAAAAGGACGGGGATCACGTTCCGGGACATCTACAAGCACTGCAACGAGGGCACGATGAAGGAGCTCGCGAAGAAGGCCCCGCTCCATCACATCGTCCTCGACATGGTCATCCGACACCTCCCGAATCCACTCGAGGCCCAGAAGATCCGCATCCCGATCATCTGGAAGGGAGAGCCCGAAAGCCCCCTCGCGAAGGCGATGCTCTCCGTGGACGAGAACGGTCCCGTCGCCTACATGGTCACGAAGATCATCGTGGACCCGCAGGCCGGCGAAGTCGCCGCGGGCCGACTCTTCTCCGGGAAGGTCAGGCGCGGGCAGGAACTCTGGGTGATCGGGATGCCGAAGGCGCAGAGGGCCCAGACCGTCGCGATGATCGTCGGCCCGGATCGAATCCCCGTCGAGGAGATCGATGCGGGGAACGTGGTGGCCGTCGTCGGCCTCAAGGATGCCGTCGCCGGATCGACAGTGAGCGATGACCGGGAGATGCAGCCCTTCGAGAAGATCGTGCACTACTCGGATCCCGTCGTGACGGTCGCCATCGAGGCCAAGTCGACGCAGGATTTGCCGAAGCTCGTCGAGGTCCTTCGTCTCATCGCGAAGGCGGACCCGAGCATCCAGGTCGAGATCAACCAGGAAACGGGCGAGCACCTCATGTCCGGGATGGGCGAGCTCCACCTCGAGATCACGATCTATCGCATCCAGCACGACTACAAGATCCCGGTCGTCACGAGCACGCCTATCGTCGTGTACCGCGAAGGCGTGGCGGGCAAGGGTGGCCCCTTCGAGGGCAAGTCGCCGAACAAGCACAATCGCTTCTACTTTGCAGTCGAGCCCCTCGAGCCCGCCGTGGTCCAGGCGATCCGAGCCGGCGAGATCCCCTCCGGCCAGCGGATCAAGGATCCAAAGGGGCTCGCAAAGAAGCTGGAGGAACTCGGGATGCCCCGCGAGGAGGCGAAGAACATCGTCTGGATCCAAGACACGAATGTCCTCGTGGACGCCACGAAAGGAGTCCAGTACCTCCACGAGACGATGGAACTCATCAGGCAGTCCTTCATTGAGGAGGCGACGCGGAAGGGGCCGTTGTCCGGCGAGAAACTCATGGGCGTCAAGGTCCTACTCGACGATGCAAAGCTCCACGAGGACTCCGTCCATCGGGGCCCGGCCCAGGTCATCCCCGCGACGTGGCGGGCCATCTACGGGGCGATGTGCCAGGCCGGTCGCATCTTGCTGGAGCCGATTCAGAAGGTCTTCGTCAATGTGCCTCAGGACCTCATGGGTTCGGTCATCGGGGACCTCCAAGGCCGCCGCGGCGTGATCGAGGACATCGGCCAGGAAGGGGACCACGTCATCGTGAATGCAAAGGTCCCCGTGGCGGAGATGTTCGGGTTCGCGACCGCGATCCGGTCGGCCACGCAGGGCCGTGCGCTCTGGTCTACGGAGAACAGCGGCTTCGAACCCGTCCCGGACTCGTTACAGCCCGAGGTCGTCCGGGCGATTCGCACGCGGAAGGGACTCCCGCCCGAGCCGTACGACGAAGCGTACTACGCGTCGTGAGCTGCGTGGCCCATCGCCGTCCGCGACGCTGCGTTTCTCGATTTCGGCGCTCCGCGCACGACGAACGAATTTCTCCTGAGGAGAGAGGTGCGACGCTCGCGCCGGAAAGACATATATACGACAGGAGGTTAAGGTGCGACTCACGGGGTAGGAGACATGCCCGCCAAGCCACACCTCAACCTGGTGTTCATTGGCCACGTCGACCACGGCAAGTCGACGACCGTCGGCCGGATCCTGTACGACACGGGGAGCATCGACCCCCATGAACTCGAGAACTTGAAGAAGCTCGCGGAGCAGATGGGCAAGGCGACCTTCGAGTTCGCGTTCGTCATGGACCAAGTCAAGGAGGAGCGGGAGCGCGGCCTCACAATCGACGTCGCCCACAAGCGCTTCGACACGGACAAGTATTACTTCACGATCATCGACGCCCCCGGACACCGGGACTTCGTCAAGAACATGATCACGGGGACGTCCCAGGCCGACGCCGCAGTCATCGTCGTGGGCGCGGCGGAGGGCGTCCAGCAACAGACAAAGGAGCACGTGTTCCTCGCGCGCACCCTCGGCGTGACGCAACTCATCGTGGCCATCAACAAGATGGATGCGACAAAGCCCCCCTACGAGCAGGCCCGCTTCGCCGAGATCAAGGACGAGATGACGAAGCTCCTCCGCGGCGTCGGCTATGCGGCGGACAAGGTCCCCTTCATTCCCATCAGCGCGTATAAGGGCGACAACGTCGTCAAGGCCACCACCAACCTGGGTTGGTACAAGGGGCCCACGCTCGTGAAGGCCCTCGACGACTTCACGGTGCCCCCGAAGCCGACGGACAAGCCCCTGCGGCTGCCCGTGCAGGACGTGTACTCGATCACCGGCGCCGGGACGGTCCCCGTGGGCCGCATCGAGACGGGTGTCCTGAAGGCAGGGATGAAGGTCCACTTCATGCCCGCGGACAAGGTCGGCGAGGTGAAGTCCATCGAGATGCACCACGAGGCCATCCCTCAGGCCGAACCGGGGGACAACGTGGGCTTCAACGTCCGCGGCGTCGACAAGAAGGACCTGCGGCGCGGCGACGTCGCAGGCCCTGTGGACCATCCGCCCACCGTTGCGAAGTCCTTCACGGCCCAGATCGTCGTGCTGAACCACCCGTCCGTGATCACGGCGGGCTACACCCCGGTTTTCCATGCTCACACGGCCCAGGTCGCGTGCACGATCGAGGAGATCGTGCGGACCCTCGACCCGCGGACGGGCTCGGCGAAGCAGGAAAAGCCGGACTTCATCAAGACCGGCGACGCGGCGATCGTCAAAGTCCGGCCGACGAAGCCCATGGTCGTCGAACCCTTCAAGGAGTTCCCGCAAATGGGTCGCTTCGCCATCCGCGACATGGGCCAGACGGTTGCCGCCGGTCAGGTCATCGACGTCGAGAAGCGGTGACCATCTTTCCTCTTTTCCTTCTCCTTTTGGTGTCGTGACGAATGGCGCAGAAAGCACGCATCTCCCTCAGTGGAACGGACCCGAGGAAGGTCGACAGCGTGTGCCAGCAGATCAAGCTCATCAGCGAGCGCACGGGCGTCGCGATGTCAGGGCCCATCCCGCTGCCGACGAAGCGCCTCGTGGTGCCGGTCCGGAAATCTCCGGACGGAGAGGGGTCGGAGACATGGGACCGCTGGGAGATGCGGATCCACAAGCGGCTCATCGACCTCGATGCGGACGAGCGAGCCCTGCGCCAGCTCATGCGCATTCAGGTGCCGGACGGCGTGAACATCGAAATCGTCCTTCGATCGTGAGCCTCCGACGCATGGCGTCTCGAAGCGACCCATACGTACAGAACGTTCATCTCGGCATCCTCCCTTCGGACCATCGTGAGGGATCGATTCCTTTACACGCTTGCTGGAGCCGCAGGAGCCGCGATTGTCTTGGGCGCCTTCCTATCTCTGTCCGGCGTTCGGGGTGACCAGCAGCCGGTGGTGCTGTCCGGCGAGGCCGTGTTCCCCGACTACAGCGCGGGTCCCTTGCCGGGAGTCAACCCGGCCAATGAAGTCAGGATCCGCATCGACCTCGGGACAAACGAGCCTTGGATTCAGGGCGAACGACACGAACTCACCGTGACCGTGAACGCCGATCCCGGGCCCGAAGTAAGCTCCGTCAATCTCACCACTCTGATCTTGTATCTCGAGCGGCCTTCCTTCCCCCGCAGGGACATCCTGAACAGCGATCTCGTCCTCCTCAAAGCCGTCGGTCCGAATCGTTGGGGTTCGATGGATGGTCCTCTCGTCCTCTTTCCCAACCTGGATGTGTCCGGGTCCAGCTTCTTCCTCACCTTCGCCCTTAGCCTGAACGTCGATTACGAGAACGGGGCTTCCTATGGCTACGGCGGCTGGAACCCCGGCGTCTGGATCGACTCGCCTGACATCGTGCCCGACCTGGCGCCGTACGGCTGGATGCTCATCGCGGCCGGCACGGCCGCCGGAATTGCCCTCGGGATCGCGCGCGTCTCCGCTCGGCCGAGGCCGCCGGTCGCACGCTAGCTTCCGACTCTCCAAGATCCACGGGGCAGGTCGCGCGCCATGACAACCCGACCGCGTCAGTACCGGTCTGCCTTCCCGGCCATGCCCGGCGCCGTCACGTGACCCGGTGCGCCTCGAGTAGCGCGAGAAGCGCGACGGCGATTGCCATGAAGAGCACGAATCCTGCGACGACGGCCGCGGGGGGCAGGGGCGCGATGAGGAGGACGATGGGACCGAAGCCCGTCACGGAGGCGAGGGCCACAGCCCAGGCCCACGCTTGGGAACGCAGCAGCCCGATTCCCGTCATGACCGCGACCACGGGTGTGAATCCGCTGAGAACCGCGTGGCCGAAGGCATCGAAGTGGGCCCAAACGATCGCGCCGAGGACGGAGAGGATCCA
>Ga0073934_10002204_pt1 | contig 41929 bp, 35 predicted proteins | sample LarsenN4metaG_FD_76834 | JGI IMG/M metagenome (GOLD analysis project Ga0073934, IMG submission 76834) | Hot spring sediment bacterial and archeal communities from British Columbia, Canada, to study Microbial Dark Matter (Phase II) - Larsen... ...
CGTCGATCTCCAGGGCGGTGCGTTCCGCGCCCTTCGAATTGACGTCGGTGACGACGACTTTCGCGCCTTCCGACGCGAGCATTCGCGCAAAACACGCGCCGAGCCCTTGCGCGCCGCCGGTGATGAACGCCTTCTTGCCCGCGACGCGGCCCATGATGATCTCCTTTGGGAAAAGGCCGACGTTAGCGCGCCGGGCGCAAAAGTGGAAACCGGCTTTGCGCAAAATGGCGCGCCAAACGAATGGTCCGGCCGCTCCTCAGGCCGGTCGCCAGCAGATCGCGCCGATTGGGTCTAACCCTGCTCTTTGATCTGTTTCACGGCCTCCGCCATGAACTCTTCCATATGCCGGCGGATCTGATGATCGGACTGGGCGACGCCCGCCGCGGCGAAGTCCGCCTTGACCTTCCGGAACACGTCCTCATCGCCGGCTTCCTCAAAGTCCGCTTTGACGACCGTCTTGGCGTAATCCTCGGCTTTCTGCCCCGAAAGACCCATCAGCCCCGCCGCCCAGTGGCCGAGCAGCTTGTTCCGCCGCGCCTCGGCCTTGAATCGCAACTCGGCATCCAGCGCGAATTTCTTCTCAAAACTGTCCTTGCGTTCGTCGAAATTAGCCATCTCGTTGATTTCCTTGCGCTTTATGGGATGCTGCTCCGGTGTTCTAGCCGTCGTCTCGCCCGCCGGCAATGATGATCTCCGGTTTGCTGCACTGCGGCGATAGACGGCGGCCCAAGGTTGGATGTAGGGGTTTCCAGACCGGTTCCAAGCGCGTATAGCCGCGCGCCTTGGTCGACCCTGACGGCCTGATTCGCGCCCGTCGACCCCTGAAAGGACCAGCCCCGAAATGGCCCGCCGCAAGCAAGTTTACGAAGGCAAAGCGAAGATCCTGTTCGAGGGGCCGGAGCCCGGCACCCTCATTCAGTATTTCAAGGACGACGCGACCGCCTTCAACAACCAGAAGCGCGCGGTCCTCGAAGGCAAGGGCGTTCTCAACAACCGCATTTCCGAGTTCATCATGCAAGGGCTCGAGCGGATCGGCGTGCCGACGCATTTCATCCGCCGGCTCAACATGCGCGAGCAGCTCATCCGCCATGTCGAGATCATCCCGCTCGAAGTCGTCGTCCGGAATGTCGCCGCGGGCTCGCTCGTGAAGCGCATGGGCCTTGAGGAAGGATCGCAGCTGCCGCGCTCGATCGTCGAATTCTATTACAAGAACGACGCGCTCGGCGATCCGATGGTGTCCGAAGAGCACATCACCGCGTTCAACTGGGCGACGCCGCAGGAAATCGACGACATGATGGCGCTCGCGCTCCGGATCAACGACTTCCTGTGCGGGCTCTTCGCCGGCGTCGGGATCAAGCTCGTCGACTTCAAGGTGGAGTTCGGGCGCCAGTATGAAGGCGATCTCGTGCGCCTCATCCTCGCTGACGAGATCAGCCCGGACGGTTGCCGGCTGTGGGACATGGAAACCGGCGCGATCATGGACAAGGACCGCTTCCGCAAGGATTTGGGCGGCGTCACCGAGGCCTATCGCGAAGTCGCCAAGCGGCTCGGCGTCCTCAAGGACAACGGTTCGGGCGGACATGCCGGGCCGGTCCTTGTCGCCGACAACGAAAAGTAGCGAGCCTCGGCCCCTTCAATGATTGAAGGCCGGCGCATGCGCCGGCCTTCCTGCTCGTCTCCCCACCGGTCTTTCGGCGTGAACCCCGGACCGACGCTCAGAACTCGGCGCTGAGGCTCGCTGAAAGGCTCCGGCCGCGATCATAGGTGTTGAACTCGGTCACGCCGATCACGCTGCTTTCCTGGAACTCCCGATGGCGCGTGCCGAGCAGATTGCGCGCCGCAAGGCCGATCGTCGCCGACGCGCCGAACAACGGCACGTTCTGTCGGAACACGGCGTCAAGCTGAATCCCGGGCTTCTCAACGACGTCCGGCAGTTCGGTTCCCGGCGACGGGAAACCGCGTTGCAGGATGCGTTCATCAACCCAGCCGAAAAGCAGGGTGAATTGGTCATTGTCGCCTTCCCACCCGAACTGCGCGTTGACGATATGCTCCGGCGCGCCTTGCAGCTGCGCCCCGTCGAGGCCGAACAAGGTCGCATCGACGAGCGAACCAGTTCCGAACGGGCTGAAAAGAAGGTCTCCCGGTTTCGCCTGCACCTCGGAGAAGGTATAGGTGTAGTTGACCGAGAACAGCCACTCCCTGCTTTCAAAAAACAAGCCGTCGATCGGCATGTCGAAACGCGTGCGATACTCGAACTCGCCGCCGTAGAGCTCGGCGCGCGGCGAATTGATGAATGTCGTCTCGAACTGGAAGGTCGACGTGTCGAACTGGACCTCCTCAATCGGATTCTCGATCTTCTTGTAGAACCCGGCGAGGGTCGTGAACTGGTTCCGACCGAGGTAGTACTCAAGGCGCGCGTCGTAATTCGTCAGACGCGAATCGACGAGCCCGCGATTGCCCCGGTACTGACGCTCCGTTTCCGGATCGAAATAGGTCGACCGCGCAAGCTCGCGGAACTGCGGCCTCGCGATCGTCTTCGAATAGCCAAGGCGAAGCTGCAGATCGTCGGCGAAATTCCAGGTGATCGTGGCGGACGGCAGCCAATAGTCGTTCTCAAGCCGCGCGCTTTCGCCGGCCTGCCCGAAGCGGCTGAACGTCGAAACCGTCTGGTCCGCCGTTTCATAGCGAACGCCGGCCGTCGCCTGCACAAGCGGCAAGGGTTCAATGTCGGCCATGAAATAGCCGGCGTGAACCGTCAGCGCCGCTTCGTAATTGTCGTTGATCGTGCTGTTCTCCTGTAGGACGAACCGATTGGGATCGATGTTGTCCGGCGAGAACAGGAAGTCGGGGCGCGCCGCCTGCACGTCGAGCGGCAGCGAGTTGCCGCCGACAAACTGGAGAGCGAGCAGATTGTAGGCGCGATCGGTGTCGGAATAGTCGTAGCCGGCCGACACAACCGCTTCGCGCATATTCGAGATCGGAATGGTGTAGGCGAATCGCGCGCCGCCGCTCACGATCGTGTCCTCAAGATCCGAAAAATTGATCCTGTACTGGTTCGCCTGGGAATAGAGCGGGACGCCGTTTGCGTCCGGGAAACGCCGCAAGGTGCGCTCATAAGGCGCGTCGCGAGTCGACCGCGCATAGGCGCCGCGCCAGTTGATCTCCAGCGCGTCGAACAGGAAGTCGCCCTTGATCTGGCCCATCGCCAGATCGCGCTCATAAAAGCCGGAAAACTCGTCGTAGACTTCCCCGGTGCTCGTCGGCGCGTTGAAATCAACGCCCTCGTCGATTTGCGCCTGCTTTGACGCCGTGTGGATGTAAAGGCCCGTCGCCTGGACAAGGTGCTCGTCCCATTCAAGCGCCGCCGTCATAAGCCCGTTCACCGTCACGTCGAGCGTCGTCTCGAGCGTATCGAACACGTCCGCGATCTGGTTGCCGGCGGTGGTCACCCGCTCGGCGCGTTCGGTCGTCCAGTCCTGGCGGTAGCCGAGGACGCCGACGATCCCGAGCGTCGCCTCGCCGCCAAGATCGACCGACGTCCCGCCGTCGATCGAACCTTCGAAGTTCGGACCAAGCGTCCCTTCCTGCAGGACGCTAAGCGGAGAATTCGTCAGGCTCTCGCCGACGGCCTCGATTTCAGCCGGCGTCAGCGCATTGAGCGGCGTGCCGCTGTCGATCAAGGACTGAAGCGGAGCCGGCGTGCTCCGCGTTCCGTCGTCATAGCCAAGCCAGTCAAGATCGCCGCCGCTGACGAAAATGCCGCTCTTTGCGGTCGTCTCAAGATTTGCGCCGACGCCGACCTTGAGCTTTAGGTAATCCTCGCCGGGGTCGCGCACGGTCCGGAGGTCAATGACGCCTCCGCCGAATTCCGCCGGATAGTTCGGGGAGTAGGTTTTCTGGACGTCAGCGCCGTCGAGAATGCTCGCCGGGAAGAGATCAAGCGGAACGGTGCGCCGAAGCGGCTCCGGGCTTGGCAGCGGCGAGCCGTTCAAGAGCGCCGAGGAGTAACGATCGCCAAGGCCGCGCACGAACGCGAATTTGCCGCTGACGACGTTGAGACCGCTAAGCCGCGTCAGCGCGAGCGCCGCCGTATCATCGCCCGTCCGGGCGAGGTCCTCCGCCGACAGAAACGTCGCGACCTGCGACGTCGCCTGCTGCGGCTCCGGAATGAACTGGCCCCGAACAACGATCTCGTCAGCAGGAATGTCGATCTCCGCCGCTGGCGCTGCGTCCTGCGCCAGCGCGGCGGCAGGCGCGGTCAGCATCGTGCTGAGCAAGAGCGCGCCAAATAGCTTTGCTTGTCGTTTCATTTCTTACCCCGAAAACTGCGCCAATGTGCGGAAAAAGGGGCGACGCAGTCGGCGCCGCCCCGTCGTCTTCAGCAATCGCTGCCGGCTTCAAGCCCGCAGCTCCAACCGGCCCACCAGCGGTCGGACGCGTCTTTGACGGCCCCGATGTAATTCACCGAGGTGAAGAAGGGCGACAGCGTCGTGGCGTCAAAAGCCGGGCGGCCGGATTCGGCCGCGCCGTTGACGAATGTCTGGATCAAGGTGTCCGCAACGCTCGTCGAATTGTTGGCGTCCGCCGCGACGGAGTCAGTCGCTGCCGTCACGTCGGACGCCGCCGTGGCGAGGCCGAGGGCGCAATCGAAAAGCACGGAGTTGAACTCCGGATCAACGCCGGCGGCGAACCCGGCGACGCCGTCGCCCGCCGTCGTCTCCCAGCGGAAGCATTCCTTGCCGTACGCGACGACGCCGTTGACGTATTTGCCGCGCGTTCCGGTATTGAGGCGGAACGCGTTCGAACGATCGCCGACAAAGGTGAAGTTCGAGACGTTCGCGTCCGAGAACGGCGCGATGTTCGGCGCGACGCTCGACGCCTCGACGACGTTGTCGCCGATCGTCGCGTTCTGAACGACGATAAGGAACTGCAGGCTGCCGCCCCAGCCGTTATCGGTGTCAAGGGAGTCGTCCTTGTTGCCGGTAAGCACGACGTTTCTGAGGTTGACCGCGCCGCCGAAGATCTCGATGCCGTCGTCCTCGTTGTTGTGGACCTGGACGTTCTCGACTTCGGTCGCGTCGCCGACGCCGGCAAGCGTAATGCCGTTGAGCTCGTTGCCGGCCGAGTTGACGGCGAATCCCGCGAACTTCACCTGCGTGAAGCGGATGGCGCCGCTGTCGTCATTGGCGAGCGCGCCGCCGTAGAGCGCGTCGGGGCTTGTGACGCCCTCAACCGCGTTTTCGCAGGCGGCCGTTCCAGGGGTGGCGGCCGCTTGATTGCATCGATTGATCGGCGCGCGACCCAGAATGACGACGCCGCCCCACTCCGCCGTATTGTTGTCGTCGTTGCGCGCGGGATCGGAGAGGTCGCCGAGCGACGTGAAAACGACGGGGTTCGCCGCAGTGCCGTTCGAAAAGATCTGCGATCCCCGATTGACGACGAGATAGTCGGCGCCGCTGTTGCCGAACAGGGTCGCGCCTGACTCAATCGTCAGCGACGCCGGATCCCCGCCGACCGCCGTCCCGTCGGCGCCGACGTCCACACCGACGTCAACGCGGCCGCTGATGCGGTATAGATTGCCGCGCGTCAGCCGGATGTCGGAAAGAACCGTCCCCGCCAGATTGCAGACGGTGAGACCGTTGATCTCCGCGCCTGAGTCTGTCGTTCCCGTGGGACAGGTCGCAGGCGGAAAGAGCCCGAATGTCCAGCCCGCGGCCCAGTTGCTGGTTTCCGTCTCCGTCGGGCTGAATGCGCCGATATAGGGCGCGCTCTGGAAAAAGGCGCCAAGGGTCGTCGCGTCAAACGGCGAGACGCCGGTTTCGGCCGGACCCGGGAACACGCGCGCCGCCAGCGAGCTTGCGGCCTCGATGTTGTTCGCGTCGTCGGCAATCGCCCCGGCCGCAGCCGCCGCGTCCGAACTCGAGGTCGCGGTTCCGAGGTCGCAATCGAAAAGCACTGAATTGAAGCGCGGATCAAACGCCGCATCGTAGCCGGCGACGCCGTCGCCCGCCGTCGATTCCCAGCGGAAGCACTCCTTGCCGTAGTCGACAACGCCGTTGACGTAGCGGCCTCTCGTGCCGGTGTTCAGTCGAAACGCATTTGAGCGCGCCCCGACGAAGGTGAAGTTTGAAATTCTCGCGTCTGAAAACGGGGCGACGTTCGGCGCGACGCTCGATGCTTCGATCACATTGTCGCCGATGTCGGGGCTTTGCACGACGACCATGAACTGGACTGATCCTTGCCAGCCATTGTCGGTGTCGAACGAGTCGTCTTTGTTGCCGGTCAGGACGAGGTGGCGCAGATTCACGAGGCCGCCGAACATTTCGACGCCGTCGTCCTCATTGTTGTGCACTTGAACGAAGTCGATCTCGGTTTCGCTGCCGACGCCTGCGAGCGTAATGCCGTTGAGCTCGTTTCCGGCCGAGTTGATCGCGAAGCCGGCGAAGCGCACCTGGACATATTCAAGCTTGCCGCTGCGGTCGTTCGAGACCGCGCCGCCGTAAAGCGCGTCCGGGTTCGTCACGCCCTCGACGGCGTTCTCGCAAGCCGCCGTGCCCGGCGTCGCGCCGGCCGTGTTGCAGCGGTTGATCGGCGCGCGCCCGAGGATGACGAGCCCGCCCCACTCCGCGGTCAGCGAGCCGCCAAGATCGTTTGACGGATCATTGTCCGACTGGCGCACGAGATCGTTCGCGCTGGTGAAGACGATCGGCGAGGACGCCGTGCCGTCCGCGACGATCTGCGACCCGCGATTAACCACAAGGTAATCGGATCCCGATGCGCCGAACACGACGGCGCCCGGCTCGATCGTCAGCGTCGCGCGCGCGCCGCCTGAGGCGTTTCCATCTGCGCCGACGTCAACGCCGACGTCGACGCGGCCATTGAGCCGGTACGCGACGCCCTGGACGAAAGGCAGCGTCAGATTCGAGAGAATTGAGCCGGTGACGTTGCAGACCGTGAACGCGCCGACGCTTGCGCCCGTCGCAAATCCTGATGGGCATTGCGCGGTTCCGCCGCCGCCCCCGCCGCCTCCCCCGCCGCCGCCAGGCGGCGTGCCGGGATTTGTCGGGCCGGGCGAAGAGATGCTCTCCCCTTGCGTGCAGGCCGCCATGGCGAAAGCGGACACGGATATAAGCAAGGTTCTGGCTGCAGCTTTGAAGAGTCGCATATTGTTGGCCCCGCGATAGGTGTGACGGACTTTGTCCCGGATCGACGGCGCACCTGCTCCCGTCGAACGCGGCGGACCGTTAACGATCGACTGCGACAGGGGCGTGATGGTTCGATTGCATGTTTGTGACGCTTGCAGCGCAAACGTGCACATAATGCGTATACGAAACACCGCGCGCCCCCGCCATCGCGCGCCGAATGCGCATCTCTTGCGCTTTTGCTGCGCCGCGGCGCCCGCCTCGCGCCGGCGACGCCTTATTGCTCCGTCTACTGATGTGTATGGAGCGGCGAAGCGGTCAAATCAGGGCGCAAAGGCGCGGCGGCCGATTGACCGGCTCCGCCCGGGCGGGGCGGCCCCCGCCGCGCCGCACGCGCACTTGATGCGCAGTTTCACGGTTCCGTCGCCGAAGCGTCATCAATCCTTCATAGACGCCGCCTATTCGGGCGCAAATTTTGCGTAAGGATGCACTGAATGCGCTTCAAAAACATCGTCGGCGCGGCCCTTGCCTCGGCCGTCCTTTTCGGAACCGCCGCAGCCCAGAGCGTCAGCGGCGTCTCCGGCTCCGACGTCAAGGCCGGGGAAGACGTCGTCGAGTACCGGTTCGCTTTTTCGCCGGACAATGACGGAAGGGAGGAATCCTTCACCCATCGCCTCCATTACCAGCACGGCTTTGACGACAGCCTGCGCTTGCGCGCTCTGGTGCTGATGGGGAATAAGGGCGGAGAGGCGCTTGAGGTCCAGGCGGTGAGCGCCGAGGCGCTCTATCAGTTTCTGGAAAGCGAGAAAACGAATGGCTGGGACTCGGCGATTCGCCTTGACGGCATCCTTTCGACGATCGACGGGAAACCGGACCGCGTCCGCATTGGCTGGCACAATGCCTTTGAACTCAGCAAGGCGCTGGAGCTTCGCTCGGTGCTCCTTCTTGGCAAGGAGCTCGGCGACAACCACCGCGGCGGGCTTTCAATTGAAACGCGCGAAGAGCTGACGCTCAAAATCCACCCGAAATACCGTGTCGGCGTCCAGGCCTTCAACAATTTCAACACGACCGCCCATATCGGCTCATTCGACGAGCAACGCCATCAAGTCGGCCCGATCGTCAAAGGCAAGCTGACGGACCAGGTGAAATTCGAACTCAGCGCGCTGTTTGGAATCTCCGACGATCCGACCGATGTCGATTTCCGCTTTTTCCTGAGCTACGGCTTCTGACGCCTCATGGCGCTGCAGGGCTCGCCAGCGCCTTGATGATGCGGGTCCAGTGATCAAGGCCGGCGTAGAAGGCGTCGACGCGCAGATTCTCGTTCATGCCGTGATAGTTCGGCTCGTCCGTTTCGCGAAGGACAAGCGAGCCGACCGCGAAGGTCGGAACGCCGGCGCGGCGAAAATGCAGCCCGTCCGTGCCGCCGGCTTCCATATAGGGAACGGCGGACGCGTCGGGATAGCGCGTTCGGACGGCGGCAATGACCGCCGATTCGATCTCCGGCGTCAGGACAGAGGCCGGGCTTTCGACGGGCTCGTGGAGCGTCGCGAATTCGATCTTCGGATCGCCGGCGACGCGGGCGAGCTCCGCCTTCACGTCGTCGACGGAAACGCCCGGAAATATGCGGCAGTTGACGGTCGCCGTCGCCGCCTGCGGCAAGGCGTTCTCCGCGTGGCCGCCCTTCAGCATCGTCGCAACGCAGGTCGTGCGCATCACGGCGTTATAATGCGTCGCGCCGGAAAGCGTCTTGACCGCTTTCTTGTCCCCGGGCTTGTTCACGAAGCGGCGCAGCGCCTCGGCGGTTTTTTTGTCCGCATTCGCAGCGCTCGCCTCGAAGCTTCGTAGCGTGATGTCGTTCCACATCACCGGGAACTGATGCGCTTCGATTTTCTTGAGCGCCGAAGCAAGCTCGTAGATCGCATTATCGGCGCGCGGCTGCGATGAATGCCCGCCGGAATTCCGGATTGTCAGTTCGAACGTCGCGTAGGTCTTTTCCGCCGCCTGGATGTAATAGACCGTCGGCTTGCCATCGACGCCTTCGGACCCGCCGCCGGCGTCGCTGTTGAGGGCGAACGCTGCGTCCTTCAATTTTTCAGCCAGCGCGCGAGTCGTCGCCATCTCGGTTTCCTCATCGCCGCTGAAAGCGATGACGAGGTCGCGGGTCGGCGTGAAGCCCTCCTTCTTCAGGCGGACGAAGGTCTGCGTAAGGTCGATGACCCCGTATTTGTTGTCGACGAGCCCGCGGCCGTAGAAAACGCCGTCCTTTTCGACCAGCTTGAACGGATCCGTCGTCCAGTCCGCCGGATCGGCCTCGACGGCGTCCATGTGTCCGAGAAAGACGACCGGCGCCTTGCCGGCGCTTTGATCGCCGCGATAGCGGACGATCAGGCCGACGGACTTGCCGGCCGGGACAATTTCGACGTCCTCCTTTTTAAAGCCGGCCTTGCGAAATTCGCCCGCGAGCCAAGCCGCCATTTTTGGCGTTTCGCCGTGCTTGGCCGTCGACTTGAAGCTCACCGCCTTTTCGATCAGCGCGCGCGCATAAGCCTCGTCTTCCGGGGTCGCGGCCGAAGCGGCGACGGGAATAAGCGCCGCCGTGATCGCAAGCATAAGGCGTTTCATGATCTTCTCCTGTTGAGCGACGGGCGTAAGCGCTTTGACCGTGTCCGTTGTTCGTCGCTTTGTCAGTGCTGTTGCTCGATCGCCGTCGGCGCCGCGCGATCCGCCTTGTGCGGCTCGTGAGGCTGCCAGCCAAGCGTGTGGAGCAGTGCGAAGAAACCGACGACATAGGCGAGCGCCACCCACCAGCCGTGCAGGAGCCAGCGGAACGCCGATTTCGCTTCCGGGTATTGATTGGAGATCGCAACGCCTGCGGACGATCCGAACCAGATCATAGAGCCGCCGAAGCCGACGGCGTAAGCGAGCATGCCCCAGTCATAGCCGCCTTGCTCGAGCGCCAGCGCGGTCAGCGGAATATTGTCGAAGACCGCCGACACAAAGCCGAGGGTCAGCGCCGTCTCCCAGCTTGCCGGCGGCAGTTTCTCGACCGGCATCAAGGAAGCACAAGTGACAAGGGAAAGGAGGAACAGCGTTCCCTTGACGCTCGAAAACGCGACGCCGAGATTTGGCAGCCGAATGATCGCGGCGACGAGGATCGCCGCCCAGACGCCGAGGCCGATGACCGGATAGAGGTCAAGCAGGTGCGGCTGGAACAAATTCGCATAGACATTCGCCCCGACCGCCGAGACGAGGATGAAGCCGACGACGCCGACCCGCGTCCAGTCGACCTTGAAGTCGCCCTCGCGATGTTTCTGGATCGGCGAATGGATCTGCTGAATGATCCCAAGCGGAATGGCGAAGATGAGAAACGCAGTCCCGGCCGCGACATAGGCGTGCAGGACGTCGAGCGGCGAGACGCCGTCGATCCACATCATCGTCGTCGTCGTGTCGCCGACGACGGAACCCGAGCCGCCGGCGTTCGACGCCGCGACGATGCCGGCGAGATAGCCGATATAGACGCGCTTGTAGACATGGCGCGCGACGACGCCGCCGATCAGGGCCGCGGCGATGTTGTCAAGGAAGCTCGAAATCACGAACACCATGCCGAGAAGCGCGACGCCGCCCAGCCAGTTATCGGGAAGAATGCGCGGCATCGCTTCGGGCGCCTTCGAATCCTCGAAATGCCGCGACAGGACCGCAAACCCGAGAAGGAGGAGAAAGAGGTTCGAGAGCACGATGCGCTCATGCCACATGTGGTCTTTGAGGCCTTCAAGCCCCGGACCGGCGTGAAAGCCGGTGACGAAGAACTTGTAGGCGATGATGGCGGCAAGGCCCGTGACGGCGACCGTAAACGTCCGGTGGTGAAAGAGCGCGACGCCGAGCAGCGTCGCGCCGAAGAGGATGAACTCCAGTGGTATGCCGGCGATCGAAAAACCGGCTGTCGCGCCCGCTGCGCCCGCCTCTGACGCAAAGGCCGACGAAAAAGACGCGAGCATGGCGACGACAGCCGCGCCCGCGGGCTTCGCCCACAGCGACCGACGCATGGAAATCCTCCTCGAAACCGTTGAACGCCCCAATTGAAGGCCGGGAAGCTAGCCCTGACGCAATGGGCGCGCAATCGCCCGCGGCCGTCGGTTGCGCGTTTTTCCCGCCCGGAGTATGGCGGTCGCGTAATAAAGGCACGCCCTTGATTCTGAATGAGGTTCCATGAAAGCCCGGATCACCGTCACCTTGAAATCAGGCGTTCTTGACCCGCAAGGCAAGGCGATTGAGGGCGCGCTCCACGGTCTTGGCTTCGCCGACGCCGCAGATGTGCGCCAAGGCAAAATCATCGAAATGAAGCTCGATGAAACGAATGAAACCGCGGCGCGCGCCAGGGTCGAGGACATGTGCCGCAAGCTCCTCGCCAATCCGGTGATGGAGAATTATTCGATCGAGATTTCGGCCTGAACGATGAAAACATCCGTCATCGTCTTTCCCGCCTCGAACTGCGACCGCGATGCCGCCGTCGCCCTCGAACAGGCGACCGGCAAGCCGCCGGCGATGGTGTGGCACGCCGAAACCGATCTTCCCGATACGGACCTTGTCGTCCTCCCCGGCGGCTTTTCCTACGGCGACTATCTACGCTCCGGCGCGATGGCGGCCCGTTCGCCGATCATGCGCTCCGTCGTCGAGAAGGCGAAGGCGGGGACCCCCGTCATCGGCATCTGCAACGGGTTTCAAATCCTCACCGAGGCGGGCCTTCTGCCGGGCGCGCTCCTCAGGAACGCCGGTCTCAACTTCGTCTGCCGCACCGTGACGCTCAAAGTCGAGAACAATCAGTCGATCTTCGCGAGCGCCTTCGAGAAGGGCCAGACGGTCGATTTTCCGGTCGCGCATCATGACGGCAATTATTTCGCCGACAAGGAAACGCTCGACCGCCTCGAAAGCGAGGGCCGCATCGTCTTCCGCTATGTCGACAATCCGAACGGTTCGGCGCGCGACATCGCCGGAATCATGAACGACGCCGGCAATGTGCTGGGGCTGATGCCGCACCCGGAGCGCGTGATCTCGCCCCTGCTCGGCGGCGTTGACGGCGCCTTGTTCTTCAAAGGGCTTGTCGAGGCGGCGGCGCGTTAACCGCTGGCATCCCTTCGAGCGGCGTGCGGTGAAGGGTGCGCGGTTCAGCGCGCGTGAGGCGCGAAGCGGCGAACGCCGCGGCAAACAATGACTGGGGAAGCGCCCCGATCCCGAATCATGGCGCGAAGCTCTAGCCCGTCAATCCGCGCAACACGTGGCGACTGTCTTTCCCTCCCCCCCAAAGAATGGCAGGGCGCAAGCGAGCTGCGAAGCGCGCGTCACCCGAAAATCGGCGGGCGGCGGCCGCTCCAGGGCGCGGCCTCCTCAAGCTCGAAGGCGAGCTCAAGGAGCGTTCGCTCGTCGCCCTTCTTCGCGCCGAACATCGCCCCGATGGGCAGGCCCTTGGCTGACATCGAGAGCGGCAAGGAGATCGCCGGCGCCCCGACAATGTTGTAAAGGCCCGTAAACTGCGCATAGCCGACGACACGCTTCAGATGCTCCTCGTAAGGAAGATCGGCGTCAAGATAGCCGATCTCCGGCGGCGGGGCGGCCACGACCGGCGACAGGAGTAGGTCGAGGTCGGCGAACATCGAGGCGAATTCGGCGTCCGCCGCCTGAAGGCGCGCGATCGCCGCCGGCAGCTTCTCTCGCTGCGCCTCAAGCGTCTCGATGAGCCCAAGCGTGAAGTTTTCAAAGGCGAGACCGTTGCGCTTGAGGCCCGAACCCTCTTCCCATTTCACGACGGCGACTTCGGCGTACTTCGCCCAGTAAAGCAGAAACGCCTCGCTTAATCCCGGCGCGAAGGGCAGCGCGATCTCCTCGACCGCGTGACCGAGATTCTCGCAGAGCTTGGCCGCCGCGCGCGTCGCTTCGACGACTTCAACGTCGACGGGCAGGCCGTCGGCGCCCGCGGTGAAAAGACCGATCCGCAAACGGCGTTCGGACGCGCGCGTCGCCAGGCCGACCGGCGGAAGGCCGCTTTCTTCCGGCGGGACTTCGAGCGCGGCGACGACGGCGGCGGTGTCGCGCACGGTGCGCGACTGGACGCCGTGAACCGCGATCGTCACCGGACCTGCAAGTTCGGGCCGCGCCTCTGGATAGCGGTTCCTCGAAACCTTGAGCCCGACATTGCCGCAGCAGGACGCCGGGATCCTGATCGAGCCGCCGCCGTCGGAAGCGTGCGCGACCGGCACGACGCCGGCGGCGACGAGCGCCGCCGCGCCGCCGGATGATCCGCCGGTCGAATGATCCGTGTCCCAAGGATTTCGCGTCTTGCCGGCGCTTTTGGGCTCGGTCGTCGCGGTGAGCCCGAACTCCGGCGTCGCCGATTTCCCGAGGCTGACGACGCCGAGGGCGAGAACGGCGTCGATCAGCGGCGTTTGGGCTCTTCCCTTGTATCCCGGGAAGGCGCGGCTGCCAAAGCCTGTCGGAACGCCGACGAGATCGTCAAGATCCTTGATGAACGTCGGGACGCCCGCCCACGGCCCGCTGCGCGTCCCGGCCGCCTCACGCGCGGCGTCAAAGGTCTTGAAGGCGATGGCGTTGATTTTCCGGTCGATGCGCTCCGCGCGGTCTATCGCCGCTTCGACCGCCTCCTTGGCGCTGATCTCGCCGGCTCCTATTCGGGCCGCCGTTTCGACGGCGTCGAGCGAGGCAAGGTCGTTCGCCGCCTTTTGATCCGCCCGTTCGCAGGACGCCGCCATCGCGAGAATGCCGCCCGCGACCCCGCCCTGTTCAAGAAAATTCCGCCTCGTCATCGCCATGCGCTCCGCCCTTCCGCCCTCGCCCCCGATCCTGCATGATTGTCGCGCGCGCCGCCCGGAGGACGCAATGGCGGGGCGCAGATCGCTTAAGGAGAACGACATGCGGTTGACGAGGACGGCGTGCGCTGCGGCGCTCGCATTTGGGACCGCCGCCTGCGGCAAGAAAGAAGCGGCGGCGCCCGAACCCGCGGCGCCGGCGGCCGAAACGTCATTCCAGGAAACGCTGATGACGCGGCTCATTGACGCCAAGCCCGGCGATGTCATCGAGCTTCCTGAGGGGAAATTCTCCTTCGACCGATCGCTGTCGCTTGCGGTCGACGGCGTCACCATCCGCGGCAAAGGCCTCGACAGGACGATCCTCTCGTTCAAGGATCAGGTCGCCGGCGCTGAGGGCCTCATCGTCACCGCAAATGATTTCACGGCGGAAGATTTCGCAATTGAGGACACGAAAGGCGACGGCATCAAGGTCAACGAAGGAAAGAACGTCGTCATCCGCCGCGTGCGCGTCGAATGGACGGGCGGGCCGAAGACCGAGAACGGCGCCTACGGCCTTTATCCCGTGCAATCCGAAAACGTCCTCCTCGACGGCAACGTCGTCATCGGCTCCTCCGACGCCGGCGTTTATGTCGGCCAGTCGAAGAACGTCATCGTTCGGAACAACCGCGCGGAATACAACGTCGCCGGCATCGAGATCGAAAATACGTTCGACGCCGATGTCTACGACAACGTCGCGACCAACAACACCGGCGGGATCCTTGTTTTCAACATGCCGAATCTCAGCCAGCCGGGAGCGCGGACGCGCGTCTTCCGCAACGAGGTCTACGATAATAACACGAAGAATTTCGGCGTGCCGGGGACGGCGGTCGCCGGCATTCCCGCCGGCTCGGGCATCGTCGTCAACGCCAACGATCAGGTTGAAATCTTCGACAACGACATCAGGGGCAACAAGACCGGCAACATCATCATCGCCTCCGTCTATTCGACCGACCTTTCGAAAGACGGCATGTCGGCGGACTTCGATCCGTACCCTGAATCGATCTACATCTACGGCAACCGCATGAAGGACGGCGGCAAGAATCCGGACGGCCTCGAGTTCCAGGCTCTGAAGCTCGCGATGTTCGGACCCACGGGCGCGCTACCGGACATTCTCTGGGACGGCTATGTCGACGAGAAGAAGATGGTCGACGGCGCCCTCCCCGCAGGCCTGCGGATCTGCGTGAAGAATGACGGCGCGGAGATTCTCAACCTCGACGTCGCAAACGGCAGCAAGTCGCCGCGCCTTGCCGCGGCGGAACATGATTGCGAACTCCCGAAACTGCCCGAAGTCGCGCTATCAGGCGCACTCGGCGGATGAGGCGCTTTGCCGCGCTCGCTTGGCTTGCGCTTCTCGCCGCTTGCGCGCGGGAAGCGCCCGCGACAACGCCGGTCTTTCACGCCGAAGGTTATCCGGAGCGCCTCAGCGAGTGGGGACTGATGGCGGCCGCGAATGGCGCGCTGACGCTATCGAAGGGCGCAACGCCCTACGACCTCGCAACGCCGCTGTTCTCGGATTACGCGCTGAAACTCAGAACCGTGACGCTGCCGAAGGGCGCGCCCGCGACCTACGATCCGGACGCGGTTTTCGATTTTCCGGTCGGGACGATCCTTTCAAAGACGTTTTATTACCCGACGGCCGGCCGCGAATGGACCGGCGCCGTTTCCTACGGCGCGGAGACCACGGCCGCGAACGGCGTCCTGCCGCTGGCGGGCCTTCGCCTCATCGAGACGCGCCTCCTTGTTCATCGCGCCGAGGGCTGGGTCGCCATTCCGTACGTCTGGAACGAAGAACAATCGGACGCGGTCATTCGAAGGACCGGCGAGGTGAAGAAGCTGACCTTGCATCGTCCCGACGGCCGCGCCGAGCCTTTCGCCTATGTCGTGCCGAACCAGAACCAGTGCGCCGGCTGCCACGCAACCAACAACACGACAAGGAAGCTCTCACCGATCGGCCTCAAGGCGCGGCATCTGAACAAGCCTTCGACCTTCGCGGCTGGCGTCAATCAGCTCGATCATTGGATACTTTCCGGAATGCTGTCCGGCGCGCCGTCGGACGGGAGCCCGACGCCGAAGAATGCTGCGTGGACAGATGAAAGCCAATCCCTCGACGCCCGCGCGCGCGCCTATCTCGACGCCAACTGCTCTCACTGTCACTCGGATGTCGGCCCCGCCGACACGTCGGGCCTCGACCTTCGCCCGAAGACGCCGTTCGGTCCTTCCTACGGCGCTTGCAAATCGCCGATCGCCTCCGGCGGCGGCTCCGGCGGACGGCTCTACGACATCGTCCCCGGCAAGCCGGATGAATCGATCTTCGTTTACCGCATGGAGACGCGCGAGCCCGGCAAGATGATGCCGGAACTCGGCCGAAGCGTGACGCACGAGGAAGGCGTCGCGCTGATTGCGGACTGGATCAAGGAGATGGAAGGCGAGTGCGGGTGAGCGTCAGGCGCGGGCGTTCCGCCACCGCCCCATCGCCATCAGCGGAAAATAGTGGCGGTAGAGATTGTAGTTGATCATGAACGCGCGGGAGAGTTCCGGCCCCTGTTTCAGGCGCTCCGTAAGCAGAGGATCGCCGAGCTTGATCGTCGCGCCGACGCCGTAACCCGGGAAGCCCGTGCCGGTATATTCCGCTTCCTCCCACGTGCCGCCTTTCTGGCGCTCAATTAGGAAAGCGATCCCGCGCTCGATCGCGTCGCGGTCTGCGGGGCGATTCACGGCGATCAGGCCCATCAGCGCCCATGCGGTTTGCGAGGCGGTCGCCTTGCCGCGGCCTGAGAGCTTCGGGTCCATGTAGGAGCCGCAGCTTTCGCCCCAGCCGCCGTTCTCCTGCTGGCGCGTCAGCAGCCAGTCAGCGGCGCGCATGACGTAAGGCTTCGTCATGTCTTCGCCGATCGCCGCGAGCGCGGGGAGAACAGCGCCCGTGCCGTAGATGTAGTTGACCCCCCAGCGGCCGAACCAGGACCCGTCCTGTTCCTGCTCGCGCTTCAGATAGTCGATGGCGCGAGCCATCGACGGGTGGTTCAGCCCGAGGCCCAGCTTGCCGAACGCCTCGACGACATGGGCGGTCACGTCGACCGAAGGAGGATCAAGCGCCTCGCCGAAATCGCAGAACGGAATCTTGGTCAGGAATTTCTTGTCATTGTCCTTGTCGAAAGCGCCCCAGCCGCCGTTCTCGCATTGCATGCCGATCAGCCAGTTGAGCCCTCGTTGAATGGCGCGGTCGATCCCCTTCGCCTTCCATTTCGCATCGCCGGCAAACCGCGACAGCGCGATCAGCGCGACCGCTGTGTCGTCCGTATCCGGATAGAAATAGTTCTTGTACTCGAACGCCCAGCCGCCCGGTTCGAGGTTTGGGAGCTTGACGCTCCAGTCGCCCTTGCGAAGGACCTGCTGGTCAAGGACCCATTGCAGCGCCTTTTCGATCGCCGCGGGGTATTCGCCGTTCAAATGGCAGTCGTCGAAGGCGAGGAGCGTCAGGATCGTATCCCAGACCGGCGAGGTCGAGGCCTGAATCCATGTCGCGTCGCCTCGATCGACGCGCCACCGCGGATCGTCGAGCGCAGCCAGAGATTTTGCGACGACCGGATGATCAACCGCGTAGCCTTCATTAAAGAGCGCCATCGTCGAATAGATCCACGGCGGCTGGATGCCGCCCCAGACGCCGTCCGCGTCCTGATGCGCGATGATCCATTCGAGCGCGCGTTTCACCGATCCGTTGCGGCCAAAAGAAAGCGTCGTCCGGACGCCGAAGGTCTGCATCTTGTGCAACACGACGTCGACGGTGCGGAAGAATCGATCCCAGAAATCGGCGCCGGGCTTTCCCGGCAATTCGTAATCGAAATTCGCGCGCCCGCCCGGAAAAAGGTCGTCAAGCCGGTTTTCCGGCGGCAGCGGCCGCGACGGCCTTCGCGCCGATAGGACGGCGATCGGCATCAAGGTGGCGCGCGCCCATTGCGCGAAATTGTAGATCGAAAAAATGAACCAGTTCGGGAAGTGAATGACTTCCGGCGGGATGTTCGGCGTCTTCTCCCACGGCCATTCGCCGATAAGCGCGAGCCAGTAGCGCGTGAAGACGCGGACATTTTTGAGGCCGCCTTTTGAGAGGATCCAGTCGCGCGCTCTTAGAAGCTGCGGATCGTTCGCTGGAACGCCGCAGGAGCGCAGCGCCGCATAGGCCTCGACCGTCGTGTTGATGTCGCCGGCCGGCGCGTCGTGATAGATTTCCCAGGACCCGTCGGCGCGCTGCGTTTTCCGGAGCGACGCGGCGAGGCGCGGACGCAGATGGTGGTCTTCAAGCCCGAGGAACCACAGGCACAAAATCCACTGCGCCTCCATGCAGGCGTTCGATTCGAGACGGCCGACCCAATAGCCCTCGGGCTTCTGGTTCGCCTTTAGCCAGTCGGCTGCGGCCTTGATTGAGGCGTCGAGCTGCGCTTCAAAATTGCCGCGCGTTGCGTTCGCCGGTTCTGCGCCGTTTTCGTACATGAAGCGGTCCCGCAATTCCCCGTCTCGCGCTTCTTATGTCGCCGAAGGCGTGCGACCTCAAGACCGCGATCAGGCCGGTTTTTTAGCGCTTTTCGGAAGCCCGTCCTTAAGCAGCATTCCGGCAAGGAGCGCGATCATGAAGACATAGATCTCGCCGACCCCGAGCGATGCGGCCGAGATCGCAGGTCCCGGACAAAGTCCCGACAGCCCCCATCCGGCGCCGAAAAGCGCTGATCCGATAAGCAGCGGGCGATCGATAACCGTCTTTGTCGGCAACTGAAAGGTCGGCTCGAACACCGGTTTTGCTCGCGCGAGAACAATTCTGTAGCCGACGAACGCTACCGCGAGCGCCGCCGCCATGACGACGAGGAGGCTCGGATCCAGTCGCCCGTCACGTCGAGAAACGCGATGATTTTCGCCGGATTGATCATGCCGGAAATTGTGAGGCCGAGGCCGAACAGAACGCCGACGGCGAGTGCGGAAAGAACACGCATATCAGACACCCAATATCCGGTGAACGAGAAAGACGGTCACGATCGCAGCCGCCATGAACATGGCCGTCGCCGCGAAAGACCGCTTTGACAGCCGCGCAATCCCGCAGACGCCATGGCCGCTGGTGCATCCAGAGCCGAGCCGCGCGCCGTAGCCGACAAGGACGCCGCCAAGCGCCATCATCCAGAGCGGATGCGGCGTTGAGATGGAAACCAACTCGCCCCGCGCGAGGCTGTAAATGAGCGGCGAAAGCGCAAGCCCCGCGACAAATGCGAGTCGCCAGGAAAAATCCGCCCGTCCTTCTCCCTTGAGCGGCGCCATGACGCCGGCGACGATGCCGGAAACGCCCGCGATCCGCCCGTGGAGCGCCATCAGCAGGACCGCGGCAAGGCCGATTAGCACGCCGCCGAGCGCGGCGGGACCCGGTTCGAACCCTTCAATCGCCATGGCGTCGATCCTTCCTGTTGAATCCGTCGCGGCTTGATATATATCACATACCGCAAATGACAAGTGTGTCAGAGATAAGCCGCTATGACCGCCGGATTTGACATTGAGCGCTTGCAGGCGAAGGCCGAAGAAGTCTCCGGACTTTTGAAGCTTCTCTCGCACAAGAACCGGCTGCTGATCGCCTGCGAACTTCGGGAGAGTGAAGCCTCAGTGTCCGCGCTTGAAGATGCGATCGGCGCCGCGCAGCCAAACCTCTCGCGCGACCTTGCGCGGATGCGGGACGAAGGGCTGCTCGTCGCCCGCCGTCAGGGAAAATCCGTCTATTATCGGCTTGCCGATGATCGACTCGCCCGCATCATTGACGCATTGTGCGCGGCGTTCGGTCCGGCCTCCCCCCAATCCAAGAAGAGGACCAGGAAATGACAGCCAGACCCGTTGTGAAGACCTTCTTCGACGAGCCGACCTTTACGGCGAGCCACGTTGTGATCGACCCGGCGACGAAAGCGGCGGCGATCATCGATTCCGTGCTTGATTTCGACCACGCCTCAGGGCGCACGTCGACGAAGGGAGCCGATGAGATCATCGCCTACGCGACAGCGGAGGGTCTAAAAGTCGAATGGATCCTTGAAACGCATGTTCACGCCGATCACTTGTCAGCTGCGCCATATCTGAAGAAGCATGTCGGCGGCAGGATCGGCATCGGGTCGAACATTAGGACCGTTCAGAAAACATTCGGCGAAATCTTCAATGTCGAGCCTGAGTTCCGGCGGGATGGAAGCCAGTTCGATGCGCTCTTTGATGACAACGCCCGCTTTTCCGTCGGCGGGATCGACGCCCGCGCGCTCTGGACGCCGGGACACACGCCCGCCTGCGTCACCTATGTGATCGGCGACGCCGCATTCGTCGGCGATACGCTGTTCATGCCGGATTACGGAACCGCCCGTTGCGATTTTCCAGGCGGCGACGCGGCCGCGCTCTATCGCTCGATCCAGAAGATTTTCGCCCTGCCGGACGAGACGCGCCTGTTCATGTGCCATGACTACAAGGCGCCGGGCCGCGACGCATACGCATGGGAGACGACCGTCAGGGAGGAACGCGATTGGAACGTCCATGTCGGCCGCGGCGTCTCCGAAGCCGATTTCGTCAAGATGCGGACGGCGCGGGACAAGACGCTTGCAATGCCGCGCCTCATTCTTCCTTCCGTGCAGGTCAACATGCGCGCGGGCGAGTTTCCGCCGCCCGACTCGAATGGAGTAAGGTACTTGAAATTGCCGCTTAACGCGCTCTGAACTTAACAAGCAGAGGGAGAGACAGTATGAAGCACCAGATCGTCATCGTCGGCGGCGGCGCCGCCGGCGTCGCGGTTGCGTCAAGTCTTCGAAAGCGTCGCAAGGGACTCGATATCGCGATCATCGAGCCGAAGGAGAAGCATTACTACCAGCCGGGCTGGACGATGGTCGGCGGCGGCGTTTTCGATTTCGACTTCACCGTCCGCTCGGAGGAATCCGTGATTCCGAGGGGCGTTAAATGGATCAAGAAGGCGGCGACCGCCTTCGACCCCGATCGCAACGCCGTCGTTGTCGACGGCGGTGAACGCGTCGAGTATGATTATCTTATCGCGGCGCCGGGCCTCAAACTCAACTTTGCGGCCATTCCAGGACTCGAAGAGACCTTGGGCAAGAACGGCGTCACGTCAAACTATCAGCCCGGCATGGCGCCTTACACCTGGAGCCTCGTGCAAGGGCTTGAGAGCGGCACGGCGATTTTCACGCAGGCGCCGCTGCCGTTCAAATGCCCCGGCGCGCCGCAGAAAGCGATGTATCTTGCAGCGGATCATTGGCGGCGAAAGAAACGACTCGACAAGATCAAGGTGACGTTCTGCACCGCCGCGCCGGCCATGTTCGGCGTCGCCGCCTTTGTCCCAGCGCTCCTCGAATACGTCAAAAAGTACGGCGCTGAGGCGAATTTCGGCTCCGTCCTCGTTGCAGTCGACGGGCCCGGCAAGAAGGCGACATTCCGGGAGAAAGATGCAAGCGGCGCCGAACGCGAAATCGTGCGCGCATTCGACATGCTTCACGTCTGTCCGCCGCTAGTGGCCGCGGACGTGGTGCGGGAAAGCCCGATCGCCGACGCCGCCGGCTTCATCGACGTCGATCAGGAAACCCTGCGCCACAAGAAATACGGCAACATCTTCGGGCTCGGCGACGCCTGCAGCACGCCGAATTCGAAAACCGCGGCAGCGGCGCGCAAGCAGGCGCCGATTGTCGCCGAGAACCTGCTCGCGGTCATGGACGGCGGCCAGCCTGACTATGTCTATGACGGCTACGCGTCGTGCCCGCTCACCGTCGAACGCGGCAAAATCGTGTTTGCCGAATTCGGCTATGGCGGAAAGCTCTTGCCGACCTTCCCGAAATGGCTGAACGACAACACGAAAGCGACCTGGTTCGGCTGGCTGATGAAGGCGGAAATTCTCCCTTGGGTCTATTGGGAGCTGATGCTCGCGGGACGCGAGTGGCTCGCCAGGCCGAAACGGCGGGAGGCTAAAGCTTGACGCGATGAACCGGCCGGCGCTTCCTCCCTTGTCAGCCTACGCGCCGATCCTGAAATGGGCGCCGCGCTACAATCGCGCGGCGCTCGCCGACGATCTCCTCGCCGCGGCGATCGTCACGATCATGCTCATCCCGCAATCGCTCGCCTACGCGTCGATCGCAGGACTACCGCCGGAAGTCGGTCTTTACGCGTCGATCGCGCCGCTCGTCGCCTATGCGATATTCGGCGGCTCTACGGCGCTCGCCGTCGGGCCTGTCGCCGTCATTTCGCTGATGACCGCTGCGACGATCGCGGACGTCGCGCCGCCCGGTTCCGCGCAATACGTCGCGACGGCGCTGATCCTCGCCGTGCTGGTCGGGCTCATCCTGATTGCGCTCGGCCTCTTTCGCCTCGGATTTCTCGCGAATTTCCTCAGCAGGCCAATTGTCTCCGGATTCATCAGCGCGTCCGGCCTTCTCATCGCCATCGGCCAGCTTCAGCACGTCATCGGCGTCAGGACAGAGGGCGACTCGCTGGTCGAGCTCATCGCGTCGCTAGCGAAACACGCCGGAGACGCGCATTTGCCGACGCTGGCGATCGGCGGCGGCGTCACGCTGTTCCTGATCTGGTCGAGGACTTCTCTCAAGTCGCTTGTGGAGAAAGCGGGCGTCAAGGCCCCGACATCGTCGCTGATCGCGCGTGCAGCGCCGCTGTTCGCGATCGTGGCGTCAATCGCGCTTGTCGCCGGACTTGGTCTCGAATCAAAGGGCGTTGCAATCGTCGGCAAGACGCCGCAGGGCCTTCCGCCTCTCGCTTTCCCAGTTTTCGACTGGCCGACCTGGCGCCGTCTTCTCGGCCCGGCGCTCCTTATCGCCGTCATCGCCTATGTCGAATCCGTCTCGGTCGCGCAGGCTCTCGCCGCCAAGCGTAAGGAACGCATCCACCTCGACCAGGAACTCATCGGGCTTGGCGCGGCCAATCTCGCGGCAGGAATCGCCGGCGGTTTTCCGGTCGCGGGCGGTCTTGCCCGGTCCGTCGTGAATTATGACGCGGGCGCGCGAACGCCGGCGGCCGGAGCGTTCACGGCGGTCGGCATCTCGCTCGCGGCCCTGTACCTGACGCCGCTTCTCTACTACCTCCCGAAAGCGACGCTCGCCGCGACAATCATCGTCGCCGTCCTTTCGCTCGTGAACTTCACGGAAATGGCGCGCACGCTTCGGTATTCAAAAGCCGACTTCGCCGCGATGCTGACGACGATTCTCGGCGTTTTCTTCTTCGGCGTCGAGGCGGGCGTCATGGCGGGCGTCATCTTGTCGATCTTTCTGCTGCTTCATCGTGCGAGCCGGCCGCATTCCGCCGTGGTCGGACAGGTGCCGGGAACGGAGCATTTCCGAAACGTCAAGCGTCACAACGTCATCGTCAGTCCGCTCGTCTCCTCGTTGCGGATCGACGGCGACCTTTTCTTCGCCAACGCGAGATTTCTCGAAGAAAGACTGCTTGCGATGGCCTCCGAGCAACCAAGCGTGAAGCACATTGTACTCATGTGCTCGGCGATCAACTCGATTGACGCCAGCGCGCTCGAGGCTCTCGCGACCGTCAACAACCGCCTCAAGGACATGGGCGTCAGCCTCCATCTCTCCGAAGTCAAAGGCCCGGTGATGGATCGCCTCCGGCGTTCGCGCTTTCTCGACGAATTATCGGGGAGAATTTTCCTCAGCGAGTTTGAAGCGATGCGCGCGCTCGATCCGCAAAGCTTCAAGCCGCCGCTCCGGGAAGCCGCCGCCGAATGACCGACGGTGGCCTTTACGCGCGAATATGGGCGCGCATCGAGCCGGCGGCCGGACGGCCCTTTCTGACCATTCCGGACGGGCGGCGCTGGACCTTCGGCGAAATTGACGCGCTCGCCGCGCGGTTCGCCGGCGCGCTCGCAAACGCCGGCGCGAAGCCGGGCGACCGGATCGCCGTTCAGGTTGAAAAGAGCGCCGAGAATGTCGCGCTTTACCTCGCGTCGCTGCGCGGCGGTTTCGTCTATCTTCCGCTCAACACCGCCTATACCGACGCCGAACTCGCCTATTTCATCAAGGACGCCGAGGCCGCGATTTTCGTCTGCGATCCGGCGCGCCGCGAGGCGGCGCCGGCCGGTCCCAAAGTCCTGACGCTTTCGGCGACAGGCGACGGGTCGCTAATGGCGGCCGCGGGCGACGCCGCTCCCTTCGGCGTCGAGGCGCGCGCCGCCGACGATCTCGCGGCGATTCTTTACACGTCGGGGACGACCGGGCGGTCAAAAGGCGCGATGCTGACGCACGCCAATCTTGCGTCGAACGCCGAAGCGCTGCTTTCGATCTGGGGATTTCGCGCCGACGACGTCCTGCTGCATACGCTGCCGATCTTTCACATTCACGGGCTCTTCGTCGCGCTCAACACGTCGCTCCTCAACGCGTCGGAAGTGATTTTCATGCCGAAATTCGACGTTGCGGAAGTCCGGCGGCGCCTGCCGCGCGCGACGATCATGATGGGCGTGCCGACGTTTTATACGCGCCTCCTCGCCGAGAAGGACTTCGGGCCCGCGGATTGCCGGAACATCCGCGTGTTCATCTCCGGCTCGGCGCCGCTGACTATCGAGACCTTTGACGCTTTCAAAGCGCGCACCGGCCATGAGATTCTCGAACGCTATGGCATGTCGGAGGCGGGCATGATCGCCTCCAACCCGCTCGCCGGCGAACGCGTCGCGGGCACGGTCGGCTACGCGCTGCCCAGCGTTGAAATTCGCGTGACGGCCGACGGGCGGGCGCTTTCATCCGGCGAAACCGGCGTCGTCGAAATTCGCGGGCCGAACGTATTCAAGGGCTACTGGCGGATGCCAGAGAGAACCGCCGAGGCATTTATGGACGGCGGATGGTTCTCGACGGGCGACGTCGGATTCCTATCCGAAGACGGTCGGCTGACCCTGTCGGGCCGCGAGAAGGATCTCATCATTGTCGGCGGGCTTAACGTCTATCCGAGGGAAATCGAGGAATCGCTTGATGCGCTTCAAGGCGTCGCCGAATCCGCCGTCATCGGCGTTCCCCATCCTGACATGGGAGAAGGCGTCCTCGCCGTCCTTGTTCCAGCTGGCGGCCCGGCGGCGGCGCCGCCATTGACCGACGGCGAATTGCAGTCCGCCATGTCCGCGCTCGCCCGCTTCAAGCAGCCGCGCAAATTCGTCTGGATGGACGAATTGCCCCGCAACGCGATGGGCAAGGTTCAAAAACAGGCGCTGCGCGACCGGTTCGCCGACGCATTCGCGTCGAAATAGCGGCGTCACCGCCGCCGTTTCTCTTCATACATCACTTTATCGGCCGCCATCAGCGCCGATTCGGCCGTCAGGTCAGCGGCGATTTCGACGACCCCGCAGGTGACGCTTACCGGGAGGCCGCTCGGTTCGGGCGTCGCCTTGATGAGCGCCGCGAGGGATTGCGCCTTTTGCGCTGCGAGATGTTTCGGCGTGTTGGTCAATATGATGGCGAATTCGTCGCCGCCGAGACGGCCGAACACGTCTGTCTGGCGGATGTTGGACGCGATGATCGAGGATGCGTGTGCGAGGGCCTTGTCGCCAGCCGCGTGTCCGTAGGCGTCGTTGATCTTCTTCAGATTGTCGAGATCGACGAAGACAAGGCTTGACGCCTGCTGATAGCGCTGCACCATGGCGAGCGCGCGATTGAGTTCGCCGACGAACGCGCGCCGGTTAAGGACGCCGAGAAGCGGGTCCATGCTGGCGAGCGATTGAAGCTCGGCCATTTTCCGCCGCGCCTCAAGCAGCTCGCGCCGAAGGTCGGCGACCTCCTGCATCAGCGACACGAGCGCGGACCGAACGCGCGGCGTCAGTTCGCTTTCCGGTATGCCCGCGATCGACACGGCGTCGATCGCCGCCGCCGGCTCGGCCGGAGCGGCCTGTCGTGCGCCGCCGACCTTGTCGGCCGGGCGCGCGGCGCCAGGACCTCGCGGGCCCGTCACTTTCATCTTGAGGCTCCCGTCATACGCGCGCCTTTGTCGCCGGATTTCGCCCCCAAACGCAACGCCGGCGGCTCGCGCCCGCGAGCTTTCGTCTGGGCGTGTCGGTTCGTCCATTCGGCGCAAGAGAGATTGCGCAAGCGTTGGAAAGGCTGATCACCGAAGGTGCGGCGCTTCGCGGAAGTCCCCTTCTCAGGCGACTGCAGGCCGCCGTGGGTGAGAGAGGCGCAAGGTCTTTGCGCCCCCGTCTGAACGGCCATGCGCCTCTCTTGCCGGCTCCGCTCCGAACTCTTTGCAAGGCTCCGCGGGATCGGTGTAAGTCCCCGCCTTTGGAGGGCGGAGAAGGAACTTGACAGCCAGGAAATCCGGTCGCGCGCGGGCGGCCGCTGCAGCGACGGCGCCGCTCGTCGGCGTCATCATGGGCTCGCGTTCGGACTGGCCGACGATGGAACGCGCGGTCGAGATGATTGCAAAGTTCGGAATACCTTTCGAGACGAAAATCATCTCCGCCCACAGAACGCCGGCGCGCCTTTATGATTATGCGGCGAAGGCGGCGTCCCGCGGCGTCAAGGTCATCATCGCCGGCGCCGGGGGCGCGGCGCATCTTCCCGGCATGACGGCGTCGATGACGATCCTGCCCGTCATCGGCGTGCCGGTCCAGTCAAAGGCGCTATCGGGGCTCGACAGCCTCCTTTCGATCGTCCAGATGCCGGCCGGCGTGCCAGTCGCGACGATGGCGATCGGCGAGGCGGGCGCTGCGAATGCCGGGCTTCTTGCCGTATCGATTATCGCGCTTGGCGACGCAAAGATTGCCCGGCGTCTTGCGCAATTGCGGGAAGCCGAAACCGCCGCCGTGCCGCTGACCGTCGCCGACTGACATGATCGTCGAGCCGAACGGCGTCATCGGGATATTGGGCGGCGGCCAGCTTGGACGCATGCTGGCGCTCGCCGCCGCCCGGCTTGGGCTGAGGGCGCACGTCTACACGCCGGACGAGAATGCGCCGGCGGCCGATGTCGCCCACGCTTTGACGATCGGCTCATATACGGACGCCGAACGGCTTAAGGCGTTCGGCGAAGTTGTGAACGTCGTCACCTATGAGTTCGAGAACGTGCCGGCGGAAACCGTCGATATTCTCGCCGCGCGGCGCGTTCCCGTAGCCCCCGGAGCGCGAGCGCTCGCCGTCGCGCAAGATCGCCTCGTCGAGAAGGACTTCGTCAACTCGATCGGCGCGAGGACCGCGCGGTATTATCCTGTCGACGATCTCGCTTCGCTTGCCGAGGGTCTCCAAAAAATCGGACGACCCGCCATCTTGAAAACGCGTCGGCTCGGCTATGACGGCAAAGGCCAGACGACGATCGCGGCTGCGGACGGAGACCTCGCGCGCGCCTGGGAGGAGGCCAACAAGAAGGCCTGGGCGGAAATCGGCGCGCGCCCGGCGATCCTCGAAGGTTTCATTGACTTCACCATGGAAATATCCGTCATCGGCGCGCGCGGTCGCGAAGGGTCCATCCGTTGCTACGACGTCTCGCGGAACGTTCACCAAGGCGGCATCTTGCGCCGCTCTCAAGTTCCGTCGGAAGCGCCGGCGGCGGCGACAGCGGAGGCAGCGGCGGTCACGACGCGCATGCTGACCGAACTTGATTACGTCGGCGTCATCGGCGTCGAGTTTTTCGTCCTCAAGGACGGCGGCGTCCTTGTCAACGAGTTCGCGCCGCGCGTTCACAATTCCGGCCATTGGACAATTGACGCCTGCGCGGTGTCGCAATTCGAACAGCATATTCGCGCCATAGCCGGCTGGCCGCTCGGCGACCCTGCGAGACATTCTGACTGCGTCATGGAAAACCTCATCGGCGAAGAGGCCGGCCGCTGGCGCGACCTCTCAGGAGAGGCGAACGCCTGCATCCACCTTTACGGCAAGCGGGAGGCTCTTCCCGGCCGCAAAATGGGCCACGTGACGCGGATTTCACCGCGGAAATAGCCCGCCGCCGCGGAGTCCGACCGCCGCCGCTCTTCCCTTCGGCGGCGATCAAGGAGGGTGATCAACGGGCGATGACGCCGCCGTCGAGTTTTTCGACGATCACCGTCGCCGAGCGCGGCCGCGCTGCGCCGCGATCGGGCCAGTTCGACGAGCCGACGGCGCCTTCGCCCGGATGCTGTATGTTGACGAACAGCGTGCGGCTGTCCGGCGTCGCGACGACGCCCGTCACTTCGCAGTTCACCGGACCCGTGAAGAAGCGCCGGATGTCGCCGTTGTCGGTCGTGCAGGCGAGCATTTGGTCGTTACCGAAGGCGTTGCCGTCGGTCTGAATCCACAACACGCCCCGGTCGTACCAGAGTCCGTCGGGGCTCGAGAATTCGTTCGTCGGATCGAGGGCCGGCGCGCCGGGCGCGGCGAAGTTTTTCGAATCCGCCGCATTGCCGGCGAGAATGAAAAGCTCCCAGTCGAATTGCGTGGCGTCATACCGCGCGTTGCGCTCGCGCCAGCGCACGATGTGCCCGAACGGATTGGGCGTCCGCGGATTTGGCCCGTTCGCCGCCGTGCGCGCGCTGTTGTTCGTGAAAGTCATGTAGACCCAGCGCGTCTCGTCTTCGACCGCGCCCCATTCGGGCCGGTCCATCGGGGTCGCGCCGACGAAGTCCGCGGCAAGGCGCGTATTGACGAGTATGTCCGCCTGGCTGGCGAAGCCGTTCGCCGGCGTCAGCCCGTTTCGGCCGAAGGCGAGCGCGATCCACGCGCCGCTGCCGTCGTCGTTGAAGCGCGCGACGTAAAGCGTGCCGTCTTCAAGGAGATTGCGGTTGTCGCCGCCCTTTCGCCAGACGCCGCGTGAAACGAATTTGTAGACATATTCGTTGCGGCTGTCGTCGCCCATATACACGGTGATCGGGCGGCCGTTGCGCGCCGGCGCAACCCACGCGCCCTCATGCGCGAAGCGGCCGAGCGCAGTGCGCTTCTTCGGCGTCGAATTGGGATCGAACGGGTCGATCTCGACGACCCAGCCGAATCCATTCGGCTCGTTGCGGTAGTCGTCGAGCGCCGAGGCGCCGCGCGTCGATGCGTTGAAGCGCGCATAGGCGTCGTTCGCGTCTATCGTGCCCCAGCCGTAGCGGCCGAAATTCGACGGCACGCCATACCGCGTCTGCTCGCGCGGGCGAACGGCGTCGCGATTGAAGAAATAGCCCGCCCAGTTCTCCTCGCAGGTCAGATAAGTCCCCCAGGGTGTGTAGCCATGCGCGCAGTTGTTGATGGTGCCGCGCGTCTTCGCGCCGTCCGGCGAAAACTTCGTCTTTACGAGGTCGCTGCCGCGCACCGGGCCCGTGATCTCCATCTCGGTGCCGGCGGTGATGCGCCGGTTGTAGGGGCCGCGCACGATCGACCACTGGCCGCCCGCCTTTTCAATCTCGACGACGGAAACGCCGTGGGCGGCGATTTCCTTGCGCACCTCGTCTTCGACCGTGCGCACGCCGCCGGCGATCGTCAGGCCGTTCGGGTGAATGTAAAGCGTGTCGATATATTCGTGGTTCATGACGAGCAGACCCCGCTGATTTCCGCCTTCGGTCGGGCGCAGCGGGAAATAGTGCATCCCGTCGTGATGCATGCCGATCTGTTTTTCTTGGTCGGCGCCGGTGTTGAAGCCGCCGTCGATATAGTCGGGGTAAGGGGCGATGATCGGCTCGCCCCAGCGCGCGAACGGCGTTTGGACATAGCCCGACGGCACTTGGACGGCGTCGGCCGACGACTGCGGTATGGCCGTGAAATTGAGGCGCGCGGGAGCGTCGCCCGCGCGCGCTCGCGCCGCGCCGACGAAGCCGAACGCCATCGCGGCGACCCCGCCTTGCAGCATCGCGCGGCGTCCATAGCGCGCTTCCATCACCGCGGCGAAAGGCCGGTTGCCCGAGGCGTTGCATTCCGGCTCGAAATTCGGATCGGCGTAGGGCGTTGTTTTGGGATCGTCGTACATCGGAATCTCCCGTGCGTTGCGAGGCTGTTTGCGGGATAGGCCGATTGCATGACAGATCGTTGATGATCGGGCGACGGTTTTTCAACACGCACGCCGAGCGCTTTTGAAGAAGCCCTTCTTCATCTGTATACGGCGCAAACGATGCGCCTCTTCAGCGCCGCTCCGGATAGCGCAGTTTGGCGAGCCAGCCGAACAGTCCTTCAGGGTCAAAGCCGCTGCTGTCGCGCACGCGCGCCTTGACCTTCTCGAACTGCATTACGTTTTCGATCCGCTTGCGGAGGAATTCCTTCGTCCCACGTTCGCCTTCGCTGTCGTCGGCGAACCAGCGCGCCAATGTCGATGCAAGGACGCCCGCGAGAATCGCGCGCTTTGAATAGAAATTGAAATCGGTCGACGGGTCGCCCATCGCCCGCCAGATCGCGTCAGCGCTTGCCCAGAGGAGGCGCGCGGCCGTCGGCGCGTTGTGCGGCAGCGCGAGATAGGCGCCCGCGCGCCGGGCGGCCTCTTTGAAAGGACCTAAAGCGCCAAGGCGCGCCTCGATTGCGAGGACGACTTTCTCGCGGACTTTAAGCCCGGCGGCGGCCTCGCCGATAAGAGCCTCACGCGCCGCGCGGTCCGCCTCCTCGGACCAGTATTCGACAAGATCGATCGGCCCCCGTGGAAAGGCGGCGGCAAGCTCCGCCGGGCTGACGCCCGCTGCAGCGCCGGCCTTGGCAAGCATTGAAGGGGTAAAGCCCTCGAAAACCGCCGCCTTGAGCGCTTCCGGCAGCACCCTCTGGCGCACCGGGTTAAAGGGGTCTTTGCGGCCTGTCATGTCGGACATTCACCTTCCGTTAAGGCCGGTTATATGGACAGGATCAGGGGCCTTTGGTATAGGCCCGCTCGCCTCAGGTCGAGTTGCGACCCCCAAGGCGCACGCACCGATCTGGCGTCCGGGCTGGCCCGATTAAGAGGCAGGCGCGGCGATGTGATGGTGTGTTTCGGTTTTGGTCGGTCGTTTCAAAAGGAGGGTATTCCCCTGGTTCAGATCGTCGTCCGCGACAATAATGTCGAGCAGGCGCTCCGCGCTCTTAAGAAGAAGATGCAGCGCGAAGGCACGTTCCGCGAAATGAAGCGCCGCAAATTCTACGAAAAACCGTCTGAAAAGAAGGCCCGCCAGAAGGCGGAGGCGGTTCGTCGCGCGCGGAAACTAATCCGAAAGCGGATGCAGCGCGAAGGCGCGGTTTAGGCCCTCATTTGCCCTTTGGCGTCGCGGCGGGGTCGCTTGCGTGGCGCCCTGCCTTTCCCACAGGATGGGCCGGCGATTGGGCTTGGGGCCGATTTTTTCCCGGTTCCTCCGGGGCCGGTCCCGTTAGTTGGAGCGTTCCCATGAAAACCCTCTCTGTCCTCATAGCGGCATGCCTCTTTCTTTCCGCCTGCGAGACCATCAAGGGCGTCGGACGGGATATTGAGAACGCGGGCGAGGCGATCGACGACGCCGTCGATGACTGAAAAATTTGGCGCCCCGCGCCGCGAAGGCGCCACAGCCGGACAGAATCTTCCCAAAATCAGGCTTCAATCGGCCGCGCCCGTCGGACATTCTTGACCAAGGCGGTTTAAGATCGGACCTTTTCCGGGCGGCTGGGCCGCTTTTTAGCGTCGGCGGAGGAGTGTTGAAGTGAAGACGATGTTGCGGTTGGCGGCGGTTCTCCTCAGCGGAACGACGGTTTTGACGGCAGCGCAGGCGTTCGCCCAGCAGCAGATTGACGAGCCGCGGCTCGATCCGATTTTCGGCGAAAAGCGCCCCTCGCCAACGGTCGACCGGCCGCGCGTCACCAGCGACGACGAGTTCGATCAAGACAAAAAATGGCGCCCGCTTCGCGACTTCGTCGGCGTTTTCACCTTTCTCGCCCCGTCCAACACTGATCTCTCGATCGGCGTCGGGCCGGAGTACCGCCCGGACTATTTCGGCTCGGACGACTTCGAATGGCGCGCTGATCCTGAAGTCTACGTGAAATTCAGGAACTTCGTGTTCCTCGACAATGACGGCGCCGACATCGCGCTCTTCGGCTTTTCCGGATTCAGCTTCGGCCCGTCGATTCGCCTCGTCGGCGATCGCGACGAGGACGACAATCCGGCGCTCACCGGCCTCGGCGACATCGACCATACGTTCGAAGTCGGCGGCTTTGCGGCGACCAAATTCGTCGACCGCTTTCTCTTCCGCGCGAAGATCCGAAAGGGCGTCGTCGGCGGCCATGACGGCCTCAGCGTCGACGCAGCCGGCACTTTTCTGCTTTTCCGCTACGGCCGCGTATCGACGTCGGTTTCAGGGAACGCGACATGGATCGGCGACTCCTACGCTGACACCTATTTCTCAGTGACGCCGGCGCAGTCCGCCGCATCGGGCCTTCCGGTTTATGACGCGGGCCGCGGCATTCGCGATGTCGGCGGGAGCCTTAACGCCTACATTAACATCATGAAGCGCTGGTCGCTGAACCCTTACGTTTCCTACCGCTATATCCTGCCGGAGTTCGCGAACACGCCGATCATCGAGACCTACGGCGACCAGAACCAGTACATCGCCGGGTTCCACATCATGCGCGAATTCAATTTCAAGTGGCGGGATTAGCAGGATCGACGCCGCCGTTTCTTCCGGTTTCCTTCGAGCTTGAAGGCCGGGTCGGAGACGACGAAACCGCCGACCGGCGATCATGGTCCGCGATGCGCGGACCTTTTGACGAGATATTCCCAATCTAGAGCGGCGTGCGCTGCAGTGCGCGCGGTTCAGCGCGTAAACGCCGCGACGATCGAATACGAGAGCGAGCGCCCCGATTCCGAAATTTCGCGCGAAGCTCTAGCGCCCCGGCCGATAATCGCGCGTCGCCTCGGCAAGGACCCCTTCCAGAGTCATCGCCGGCGCCTTCCATTCCTCGCCGGCGAAGAGCGGCGCCTGGTCGGCGTAATGCGGCGACTTCTGATCGAGCGTCGCAGAACCGAACTGGTGAATCGTGCGGATTAGCGGCGCGCCGCCGTCGGTCGGCCAATCCGCATAGAGAATATAGGTGTCGCCGCCGGCGGACGCCTGCGTCCCCTCTTCCGGCGTTCCGGTCGGATAGACGGCGCGCAGGATGTCGGGCCCTCCGTTCAGCCCGAGGCTGACCGCGCCGCGCTTCAACTGCACCGCCTCGCCCCATGGCGGGTCGATGCGGCCGAATCCGGTTTTGAGTTCGCGCACCGCGCGGCGAAGCGCGCTTGCGGGATCCGGCTCTTCAATCGGATCGATCGCGCCGATCAGTCGATAGCCGAGATTGAGGTAGCCGATGCGGACCGCGAGCGCCGCGGCGCGATCCTCTTGCGCCGTCGACCCGTCCCAGCCTTTAAGAAGCGCCGCCGCCTCGGCGGTTTCCGGATCGCTTGCAAGCGCCGGGTCCGCGACGAGCCCGGCGATCAGCAGGCGCAGGCGAGAATTCGCCGCGTACTGATGGTCAAATTTATAAGAGACGAATTCGTCCGCATCAATCTGGGGATCGGCGCCGTAAAGCGCCTGTATCCTGATCCCGCGGTTGGTCGTGTTGCGGTCGACGCCGAAATGCGGCGGAAAGTCCGCTTCCATCGGGTTGTCGCCCGGCGCCGAGGCGTCGAACGGCGAGTGATTGGCGTTAACGACATAGCCGGAAGCCGGCGCGACGATATGGGGCGCTGAGCCGAAGGGTCTGACGCCCGTCCATAAGAGATCGCTCCGCGATCCGTCGACGACGCCCGACCAGTCGGCGTTCTCGCTCCTGATCGGGAGAGCCGCATTGTAGTAATAGGCGATCATGCCGGATTTGTCGGCGTAGACGGCGTTTAAGCTCGGTATCGACTGGCGCGACATCGCACGCCGCCAGCCCGCGAAGGACGCCGCCTTGTTCATGCCGAACCATTGCTCGACGGCGCCGATATCGCCCTGCCCGCCATAGGCGACCGCGAAAACGCCGTTTTTCGCGACGAAGACAGGACCATGCGCGGAACGATAGACGTCGCGCGTCACAGGCAGCGAGAAGGGCCCAACAAGCTTTACGCGCAAGGTGACGCGCGATCGCTCGAGCGGGCGCCATTCGCCATCCATTCTGTATTTCGTCGGCTTCTTCGCGTCGTCGACTTCGAGCGCGTAAATATCGACAAGGTCCGGCGCGTTCACCGTGTGCGCCCAGCCGAGATTGGGGCCTGCGCCGTGAAGGATTACCGGCGAACCCGGAAAAACGCCGCCGATCATGTCCCAGCCTTCGCTCGATTTGAGGCGCGCCTCGTACCATGCGACCGGTCCCGAATAAGGCTGATGCGAGTTCACCATCAGACGCGTATGCGCATCGCTGGACCGCGAAGGCGCGACCGCAATCGCATTCGAGCCGAGCTCAACGCCCGGGACGACGCGGAGGAACGCTTCGCGAACCCTTGTCAGCGCCGCCTGCTTCCCGGGTTCCGCCTCAAACAGCTTCTTCAGTTCGCTGTCGAGCCCGTAGAAGAACGGCGTTCGCGAAACGAAGCCGGCGACAATGTCCTTGGCGGAGACGGGAGCGACGCCTGACGCGCAGCGCGTGCGATCCTCCGCGCACCAGAGATTGATTCCCGCCGCATAACCCTCAAGCATCGCGTGCGTTTCCGGCGTGAGATCCGTTTCATATTTTCTGTTAATATCGTTCCAGACGCCGAGCGCGGCGATGAGATAGTCCGTGACGGCCCCGTCCTTGCCGGTGCGAAGGGCAAGTCCGCCGCGCGCGAAAAAGATGACGTCTTCGATCGTTTTCCAGTCGTCTTCCGCATGCGCATAGGCAAGACCGAAAGCGACATCGGCGTCGCGAGAACCATAAACATGCGGGACGCCCCATCTGTCTCGGATAATGCGGACGTCATAGGACTTCGCCGCATCAAGCGCCGCGCTCGCGTCAAAGGGCGCCGGCGACGGCGTTTTCAACCAGAACGCCGCTCCGGCGGCTGCGGCAAGGACGAGAAGGCCGGCCCGGCGAAGCGCCCCGAAATTGCGTCCCTTGGTCATGAAACTGTCGCGCCCCCTTATCAAAAGCCGATACCAATCCGCCGCCGATCATGCTTTGTTTTGGCGCGATTTTCGAGACGGCGATGCAGATCGCCTCGCATCCCGGGAGATAGCCATGCCTTTGCGCCCTCGCCTCGCTCTCGCCGCCGCCCTTTCGACCCTTTCCGCGCCCTTGTTCGCCGCGGAGCCGGCGCCCGTCGAAAAAGACCGCTATTTCGAGGACGGTCAGTCAACACTTGCGGCGCGCCGGGCTGTAAAGGCCAATAAGAAGCTCGCCAGAAACGTCATCCTCTTTGTCGCCGACGGCATGGATCCGACGACAGTCGCGGCCGCGCGCATTTACGACGGCCAGACGCGTGGCGAGGAAGGCGAGGAAAACTTCCTTTCGTTCGAACGGTTTCCCCATCTTGCGATGGCGAAGACCTACAATACGGATGCGCAAACGCCCGACAGCGCCGGCACGATGTCGGCGATGACGACCGGGGTGAAGACGAAAATCGGCGTTGTTGCGTTGAGCGACGCGGTCAGAACAGGCGACTGCGAATCAGCGAAGACGGCTTTCGTGTCGACGCTCGGTGAATTGTCCGAACGCGCCGGATTGGCGACTGGCGTGGTTTCGACTTCGCTCATCACGGACGCAACGCCGGCCGCCGTCTATGCGCACGCGGCGGATCGCAGCTGGCAGACCGACGCCGCCCTGCCGCCGGAAGCAGTCGAAGGCGGGTGCAAGGACATCGCGCGGCAGCTCATCGAGTTTTCGGACGGCGACGGCCTCGAAGTCGTGCTCGGCGGCGGGCGCGCGCCGTTCCTGCCGGCGGAAACGCTCGATCCGGAATATGAGGACGCGAAGGGCGCGCGCCGCGACGGCCGCAATCTGACTGAGGAGTGGACGAAGAACGGCAATAATCGTCCCTACGTCTGGAACCGGGAGGGTTTCAATGCGCTCGATCCGGCGACGTCGCCGAAGGCGCTCGGCCTCTTTGAGCCTACCGTAATGAAATACGAAACGGATCGCGAAACCGATGCGGCCGGCGAACCATCTCTCGTCGAAATGACGCGGAAGGCGATCGAGATCTTGCGGACGGACAAGGACGGCTTCCTTTTGGTGGTTGAAGGCGGACGCGTCGATCACGCGCATCACGCCGGCAATGCGGCGCGCGCGCTCAAGGACGCACAGATCTTCGCTGAGGCGGTCGCCGCCGCGGACGAGATGACGAGCGACAAGGACACGCTGATCATCGTCACCGCGGACCACGGACACACGATGACGTTCGCCGGCTATCCCCGCAAAGGAAACGACATTCTCGGACTTGTCACCGCCACGCCTGAATCCGAGAACCAGCGCGACGGTTATGCGCTCGCCGGCGACGGGAAGACCTATACGACGCTCGGCTATGCAATGGGACCAGGCGCCATCTTGCTCGGCCAGCAGAAGACCGGCGAGCGTCACGAGCCGACGCGGGAGGAAGTCGCCGACGTCAACTACAAGCAGCAATCGACGATCCCGAACCGCTCTGAAACGCATGGCGGCCAGGATGTGACGATCTACGCGAAAGGGCCGCGCGCCTATCTCTTTGGCGGCGTCGTCGAGCAGAACTACGTCTTTCACGTCATTGACGATGCGTTGCGGCTCCGAAAGAGGGCGGATGACGGCAAGTAGGAGAGTTGCGCCGGCGATATTCGGCGTCCGACGCTATGACGCGGGCGATGCCGGCGCTGTCTTGCGTTTCAGCCCGACCATCGCCGCCGCGGCGAGCACGATATCGACAGCGCCGCAAAACGCCGGCCACCATGGCGGCGCGCCATGGTCAAGTCCAAGCGTCGCGTAAGCGAAATCATAGACCCCATGGGCGGCGATCCCTGCGGCGACCAAGGCGATTCCGGCGCGATGGCCGACCAGCGCGACCGCGATGAACCCGGCCGCGACAGCGGACTGCGTAAGAACCGCCGTTCCGTCTCCACTCAAGACTGCGAACAGAACTAAGTAAGTCGCAATGACGATCAGCACGGTCGGATAGAATGATCTGTCGCGATCAAACCTTCGCAAGCGCGCGAGAGCCGCGACGCCAAGACCGATCAAAAGGCCCCAACGCAAGGCAGGCATGGCCCGCAGCAGCTCCCTTCCGTCTAGACCGGATCGAGCCAACCCCACTCGTCGCGCGTTTCGCCGTTGAAGAGGCCGAAAAACGCGCTCTGAATTTCCGTCGTGATCGGCCGGTTATTGGAGCCGATCGGCAGCCGGTCGACGGACCTGACCGGCGTCACCTCGACCGCCGTGCCGACCATGAACATCTCGTCCGCCGCGTAAAGCGACTCGCGCGTCAGCGCCTGTTCGACGACTTCATAGCCGCGCGATTTTGCGAGCGTGATGATCGTGTCGCGCGTGATGCCCATAAGGATCGAAGAGGCGCCGGGCGGCGTGTAAAGCTTGCCGTTCATGACGACGAAGAGGTTTTCGCCGGCGCCTTCGCTGACCGTGCCGGCCGCATCAAGTCCGATCCCCTCGCCGAAGCCGCGCTCGCGCGCTTCGAGGGCGATCAGGCGGCTTGAAAGGTAATTGCCGGACGCCTTGACTCCCGCGGGCATCGTGTCCGGCGCAAGGCGTCGCCACGAGGAAATGCACGCGTCGACGCCGGACTTCAGCGCCTCCTCGCCGAGATAAGCGCCCCAGGGGTAGGCGGCGATCATCGTCTCGGCCTTTTCATGCGGCGCGGAAATGCCCATTTCGCCATAGCCGAGGTAGACGAGCGGACGGATATAGGCGGCCTTCAAGCCGTTCTCGCGCACGACGTCCCGGCAGGCCTGCATGATCTCTTCAATCGAATGCCGGATCGGCAGGCGATAGACGCGCGCCGAGTAGAAAAGCCGCCTGATGTGCTCGAAATTGCGGAAAATGACCGTATGGCCGTTTTTAATTTGATAGGCGCGCATGCCCTCAAACACCGAGGTCGCATAATGGAGCGCGTGGGTCATCACATGGACCTTGGCGTCCGCCCAAGGAATGAGCTCGCCATTCGACCAGATGAATTTCTGTTCCTTGATCGGCATCCTCGTCTCCTCCGCGATCGGCCGTCTCGCTCCTTAGACCCGGCCGCCCAAAGGGGCCAGACCGTCGCCCTGCTTCCGGAAAATAGGCAGCTTCTCTCCCGGCGGCTGGCGAATGGAGCCGATTTTGGCCATACCGGACCCCAATTGCGCGCGAAAGCGCCATGGGAGCCGAGGCAAGATGACGGCGAAAGCGGCGATTGACGACCTCATTGACCTGATGGCGGCGCTCCGGACGCCGGGCAGCGGCTGCCCCTGGGACCTCGAGCAGAATTTCCGCACGATCGCTCCGTATACGATTGAAGAGGCCTATGAGGTCGCCGACGCGATCGAGCGCGGCGATCTTCATGAACTCAAGAGCGAACTCGGAGATCTGCTCTTTCAGACGGTCTTTCACGCCCGAATGGCGGAGGAAAAAGGCGCCTTCAGGTTCGAAGACGTCGCGCGCGCCATCGCCGACAAGATGCGGGCGCGCCACCCGCATGTTTTCGGCGACGCCGGAGCCCGCGACGCCGAAGAACAGACACGCCGCTGGGAGGCGCAGAAGGCGGACGAACGCGCGGCGTTGGGCAAGACCGGACTTCTCGACGACGTGCCGGTCGCCTTGCCTGGTCTCACCCGCGCGGTGAAGCTTCAGAAACGCGCCGCGCGCATCGGCTTTGACTGGAAGAAGCCGCGCGACGTCCTCGACAAGATCGCCGAAGAGACAAGCGAACTCGTCGAGATCCTCGACAGCGGCGACGTCAGCAAGATTGAGGACGAGTTCGGCGATCTGCTGTTCGTGATCGCCAACTTGTCCCGCCATTTGAATGTTGATCCGGAAGCCGCCCTCCGCCGCGCCAATGAGAAGTTCTCGCGGCGCTTCCGCCATATCGAGCGACGGCTCTTGGATGAAGGCCGCCTCGGGCAAGCGAGCCTTGAGGAGATGGAAGCGCTCTGGAGCGAGGCGAAGGCGATTGAGCGGCAAGGCCGCTTCTGAACCCCTACCCTCCAAACCCGCCGCGCGGCTTCAGGCGTTTCATCAGCACACGATAGACACCGAGGAAGAGCACGATGAACAGCGATTTCAGCGCGATGTCCTGCACCATCCAGTTCATCCACGGCGCGACGGCGGTCCAGTATGCGATCGGAAAATAAATGAACGACTGGATGAGGCCGGCGCCGAGCGCTGCGAAGAACGGCGCGCGCCACCACGCCTCGCGGCCGCGCGTCAGGTCGTAGATCGCCGCCGCTCCGAACTGAGCAAGGATCGCCGACGCAACGAAGGCGACCGCATAGCGCACGCCGGGAAGGTCCCCGCTCTCAAGTTCGGGGGAGAGATAGGAAACGCCGGCAAAGGCGGCGAAGGCGGCGGCCGCCCAGGAGGCGGTGACGACGCGAGAGGCTTCCTCGCCCCCGAACCGCCGGGCGATCAGAATGACCAGCGGCGCGCCGGCGGCCATCAGGAGATAGCCGTAGGAAAGCCATTTGCTCGGCTTCAGGACCGGCTCGCTGAAGAAATGATCAAGCCCATAGAGCCGGACGTCGATCGTCAAAAACGATGCGAGGAGGACCGGGATGAGCAGCCCCGAAAGCAGCGTGACGCGCGCGACCGCGGCGAAGAAAATCCGTGTCTCCCGCGCCAGCTTTTCAAGCGCCGTCTCCTTGATAGGCCGCCGTGTTTCGACCGCCGCCGCGATTTCCATGCTCAACCCCTTGCGGATGCGATTTTGGAGCGCGTCTTCGCGTTTCGCAATTGCGGGAAATGGTTAATGTGCGGGATGGGCGGCGACCGCCGTCCTTTCGCCTGCGAAAACCGCCAAGAAGGCGCGAAGAGGCCCGCCCTCTAAGCGAGGTTCAGGCGGCAAATCGTGATCCGGGCGAGTTTTGCTACGACGCCTTCGCGAGGTCGCGCTTGATCTTTTTAGCGCCGATCGAGAGCTTGCTCTCGTCCGCCTTGGCGAGGAACGCGTCAAGGCCGCCAACATGGTCGACCGAACGAAGCGCCGCCGCAGTGACCCGCATCTTGTAGCCACGGCCAAGCTTGTCCGAATGCAGCGTAACATCACAGAGATTCGGCAGGAAACGCCGCTTCGTCTTGTTGTTGGCGTGCGAAACGTTGTGTCCGACCATCGGGCCGACGCCTGTCAGTTCACACCGGCGAGCCATGCCATTTACCCTGCGCTGAAACGCCCGCAGCCTCAAAAGGCGCGGTACTTCAAGAGCCCGCGCGTCTAGTCGAGCGCTGCCTGGGTGTCAAGGCGGCCGCCGCGGACGTCGGCGAGATACGGCTTTAATTCCGGTCGAAAGCGCCTAAATGTGGCCTCGCCGGGGCCCTCCCGTCACGCGCCGCGCTGTAGGTCATGTCCCGCCGCAAGCTCAGACCCCACGAGATCAGCCTCTCTGTCGAGCCGGCGAATGCAAGCCTTGTGGGCCTATTGGGGCCGACCAATACCGGCAAGACCCATCACGCCATCGACCGCATGCTCGCACACCGGACGGGGATGATCGGCCTTCCCCTCCGGCTGCTCGCGCGCGAAGTCTATGATCGGCTTCTGAAGAAGAAAGCCGCCGCCGAGGTCGCGCTCGTAACCGGCGAAGAAAAAATCATCCCAAGCGCGCCTCGGTACTGGGTTTCAACGGTCGAGGCGATGCCGCTTGATGAGCCGGCGGAATTCCTCGCCGTCGATGAGGTCCAGCTCGCCGCAGATCCCGAGCGCGGCCGCATCTTCACCTCGCGCGTCCTTCACGCGCGCGGAACGAAGGAAACGATGTTTCTCGGCGCGGAGACGATGCGGCCGATCCTGCGGCGCCTTTTCCCCGATATTTCGTTTCAGACGAAGGAGCGGTTCTCGTCGCTAAGCTTTACAGGCGCGAAGAAAGTCACGCGGCTTCCAAGGCGCACCGCCATTGTCGGCTTCTCGGCGGACACCGTATACGCGATCGCCGAGCTTGTGCGGCGCCAGCGCGGCGGCGCCGCGGTCGTGCTCGGTGCGCTTTCGCCGCGCACGCGAAACGCGCAAGCCGAACTCTATCAATCAGGCGAGGTCGATTATCTTGTCGCGACCGACGCCATCGGCATGGGGCTCAACATGGATATCGACCATGTCGCCTTCGCCGCCGCGCGGAAGTTTGACGGCCGGAATTTCCGGGATTTGCGGCCTGAAGAGCTCGCGCAGATCGCAGGCCGCGCGGGGCGGCACATCAAGGACGGATCCTTCGGGATCACGGCGGATTGCGAGGACTTCGACGATGCGACGGTCTCCGCGATCGAGAACCATCAGTTTCAGCCGATCGAGGCGCTGCACTGGCGGTCGGAGGCGCTCGATTTTTCGTCGATTGCGACGCTTCGCCAAACGCTCGAGCGCGCCTCGCCGAAGCCGGAACTCATAAGGGCGCGCCCGGACGAAGATGAAGAAGCCCTGATGAGGCTCGCCGCCGACGTCGACATTCGCGACCGCGCAATTGGCGCCGCCGCGACGGCGCTTTTATGGCAGGTTTGCCAGGTCCCGGATTTTCGGAAGGTTTCGTTCGAGCAGCACGTCCGCCTCCTCGGCGAACTTTACGAACAGCTCGAAGCCGACGGCCGCATCGGCGACGCCTTCATGGCGTCGCGCGTCGAGCGCCTCGCCGACGCCGAGGGCGAGATCGACGCAATCTCCGCCCGCATCGCGAATGTGCGGACCTGGACGTATCTTTCGAACCGATCGCAATGGGTTGAAAACGCGGCCTATTGGCAAGGCAGAACGCGAGAGATAGAAGACAGGCTGTCCGACGCTTTGCACGAAAAACTGACGCAAAGATTTGTCGATCGACGCACCTCGGTGCTCTTGAAGAAATTGCGCGACGAAGCGCCGATCCTCGCCGGGGTCACTGATGACGGAGAAGTAATCGTGGAAGGCCAGTTCGTCGGCCGGCTTTTGGGGTTTGAGTTTCAGGTCGATCCCCGCGTCAGGGGCGCCGACGCGAAGCGAATGCGCGCCGCCGGC
>Ga0073934_10002205_pt1 | contig 41906 bp, 32 predicted proteins | sample LarsenN4metaG_FD_76834 | JGI IMG/M metagenome (GOLD analysis project Ga0073934, IMG submission 76834) | Hot spring sediment bacterial and archeal communities from British Columbia, Canada, to study Microbial Dark Matter (Phase II) - Larsen... ...
GCCCCCGTGTCCCTGCTCAGCAGCGACGTACCGGGGCCGGAGCGGGTTCGCAACATCCTTCGCTTCATGGCGCGGTATGACAACACCGTGCAATACAGCTGGTTCATCGAGATCGCTCAGCAATTCCTGGGCTTTCCGCGTGATCGGGTCACCGAGGCGGATGCCGATGAGCTTGGCTCGCGGGCCGCGGCGGCAATGAACCGGCCTGACTGGAGCACTGAGGTTCTACGCCGAAGCCGAGCGGAGAAGGTTTTTCTCACCAATGATTTCGACGATCAACTGACCGGATTCGACGCTGACATTTATGTTCCCTGCCTGCGGACGGACGACCTTGTCTTTCATCTGGACCAGGCGCGCACAAGAGAGCGATTGGCGCAGGCGACTGGCGTGGAGGTGGGCGATGCCCGCTCCTTGCGTCAGGCCATCGGCAAGCTCTTCGAGCACTTTGTACAGCACGGAGCTCGCGCCTGTGCGATCTCCCTGCCCCCACGGTTCGCGCCCCTGCCCATCGCTGACACGACGCTCTCGGACGCCTTGGCGAATCCTGAGTCTTCCGCCAATCGCGCGATGGGCACATTCTGGATGCTGGCTGAGTTCTGCAGGGACTTCAAGCTCCCGTTCGACCTCATGATCGGCGTGAATCGACGGGTCTACCCGCACGGCGTGTTTCAGGGGCAGGACCTGTTTGACCAGCGGACTTCATTGATTCTCTATGCGGACCTGTTCAATGCTTTCCCAGAAGTGACTTTCTGCGTCTCGATCCTGAATAGCGGCCAGAGCCAGGAATTAACCAGCTATGCATGGATCTTCCCCAACGTCGTTACCAGCGGACACTGGTGGTATGCCAATATCCCCGCCTACATTGAGATGGATTGCCGTGCGCGGCTGCAAGCTGTGCCGAAGACCAAACAGCTGGGGTACTACAGCGACGCGTACAAGCTGGAGTTCCTGCTCCCCAAGTACAACATGTATCGGCGTACGCTCGCCCACATCCTGGCCGTGGACTTCGTGGCCGGTCGCGGTTGGGATGAGGAGCAGGCTGTTGCCCTGGCCCGCTTGCTGTTGCGAGAGAACGCGCAACGCATCTTTCGTTGCTGAACCCAGGCCGCCGGCCGCATGAGGAAAGCTGATGGATAGGACCAACCTGAGGGAGTGCGTGGCGGCGGCCCAGGAAGCAGCGCGGCGGGGCGGGGCCGTCTTGCAGTCCTGGTGCAAGCGCATCAGCGTGCGGGAGAAAGGCCGGTTCGATCTGGTCACCGAAGCCGATCTCGCCTCGCAGGAAGCTGTGCGCTCGTTCCTGGACAAGGAGTTTCCGACGCACGCTTTCCTTGGCGAGGAGGGCGGCAGCGCGGGCGCCCCGAATCAGCCGACCTGGATCGTCGATCCTCTCGACGGCACAACGAACTACGTCCACCAGATGCCATTTTACGCCGTCTCCATCGGCCTAGCGGTGGGTACGGACCTGCTGGTTGGCGTGATCTTCGATCCTTCACGCGGCGAAATGTTCCACGCGGCGATGGGACTGGGCGCCTGGCTTGGCGATGAGCGGCTGCAAACGACCGCCACCGCTTCTCTCGACCAGGCCCTGCTGTCCACCGGATTTCCGCCCGATCTCACAGGCCAGGAACACACCCTGGAAACCTGGAGGCATTTCTCCTTGCGGACGCGTTCCCTGCGGCGAACCGGCTCTACCGCGCTCAACTTGGCCTACGTCGCGGCGGGACGGAACGACGGGTTCTGGACCCACCATGCATTTCCCTGGGATGCAGCCGCTGGCGTGGTCCTCGTCCGTGAGGCTGGAGGACTGGCGACTCACGTGAATGGCCAACCCTACGGCATGCAAGCAACGGACGTGTTGTGCACCAATGGCCCGTTGCATCAGGTCATTCTCAGCGAACTACGAAGTGCAAACGCAACTAGTCGACACAGCCATCCTGGCTGACGGTCCGGCCTGGCTACTTTACCGTCACCGCGTCACCGACTCCATCTGCCCATTGCTCTAGCTTCTCTGTCAATCGAGTCGCCAGGGCACGGGCAATCATGTCGTTGCCGCGGTCCCCGAAGTGGCAGCCGTCCAGGAAGATCTCGGTATCACTTCCTGCATCATCGAAAATGTCGGTCAGGTCGATGAACTGGTAGCCAGGCAGCTCGAGTTTGCTGAGTTCGCTCCGGATCGCGTCCATGCGGGGGAGGAGGCCGGACTGGGCGGCACGCTGGGCCATGCGCTCTTCCCGCGGAGTACGCGCTTTCTTGCTCGTTCCGATGATCGGCTGCAATGCGAAGACGTACCTGGCTCCGGTGGGCCGCAGGGCAGCATGAGCAAGAGTGACGTTGTGGCGGATGCGCTGGGCAACTTTCGCTGGCGTGACGGCTCCCTCCTTGCCAGGCTCAACGTCGGGAAAAGGATCGTTGAAATTGCAGGCCAGCAGGGAGTTGAGAAGCAAAAAATAGTGATCGTCCTGGTAGCCGCGCGACCAGAGAATGTTCTTGTCGAAGCTGCTAAAGAACGCATCATTATGGCCCGAAAGTGCAATCACGAGATCGGGCTCGAGCTCGGCGATGCGGTTTTCAATCATGATCCGCTCGTTCGTCGACGTCCAGCCGCTGGCCGCGGCCGTGATGACTTCGACTCGCAGCGGTTTCTGGTTCTCGCCAGGCTTGGTCAGCGTGGCGACAGTCGAGGACTGCAGGTACTGCTCGAGATACCCCCCGACGGTCCGTGCATTGGCGGAGGCCCCCGCACTGTACGCGGTTGAGCCGCCCACGAGGAAGACGCGATAAGTCCCCTTGGGCTTCCTGGCCGGCAGCTCATGGTCGTACCGGAAGTGGAGTGAGTTGATGTACCCGCTGGCGATCGGTCCCGGTTGGGGGGCATAGCCGACAAACGGCGCGGGCATGTCGCGGCTGGTCCAGCTCACCCGTTCGAAGTCAGGCGGACTGAAATAGCACTTCTCCACGCCGTCCAGGGACAGCTTTGCGATGGCGTAGGCGCCGGCCATCGTTTCGTTCTGCCGCCACTTCGCAACCCTCTCCGCCATCATGCTGTTAACCTGCCAGGGCTGCTTGCGCATTCGCAAGTAGGTCAGTCGATGACCGACAAAGGCTCCAACCGCGGGGAGGCCAAGAGTGAAGCCAACCAGGACCAGGACGGGTACGACTTTTCGCATGCGGGGGCATCCTTTCCCCTGAGACGACCGTGGGATCAACTCTGCGGCAGCGGACGCATCGGGCCTCGTGCCCCGATGTCGCGACGATAGAACATTCCGCCAAACTCGATTCGCCGCACGGCCTGATAGCACTTCTCTCGGGCAGCCGCGAGGTCGGCGCCGAGGGCAGTGACGCCCAGCACCCGCCCGCCATCCGTTACCACCCGGTCATCGACCCGACGCGTGCCAGCATGGAAGACCTTCACATCTGGCAGCTTCGCCGCCTCGGCCAGGCCGGCAATGGCCCTGCCCTTCTGGTAGGACCCGGGATATCCCTTGCTGGCCAGGACGACGCACACGGCGGGTCGAGGATCCCATTCGAGCCGGCCGCCCTCGAACTGGTCCAGATTGCCGTCCGCGGCGGCGAAGAGCAGCTCAGCCATGTCGGTCTTGAGCCGCATGAGCATTGGCTGACACTCCGGGTCGCCCAGCCGGACATTGAACTCGAGCACGCGCGGGCCCTGATTGGTCAGCATGAGTCCCGCATACAGGATGCCGCGAAACGCGCGCCGCGATCGCTTCATGGCGTGGACCGTGGGCACGAGGATAGAGCTTTCGATCTCGCGCATCAAGTCCAGTGTGACGAGTGACGCCGGACAGTAAGCGCCCATGCCGCCGGTGTTCGGCCCCTCGTCGCCATCGAACGCCGCCTTGTGGTCCTGGGCTGGCGGCAGCGGAATGATGGTTCGACCCGAAACCAGGGCCAGCACGCTGACTTCCTGTCCCTCAAGGCGCTTCTCGATGACGACCCGCCGGCCAGCGGCGCCAAACGCCTCGCGCACCATGATCAACTCGACTGCGGCAAGAGCCTCTTCGTTGGTGCTGCATACGATGGCGCCTTTCCCGCCTGCCAAACCGTCGGCCTTCACCACCAACGGATAGTCGCGGGATTCAACGTAACGGCGTGCGGGGTCTGGGTGGTCGAAGACGCGATACTCCGCGGTCGGGATGTCCGCATGGCGCATCAGTTCCTTGGCAAAAACCTTGCTTCCTTCCAGCTCCGCAGCCGCCTTGGTGGGCCCGAAAATTCGCAGCCCTGCCCTTGTGAACTGATCCACTATTCCGAGCGTCAACGGTTCTTCCGGACCGACAACCGTGAGATCAATGTTCTCCTTCCGGGCAAAGCGCAAGAGCTTGTCCAGCTCGTTGGCTTCGATCTCGACGTTAACGCCGTCCTCGCCCGTGCCCGCATTTCCAGGTGCACAATAGACGCGCGACACTCGAGGCGACTGTGCCAGCTTCCAGGCCAGCGCGTGCTCCCGCCCGCCCTTTCCGATGACCAGGACCTTCACGGGAGACCCTCCGAGAGCGTGATACCCCCTTCACCGGCGCCACTCTCTGCTTTATTATGGGAACCAGGCCGCTGGCGGCAGGTTCCTTGAGCGCTCGGCTGGCCCGAATCACGTACAGGTACTCCATGGCAGGCCATCGTCGCGACGCACGAGATCCGATCCCATGAAGCATTCCTCTCCCTTGCTGCTCTGTCTGGCATTGGCGCTGACGGCCGCATCCGCCGCCGCACAGGAGCCCCCCCATCTGGAGCTGGTCCGCGGCCTTCGTGAGCGCGGGCTGCACGATCTCGCGCTGGAATACTTGCTCAAGCTGCAAGCGCGGAAGGACCCGCCTCTCAGTCCCGAATTGCAGGCTGTGTTGCCGCTCGAGATCGCTCGCGAGCAAGCGTTCGAAGCCAGGCGGATCGACGACCCGGCCCGCCGCGAGGAACTCATGAAGAAGGTGCGGGCAGATCTCAAGGCGTTCGTCAGCAACCCTGCCAACGCGACGCACCCGGTGCTCGGCGAAGCCCTGCTCGACCTGGCCAAGGTCACCTTGGCAACAGCACGGGCGAAAGCCTCTGAGTATGAACAGCTGCCGGCACGCGCCCAGAATCGTCCTGAGAGACTCAAGGCAGTAGTCGCTGAGTTCGACGAAGCCAATCAGTACTTCGCCCGTGCAACGAAGGCCCTTGAATCGGTCTGGAAAGAGCTCAAGGAAGATCCCAAGGACAGGAAGAGCGTGGCCGACAAGCAACGCGCCCTGGAGAACTATCTCACCGCTCTATATCTCCAGGGCTTCGGCTTGTATGAGAAGGGAGCCCTGCTCGACCGCGACGATCTCAAGGCCAGCGCCGAGGCAATGAAGGCCGCCAGTGCCATCTTCGATGCCCTGGCCAGCTACCGAGACCGAAGCCCCCTCGGCTGGCAAGGTCTGGCGTGGTACGGCCGCTGCTGGGATGGCAGCGACGATCGTAAGCGTGATGATGCGTACCTGAAAGTGAACTCCGAGCGCAAACCCGAAGCGATTCCAGGGCAACGGCTGATCCGCTACTTCAAGCTGGCGGGCGAGTTCAAATCCGGCGGAGGCAAGGCTGCGCGTTCTGCGACAAAACAGGGCCTGGAAAAGTGGCTTGCGGACTACACCGGCGCCTCGGCGAAGGACGCTGCCACCGTGCTCGCTTCTCGCGAAGGCCAGCACGTTCGTTTCATGCTGGGAGCAATCTACCTCGAGGAGCTCAAGGAACTCTCGCCGAACGACCGGAAGTCTCCCCTTGGCCAGAACATCGCCGAGAAGGCCCGCTCCCACTTCGCAAGCCTGGAAGACGCCTCGGATGAGTACGGACCTGCTGCAAAATTCCTCAAGTTCGAGGTTCTACGCCGTGCCGGCCAGGTCGCCTCCCGCCCCATCCATGAGCTGAAGACTTTCGACGATTGCATGCTCCGCGCTCGTCTCGCCGTGCAGGATGCCATTGACCTTAATGATGAACTGGCCTCCGCAGACGACGATCGAGCCAAGGAAGAAATACGCCACAAGATCCGCGGCCACTACGAGGTTGTGCGCGACGCCATGCAGCGCGGCCTCCTCCTGATGCCGGATGACGTCCGCGACAGCGATTGGGAAGCCGCGCACCAGCTCCTCTATGCAGGCTACTACCGCACGGGGGATTATCCCCGCGCTGCCGTGCTGGTGGACTACATGGCCCACAACGCCAAGAACCCCGACTCGGCCCGCAAGTTCGCCGTGGAGGCCTTGAACCTGTATCGAGGCCTGGCGGCCCAGAGCCGGCACGCGGCGGACAACAATCGGCTCGTCGCCATCGCCGAATGGTTGGAGAAGCGGTATCCCGACGCTGCCGAGACCGACACGGCCCGTGGCATCCTCGGCTTCGCCCTGCTCCAGCAAGGGAAGCCGCGCGAGGCCGCCGCGATGTGGGAAAAAGTCTCGCCCAGGAGTTCGGCATTCGCAGAGTATAGCTACCGCGCAGGGGTCTTGAACTGGAGCAACCACATCCAGAACACTCGCGACAAGAAGCAGCCGATCCAGACCCCCTCCCCAGAACGGACGAAAGCGGTGGAACTGCTCGAACGGAGCATCACGAGCTTTGAAGCATCCGCCAAGCTCCACGAGTTGAATCAAAACAAGACCGAAGAGGACAGGGCCAAGGCCGCTGCCGACCTCAAGATGGCCATCCGGGCCAAGCTCGTGCTTGCGGACCTTTACAACTACATCGGCGAGACCGACAAGGTCCTCGCGCTCGTCAAGCCGCTTGTCGAGGCGACGAAAGCCAAGAAGTTGCCGGACGACCTCCAGCCCGGCACGGAGGGCCAGATCTTGGGGCTGGGGCTGAGGGCTTACGTCGCCAAGAAAGACATCAAGAGCGCCCTCGAACTTCTCGACGTTCTCCAGAAGCAGGGCGCTGAAGAAGGAAGCATTGGCGGCCTGACTGAACTCCTCCGCGATCTTGGCCGCCAGATCAGAAACCAGATCGACCTGCTCGAGCAGCAAGGCGAGGGCGCGCAAGAACAACTCGAGCAGACGAGGCAGAACTTCCGCGATTTTCTCGCTCACCTGGAAACCAATGACAACCTGCCGCCCGACCTGCGCCTCTGGGTCGGGACGAGTTACATCAGTCTTAATGACCATGCCAAGGCAGCCTCGGTCTTTGCCAGCTTCAAGGAACCTGCAGCGAACGCGGCGCCGGAAGTCCGCCAGATCTTCAACCAGAGCCAGTACCTGCGTGTCCGTTCCGCTCGGTTAGCAGCCGCCGCGGAGCCCGAAAAGACTCGACGCAAACAGGCCCTCGCCCAGGTGGAGAAGACGCTCAGCCAGTTGATGAAGAACCCCACCTTCGGCAAGAACCCTGCATTTCTTGCCGAGGAAGCTCTGCTGCTCCAGGACCAGGAAAACTACAGCGGCCCCAATGGGGCCATCAGTAAGTGGGACCGCCTGGTCAAGGGGCTCGAGCCGCTGATCGACCGCGGACCGCTCTTCAAGAACACCTACAACGAGGCGCTGTATAACCGCGTGTACTGCATCTACATGGAGGCGAAAGGCATGACCGACAAGACCGCTCAGGCCCAAGGCCTGCAGAAAGCGGCCCAGGCCTTGAACCCCATCAAGCGGAACAACTGGGGCGGGCCGGAATACCAGCCCCGGTACGAGGCGCTCCTCAATAACCCCAAGCACAAGGACCTGAAGGAAGCCTTTGAGAAGCTGCAAAAACAACTGCAATGACGCTCAAGCTGCGAAGATCGCGCACTGGGCCGTCGGTGGCCCTTCTCCCAACAAGCTAGCTCTTCTTCCATAGAGGAATACGATGCGAAACCTCTTCTCCCTGGTAATGCTGGTTCTGGCATCTGCTCCCCTGGTGGCGCAGGAGCGGATCGATCGCGTCCGCTATTACTCCGATCGCAACAAGACTCCGCCAACGGTCTCAACGCGCAGCGGGACGGTTCAGGCTGAAGACGCAGCCAAGGTGACGATCCTCAGCCAGAACGGCCAGAAGACGGAAATCAAGAACTCCGACCTGGTGGAAATCATCTACGACGGGGAACCCGATGAGGTGGCCGCAGGCCGCGCCGCCGAGAACAAAAAGGCCTACGACCAGGCCCTGGCGAGCTACACCGACGCCCTGAAGCGTCTTCCCAAGGACAACAAGTTCGCTCAGATCAATGTCGAGTTCAAGATCGCCAAGCTGCTGACGCAGCTCTCCGACGCTGGGGCCACGGACATGCGGCCCAGGGCCATCGAGGCCCTCCGCAAGTTCAAGGACTCCTATCCGGACGCCAGGCAGACCGTCGAAGCTCTCGACATGCTAAGCCGGCTGCTCGTCATGGAGGGCAAGCCCGCCGACGAGGTGGTGAAGGCCTTCCAGGACCTGCGGAAACGGCACGCGGACAACAAGGAAATCAGCAACCGCTGCGACCTCTTTGAAAGCCAGGTCCTCCTCCAGGAAGGCCAGTTCCTCCTCAAGGAGCGGGCCGACGAGGCGCGGCGAAAGTACGAGCAGGCCCAGGCCAAGCTGACCGCGATGCTGCAGGGGGCCGACAAGGCGGATGCGCTTCGGGTGCGGCTCGGACTCGCGGAGTGCAAGGCTGCTCTGGGCAAGCAGGAGGAGGCGATCAAGGAGATCGACGCGGTCTACAAGGAAGCGGGGGACGACAACTCCATCAAGGCCGCCGTGCATCTGGGGCGTGGCGACTGCTATCGCCTCAATAACCAGCTGCGCGAGGCGATGTGGGACTATCTCTGGGTGGACGTCGTCTACAATCAGGACCGCGAACAGCAGGCTCGGGCCCTGTACTTCCTCCAGCAGTGTTTTGAGGGTTTGAAGGATAGCGATCCTCAGGCTGCCAGCCGCGCCAGGGAGACTCGTGAGCGGCTCCTCAATGATCCGCGTCTCAAGGACACGCGATACCAGAAGCTGGCGGGAAAGTAGGCCATTCAGGGTGTCTTTCAAGGGGATCGAAAATGAACGAGCCGACGGCACTGGCTGGCTATCAATCCTATCGTGGGCTGCCGCCGCTCGCAGGTCTAGCCACGATTCAGGAGGCGGCTCGTCCCGGTTTGAGCATCGAGGCCTGCGTCGGCCGCCTCAAGAGGTATCACTACGCTTTTCGGCGGCTGCACGAGATTCTGACGGCACGCATCACTGCCGAGCCGATTTACGAGATCAAGCTCGGTTTGTCGCATCACTCTTACCTCTGCGCCGAGCACGTGCAGGCCCTGCGCACCCGCGTCGGCGAGATGCGAGAGCCGCCGCTCGGTCTGGAGGAAGTGCCCCACCCTGCCCTGGCCCAGTTCTTCGACGAAATCCTGGCGGCTCCAACCACGCCTGAGCTCCTGCTCGGCGTCTACGAAAAGGCCTTGCCCGCCCTCGCCGTCGCCTTGCAGCGGCACATCGACGAAACGAATCCCCTTGCCGACGCCCCCTCCGTTCGAGTCTGCCGCTTCGCGCTGCTGGAACTGGCCGACATGATCGAGTTCGGCGACCGCTGCATCGTCAGCCTGGTTGATGCGGCTACGCGGGAGCGCTCCCAGTCCTGGCTGAAGCTCCTCGACGATTGCCTCGCCGCCTCGGGCGAGCTGGACGGCACAGCCCAGGCCAGCAACGAGCTGCCGCCTCGAGTCCACTCCGCCCAGCCCTACGTCTACGATCCCGTGCCGCGCCGCGACGAACGATTCCAGGACCTCTGGAACCAGGGAGTCAATGCCGAGGCGTTCATCTACGACGACAAGTATCCAGCCTCGGCAAAGGCGCTCATGATGCTTTTCAAGAGGCTGCGCGAGATCGACGTGCCGGAGATGATGGCCAGCATCATCGTGCAGACGCCTGGCAAGCCGTGGGAATACTACCGCGACATGAGCCGGCAACTCTGGGATGAGGCCCGGCACGCCATGATGGGCGAGGTCGGCTTCGTCGCCCTGGGAGTGGACTGGACCAGGGCCCGCGTGACGCACAACTGGTCGCACCGCCTCAACACCGAGTGCACGCCGCTCGAGCGCCACGCCGTGCTCTATTTCATCGAGCAGGGCCTGATGACGCGCACCGGCAAGCGCTACGAGTGGGAGGTCGCCTGCAACTCGGGATTCCCGCTCCTGGCGACCTTGCAGGACTACGACTGGGCGGACGAGGTTCTGCACGCTGCCATCGGCCGCCAGTGGTACATCCCCGAGCTGGGCGACCTGCGCAAGGCACTCGACTACGGCGACCAGTGCTGGGCCCGCATCCTCAGCAACTGGCGCAGCGTGCGCGACCAGGGACTTACCAGGCACGAGAACTGGTGGCCAGGCATTTACCTCCAGGCTTGTGCGAGCCGCGGGGTGCAGCCCGATCCCGAGGTTCTAGCCTACGCCACGACCTACGAGGACCAGCGAGCCGACTTGAAGTCCGTCGCCAGCAGCGCCTAGCGGTTTCCAGACCTTCACATGCTCATGAATGGAACCGGCAACAGGAACGCGTGTTGCTGGTACAGGCTCCAGACGCCTTCCCAGGCAGCATACTGCGTGAAGAACAGCAAGAAGACGTAGACCAGGGTCAGGGCGGGCATCGGCAGGAAGCCCGTCCAGCGGAAGAACCAGTGGCTCCGCCGTGGACGGTGCTCGGCGATGCCGACCGCCCAGCCGGTCAGCACGCGGGCTGGGTAAATGAACGCGATGAACACCAGGCTGGGCAGCCACGCCGCCTCTCGCGGGATCATCTCGATCTTCAGCAGGTAGAGCGGAACAGCAAACGCCAGGGTGATGAGCAGCGCCGCCAGGAAGCACCACGGGGCCCGCTTGAAGTCTTCGCGGATGGCCCCCACCTCGAAAAGTGCGCGGAAGCGGTTCTGGGCGGCGAAACGCATTTGCAAGAAAGGCAAGTAAAGAAGTACCAGCGCCAGGAGAAAGCCGCCGAGGAAACCGACAGGACCGAAACGCCGCCCGATCGCCAGCAGCGTGACGGGCACGATGAGCCAGGCCAGCCCGCCCACGAATCCGCGGAGGCCTAGCCAGAAGTAGTAGGGCAGTCGGAGCGAGACCACGAAATCGTAGACGGCATTGCGCGCGCGGGTGTAGTAGCCCCCTCGGGCGAATTGACGCCAGAGCCACAAGACATTGAGCGGCCATGCAAAGTAACGGAGCTTGCCGCCTCGGGCGATCGCTGCCGCCAGGTGGAGAACCACCAGCACGGTCGCGGCGACGAGGGCAAAGCGCCACCGGAAGGCCAGCGGGCCGTCGGGGTCGACGATCTGGGCCGAGACCGAAAGGTCCGAGAGCATGCGCAACGGCAACAACCAGAGATAGACCCCTAGAAACATTCCCCCCACGTGAGCGGCTTTCCAGACCCCTGGCAGTCCATGGCGGAACTGCCCGGTGCGTGCGATTCGTCCCCCGGCTTCCAGCAGGTAACCGAGGGTGAGGAACTGGACAACGGGAATCGCCGCCAGCACCGCCAGTCCAACCATCAAGGAGAAGAAGCCGAACACCCAGACGAACGACCAGTAGACGGCATCGACCGTTCGGAAAAAGTAGTCTACGATCGTCCCCCGCTGCTGCGTCGCTGAGGATTGGCCCGCCCGAGCTGGCTGTTGCAAGCTCAGCGGTCCAGCCGGCAGCACAAACGGCGGGGCCTGGGCAGGCTCGTCCGTGTGCATCGGCGCGGCCTGCGGGTGCGGCGCCGGCCCTGGTATCGCAGAATCTGGCGAAATGCGAGCGTTCATATGCTCCATAATACCAGTCCGGCGCCGCCGCTGTTTCACCCTAATCCTGAAACGCGGAGACCAGCTCCAAGGTAGAGTAGAATGGGTCAGGCACAGTGGAGATCAATAGCCATGGTCCGAAACCTGGTGTTCCTTGGGCTGCTCCTCGCGGGCGTCGCTTTCCTCGGTTGGCAGCTTTTTCCCGAGGAGATCCCAGAGCACGCGCCCAGGTTCGATCCCAGGCCGTTCCACGAAGCCGACTTCCAGGCGACCCTCGATCGCGTCAATGCCGCCTTTCGCCAGGAATGGCAAGAGAATGGCATCCAGCCGGCGGGGCGCGCCGACGAGTTGCAGATTGCCCGCCGCATCTCGCTTGGCCTTACGGGCAGCATCCCCGCTCTGCAGGAGATTCGACAATTTGAAGGCCGCGGCCCCGAGGACCGGCTCGCCTGGTGGACCCAGGGATTGCTCGAGGATCGCCGATATGCCGACCATGTCGCCGAGCGGCTGGCCCGCGCCTACGTCGGCACAGACGACGGCCCGTTCATCTTCTTCCGCCGACGACGCTTCCGCAACTGGATCAGCGACCAGCTCCTGGAGAACCGCCCTTACGATCAACTGGTCCGCGAACTGATCGCCGCCGACGGGCTGTGGACGGACAAGCCCGCCGTCAACTTCGTGTCGTTCACGATCGATCCGCCCAATCAGAAGGGACCGGACCCCGACCGCCTCGGCGCACGCGTGGCCCGCGCCTTCCTGGGCATTCGCCTGGACTGCGCCCAGTGCCACGATCATCCCTTCCAGGACTGGAAGCAAAAGGACTTCCAGGGCCTGGCCGCGTTTTTCGCCCGAACGAAGCACGGCCTGGTCGGCATCTACGACGCGCCCAGCGGAGTCTACGAAGCCGAGGATCGCAAGACGCTCAAGAAGTCGGCAGTCCCGCCGACGGTTCCCTACAGCCCGGAACTGCGGCCCGAGACAGGAACGTGGCGGCAGCAACTGGCGGCCTGGGTGACTGCTCCAGAGAATACTTATTTTTCGCAGACGGCCGTGAATCGCATCTGGGCCGTGCTGTTCGGCAAGCCGCTCGTCGAACCGGTGGACGACCTCTACGCTGCCGAGCGCCGGCCGGAAGCGCTGGACATCCTGGCCGAGGACTTCCGCAATCACGGCCACGACCTGCGCCGCTTGATCCACCTCATCGTCGCCAGCGAGGTTTTTCAGCTCGACAGCGCCGCCGACCATGAGCTGACCGACGTCCATGATCGGCTGTGGGCGGCGTTTCCGTTGACCAGGCTCCGCCCCGAGCAGGTCGTCGGCAGCATTGTGCAGGCCTCGTCGCCGGAGATCATCGGCGCCGACTCGCACATCTTCACCCAGATCCTCAAGGCAACGAACCAGGCCGATTTCATCAAGCGCTACGGCGACAGCGGCGAGGATGAGTTCGCCCCGGGCAGCAGCACCATCCCGCAACGCCTGCTCCTGATGAATGGCGAAATCGTCCACGAGCGAACCAGGGGAAGTCCCTTTGCCGGCTCATCCCGCGTCGCCCTCATGGCCCCGACCGACGAGAAGGCCGTCGAGGTCGCCTTCCTGACTGTTCTGACACGCCGGCCAACTCCCGAGGAGCTGGCCCGCTTCACGCGGCGGCTGGCAGGCGAAATCGACCCAGGCGACGTGCCTCAAGGGGCCGACCCAGCGAAGTTCAAGGCCGAAGCGGTGCCCAATCGCTATGGCCGAATGGAAGATCTCTACTGGACGCTGATCAATACCACGGAGTTCTCATGGAACCATTGAGCAACCCCGCAGTTTCCGTGCATCCGCACCGCTCCTCCTGGACCATCTCGAGGCGGAGCTTTCTCGGCGCGGCTGGCCTGGCAGGCCTGAGTTGGCTGACTCCAGTGGGTCAGCTTCTCGCCCAGGCCGCCGAGCGGCAGCCCCGCGGTGAGCCGGCCCACTCGATCATCCTCCTCTGGATGGAAGGCGGACCAAGTCAGCTCGAGACCTTTGATCCCCACCCAGGCACGCGCATTGGCGGGGAAACCAAGGCGATACGCACCGCGGCGCGAGCGATCGAAATAGCCGACGGCCTCGAAGCCGTGGCCGAGCAAATGGGCTCCATCGCACTGATACGCTCCATGATCAGCAAGGAAGGCGACCACGAACGAGCCGCTTCCATGATGAAGAACGGCTACCGTCCCGACCCCACGGCGGCATATCCCTCCATCGGCGCGATCTGCTGCCATGAACTGCCCGCCGGCGGGACCGACGTGCCGCGCCACATCTCTATCCTGCCTGGGGCGTGGCCAAGCCGCGGCGGCTTCCTGGGCGCGGAGTACGATGCATTCCTCACATACGATCCGCTGCAGAAAGTCCCGGACGTGACCAGCCCCGTCCCCGCGCCGCGCGACGAGCTTCGCTTCAAGGACCTGGCTGTGCTGGAAAAGACTTTTGCTCGGGGGCGGAATCTGCGAGTGGAGAACACGCTGCACCAGCACATGGTCCGCAGCGCCCGCACCATGATGACGACCGAGCAGCTCCGCGCCTTCGACGTGAGCCTCGAACCGGCCCAGGTGCGGCTGGCCTATGGCGACACGCCGTTCGGCCGAGGCTGCCTGGCGGCGCGGCGGCTCGTGGAAGTGGGCGTCCGCTGCGTCGAGGTGACCCTGAGCGGCTGGGACACCCACGCCGAGAACCACAATCTCACCAGCGGCCGCAAGCAGATTCTCGACCCGGCCTTCGCCGCCCTCATCAAGGACCTGAAGGACCGCGACCTCCTGCGCAGGACCATCGTGGTCTGGGCCGGAGAGTTCGGGCGGACGCCCAGCATCAATCCTCTGGGCGGCCGCGATCACTGGCCGAAGGGCTTCACCGTCGCCCTGGCAGGCGGTCCGATCCGCGGCGGCCAGGTGATCGGAGCGACAGACCCCGAGGGCAAGAAGGACGTCGAGCGGCCCATCAGCATCGGCGACTTGCACGCGACCATCTTGACCGCAGTCGGCCTCAATCCTCGCAAGGAGAACATCTCGCCGATCGGCCGGCCCATCCGCCTCGCCGACGGCGATCCGATTGCCGACTTGTTGAGCTAGCCGAGCGGGATGACCTCAAGCGCCAAGCCGCCGAAGCAGGGACGCGCCAGCCTTGAGGTCGCCCGCGGGATCGGCGCAGGGGCCGCGCCGCAAGGTCAGCCAGCCGTGGTAGGCAACTTCCTCCAGCGCGCCCAGGAAGGCCACCCAGTCCACCTCGCCGTGGCCCAGCGGAACTTCCTCGAAGAGCCGGTCCGGCCGCTCCGGAACGCCGTCCCGCGCATGCACGTAGACGATCTGGTCCGCGAACATGGTCACGACTTGTGGCGGATCAAGACGGCGGAGGAGCAGCGTCGCGGGATCGATCTGCACCCCCAGCCCGCCGCAAGTGAAGGTCCGCAGGTACGCGCTGAATTCCGCCGGCGGGTCAGCGCCGGCCGCCAGGGCCAGAGTGACGCCGACGCAGTCGCCGTGCCTGCCGAGTTGCGTCAGACTATCCGTGAAGATCGTCCGCGCCGGTGCGTCGGCCTGCGGCAGACTCCCCGGCCACGTCACGACGATGCGGGCCCCGAGATCGTAGGCCAGCGTCTGCGTCTTCTGCACCCGCGCGAGGCGGCCTTCGAGATGGGCGGCTTCATGCAACCCGTGGCGCAACGGACAGCCCACCGCTGCCAGCTCCAGCCCGAACGAGCGGAGCAGATGCCGGACCTCCTTCCGCCCCGTGGTGGAAAGCTGGTCCGGAGCCAGATCGCCCACGGCATCGACCTGCACGCCGTCGACTCCCAGCGTCCCCGCCAGCCGCAGCGCGTTACGGAACGGCAGATTGAGGGATTCCAGGACCAGACCAATCTTGTGCCGGGCCATGACTGTCAAAAGGGCGTCTCCGCGGGGGCGGCAGCTCGCGGCGACAGGAACTCGTGAAACGGCCTGGCCAGCCGCCGAAAATCCGCCGTGGCCAGGGCGACGGTGCCCCAGCGTGGGCTCCGCGGCCGCATCCACTTCGCATAATCATTGATGGTGACCGCGCGGAGCACGTAGCGCCGCTCGTGCCACGTCCACAGGTCTTCCCCTGCGGCCGCGGGGGGCGCATGGGGCTGCAGGTCGTACATGAAGACGAGCAAGCCAAGATAATCCGAGCCGAACATGCGGCGCCACTCCTGCAGACCCGCGATGTCCTCCCGCGTGGACCAGGACTCCCAGACGCGCCGCGGCTTCTCGATGGCGCCGCCGGGAAAACGCCGGCCCTTCACGTCGATGAGAAGCTTCACACCGCCCGCGCCGTAGACGACGAAGTCCAGGCTCTTGACGCGCCGCTCGCCCAGGAAGCTGCGGCGCGTCTCATCGACGGCCACGTGACAGAGGCGATGCCACTGCAGGTAGCCCCCGAACGCCGCTTCGTAGTGATTGTTCCGGTCCATGCCGCGCCTGCCATGTCCAGGGCCGCGAACCCGCCTGCCCCCACCTAGTTGCCGCGCCGAGCCGCCAGGATTTCCCGCAGGGCCGGCACCACCTCGGCCGTTCGCAGCGTGGTGCTGCTGCCGCTGGCGAGGTCCTTCAATTGCCAGCAATCCTGGGCGAACTCATCCGGTCCGGCGATCAGGGCCAGGGCAAAGCCGCGCTGGTCCGCGTACTTGAGCTGCTGGCCGAGTTTCTTCGCCTCGGGATACACTTCGACGCCAATGCCTGCAGCACGGATTGTCCTGGCCATGCGCTGGTAGTCTCCCAGCCGCTCCGCCGCGAACTGCACCATCAGGACCGGCGCAGCCGTGGCCCGTGCGGCCAGCAAGCCCAACTCTTCCATCGCGGCCAGCAGGCGATCCAGTCCCAGCGACGCCCCGACGCCCGGCAAGACCTGCTTGGTGTACAGGCTGGCGAGGTTGTCGTACCGGCCGCCGGAGCAGACGCTGCCAATGGAAGGCAGGTCGCTCAGGAAGGTTTCGTAGACGGTTCCCGTGTAATAGTCGAGGCCGCGGGCAATGGCGACGTCGATCTGCAGGCAGGACTCGGGCACGCCAGCGGCGACGGCGACGCTGACCAGCTCGCGCAGCCGGGCGATGCCGTCCGCTGCCAGGGCGTTGCGGCCGAAGCGTTCCTCGAGTCGAGCGAGAATCTCGGCGTTGCTGCCTGCAATCTGGGCCAGTTCGAGCAACTGCGCGCCGGCCGCGAGGCTGACGCCAGCCTTCGCCTGCATTTCCTCCAGCACCGCGGCGGGGCCGATCTTGGGCAGCTTGTCCAGGGCGACGAGCAGCGGCGCGGTCTGCCCGCCCAGCCCCAGTTCGTCCAGCAAGCCGTTGAGCACCTTGCGGTTGTTGACGTGGATGCGGAAGCGCTCGAAGCCGAGGGCGCGGAGCAGATCGTGGATGACCAGGGCGACCTCGATGTCCGCGGCGTTGGCGGTCGTGCCGATGGTGTCAAAATCGCACTGCACGAACTCGCGGTAGCGGCCGCGCTGCGTGTTCTCGCCGCGCCAGACCGGGCCGATGTGATATCGCTTGAACGGCGTGCCCAGCTTGCCGATGTGCTGGGCCGCGAATCGCGCGAACGGCACGGTGAGGTCGAAACGCAGGGCGACGTCGCGCTGGCCGTGGTCCTTGAAGCGATAGAGCTGCTTGTCGGTCTCCTGGCCGCCCTTGCCGAGCAGGATCTCCGTGTACTCGAGGGCCGGTGTGTCGATCGGCGCGAAGCCGTAGGAGCGGTACACTTCCCGCGCCCTGGCCATCAGCTCTTCGCGCGGAAGCATCAGCTCGGGCGGATAATCCCGAAAGCCCTTGAGAGTGCGCGGCTCGATCAACACGGACGTCCTTTCCTGCCGAAGCCCCGCGCCGGCCCTGCGGGACTGCTAGGAGCGGTTGCGGTTGCGGTAGCGGGCGCTGACCCGTTCCAGGAAGCGGCGTTCCTCGCTGGTCAGCGATTCCTTGCCGTCGCGCTGGACCTTGGCGAGCAGCTCATCGAGCCGCTGCTCCTCGGCCAGGCGGGTTTCCTCCTCGCGCTGCTTGCGGCGCGCCGCCCGGCGTTGCAGCCAGCGCTGGATGAAATTGGGACGGCGTCGGCGGCGCTGCGGCTGCTCGCCCCGTTCGAGGCTGGTGTACCCCTGCGAAAAATCGTATCCGAACGTGGAGTCGTCGCCCAGAACTCCCGCTTCCAGCAGCTTGGAGTGCTGCCAGCAGGTCGCCGCGATGAAGAAGGCCAGGCTGAAGAGCAGGAGCTTGGCAGGCACCTCTTCGCCGTCGATGGTGACGAAGCAGTAGATCGCCAGCAGCGCCGCCACGCCGTAACCGCACCAGACGACGATCTGCGTCGCCTGCCGGAAGCCCAGGTAGACCCAGAGAACGCACTGCAACAGGCGGCCCCCGTCGAGCGGGAAGCCGACCAGCACGATGTTGAACAGGAACAGCAGCCAGTTGACGTAGAAGAAACGGGCCAGCAGCGCCGGAACGAAGGCCAGCTCGGCAACCCACTTCCCCTCGGTAAAGCTGTACAGGGCGTCCGTACGGACCAGCATGGGGTCCTTGCCTTCCAGCACAATCGCGTTCCAGAGCGGATTGAGCGGCGGCAACAAGCCGTAGAACGCCACCAGCAGGCCGGCTGCCAGGCAGCAGAGGAGGAGGTTGACCAGCGGTCCCCAGAGCACGGTGATGAAGTTGGCCCGCGGGGTGTGCGGTACGTCCACCGACGCCAGGCCCCCCAGCGGCCACATGAGGATCTCGCTGGCGTCGCCCTCCACCTGGCGGGCGGCGAAGCAGTGGCCGAACTCGTGCAGCAGCACGGAAATGAACAGCAGCGCCTGGATGAGGATCGCCTCGAAGCCGTAGCCTTTCATCAGGCCGCGGCCGACCATCATCACCATGACGATGACGTACAGGAAGACATGCAGCCGGACGGTAATTCCGAAGAATCGCCCGATGGGGATCGACCAGGACATCAGGTCACGCATGGCACTTGCCCGCATCACCGAAACTATCGCCGCCGGCGCAGATTCATCCTATCAGCAGGCCGCGGCCGACGCAATCAGACCTGTCCGCCGGGCAACGAATTTGCCCAGAACAACAGACTGGCCGGTCACGGCTCGACCACGATCTTGCCGCAGACCGCTCGCTGCTCCATCCGCTCCTGGGCTGCCCGCAGTTGCTCTAGCGGGTAGACGCTGTCCACCACCGGCCGGAACTCCCGCCGTTCCACGAGTTCCAGGCAGCGGAGCAGTTCGCTGCGGCTGCCCATGTAGGCCCCGCTGACCACCAGCTGCTGAGTGAAGAAGAACCGCAAGTCGATCTCGACCTTGGGTCCGGTCGTCGCTCCGCAGGTCACGAGCCGGCCGTTCCTCCGCAAGCACTTCATGGCCGCTCCCCACTGGGCCGCCCCGACGTGCTCGAAGACAATGTCCGCCCCCTGCCCGCCTGTCGCCTCGCGGACCGCCCTGGCGATGTCCGTCGTCTGGTAGTTGATGAGCACTTCTGCGCCCAGCTCGGCGGCCTTCTTCAGCTTCTCGTCCGAGCTCGCCACGGCCAGCACGCGCGCCCCAGCCTGCCGAGCCACCTGGATCCCCGCCGTGCCGACGCCGCTGCCGGCGCCCATGATCAGCACCGTGTCGCCCGCCCGCAGCCCGGCCCGATGATGCAGCATGTTCCAGGCGGTGACGAAGGTTAGCGGAATCGCCGCCCACTCCGCGAACGACCAGGCCTGGCTGATCGGCAGGACGTCGCAGGCCCGCGCTTTGGCGTATTCCGCGAAGCCGCCCTGGCTCTGGTGGCCGGCGATGATGAATTCCGGACACAAGCTATCCAGGCTCTCGTTGCACCAGGAGCATCGGCCGCACGACTGCCCCGGCGAGATCAGCACGCGCTGGCCGACTTGCAGTCCCTTGACGCCAGGCCCAGTCTCCGCGATCACACCGGCCGTCTCGCAGCCGCCGATGTGCGGCATGGGGATCTTCGTGCCGATGCCGCGGCGCACCCAGACATCCAGGTGATTCAAGGCGCACGCCTTCACCTCGACCAGCACTTCTCCAGGACCGATCTCCGGCCTGGGCAGGTCCATGAGTTCGAGAACGTCCAGCTCGCCGTGTCGTGCAAAGGCCATCGCCCGCATGTGCAGCCCCATTCGTTAGTAGCTCGTTTCCCGCCGCGGCGACGCCGATTCTTCCTCGGCGGCCAGCAACGCAGCCCGCTCGGCCGCGATGCTCTCTTCGAACCGCCTCCCCCAGATGAGGTAGTGCAGCCCGCCAAATAACGCCATGCCGATGGCAATCAACACCACCCAGGCAAACAGCCCGTTGGTCACGAAGACCAGGAATACCAGGCCCATGATGCCGACCAGGCCGCACAGCACGATGGCCAGAAACGCTTCCCTTCCAGAACCCGACCCCGGCGGCGATCGTTGCAGCTCCGACATGCGTCGTCCCTCCCGCGGGCTACCAAAGACATTGTAGCCTTTCAGCCCGTTCAAGCGTTAGGATTGTTGCCGACTCGCCGAACCTCATCGAGCCTCGACCTGTCCGGCAACGGAGGAGTACCGCATGGCCGTACGCATCAATGTCACCGCCGTCCGCAACTGCCCGCCGGAGGAGCTCCGCGCGGTGATGTCCCGCGTGCTCAGGCCGGTGTGCAAGACCGACGATTGCCAGCCGCTCGGCGACCAGTTGCAACTGACCGAGCACGATGGCTGGGTCTGGTTCAACACCAGCGTCTGGGGCGTCAGCCCGGCCGACCTGAATCGCGGCCTGTGCCAGCTGGCCCAGCCGGCCCTGCAGTTCACTTCGTCGGATGGTTCGCGCTGGTATATGACCGTTCACGGCGGCCCAGGTGGACAGGTCCACTTCAACCACGAGTTCAGCCTGCTCGGCAGCGACCCCGATCCGGCAGACGACGCCCAGCGCCAGGCCGACCTGGAACAGCAGCCCGAACCGGAGGAAGTCGATCCCGCCCTCGCTTTCCTGGCCGACGACCCGCCAGCGGAGGAAGCTCGGCCACGCACTCACCTGGACCAGCTCGTGAGCGCGCTCGGCGAGCCCGCGCTGCAGATGCCCGAGCATTTTCGCATGGAAGCGACCGCCCTCCCCTACAGCCAGGTTGCGGCAAAGTTCCGCCGCTGGCACGCCGACCAGATCATGAACGCTCTCACCGCAGCGCGAATCCCCTTCAATCAGTTCAAGGTGCGCGGCGCCTTGCTCTGGGAGGGCCTTACCGACCAGGAACGCTTCTCGGACCTGGGCAACCTCCCCCGCTTGCTGTGGGCCCTGGGCCTGGGCGGCCAGTGGGACCAGTACATCCGCGACGTGGAGAATCCGCCGCCCCCGGTGGAGCAATGCGACGTCGAGGAACCCGAGCTGGACGCAGGTTCTTCAGCCCCGCCTCCGGACCATATCGCCCCCGTCCTTCGCCAGACCGAGGCGCTGGCCCTGACGCCGCTGGAAGGCGGGCCCGTGGAGCTTGAGGTCAAGCGTCTTGACCGGCTGGGTTTCATCGTCGAGGCGTTCACGGTGGGCGACCGGCCTGGCGTCGTGCTCAGCGTGTCCCTGCCGAAGAACAAGCTGAAGCAGGCCCCAGCGCCGAGCGACGGCGACGTGGAGATCAAGCTGACCGCGGACGGCTTTCGTCTCGGCTTCCTGGACAGCGGCAGTCTGCACTGGGACGCCCTCAAGATGTTGCTTGGCAAGGAGCTGACGCGCACCCTTTCCAGGGCAGCCGACGGCACGATCCTCGACCTCGCCTTCGCCGCCGAGGGACGCCCCGCCCTGATCCAACGCTACCGCGGTCCGCTCGCTGGCGGGCAATGGCGCATCGCCGAGACATATCCGCCGCTGTCCGCGGACGCTCTGAAGGAGGGACTCGAGCTGGCTGCTCGACGGGACCGGGAACGCCAGAAGGTTCGGGACGACGCCGAGGCCGAAGCCGTGCTCGCCCTGGCCCGCCGCGATCCCTGCCTGCACGACAACAAGGTAGAACGCGACGGCCTCACGCTTTCCTGCGAGTTCGACTTCGACGGGGCACTGGCCAGGGCGATCTTCCGCCACCGGCACGGCGCCGCCTGGAACCTGGCGGCCTACGAGCGCGACGCGGCCGCCAAGCTCAAGCAACAGGCCGAGCAGCGGAGGGCCATGCGCCGCGCGGCTGCTGAGGCGGCGCGCCGCCGCGCCGCCCCCCACGACCAGGAAGTCCTCTTCCGCGGCCAGGCCGGCCTCTTCTGGCGCTCCGCTTTCGAGCAGCTCACCGATCTCGAACAGGACACCCGGCAGCAGTGGGATGCCGCCCTGGCTGCCCTGGGCTTCCAGTACCTCGGCGATCTGGTGGCCAAGAAGCAACGCGACATCGTCCTCCGCATTCACGCCAGGCCCGATGGCTCGTGCTACGGCGTGCTCATGGGGAAACGGACCATGTACCTGGGCCAGGAGTTCTTCACGCGCTTTGCCGACGGCTCGACGCTCACCACCACCACGAACGGCGCGGTGGACAGCCATCCCGAAGTCGGCGTGTACTACGTTCAGGGCGGCGGCTTGACACCCGAGGGGCTCTACGAGAAACACCTCTGGGGCGTGGAGCGATTCCGCAACCATAAACACACGACTCCCGCCGCGCTCCCCTTGACGCTCGTCGGCGTCGCCGCGGAGATCGACGCCGCCTTCACCCGCGTCGCCTCGGTAGAGGCCGAAGACCTGGTCGCTCTTGAGACCATCGAGATGGAGAATGGCGCCGACGAGTTCGATGAGGAGGAATAGCCGCGTGGTCGCTGGTCCCTAACCAGGCGGCGGACCGAAGCAATCACGCCATCCCGACTTCTCGCCGTTTCGCTCGGCAAGGGTTAAGATGAGCCGAGCGGCGCGGCGAGTGGCGGGGAGAGGCACATGATCAGCCAGATCCTGGAATGTCCCCACTGCGGGAGCGAGGTCGAACTGCCGGCCTCGGCAGCGGGACAGCCGGCGCGCTGCGGAGTGTGTCGCCGCGGCTTTCAAGCTCCGCGGGACGTCCTTGCCGGCCCGGCCCTTTTGCCGGTCGTCGCCTGGCGGCGGACGAGGACCGGCCTGACCTGGATGCTGCTGGGCGGACTGGGGCAACTGGGCGTTGCCGTCGGCTGCGCGGCCCTCATCGCCGCCGCGCTGCTTTTGGCCCCGCACGAGGTCCAGGCCGCTCTCGACATCTCCGCCGGCGAACCGTCGGACGAGTTTGTTCTGCTGTCGGTGGCGGTCTTCGGGGCGATGGCTGCCGTCATGCTGGCTGGGGCGATCGTGACCATCGGCTGCCTGGTCGCCTTGCAAGCGCCTGCCGCCGCAGCGCGGACCTGGCTCGGCTGGAGCCTGGCCTCCCAGTTCATCGGCGGGCTGCTCTTTTGCGCCGCCTGCGTGATCCTCGCCTACCTGGCCGTGCAGCTCGAAGCCGAAGGCGAGATGTCCGAGGCACCGGCCAGCTTGCTGACCCTGTGTCTGACCGGCTCGGCGGTGCTCACGTTCCTGGCCTTCTTCAGCCATGGCGGCTTCCTGCGCCGGCTGGCCTGCGCGGCCGGCTGCGAGACCGCCGCCCGCAGCGCGGCCGCCTATCAGCTTTTCTTCTGGTTCGGCTTGCCCCTGGCGGCGCTCGGTCTCCTGGTTCTCGTCTCGTTAGCGGCGGAGACGGTCGCCCTTCCTCTCTTTGCGATCGGCATTCTCCTCATCTCGGCCGTGCTCCTGTGCTGGTGGCTCCAGCTCATCCAGTCAGTTCGCCACGGCATCAAGCTCGGCTTGTGGAATCCCGCCTGATTTCTGGGCCGCCTGGCACGAAATATGTACATCAGTTTATGTCCCAGCACGCTGAGGGTGCGCGCAGAGGCTGACTGCCTCCGACAGGGTTGGGCAGAGCGGCCGATATTGCGCATCTGAGGACGCCTGGGGACAAGACAGGGAGCGGTTAGCGGAGGAAGTGAGAATGTTGCGCTCTTCGAGCAGCCAGGCGAACCGATCCTGGACTCGGTGGATGGCCAGGCAAGCGGCCTCCTCGAACACCTCTGCACCGATAAGCCTTGTCCTGGCAAGGATTTACGTACCCCAGGCGGCCGTTGCCGCAGGCCCAGCGCTCTTCCAGCGAACGAGTCCCAAGGTGGTCAGAAAGCGCACTGCAGATGTTGCGCACCGCGGGACCGAGGCCAAGACGAGGGTCGCGTCAGGTTTCGGAGAAGCAGGAACCAGGCTACTGGGCCGGCAGGGTTGCGAGCCAATCCTTCAGCTGGGCCAACGACTTGCGTGCGGTGTTGACGGCGTCGTGGGAGTGCCGGCTCAGTTCGATGTGCAAGCCGCCCCGGTACGAGTTGTTGCGCAGGGCCTGGAGGATGGGGGGAAAGTCGATCTCTCCTTCCCCAAACGGGAGGTGTTCGTGGATGTTGCGCCGCATGTCCTCGATGTGGACGTTCCAGAGCACGTGCCGCCACTCGGCAATGCGGGCGGGAATCGGATCTTCGTACTGGCAATGGAGATGGCCGATGTCCATGGTCAGGCCGAAGGCGGGGTGCCGGACCTGGGCTTCGAGCCGGCTGAAGTCTGCCAAAGTGGCAATGAACATCCCTGGCTCGGGTTCGAATGCCAGTTTGACAGCCTGGTCCGCCGCTGCGTCCGCCAGCCACCGGCATTCGTCCGCCAGCCTGGCCAGCAAGTTTTGTTGCGCTTCGATGACCGGGCACGCCCCCGACCAGAGGCTGACGACCTTCGCCCCCAGCTCGGCCGCCAGGCGAATAGCCCGCTGGATGAAGTCCCTACGGCGCGCTCGAGCAGACCCGTCCGGATCGAGCAGCGTCGGTTGGTGTTTGTTGCGCGGATCGAGCAGGAATCGAGCGCCGGTCTCGATGACCGCCTCCAGGCGGCGCTGTTCAAGAATCGAACGCACATGTGCAATTTTGAACACTTCCTGTTCGTACGGATTGAGGGCGTGGTAATCGAGGGTGAGTGCAATGCTCTGGCAACCCAGGTCGGCGAGGATATCCAGGCAGTCTTCGAGCCGATGATGCGCGAAGCCGTTCGTGTTGTACCCGAGCAACATGGTTAGTCTGGGCCCATCGACGTTGACTGGAATTCTGAAAGGCGATACCAATGGGACCACACCGCGAAGCGCCACCGTCTGGTCGGTCTGCCACGATTCCCCTCGGCGTGAACGCTCATGCTCTTCCCGACGTTCAAGTTCTTCGTCTTCTTCTGCATCGTCTTCGCGGTCTACTGGGCGTTGCCCGCCATGCTTCGGCGGCTGCCCTGGACCGCCCGCTGGCCGGCGCATCGGCTCCGCATGGCCTGGCTGCTGATCGCCAGTTGCTACTTCTACATGAGCTGGAACCCGCTGCTCATCCTGCTCATTCTCTTCTCGGCGTCGGTCGACTACGTGACCGCAATCTTGTTGCAACACGTCACGACGTTGTGGAAGCGGCGGGCCTTGCTCGTCGGCAGCATCGCCACGAACCTGGGGCTCCTGGCCTTCTTCAAGTACACCAACTTCCTGGTCGGCTCGGCCATCTCCTCGTTGAACCTGTTCGGCTTCCGCAACGACCCGTTCATCCTCGACATCATTCTGCCCCTGGGCATTTCATTCTACACCTTCGAGACGATCAGCTACATCGTGGACGTCTACCAGGGCAAGATCAAGCCGGTGCGGAACCTGCTCGATTACGCCCTGTACATCATGTTCTTCCCGCACCTGGTCGCCGGGCCGATCGTCCGGCCGCGCGAGTTCCTGCCCCAGTTGCAGCAGGAGAAACGCTGGAACTGGGACCGCCTCCAGCTCGGCTTGCAGTACTTCGTGATCGGCCTGTTCAAGAAGGCCGTCATCGCCGACCAGCTGGCGACGCTGGTCGATCCGGTCTTCGCCAGGCCGGCCAGTTTTGCCTCGTCCTCGATCTGGCTGGCGGTGCTCTGCTACGCGGTGCAAATCTACTGCGACTTCTCCGGCTACAGCGACATGGCCGTGGGCCTGGCCCACACGCTCGGCTTCAAGCTGCCGCGCAACTTCAACCTGCCCTACTTCGCGGACAGCATCACCGACTTCTGGAGGCGCTGGCACATTTCGCTGTCGAGCTGGCTTCGCGATTATCTCTACATCCCGCTGGGCGGCAATCGGCACGGCGAGCTGGCGACGTATCGCAACCTGCTGCTGACGATGCTGCTCGGCGGCCTGTGGCACGGGGCGAGCTGGACCTTCGTGGCCTGGGGCCTCTACCACGGCCTGCTCCTGTCCCTGCACCGAGCGATTCCCTGGCCGCGCTGGCTGGGCCATGCCGCCTTCAAACCGGTCATGGTGGCGGGCACGTTCCTGGCCGTGTGCGTCGGCTGGGTCTTCTTCCGCGCCCAGACCTTCGCCGATGCCAGCGTCATCTTGCAGCGCATGGCCTGGAGCACCGGCGGGAAGAGCATCGACCAGACCGCCTTCACCTTCGGCGCGGCCGGGCTGCTCTTCATGTTCCTGTGTTACCTCATCGCCTCGTTCATCGACCTGAAGCGCGTCGAACGCTGGCTGCCCGCGCCGGTGCTTGGCACGTCCATGGCCATCGTCTTTCTGCTGGCCCAGGTGCTGATGCCCGAGGACGGCAAGGCCTTCATCTACTTCCAGTTCTAGGACGCCGGAACATGCCAGCGGAACGTCGTCAAGCCAATGCGCGGCGCGGCCTGCGAACCCTTCTCTGGGCCCTCGGAGCATTCACGGCAACGCAGTTGCTTGGCGGCCTGCTCCTCGACTACGTCTGGCCCGGCATCCGCTTCCCCACGGCCGAGTTGACGTTCAAGGCCCTGGCCCGCCAGCCGCGCTCGCCGGACATCATGTGCGTGGGCAGCTCGCGCTTCGGCGCGGGGTTTGTGCAGGAACATATCCGCGATCAGCTCCGCGCCGCCAGCGGCGACAGCGATCTGATCGTCTTCAACGCAGCCATCGAGGCCGGCGACCTGATCACCGCCCGGTACGTCATGGACCACGCTTTCGATCAGGGGGTAAGGCCCAGGATCCTCGTCGTCGAGGTCAGCCCGGAAACCCTGGCGCGCCGCAGCGAATGGATGGGCCAGCACGTGCTCCGCCAGCTCACCTGGGAAGAGATTCCTGAACACCTCGGCAGCATGTATCGCTCGGACAATCTGCTTCGTCTGGTTTCCGCAAGGCTGTTGCCGCTGCACATGCACCGCCGACAGATTTGCCTGCGCATCAAGGATGCTGCGGAGCACGAGCTCAACGTCCTTACTCGGACCGCAAAGCCTGGCAAGCCCAGAAAGCCCAGGCCCACCGCGACGCCAGACCAGGGGGTGCCCTGGGAAGTCTTCAAGGAAATGCGCGACGACCGCCACGATCCCGAGCGCCTGCGCATCGGCCTGGCGGCGATCAAACGCTGGCTCTCAAACTATCGAGTCGGCGGCAGCGCGAACCGCGCCCTGGAAGGGCTTCTGGCCCGCTGCCGCCAGGAAGGATGCCAGGTCATCCTCGTCGGCGTGCCGCTCGCCCAGGGGCATCGAGCGCTGTACACGCCGGCAATCGAGCAGGCTTTTGTCGGCCACATGACCGACGTCTGCCGGCGGCACGGCTGCCGGTTCGTCGACTATCGGGCGCGGATTCCCGACGAGATGTTCCGCGACAATCACCACCTGCGCCGCTGCGGCGGCGAGGAGTTCAGCCGGCTGCTCACGCAGGAAGTGCTGCTGCCGGCCTGGATGGAACGGCAAGAGACGATGCCCTTCGCCGTGGTCAGCGGCAGGACCGCTGACTGACCTTTCGATCGTATTCCTCAAGGACGAGACCGAGCAACGCCGGCCTGCGCGCAAAGAAAAACCCGCGTCGGGGAACGCGGGTTTGCGGGGGAGGGGAACTTTCTGATTGGGGGTTCCAGGCCGGATATCGGGCCAGGGGTCGACTGGCCCGAGGGGAATCCGAGAACAGGCCAGCGGGATGGCGCCGTTCTCAGCGGGGAGTTCGCTCCTTTGTTCAGGGGCCAGGCAGGGCCCGGGCGGGGGTCCCGGGCCGCGCCTGGTTGCTCTCTTCCGTTCCAGCCCCTGCATCCTCGAGGAGTCGATCTCGCGTTGGTGCCAATGGTAAGTGCACTCGGCGTGCCAATACCGGGGACGATGCCGCGGAATTGACCGAAGTGCTTACAGGTTCATGGTTGTGACAATATGGCGTCAATCGAACGGCAAGATCTGAAACACGCTCAACCACGGAGGAGTTACAAAACGATTGCAGGATCTACAAAACGACCCTGGCCAGAGGCGACTTTTTCAAGTCAGGACGACTCGCAGGTCCATCACGTTCGTCTGGGTCAGCCCTGTCTTGAGCAGTCCGCCCACCCGTTCGAAGAAGCGGTAAGCATCGTGGCGGGCGAGGTAATCGGCGGGGTCCAGCCCGAGCGCGCGAGCGTGAGCCAAGGTCCCAGCATCGCCGATGGCGCCGGCGGCGTCCGTCGGACCGTCTTCCCCGTCGGTCCCGCCGCTGAGAAGGACCAGGTCGTCCAGGCGTTCCTGCCCCAGGCGGCACAGGGCTGCAAGGACAAACTCCTGGTTTCTTCCGCCCAGGCCGTGCTGGGAGGGCAAGGTCACGGTGGTTTCGCCGCCGCTGAGGATGCACAAGCCATGGGGTTGATCAACAAGTTCCAAAGCCATGCGTTCGGCCAGGGCCTGAGTGTCGCCGGCGTCGTGCGGCCCCAGGTTACGGACCCGATAGCCCAACGCCTCGGCCTTTCGCTCCGCCGCGGCCAGGGCCATGGCGTTGTTGGCGATGATGAGGTTGTGGACCAGCGGCCTCCCCTCGGCATCGACCGGTATGGTCTTGAGGGTTTCCGGTTCGGCTCCCGCCGCGCCGCGCCGAAGGTGGGCGAGAACTCCCGCAGGAACCTGCTCGCGCAAGCCGAACTTCTCCAGCACGCCCAGGGCGTCGGCAAAGGTGGTCGGATCGACCGCCGTCGGGCCGGAGGCGATGACGTCCAGCGGATCGCCCAGCACGTCGGAGATGATCAGGCTGATGCAGAGTTTGCCGCGAAAGTGCCGCACCAGCCCGCCGCCCTTGATGAGCGAAAGATGCTTGCGCACGGCGTTCATCTCTTGAATCGTCGCCCCGCAGCGGTGCAGAAGGGCCGTCACTTCCTGCTTGTCCTGCAACGAGATGGCCGACGCCGGCGCGGGCAGCAACGCCGAGCCTCCGCCGGAAATCAGGCAGATCAAGAGATCGCTCGGCTCGGCTTTCGCTGCCAGGTCGAGAATGCGCCGCGCCCCCTCCGCGCCTTCCGCGGTCGGCTGGTTCGTGCCGGCGGGTCGAGCCGGCCAGAGTTGGATTGGTCCGCACGGTCCAGCCGTCTCTCTCGGCACGTTGACCAGGCCAAGAATGCGCGTCGGGCCCACTCCTCGCTGGGTCAATTCCCTGAGCAGCGCCCCAGACATCGCCGCCCCAGCCTTGCCGCCGCCGAGGACCAGGATTCGATCCCGCGCCCCAGGCTCGAACCATTCCCGCGCCAGGCGCTCGACTTGGTGCATTGCCTGAGGCAAGCAGTGCTCCGGTCGAACTGCGGCGACCCCGGCTTCCCAGATCGTGCGGGCATGCTCCCTGCGAATGTCGGTCATTGTCTACCCTTCACGGTTGTAACGGTCGCCACGCATTTTACAATGAAACCAGGCGTGTCGCGCCGGCCGAACCAGGAACCTCTCCATTCGAGCAGCGGGAGCTTCAACGTGGCAAAACCCAGGGTATTCGTTACCCGGCTCATCCCCGACGCGGGATTGCGGAAGATCAGGGAACACTGCGATGCGGAAGTCTGGCCCGAGCAGATGCCCCCGCCGAGCGAGGTGCTCCGCCAGAAGATCGCCAGTTGCGACGGTCTATTGTCGCTCCTGACCGACCGCATCGACGGCCCCCTGCTCGATGCCGCCCCGCGGCTCAAGGTCGTGAGCAACTATGCCGTCGGCTTCAACAATATCGACGTCCCCGCAGCCACCGCACGCGGCATTTGCGTGGGGAACACGCCTGGCGTGCTGACCGATGCCACGGCAGACATGGCCTTCTGCCTGCTCATCGCTGCCGCCCGCCGCGTGGTCGAGGGACACAACTACAGCGTCGCGGGGCACTGGAAGACCTGGGAGCCCCTCGGGCACCTGGGGCAGGACCTGGCTGGCCGCACAGTCGGCATCGTTGGCATGGGCCGCATCGGATTCGCCATGGCCCAGCGTTGCCGCGGCGGATGGGGGATGCGTGTGCTCTACCATGACGTGTATAAGAATGATAAGGCCGAGACGGAACTGGGCGCACGTCAGGTGGACCTGGAGACGTTGCTTCGCGAGTCGGACTTCATCTCCGTTCACACCGATCTGAACGAAAAGACCCGCGGCATGTTTGGCGCGGAGCAGTTTCGCAAGATGAAGCCGACGGCGGTCTTCATCAATACGGCCCGCGGGCCGCTGCACGACCAGAAGGCGCTATACGAAGCTCTGAAGGCGGGGACAATCTTCGCAGCCGGCCTCGATGTCACGGATCCCGAACCGCCTGCCACGGACGACCCGCTGCTGAAATTGCCGAACGTCGTGGTAGCGCCGCACATCGCCAGCGCCACGGTCGGCACGCGGAACGCCATGGCGGAGATTGCCGCGGATAACCTCCTGGCGGGGGTAAGCGGGCAGCCGCTCAGGGCCTGGGTCAATCCGGAAGTCGCTTCGCGACGTAGAGGATAAATGAGCAATCAACAGCGAAAAGGCCCGACATCGGCGCCGACAACAGAGGAGACGATGGTGAAGCGTTACCTGGCAGTTTGGGTGGCAGTCCTTGCGGTCCTTGGTCCGATCAACCTGGCCTCGGGCCAGGACAAGGCTGATGCCACAGGCAATCTCAAGCCCGCCGAGGACGGAAAGTCGTACGTTCACGAACCGTCCCGCAGCCGGTTCGTCCTGCCGCCGGGCTGGGAAGTGATTCCGGCGAAGGCCATCGGGAAGAGTTCATTCCTGGCCATCCGGCAGGGCGCCAGGAACCCTGGCGATCCGACCATCGACGTTCTGATCTCGTGGTCTCCGCTCACGGTGCAGTTTGCCGACGTCATCGACGGCGTGGCACGCAAGGTCACCATTCCGAACAGCGACGGCAAGCAGCGCGACACCTACGGCATCGAGCACGATCTCCTGCAAATGCTCTATGGCGCGGAGAAGGTCGGCAAGCCGGACGCGGTCACTGTCAACGAGCGACCCGGCTTCAAGGTACTTGTGGACAACGGGCCGACACTGGATGATAAGGAAAGCGGCGTGGTGTACCTCTTCGAAACGGGGCCGGATGAGCAGAATCGCTGGAAGGTCAAGGTACGGGCCACGATGCCGAAACTTCACAAGGCTGAGGGACTGAAAACCGTGGATGAGGTGGTCAAGAATCTGCGGTGGTGACGGCCACGCTGGTCCTCACCGCCGCATGAAAGGGACGGGGAGCAGAGGGCCAGGCCATGCAAGTAAGTCTTACGGTTGTAGGCGGCGTTCACGACGGGCGAAAGATCGGCATCAATGTTCCTGAGTTCCTCATTGGTCGCGATGCGAAGTGCCATCTGCGCCCTGCGAGCAATGATGTGAGCAGACTGCACTGCGCGATCGTCATTCGCCAGGGCATCGTGTTCTTGCGGGATTACGGGAGCAGCAACGGGACCTATCTGAACAAGCGGATGCTCGTGCACGGCGAGTTGCAACTCGAGGATGGGGACCTCATCCAGGTCGGGCCGCTGACCTTCAGAATTGCCATCGCCTCCGAGCCTTCCCCCCGGCCATCGCCGGAGGACGCTTCCGTGATCCTGCACGATCGCCCAGTGTCCGGTGACACGGAAGACCTCGAGCCTTCTCCGAGCGACACTGTTCTGATTGCGGACTCCAGGAAACCCAAGAACCCTGGAGATGCGGGCGAGGTGCTCTGCCCCTGAACATCGGCCCCAACCTACTCAAGGCTGAGTTCGGACAGGCGGGCCAGGCGATCAGACAGTTCTTCCTCGGACGCGCTGCTCCAGCCGTAGTCTTCGGGAGGACGGTAGCCGCCCTCGCTGGTGAAGCTGGCCACGGGAGCAGGGCTGGTGGAGAGCAGGCCCAGCATCTGCGTGCGATGATACAGCTCGAACGCGGCGATTTGCTGAAGGTCGCTGGGGCCGACGGTTCCAGGAGTAAACAGGGTAGGACCATCGGTTACGAGCATCTCCTGGGCAAGCAGCACGGAGTGGCTGCCGGCGCGGGATTGCACCCGAACTTCGAGCGGGCACAGCGCCGCCATGCCTGGCTCGCGGCTGCCGATGAGGAAACACGGACCTAGCCGCGAGTGCTCGCCGTGCGCGGGCAGGTGGCGCGTCAGCGTTGGACTGCCCTCCTTCTCAATCACGACGTAGCGCGTGTCCGCCATGTAAAGCGAGCGGCGGAAGCTGTTCTGGGAGACGATCCGAACCTCGCTGCGCGCCAGGCTTCGTCCGCTGATCCTCCACTCCACAGCCCACACGCCGATCCGACGCGGCCGGCGCATCGCCGCCACGGTCACGAGGGCCTGATTGGCGCTGAGCTGCGGAGCGATCAGGCGAACCGGAGCTGTCTGAACCTCCCTTGTGCGGCAATCGACGAACTCCACGGCAAGGTCAAGGTCCAGAAGCGGCGCCAGGCTGGTGGGACTGTTGAGTACTGCCGTCGCCATGAGCCCCTTGCACTGCGCAGCCAGGAACGCCTGGCACGGCACGGTGTACTCGCCCAACCTGACGAAGACCGTGGCGTTATCCACTCGCAAGCCTTCGATAAATTGCTCCAAGCTCAGCAGAGGCAGGACGCAGTGCCCAAGCAGCTTGGAGTTCCAGAAAACCTCCACATCCAGCGATTGCCTGAGAGGCGGCAGCCGGAACTGGAGCCTGAACAGGTCGGTGTCCGAATGTCGATGGAGCGAGCTTGCTGCCAGTTGAGGCTGTCCTGGATAACGCAACGTGAACGCCGTCTTGCGGCGCGCCACGTTCGCTGGGAAACGGATCATCGCCTCGACGAGGACGGCATCTGCATTCCAGGGTATGGGCTCATTGCGGACAAGAATGCCCGCCTTCTCGTAGCTGAAGTGAATCGCTTCGAGGCGGGGCGTGCCCGTCCGTTGCATCGCAGCAAAGAACTCACGTATGTCACGCATGGCCCAGTCGCGCCAGCGCTTGATCCAGTGCAACATCGAGGTCCTCCGACGAGGAGGGCGCCGCTCGCGTCTGGCAGATCAAGCAGTCTGCCGAGCGCGGAATGCGGAACCGGTGCGTTCGAAATGCCTCGTCGAACACGTCAGGAACTTGCTGCAAGGTCAGCAGCAGCGTGGTCAGGTCGGCGCCTTCTTTTCCTGCTGGGCCGAGCAACTGCAGCGTCGCCATCGCGTGAAGGGCGGCAATCGCGTGAATCGATGCCTTGCTGGCGGGGATGGTCGTTTCCGGAACTGCCCCGCCTGGTTGCGAATAATCGGGGACGGAGGGCTTCTCTGTTTCGATGGAACGCTGCAGGAAGCTTGCCACGCAACCATAACAGGGACCGTCGGGAACGAACCAGTGCACGAACCCGCCAATGCCGCCGCTAAGCACTTCGCCTAGGGTCCACGGCTTGCGATGCTTCCGCATCAGGCCGTCCCAGTGATACTTGGCCGTCTCATTGTCCACCGCGCACACGCCCAGGTCTGCTGCTGCAACCGCCCGATCAATCTGCTCCTGTGCCGCGGGACTGGTCAGGTCCTTAAGCACTACCTCGATCGCAAGACCGGGGCGCAGCTTCCTCAGCCAGTCCTGGGCCAGCTCTGCCTTGAACTCGCCGACATGCTCGTCGGAGAAGTAGTGGCGATCGACGTTGTGCGGCTTGTAGACGTCCGGCTCAATGAGCGTGACCCGGTCAATGCGAGGGTCGCGGCAGACGAGGTCAAGAACTACCATTCCGCCGCTGCCGGCCCCAACCTGAATCAGATGCGACATGGAAACTCCAGTTCACTCCGCCGCAGCGGCGCAAGCGAGCGTTGATAGGCGAAATCTGGGCGGATCGCAAGGACGCGGTCGCAGCTCGCTTATCGGCAGAGCTTACTTCGCCTCAGGCAACGGCCACTCGCCGGTCTCATGCCAAAGCTCATAACACGCAAGCCAACGCCAGGCGGCCTGGATGGCGAATACGCAGGTGTACTTCGACGGGTCCCAGCGGCTCGTGGCACGCGTGCTACCCTGACGCCACAGGCACATCGTCTGTCCTTCCAGAAGGTGCGGACAGTGGCGCAGGGGCGTCAAGACCCGTGTCTCCGGCGGCACCATGGGGTAGCTGGAGTACAGGCGGGTCTCCAGATCGTACACGTTGTGCGTCGGCATGAGCCGATAACAGAGCACCAGATTGCAGCCTTGGCGCACCAGGCGGATCTTGAATTCCGGATCGCGCCCGTTGTTGTAGCGCTCAATGACAGGAATTTCGATGCTCAGCAATCGTCGCTTGCCGGCTTCGCTGTCCAGAAGGCCCATGGCGAACTCGCGGCTCCGAACTCCCGGCCATCGGGACCTCGACCAGGACTGCTGCTCGGGGTCCGATGGCTGAGAGCCGAACGCCCTTTAGTAATGACACGGGACCGATTTGATGGCGGTGATGACCTCGTCGTCGGTCACGTCCTCCGCCGTACCGGCAAAGCGGGTCGTCCGCCGATCCATGAGGATGGCGCGGTTGTCCTGCACGTTGGAGCGCAAGGCCGTCAGAAGGCCACGGCGTTCCGTGTCATTCAGGGGACGGAAATCCATCGTCGTTCTCCCTTCCTGTTGTGCCCGACCGCGATGGGAAGGAGAGGGAGCAAAACACAGCTCCCTGGTTGCCAAGCGCCCCTTTCGTCCGTTGCTGCGGTACCGCGGCAGGGCACGGTTAACGCGTAGTTCATGGCTGACACTTCAGAATCGCTCCACTTGCCATTGTCGTGACAGGGCCTGCTCGGCCCGGAGTTCACGACACTTCAGCAAGCAGAAGGAAAACCCCACGATCCACCAGCGGCTCATGGGACTCACTCACGAGCACCTCGTCCTTTCGAACGAGACAGTACTCAGGGCGCTTCGCCCGCAGGCGTACCCGAATACTGCTGGCCGCATCCAGCGGGACGACGAGATGCAGTTCGGCTTCGTTTTCGGCCTCCACTACCTCGAAGCAAACTCGCGACAATCGGCGACACAGCCGATCGAGTCGGTCCGCATGGGCTTCGATGCTCGACCAGACCGCGTGCAAGGGCAAGGCCAGATCGGGCCCCATGGTCAAATGCACTGGAAGAGGTCGATACGTTCGATCTCTCTCCGCCAGAGCATACCACGTGAACCGCAGCCCGAGATAGCACTGGCTATGCTCCCTGGGCTGGAAGGCGACGAGAGAACTTTCGTCGTCGCCGCCCTCGCCATCCGCGGTGCCTATGCCGAACACTCCCTCCCTGCCCCGCAGAAACTTGACCCACTCGTGGTCGCCCTGAAAGTCGCCATTGCTCGGATGCCGCAGGCTCCCAGGGTGCGTGTGCACGACACAGAGTATGCCAAGCTGCTTGTCCTCCTGCCGCAAAATCCGGCTGGCCAGGGCCTGGGCTTCACTATTGAACCGGACATGGGCGATTCCCGCTTCGCGTTCCGCACCAGCAGGCAAGGTGGCCAGGGCCAGCGCCTCGGAGCCTCGCCGATGCCCCATGAGAATCCATCCAGTTTCCTCCTCGCCCCGTTGCCCCTCGCGGTGCTCACGATACTCTTCAAAGAGCGTGCGGCAGACGCCGTCCGTCAACACGAGCCGAGTCAACGGCTGAATCGTCGCGGCCGGCTCAGCCGAAGCGGATGGGGCGGCTGGCGCTGATTGCCTGGGCAAGCGTCCGCCTGAGCTCCACCAGCTCCACCATTGTTGGGCCGCTCTCGTCAGCTTGTGCAGCATCTCTTGAGCTACCCAACCACAAGCACTCCGACGCTCTTCCTATCTTACCCACGTCCGAGAAGTGAGTCAAAGACGGAAGCGGGACAGTCAAGCGAAGCCCAAGCGAAGTGCACGATCAAGGGCTTGCTCCCAATTGCTTGAGATTGAGCACAATCGCCTCGATTTGCTGCACAAGCTCGGCTTCGTGACTGCGTTGTTGCGCCACGACCTCGGGCGGCGCCTTCGCGGTGAAGCTCTCATTGGCCAGTTTCGAGCGGATCCCCTGTAGAGCGCGCTCCTTGTCCGCCTTCTGTTTCGTCAAGCGCTTGGTTTCCGCGTCGATGTCGATGAGACCCCGCAAATTGACGTAGGCCTCGAAATCCGCATGAACCGCCGTGGCGGCTTGAACGGGCCGAGAAACGTCGGGGCCGCACTGCAGAGTACCGACGCGTGCCAGCGGCTGAATGAACTGGCTCAGCGAATGGAACTCCTGGGCGAGTGAAGGCGAGCAACGTACAACCACATCCACGGCCGCGCGTTCGTTGACCACGAATTCATTGCGAATGTTCCGGATCGCGCGGATCAGGTCCTGCATCCTGCCAATGCGACGTTCCATGTCGGGGTCGCGCCAGGCTGTCGGCAGGCTGGGCCAGGGCGCAATCATGACGCTCTCGGCCGCTGGCTGCGGCTCAGGAAGGCCACGCTCAAAGGCGGATTCCGCCAGCGCCTGCCAGATCGATTCGGTAACGAACGGCATGACCGGATGCAACAGCCTGAGAATGGTATCGAGCACGCCGACCAGCACGCGTTGAGCAAGAGCCCGGCTGCTAGCTCCTGTTCCAGGGCCGCTGAATCCTGCTTCTGCCAGGTTCTCGTCAGCCGATGCCTTGAGCCGGCTTTTCGCCATCTCGATGTACCAATCGCAAAACTCCGACCAGGTAAAGTCGTAGAGCGTTCGGGTCACGTCGCTGAAATGAAACGCCTCGAGCTGGGAAGTGACCTCGGCGGCAACCGTTGCCAGCCGGCTGAGAATCCAGCGATCTTCCGTGGGCAGGTCCGCGGGGTGGATGACGCCTGGCCGGTAGCCCTCCAGGTTCATGAGCAGGAACCGCGAGGCATTCCAGAGCTTGTTGGCGAAGTTGCGTCCGATCTCAAACTTCTCCGACGCCTGCTGGGCCGTCTTCAATTCGGAATCTTCGCCTGGCCACGGCCCGCCAGGACGAAACGGCTGCTTGCAGTTCGGGCAGTTGAGTTTTCTCGTCCGCATGTACATGTGCTCGGACTTGACCGGAACCAGCGTCCCACACTGCGGGCAGACATTGCTCACCGGCAAACGATAGTCCTGGGTCTCGCCCGCCGCCTGCACCATGACGAACCGCAACGCATCCGTGCCATAGCGATCGATGATGTCGAGCGGATCGACGCCGTTCCCCTTGGACTTGCTCATCGTTTCGCCGAATCCATCCAGCAGCTTGGGCGTGATGTACACGTCGTGGAAGGGAACCATCTTGAGATTGAACTGGCTGGCGATCACCATCCGGGCGACCCAGAGCGTGATGATGTCGCGGCTGGTGACGAGGACGCTCGTCGGGTAGTAGTACCGCAATTCAGGAGTGCTCTCCGGCCAGCCCAGTGTGCTATGCGGCCAGAGTTGGGAACTGAACCAGGTGTCAAGCACGTCAGGGTCTTGCACGGCATTCAGCTTTGAATCAGGGGAGATCAGCTCAGGCTCATCACTCACCGCGCAGATAAGCCACTGATCGTTTTCAGAGTCGAAGCGCCAGGCCACGCCGGATCGAGAGCCGAACGTTCTCTTGAGATCCGCTTCCGAGCAACGTGCATACCAGATTGGAATCCGGTGCCCCCACCAGAGCTGCCGGCTAATGCACCAGTCCCGCTTCTCTCCGAGCCAATCGAGGTAGCTCCTCGCATAGCGTTCGGGGTGAAACTTGACCTTGCCCGAGGTGACGGCGTCCATGGCCTGCTGGGCGAGGCCTGGCCGGCCGTCGACGTCGGCCATGCGGACAAACCACTGGTCCGACAGGTACGGCTCAATCGGCGTCTTGGAACGATCGCTGTACTTCAGCGGGATAACGCGGTCTTCTCTTCCCTCGAAAAGCCCCAGTTCCTCCATCGCCTTGATGCACGCCTCGCGCGCCTTGTAGCGATCCATGCCCTGGAAGCGTCCGCCCTGTTCGTTAATGCTCCCATCGGGGTTGAGGATGTTGATGATGCCGATTTCGGGATGCCGTTGCCAGCAAGCGTAGTCATTGGGATCGTGGGCAGGGGTGACCTTGACGCAGCCCGTCCCCAGGGTTGGATCTGCGAGCTGGCCATCCGCGATGATGGGAATGAGACGGTTGGTAAGGGGCTGGAGCACCTGCTTGCCGATGAGATGCTTGTACCGCTCGTCCTGCGGATGAACGCAGACCGCCGTGTCCCCCAGCATGGTCTCCGGCCGGGTGGTTGAGAAACGAATGTACTCCCGCTGTTGCGTCCTGGCGTCATCCCCCTGCACCTCGTACTTGAAGGTCCAGAAGCCGCTCCTGGTGTCTTCGGTGTACGTTTCGTCGTCGGCGACAGAGGTTTGCAAACTGGCGTCCCAGTTCACGAGCCGTTTGCCTCGGTAAATGAGGCCGGCCTTGAACAGGTCGAAGAAGGTTTGCCGAACGGCGCGGGTGCAAATCTCGTCCAGCGTGAAGCGCGTGCGCCGCCAGTCGCAGCTTGCCCCCAGTTGCTTGAGTTGGTTGAGAATGCGAGCCTCGTACTGATCCTTCCACTGCCAGATGCGCCGCACAAGCTCCTCGCGGCCAAGATCGTGGCGAGTCTTTTTCTCTTCCTGAAAGATGCGTTTCTCCACGACGGCCTGCGTGGCGATGCCCGCATGATCGGTGCCAGGCACCCAGAGCGCATTCCGCCCCTGCATGCGACGCCACCGGATCAGCACGTCTTGCAGCGTGTTGTTCAGAGCATGGCCCATGTGCAGGGCGCCAGTGACGTTGGGCGGCGGAATCACGATCGTGTACGGCTGCCTGCGCTCATCGGGATCGCTGTGGAAAAAGCCGCGCTCGTTCCAGAATGTCAGCCAGCGCTGCTGGGCTTCCCTGGGATCGTACTGCTTGGCAAGTTCGGTAGGCATGACGCATCCGTGTCGGAAAAGTGTGCAACCATCGGCGCGCCGATTCTCATTCGGACCTGAGATCGGCATAACAGGTTCGCCGTGAATCGTGGGATATTATGCACGAGTCAGGCTGTTTCTCACAGACCTGGATTTTAGTTGGCTGTCTCGCTAAGGTGACGCCTGCCCATTCTCCAGGCTGGATGCGCCAATGCTTTCACCCGAGGCTTGCCGATCTCGCCGCGAGCGTCTCTGGAAGCTCGTCCCAGAGGAAGTGGACTGGATTCTGCTTTCAGATCCCAAGCACTTGACCTACCTGGCAAACTGGCGTCCGTCGCCCTTTGAGTTTCGCTCCGACCAGGCTGAGGCCGTCTTGATCCTGGGCCGGCAAGGTTCGAGCACGCTCGTCGCAGACAATCTCCTGGAACCTTACGCCCAATACGTTGCCGCCGATGAAGTTCTCACACCGACATGGTATCGCGGCCAAGCTGCCGCACCTGATCGCGGTCTCTTCCTGATCCGGAACACACTCGACCAGCTCCGCTCGCGGACCGGCAGCCGCTTCGGCATCGAGGCGGGGCGTCTGCCCGCGGGCATCGGGGAAGGCCTTCGCCAGCTTCGGCAGTCGCTGGAGTATACCGATATCTCCGCATTCCTCCGCCAGATGCGACGCTCAAAAGACGCTGATGAAGTCGAACTCCTGCGGCGCTCCGCCCGTGCCTGCGTGGCGGGTTTCGCGGCCGCAGCCCTGGCGATTGAACCAGGAATGACCGAGTTCGACCTCTACTTGCTGGTGCAAAGCGCCGCCCAGGAAGCCCTGGGAGCGCAGGCCATGCTCTACGGCGACTTTGCCTCGGGTCCCCGCTGTACGACCGGCGGTCCTCCCACGCACCGCCAGCTAGAACCTGGCGACCCGGTGCTTCTGGATTTTTCCGTGGTGCTGTGGAATTACCGTGCCGACCTGGCCCGCACTTTCATCTGCGGCACTGAGCCTTCCGCACGGCAGTTGGAAGTTCACGGAGCCTGTGTGGAGGCACTGGCTGCGGGAGAGAACCTCCTGCGAGCAGGCACAAGATGTGAAGACCTGGACCGAGCGGTCCGGTCGGTGCTCGAAAAACATGGATTGGGTGCGTTCCATCGGGGACACCTGGGGCACGGCATCGGCCTGGGACATCCGGAACCGCCCTTCATCGTACCTGAAAGCACAGAAGTGCTGGCGGCAGGTGACGTGGTAACCCTTGAGCCTGGGGCGTACATTCCGGGGGAGTTCGGTCTGCGAATCGAACGCAACTACATTATTGGCCCAGCAGGTTTCGAGCCCCTGTCCCAGCACGAGGTTGGGCTCGCACTTCACGAATATTGAGCAACTCCAACCGGATCGGCAAGATCGGCTTCCTCGGCAGAAACCCTAAAGTCCCTCCACGCTACCGCCGATTCTCCGTAAGGACTGATGCCTCGGGCCTTGGGTGCTGCGCCTCGTGGCACTCGCGGGGGACACGGGAGGTGGGGGAATGGCCAGGACGTACAGGCAGTGGGTGATTCTGGTGTTCTTGGGAATCTGGGCGGGCGCAAGCGGCTGCGGCCACTTCCCCCTGCTCATCGGCAGCGCCCCGGTCCCAGTGCCGGTTCCGCCGTGGGTCTCTGAGCGTATGGAGGAGAAGTACGCTCACCGCCTCAAGGAACGCACGCCGATCATGCCGCCAATCATTCCCGGTGCTCCGCTTCCGACCTGCGAGGATCCACCCAGTGAAGAGGAGATGATTCGTGCACTGCCCAAGGTCGCTCGTGGCGTGCCGTACCTCTACCAGGAGTTCCGCGACAACTACACTTTCGTTGTCGAGAAGCTGGTGGATCAAATCGATCCGCCAACCTACATCCCGCTGGTCGGGCCCGCTCAGCTCCATCACTGCCATTACAAGTGCACGATCTGGTTCACGCAACGGATTCGCTCGGATTACCCGTTCCCGTTCACCGTGGTCAACGATCGGCGTGAGGAAGTGCTGATCGACAAGGACCACTTGCACCTCGTCGCTGGACCGGATGAGCGCTCGCTGCAGTCCGTGACGCGCGACTTCATGGGGCCCTACTAACTCGGCGTCTGTGGGCAAACCTGCCGGCGGCTTGTGGATGGGCAGAAGGCTGCACGAAAAGTGCAGCTCGGGTCAGGGGAGAGTCAGCCATGCGTCGCGTTCTGTTGCGGGGTGCGCCTGCCTTGCTGCTGTCAGGGTTGGCCGGCATCGGCAGCCTCTGGGCCGATGAACTGGTCCCTGTCCAGGTTCAACCGCAAAGCCAGCCCCCCCAGGGCGGCCAGATCATCGTCATCGAAGCCGAAAAAGCGCGTGCCTGGGCGATGCTGATCGAACTGGAGTTGCTGGGCGACCCAGCGACGTTTCCCTACGCCCTCAAGGCGCAGGCCAATGCTCGTGGAATGGAAATCCAGGGGTACGTGCCCAACACGGTGGTGCGGGATCGCGCGCTTTCCCTTGCCAGGCAAGTGTGTCCCATGACAGTCGCCGATGGTATGGTGGTTCAGCGCAACATGGGGCTGCCCATGCCCGCCAAGGCCGCTGACGATCTGGAGGACGTCGTCTACGACAAGGTGACCCAGGTGTGCCCCGAGGTGCATCCTGTCGTGGAGATCAATGAGCACGGGCAAGTCACGCTTACGGGAGCATGTCCTTCTCTGCGTGATAAGCTCGAATGCAGCCGGGCTCTCCGGAGGGTGACGGGAGTCACCTCGGTCAAGAACATGCTGAATGCTGCCGATGCCTCCATGGCCGCGGTGGGTCCGACGACCCAGGCGATCTACGTGCCAGAATCCTCGGCCAAGCTCATTCAGCAAACGGGGGCTTCAATGACCGGCGCGGCGCCGGCCGGAGGATCGGCTAGCGTCGATCTCGGGCAAAACGTCCAGGTCCTGCAAAGGCCCCAGGCAGCGCAACCCAGGCCGTCGTTGCTTCAGAAGCTCACCGGCCGTCCGATGAAGGGAAACGCCCCTGCACCGGCGAACACGAACATGCCGACGCCGGCCATGCAACCAACGCAGGCCATGCAACCTTCGATGCCAATGAACCAGGGTGAGCTGCCTCGACAGGTGGTCAACGCGCCACCGAGCTCGAACTCTTCCGTGCGGACATCGATCGTGCCGCCAGCGCCCGTCACGCCGGCGCGCGGCACCTTGAGCCGAGAGATTGCCGAGCGTGAGGCCGCCAGCCGGACGGAGGAGATCAGGACCGTTGCCGCCAGGCAGGCTCAGCCGGCCAGAGAGGCACCGTCACAAGCGACGGAACCCGC
>Ga0073934_10002207_pt1 | contig 41894 bp, 41 predicted proteins | sample LarsenN4metaG_FD_76834 | JGI IMG/M metagenome (GOLD analysis project Ga0073934, IMG submission 76834) | Hot spring sediment bacterial and archeal communities from British Columbia, Canada, to study Microbial Dark Matter (Phase II) - Larsen... ...
AACACCTCGCGCGGACCGATCGTGGACGAAAGGGCGCTCCTTGCCGCGCTTTCCTCCGGGCGCCTCGCGCACGCGGCGCTCGACGTGTACGACGTCGAGCCGCTGCCCGCCGATCACCCGCTGCGGCGCATGGAGAACGTGACGCTCTCGCCGCACTTGGGCTACGTGAGCGAGGAGGTGCTGCGCACGTTCTGGACCGACGCGATCGAGAACGTCGAGGCGTGGCTGGAGGGCCGCCCGATCCGCGTCATGAACCCCGCCGCGCTCGGCTGAAGCCTTGGCGCAGGCCGCGATCCCGCGCTGGGCGGGCGTGCTCGTGCTCGCCGCCATCGCCACCGTGTTCGGCTCCAACCACGTCGCCGCCCGCGTCGCCTTCGAGCACGGCGCGAACGTGCAGACCGCGGTCGCCGTGCGCTCGACCGGGACCGCGCTCTTCGTGCTCGCGCTCCTTGCCGCGCAACGGGTGCCGGTGCGCCTTCCGCGCGCAAGCCTCGGCCGGGCGGCGGCGATCGGGGTGTTGCTCGCGCTGCAGAGCTACTGCCTGTACTCGGCGGTCGCGCTCATCCCGGTCGCGCTCGCGCTCCTCGCATTTCAGACCTTTCCGATGGTGCTCGCGCTGATCACCTGGGCGGCCGAGGGCACGCGGCCGGCGCGGCGAACCCTCGTCGCCATGCCGGTGGCGCTCGCGGGGCTCGCCCTCGCGCTCGACGTGGCGGGAGCGGGCGGCGCCGTCGCCGACCGCTGGAGCGAGATCGGCGCGGGGGTACTCTGGGCGAGCGGCGCGTCGCTTTCCTTCGGCGGCGTGCTCTACCTCACCAACCGCTGGCTGCCGGCGGTGGACGGGCGGCTTCGCACCCTCGTCGTCATGACCGTGGTCGCCGCGGTGATGATCGCGGCGAGCGCCGCGACCGACAGCTTCCGGCTGCCCGCGGACGCACGCGGCTGGACGGCGCTTGCGCTGCTCACGTTCTTCTACGGCAGCGCGTTCATCGCGCTCTTCATCGTCCTTCCGCGCGTGGATGCGGTCAACACCTCGTTCGCGCTCAACTTCGAGCCGGTGGCGGTGCTGGCGATCGCATGGATCGCGCTCGGGCAGGCGATCGCGCCGCTGCAGATCGCCGGCATGTTCGTCGTGCTCGCCGCGATCGTCTTCGGAGCGCGCCGGTGACGCGCCTGGTGCTGGTTCGACACGGCGAGACGGCATGGAATGCCGAGCACCGCGTGCAGGGGCAGTTCGACGTGCCGCTGAACGACACCGGCCGCAGGCAGGCCGAGGCGGTCGCGGCGGCGCTTTCGCGCGAGCGCTTCGCCGCGATCTGGTCGAGCGATCTCATGCGTGCGCGCGAGACAGCCGCGCCGGCCGCCGCCGCGCTGGGCCTGGAAGTGCGGCTCGATCCGGACCTGCGCGAGCGCCACTACGGGATCTTCGAGACCCTCACCTACGCCGAGGTGAAGGCACGCTATCCGGAGGACTACGCTCGCTTCGAGCGGCGCGAACCGGACTACGACTTTCGTACCGGCGAATCCCTGCGCGCGTTCTACGAGCGCGCGGTCGCCTGCGCGCGCCGCATCGCCGCCGCGCACGCGGGCGATGCCGTGCTCGTCTTCACCCACGGCGGCGTGCTCGACAAGCTCTACCGGTTCGTCACCGGCATGCCGCTTTCGGCGCCGCGCGATTTTGCGATCCCCAACTGCGGCATCAACCGCCTCGCCGCCGATCCCTGGCGCATCCTCGTCTGGGCCGACGTCGCGCACCTCGAGCGCGCCCTGGACGATCTGCCGGAGTAGGGCGCGCCGGCCACTGTGGCCATTTCCTAGTCCCAGGCCGTGCCCTTTTACCACGGCCTCACACCTTCGCATCAGCAGGGATCGGGGGCTGCGAATCTTGGCCCCATTGCAGCGATCCTTGGCAATCCTTGGTCGGCTTGCTCTTTTCCCCGGCGGACTTCGGAGCGTCGCGCAGAGAAACCGATGGCGGCGACGTGCGCCACCTTCTGCGTAATACGTCGCAAGCTCCACCGAGCTATCGCATTCAAAGATCGATGTGCCACTGCCGGGCTGCTGTCCGCGCAACTGAACCCCTTGATGCGGCGTGCGTTCTGAGCGCCGAGAGCGTGCAACACCATATGAATGGACACCGGGCCAGCATTCGCGGGGGCTATAGATGCAAGCAGTCTTCATGAGCGCTCGATTTTGCTGGCAGGATGCAAACCACAAAGGACCGGAAGTTCAATAATTCAACGCTTACGCATATGTCTATCCGCTAAATTGATTGGCCATGCCTAACGTCGACGCAATCGTCGCTTGAGTCGAGGCGCACGAGACGACCGTAGACCTTCTCAAATGGGTGTTGCTACTTCTCGTGGCTTGGGCAGCCGGTTTGTTTCGCTATCTGCGCAATCTGACGTGCAGTCCCAAAGTCCGCGTATCCGAGCTCACAAGCCGATGCTTATTGAGGAAATGGAGCAATTCGACGCTCATAGAAATGCGGTTCGTGCTGCGATCTTGGCCGAAGTAGAAGTAGCTAACCGAAGCAGCGAACCAATTGTCGTATGGGCGCTCGAGGCGCGAATTTACCGGAGCCTTCTTATTCGGCGTTGGGGGCCATGGATTTCCGCATCGTCACTCCCGAATCGTGTGCAGCACAAAATGGCGTCGCGCACCAAGATCATGCGTAACTGGTTCTCCCATCTCTCCGGCGAGATGCCTGGCCTGACGATAACCGGCAAAATCGAACCCAAGCATGCGGAATCCGGCTTCGCCTTGTTCGTGAGCTTCACCCACGGTACCTGGAATCCGGTGATCGTAAATAACAGCATTCGGATTCGCGTCAGGGTTCGCCTGACCACCGGGGAAAAGTTGGAAGCCTCCGCACGGATCCCGGTGACGAGGAACGCTGAGTTCTTTGAAGGACTTGTCCCCGGAGTCCTCGAACAGATTCGCCATCCGGGCGCGTGGAATTTACCGATTCGGTAACGAACGCAATCGAACCTGTAATCCGCACAGACCCGACGGCGGTGACACTGCTGGTGGAAGCGAGCTGATGATCGGCTACGCTCGATCGCCCTGCGATGACGAAGCTATACTACCTTCGGAGGCCGTATGAGGTACAAGATCGCCATCCACAAATCCGATGAAGGCTTCAGCGTTTCCGTTCCCGGGCTGCCCGGTTGCTGGAGCCAAGGTGCCACGGAGGAGGAGGCGTTGGAAAATATCCGGGATGCTATCCGGGAGTACCTTGCAGTCGTAGAGGAGCAGCTCAGGGGCGAAGAGGTTCGAGAAGTCGAGATAACGGTGTGACCTTGCCAAAGGTCCCCGGCGTCAATCATCTTGATGCAGTGCGCGCCTTCGAGAAGGCCGGATTCCGGATCGCGCGCCAAGGCAAGCACATCGTGATGACGAACGGCCAGCGCATTCTTACCATTCCCCGCCACAATCCGGTGAACGCGTTCACCATGGGTGGTCTTGTTCGTGATGCCGGGCTGACTGTCGAAGAGTTCCGCGCGCTGCTCTAGGCACTGATCTACCATCGACTTGCGCGGACCACTCCGCAGCGCCACCGCGCTCGCGGCAGAAAGTCCGTCTTACGTCACCGGGTACGCCCGCCTTCGAGGTCGAGTGATCCCAATTCGCGTATGCATTGGCGCGTTTGTAGGAGCCGGTTCGCGCTGTCGTCGTGACCGAGTGTGGTGTCGCCGCCCGACGCTCGGGTGGCCGAGCGCGACAGGCCAGAATGAGCAGCTCTCAAGTTTTCCGCCGGAATGCCGTTACGCCTCGGGAGACGTTTGTGCGGAGGTAACCGATGACTGCACGCATTGCACTTGTCCTTCTTGCTGCTGCGTTCGTTGCCGGCGCGAGCGCCGGTTCGCCGCGCGGCGTGCCCGGCGAAAAGCTCGACAGCGGGCTGGGCGAGTTGCCGCCCTACGCCGAATGGGCGGCGCATCCGGTGCTCGTTCGCTACACGGCGAGCGAGCTGGAGGCCGCGCGGCGCGACCCGCATCACGTCGTCGGCGAGAAAATCGACAGTGGCCTGGGCGAGATCCCGCCGTACCGCGAGTGGCATGCGCATCCGGAGTTGCGGCGCTACGCCATGGCGACGCTCGTCGTTTCGCGTTGACGACTCCGGCACTCGGGGCGATGTGCGGTAGCGGGCCCGTGGCGGTGCGCGCCGATGGTTTGGCTGCTTGCGCGAAAAAGGGCGCGACCCCGCCCTGAACGCGCTCGTCGCGGCGGTCGACTTACCGCACGACCTTGAACAGGTTGTTGAAGCTGTCGGTCCAGGGCTCCAGGCCCGGAATGTGCTCGATTTCGCTCGCCTCGGCGAAGCGCTTGTCGGCGAGAAGGATCTCGTTCTCGGTGACGAGGACGTAGGAGGTGCCGGAATACTTGTCTTCCTCGGGGTCGTCCTCGACGAGGATCGCCTTCATGCCCTCGGCCTCGGCGACGAGCTTGACGAGCGGCGCGAGGTTCACGAACCGGTTGGTGACGTTGTAGACGATCACGCCGCCGGGCGCGAGATGCCGGCGGTAGACGCGCAGCGCCTCGCGCGTGAGGAGGTGGATCGGGATCGAGCCGCTGGAGAACGCATCCACCGAAAGCAGATCGAACTTCTGCGGCGGATCGCGCTCCAGGTTCAGGCGCCCGTCGCCGGTGACGATGTCGATTTTCGCCTTCGACTCCCGCAGATACCAGAAGTGCTCGCGCGCGATGCGCACCACCTCCGGATCCAGCTCGTAGATGCGGAAGTAGTCCCCCGGCTGTGCCCAGGCGGTGAAGACGCCGACGCCGAGCCCCACCACGCCCACGCGCCGCGGCCTGCCGTTGTAGAAGTCGAGCGCGCGCGCGATGCCGGAGGTCGGGCCGAAGTAGCTGATGGGTTCGGCGCGAAGCGCCGGGTCGGTGTACTGCCAGCCGTGGTTGATGACGCCGTGCACGAGGCTGCGGGTGGTGTGCGCGTCGCCCCGGTCGGTCTCCTTCACGCGCAGCGCGCCGTAGAAATTGCGGGTGACGAGCAGCGCGTTCGCGCGCACGTAGGCGAGGTATTCGTAGGCGAACCACGCCACCGTCGCGCTCACGGCGAGCGCCACCGCGGGCGTGGCGACCGCCACCGCGCGGTTGGCGATCTTCCAGCGCGTCGGCCAGGTGAGCCAGGCGGCGAGCAGCCCGCAGGCGACGAGCGCGATCGGCAGCTCCAGGTAGAAGTCGAACACGCGCGGCGCCACCAGCCCGACGAAAAGGCCGCCGGCCGCGCCGCCCAGCGAAACCATGAGATAGAAGCGCGTCAGGTACTTCGGCGCCGGGCGCATCGCCGCCAGCTCGCCGTGGCAGAACATGCACGCGGCGAAGAGCCCGGCGCTGTAGAGCGCGATCGAGGCGCGGATGTTCATGACGCCGAGGTTCTCGTAGAGGAAGTACGCCATCGCGACGAGCAGGGCGAAGAGGAGCGGCAGGCCCCAGGCGCGCGAATACCAGCCGCTCACGCCGCGGCGCGAGGTGACGTCGAAGACGAGGATGAACGAGGCGAGGTAGAGGACCAGCGGCAGGATCCAGATGAACGGCACCGAGGCGATGTTCTGGGTGATGTGGTTGGTGACGGCGAGCAGCATGAGCGAGCCGAGCGCCGAAAGGCCGAGCCAGAGCACGTAATCGCCCAGGCGCGGCGGACGACCCGGTTGCACCACTTCCGTTGCCGCCGCGGCGACGAAAGCGGGGGCGTGTTCCTCGTGACGCGCCGCTTTCCACGCGGCCGCGATGCACAGCGCGGCGAACACCGCGTAGAGCGCGCTCCAGCCCCAGGCCTGCGCGGGCAGCGACACCAGCGGCTCGATCACTGGCGGATAGCCGATGAGGGCGACGAGCGAGGCGAGGTTGGAGAGCGCGAACAGCCGGTACACCGTGCCGCGCGGGAAGGTGCGCGCGAACCACGCCTGCACGAGCGGCCCGGTGGTCGAGAGAAGGAAATACGGCAGGCCGATGGTGGCCGCAAGCAGCAGCAGGATGCGCGCCGTCGGCTCGGTGTCCGGCTCCGGCTTCCACGACTCGGAGGCGAGGATCGGCAGGAAGGCGAGGCTCGCGACGAGCAGCACGGTGTGCAGGAGCGCCTGCGCGCGCGGCGGGAGCTTGCGCGCGACGGCGTCCGAGTACGCGTAGCCCGCCAGCAGCACGACCTGGAAGAACACCATGCAGGTGGTCCACACCGCCGCGGTGCCGCCGAACCACGGCAGGATCTGCTTGGCGATGATCGGCTGCACGAGAAAGAGCAGGAACGCGCTCGTGAAGACGGTGGCGGCGAAAAGAAACATCGGGGGTGTCCGCGAAAAAGGCGCAATTATCCCGGATTCAGGGCGCGGCGAGCGGCGCCTCGTCCATCGCCGCGGTCTGCTCGCGAAGCTCCAGGATCCGGTCCTGCCAGTAGCGCGGCGTGCCGAACCAGGGAAACGCGGCCGGGAAGGCCGGGTCGTCCCAGCGCCGCGCGATCCAGGCGGAGTAATGGATGAGGCGCAGCGTGCGCAGGGGCTCGATCAGCATCAGCTCGCGGGCGTCGAAGTCGTGAAAACGCCGGTACCCGGCGAGTAACGCACGCAAGGCCCGCTCGGCTGACGGCCGCTCGGCCGGAAGCAGCATCCACAAGTCCTGCACCGCCGGCCCGCTGCGCGCATCGTCCAGGTCCACGAAGTGCGGCCCCGCGTCGGTCCAGAGGATGTTGCCGGCGTGGCAGTCGCCGTGCAGCCGGATGCGGGGGACCGTGCCCACCGCCGCGATCGCCTGCCGCGCGCGCTCCAGCGCCTGCGCCGAGGCGGCGGTCCATGCCGGAAGGAGGTCGGGCGGGATGAGGCCGCTGGCGAGCAGCCACTCGCGCGGCTCGGCGCCGAAGGTGTCGGCATCGAGCGTCGGCCGGTGCACGAAGGCGCGCGCCGCGCCGACCGCGTGGATGCGGCCGAGGAACCGCCCGATCCATTCCAGCACGGCATCGTCTTCCAGCTCCGGCGCACGGCCGCCGCGGCGGGGAAAGACCGCGAAGCGAAAGCCGGCGTGCTCGAAGAGCGTGCGGCCGGAAACCTCGAGCGGCGCGACCACAGGGATTTCGCGCTCGGCCAGCTCGCGCGCAAAAGCGTGCTCTTCCAGGATCTGCGCGTCGCTCCAGCGCCCGGGGCGGTAGAACTTGGCGACGACGTGGCCGCCGTCTTCGAGGCTCACCTGATAGACGCGGTTCTCGAAGCTGTTGAGCGCGAGCAGCCGTCCGTCGCCGCGCCAGCCCGCGGCCGCGAGCGCATCGAGCACGGTGTCCGGCGTCAGGCCGTCGTACGGCCGGGTGCGGGCGCTTGCCATGCGGCGATTCTAGGCCGCGCTTGACTCGGTCTTCCGAACCGCCGATACTTAACCTTATGGTTCAGTATCAGGACGCGGCGCTCGACCGCGTGTTCGCCGCGCTCGCCGACGGCACCCGCCGCGGCGTGCTCGATGCGCTCGCCGCCGGCGGCGCGCGCTCGGTGAGCGAGCTGGCCGAGCCGTATCCGATCTCGCTGCCCGCCTTCCTCAAGCACCTGCGGACGCTGGAGCAGGCGGGGTTGATCGCGCGCGACAAGGACGGGCGCGTGGTGAGCTGCGAGCTGTCGGCGGCGCCGATGAAACAGGCGGCCGACTGGATCGCGCGCTACCAGCGCTTCTGGACCGAGCGGCTGGACGCGCTCGGACGCTATCTCCACCAGCACGAGGAGCCGCCACGATGGCACAGGCCCGAATCGAGGAACGTCCCTCGCTCACGCTCCGGCGCCTCTACCCGGTCGCACCCGAGAAGGTCTGGCGGGCATGGACCGACCCGCAGGCGCTGAAGCGATGGTTCGGCCCGGCGCCCGGCGAGCCGGTCGCGCTCGCGGAACTGGACGTGCGGGTGGGCGGGCGCTACCGCATCCTGTTCGGCGGCGCCGACGGCCGTGAACACGAGGTGCGGGGCGAATACCGCGAGGTGGACCCGCCGCGCCGGCTCGTCTTCACATGGACCTGGCCGCGCACCACGCCCGAGCGAGAATCGCTGGTGACGATCGAACTGCGCGAGGCGCCCGGCGGCACCGAGCTCGTCTTCCGGCACGAGAAGTTCTTCGACGCCGCGGTGCGCGACAACCACCTGCGCGGCTGGAGCGGCACGCTCGAAAAGCTCGCCCGGGCGCTCGAGCGGCTCTGAGCAACCCCTTCATCGAGGAGCGGACATGGCTTACGTGGACGGTTTCGTGATTCCGGTGCCGAAGAAGAACATCGGCCAGTACCGCGCGCTCGCGCGGCTCTCGGGCAAGGTCTGGCGCGAACACGGCGCGCTGCGCTACGTCGAGTGCATCGCCGACGACGTCAAGCCCGGAAAGTGGACTTCGTTTCCCCAGGCGGTGAAGCTCAAGCCCGGCGAGGCGGTGTGGTTTTCGTGGATCGAGTACCGCTCGCGCGCTCACCGCGACCGGGTGCTCGCGAAAGTGATGAAGGACAAGCGCCTCGCGGCGTTCATGAATCCGAAGACGCTGCCCTTCGACGGCCGGCGGATGTTCTGGGGCGGGTTCCGGGTGATGGTGGATCTGTGAGCCGCGCGCGTCATCGAGCGGGCGTCCGACGTTTCGCGCCATCGCGCGTCATGGCTGCATCCGCGCGTTCGAGGCAGCGGAGGACCGGTCCTGCCGTGATGCCGCGCGGGTAGAATCGCGCCCCTTTCGTTCCGGAAACAAGAAGAATCCCCATGCCTTACAAACGGTTTTTCCCTCTCGCGCTCGCGCTTGCCGCGGCCGGCTGCGGGCAGGCCGGAGGCGACGGCGCACCCGGCCCCGGCGCCGGCATGCCGCCGCCGGAGGTGACGGTGGTCACGGTGCAGCCGAAGCCCCTCGCGGTGAGCTTCGAGTACGTCGGCCAGACCGCCGGCTCGCGTGAGGCCGAGGTGCGCTCGCGGGTGCAGGGAATCCTCGTCAGCCGCAATTTCGCCGAGGGCGAAGCGGTGAGGAAGGGGCAGTCGCTCTACACGATAGACCCGGCGCCGTTCGAGGCGGCGGTCGAGCGCGCGGCGGCCGAGCTGGCCGCCGCCGAGGCGCGGCACGGGCAGGCGGCGCGCGACGCGGCGCGCCTGAAACCGCTGCTCGCGGACCGGGCGATCAGCCAGAAGGAACACGACGACGCCGTCTCGGCCGAGGCGATCGCCGCGGCGGAGGTGAAGGCGGCGCGCGCGCGGCTCGCGGAGGCGCGGCTCAACCTCGGCTACACGCGGGTCGAGGCGCCGATCTCGGGGCTGGCGAGCCGCTCGCTCGTCTCGGAGGGCTCGCTCGTTCCCGGTCCGGCGCAACTGCTCACCACGGTGGTGGACGTGGATCCGATCTGGGTGAACTTCGGCATTCCGGACAACGAGCAGGCGCGGATTCAGAAGGAGGTCGAGGCCGGGCGCCTGGTGCTGCCGAAGAACGGCGCCTTCGAGGTGGAGGTGCGCCTCGGCGACGGCAGCATCGTCGCGAGGAAGGGCAGGCTCGCTTTTGCCGACGTGCGCATTTCGCCGGCGACCGGCACGCGCGAGGCGCGGGCCGAGCTTGCCAACCCCGACGGGCGGCTGCGCCCGGGCCAGTTCGTGCGCGTCGTGCTCAAGGGCGCGGTGATCCCGGACGCGGTGACGGTGCCCCAGCGCGCGGTGCTGGAGAACCCGCAGGGCGGCGGCAAGCTCGTGTTCGTGGTGGACGAGAAGGGCAGCGCGCAGCCGCGGCCGGTCGAGGCCGGACCCTGGGCGGGCGGCGAATGGGTGATCACCTCAGGCTTGAAGGGCGGCGAGCGCGTGATCGTCGAGGGCGTGCTAAAGCTCGCTCCCGGCGCGCCGGTGCGGGTGGCCGGCGACAAAGGCGCGGCGAACGCGGCGCGGAAGCCGGCGGCGAAGTAGCGCACCGTGTTCTCCCGCTTCTTCATAGACCGGCCGATCTTCGCGGCCGTGCTCTCGATCTTCGTCGTGCTCGCGGGCCTTGCCGCGATGCGCGTGCTGCCGGTCGCGCAGTACCCGGAAATCTCCCCGCCGGTGGTCACGGTGACCGCGGTCTACCCCGGCGCCTCGGCCGAGGTGCTGGAAGCCACCGTCGCCGCGCCGCTGGAGAACGCGATCAACGGCGTCGAGAACATGCTCTACATGAGCTCGACCTCTTCGGCGAACGGCGTGGTGCAGATCCAGGTGACCTTCGACATCGGCACCGACGTGGACAAGGCGGCGCTCAACGTCAACAACCGCGCCAAGCAGGTCGAGTCGAGGCTGCCGCTGGAAGTGCGCCGGCAGGGGATCACCGTCGAGAAGGGCTCCTCGGCGTTCCTGCAGGTCGTCGCGTTCTACTCGCCCGAGGGCCGCCACGACGACATTTTCATCTCCAACTACGTCACGCTCAACGTGCTCGACGAGGTCAAGCGCATTCCCGGCACGACGCTGGTGCAGATCTTCGGCGCCAAGGATTACGCGATGCGCATCTGGCTCCGGCCCGACCGCCTGGCGCAGCTCCGGCTCTCGCCCGGGGACGTGATCCGCGCGGTCAACGAGCAGAACGCGCAGTTCGCCGCCGGCAAGGTGGGGGAAGCGCCCGCCGCCGCGGGGCAGGAGCTCGTCTACAACGTCACCGCGAAGGGACGGCTCTCGGAGCCGGCCGAGTTCGAGCAGATCGTCCTGCGCGCCAACCCCGACGGCTCGGTGCTGCGCCTGAAGGACGTGGCGCGGGTCGAGCTCGCCGGCAAGGACTACAGCTTCTACGGCAAGTACAACGGCCGTCCGGCGACGCTGATGGGGATCTTTCTCCTGCCGGGCGCGAACCAGATCGAGGTCGGCGCCGCGGTGCGCGCACGCCTGGCCGAGCTCGCCGAGCGCTTTCCGGCGGGCCTCGCCTACGCCATCCCGTTCGACACCACCAGTTTCGTCGAGGTCTCGATCCGCGAGGTGGTGAAGACGCTCGCCGAGGCGATGGTGCTCGTGTTCCTGGTGGTGTTCGTGTTCCTGCAGAGCTGGCGCGCGACGCTGATCCCGTTCGCCGCGGTGCCGGTGTCGCTCGTCGGCACCTTCGCCGGGCTGCTCGCCCTCGGCTACTCGATCAACACGCTCACGCTCTTCGGCATGGTGCTCTCGATCGGCATCGTGGTGGACGACGCCATCGTGGTGCTGGAGAACGTCGAGCGCATCATGCGCGAGGAAGGGCTCGGGCCGCGCGAGGCGGCGGTCAAGGCGATGAAGGAGGTGACGAGCTCGATCGTCGCCATCGTGCTGGTGCTGTGCGCGGTGTTCATCCCGATCGCGTTCCTCGGCGGCCTCACCGGCGAGCTGTACCGCCAGTTCGCGGTCACGATCTCGATCGCGGTGGTGATCTCGGGCTTCGTCGCGCTGACGCTGACGCCGAGCCTGTGCGCGCTCGTGCTCACCCCGGAGCGCGCCGGGCCCGGCCGTCTCGGGCGCGCCTTCAACCGCGGCTTCGGCGTGCTGGTCGCGCGCTACGAATCGGGCGTCGCCTGGATGATCCGGCGCGGCGGCGTCGCGCTCGCGCTCTTCGCCGGCATGGTGGCGCTCACCGCCGTGCTCTGGCGCGCGACGCCGGGATCGCTCGTGCCCGACGAGGACCAGGGCTGGTACTTCGCGCCGGTGATCCTGCCCGACGGCGCGACGCTCGCGCGCACCGACAAGGTGGTCGAGGAGGTGACGGCGGCGATCCGCGCCAATCCCTTCAACGAGCACGTCATGGCGTTCACCGGCTTCGACTTCGCCGGCGGCTTCGTGTTTCGCGAGAACGCGGCGACGATCTTCGTCACGCAGACGCACTGGGACCGCCGGCCGGTGCCGGTGGGGGCGCTGGTGGGCGAGTTCTTCGCCCGGACCGCGCACATCCGCGAGGGGTTGACGTTCGCGTTCCCGCCGCCGGCGATCTTCGGGCTGGGCACCGCCGGCGGCTTCGAGTTCTACATCCAGAACCGCGGCGACGGCGGCCCGCAGCGGCTGGCCGAGGTGGCGCAGCAGTTCATCGCCCGCGCCTCCGAGAGCCCGAAGATCGCGATGGTGAACACGTTCTGGCGCGCGAGCGTGCCGCAGCTTCGCGTCGAGGTGGACCGCGAGAAGGCGAAGGCGATGGGGGTCGCGCTCGACGACCTTTTCGCCTCGCTCGCAGCGACGCTCGGCACCTACTACGTCAACGACTTCACGCGCCACGGGCGCAACTGGCAGGTGCTCGTGTCGGCCGAACCGGGGCAGCGCGCGAGCCCGCAGGACGTGGGCGCGGTGTACGTGCGCGCGACCGAGGGCCCGAACGCCGGCGCCATGGTTCCGGTGCGCGCGCTCGCGCGCATCGAGTACGCCGCCGGCCCCGGCACGCTCGAGCGCTTCAACAATCTGCCGGCGGTCAAGATGCTCGGCTCCGGCCGCCCGGGCGTGAGCTCCGGCGAGGCGATCGCCGAGATCGAGCGCATCGCGCGCGAGGTGCTGCCGCCCGAGTTCAGCCTCGACTGGAGCGGCGCCTCGTTCCAGGAGAAGCGCTCGGGCGGCACCTCGGTGCTCGTGCTCGCGCTGGGCGCGCTGATGGCGTTCCTCATCCTCGCCGCGCAGTACGAGCGCTGGTCGCTGCCGCTGTCGGTGATGCTGGCGCTGCCCTTCGGCACTTTCGGCGCGCTCGCGGCGGTGTGGCTGCGCGGCCTCAGCAACGACGTCTACTTCCAGATCGGGCTGGTGACGCTGCTCGGCCTTGCGGCGAAGAACGCGATCCTGATCGTCGAGTACGCGCAGCTCAAGCACGCCGAGGGGCTGTCGGCCTCCGCCGCGGCGGTGGAGGCCGCGCGCCTGCGCTTCCGGCCGATCCTCATGACCTCGCTCGCCTTCATCCTGGGGGTGCTGCCGCTCGCGATCTCGACCGGCGCCGGGGCGGGCGCGCGCATCTCGGCCGGTACCGGCGTGATGGGCGGCATGCTCGCCGCCACCTTCCTCGCCATCTTCTTCGTGCCGATGTTCTATCGCCTTCTCGCCGAGCGGCGCGTGGGCGATCGGCGCACGACGGCGGAAATCCTCGCCGAGTGCAGCCGCGCGCGCGAGGCGGCCGCGCGCGCGGCGCCGGTCCCGCACCATGCGCCGCACCGGAGCGAGCGCGATGCGTAGAGCGGTGCTCGTCGTCGCGCTGCTCCTTGCCGGCTGCGCGGTGCAGCCGGACTTCAAGCGCCCCGAGATCGAGCTTCCCGCCGCCTGGCCCGGCGGTGCCGGGGCGCCGCAGGCGAGGGGATGGAGCCTGTACGGCGATCCGCAGTTGGAGCGGCTGATCGAGGAGGCGCTCGCGGCGAACTCGGACCTTGCGCGCGCGGTCGCCCGCGTGGACGAGGCGCGCGCGCTGCTTGCGCAGGCCGAGGCGGCGCGCATGCCCTCGGCGGGCGCGCAGTTCGAGCGAAGCCGCGCTCTTTCCTCGGCCGCCACCGGTACGCTGCCGCCGGGCGTCGCGCGCGAGCGGAACAACTACCGCGCCGCGTTGGAGGTGAGCTACGAGCTGGACCTCTGGGGTCGCCTCGCCGCGGCGTCGCAGGCCGCCCGCGCCGAGCTTCTCGCGAGCGAGGCGGCGCGCGACGCGGTGCGCCTTGCGCTCGCCGCCGAAGTGGCGAAGACCTGGTTCGCGCTACGTGCGCTCGATGCGCAGGTGGCCGCTACCCGCGGCGCGCTCGCGCTGCGCGAGCAGGGGCTCGCGCTGCAGCGCCGGCGGTTCGAAGGCGGCCTGATCTCCGAGTTCGAGCTGCGCCAGCTCGAGGCCGAGGCGGCGGCGGCGCGCGCGCAGCTTCCGGCGCTGGAGCGCGAGCGCGAGGCGTCGGAGGCGGCGCTCGCGGTGCTCCTTGGCCGCAGCCCGCGCGCGATCCTGGAAGACCGGATCGCGCGTGCCGCGGCGCCGGAGGCGCTCGTCGCGCCGGTGGCCCCCGCAGGGCTTCCCTCGGAGCTTCTGCTCAGGCGCCCGGACCTGGTCGAGGCGGAGAGCCGCCTCGCCGCCGCCAACGCGCGCGTGGCGCTCGCGCGTTCGGCGTATTTTCCGTCGGTGCAGCTCACCGGGGCGCTCGGCTCGGAGTCCGCGGCGCTCGCGAACCTCTTCAGCGGACCGGCCGGGATCTGGCGATTCGCGGCGGCGGTGTCGGCGCCGATTTTCTCCGGCGGGCGCCTGGAGGCGCAGGTGGACGCCGCCGCGGCGCGCGAGCGCCAGGCGCTCGCCGCCTACCAGTCGGCGATCCGCAACGCCTTCGCCGAGGTCCGCACGGCGCTTGCCGCGCAGGCGCGCGCGGCCGAGACCTTCGCCGCCGAGTCCGAGCGCGCGGCGGCGCTCGCCGCGGCGTTGCGCCTTGCCCGGCTGCGCTACGCGAACGGGGTCGCGAGCCAGCTCGAGGTCATTGACGCCGAGCGCGGGCTGCTCGCCGCCGAGATCGCCCGCCACGAGGCGCTGCGCGCCCAGCGCGCGGCGCTCGCCGATCTCTACCGGGCGCTCGGCGGCTGGTAGACTCCGCCGCGCGATGAGCGCGAGCGCCGAAACCCTGGTCGAGGTCTCCGACCTGCATTTCTCTTACAACGACCTGCCGGTCTTCCGGGGGCTGTCGCTGTCCATTCCGCGCGGCAAGGTGGTGGCGATCCTCGGCGGCTCGGGCAGCGGCAAGTCCACGCTGCTGAAACTGATCGGCGGGCAGCTCGAGCCCGCGCGCGGCTGGGTCCGCGTCGCCGGCAAGGTCGTGCACAAGCTCGACACCGACGAGCTGTACGCACTGCGGCGCAAGATGGGAATGATGTTCCAGGTCTCGGGGCTGTTCAGCGATCTGTCGGTGTACGAGAACATCGCCTTTCCGATCCGCGAGCATTACCGGCTGCCCGAGGAGCTGGTGCGGCCGCTCGTGCTGATGAAGCTGGACGCCGTGGGCCTGCGCGGCGCGCGCGACATGATGCCGGGCGACCTCTCCGGCGGCATGGCGCGGCGCGTGGCGCTTGCGCGCGCGATCGCGACCGATCCGCTCCTCGTGATGTACGACGAGCCCTTCGGCGGGCTCGATCCGATCTCGCTCAATCAGGTCGCGCAGCTCATCCGGCGTTTGAACGACGCGCTCGGGCTCACGTCCATCGTCGTGACCTACGACGTCTCGGAATCGTTAAAGCTCGTGGACTACCTCTACGTCATCGCCGAGGGCCGGCTGGTGGGCGAGGGCGAACCGGAGAAGCTGCTCGAATCCGACGACCCGTATCTCCGGCAGTTCCTGCACGCGCTTCCCGACGGGCCGGTGCGCTTTCATTTTCCGGCGCCGCCGCTCGAAGAAACCCTCCGCCTCGCGCGAAAACAGGGTCGGACCCGGGTCTGACCCTGTTTTTCGTCAGGGCTTGAGGGGAATGAAGCGCAACGCGACGCCGTTGTTGCAGTAGCGCAGCCGCGTGGGCGGCGGGCCGTCGTCGAACACGTGACCGTGGTGCCCGCCGCAGCGGATGCAGTGGTATTCGGTGCGCGGGTAGATGAGGTAGTAATCCTTCTTGGTGCCGAACACGCCCGGAATGGTGGTGAAGAACGACGGCCAGCCGGTGCCGCTGTCGAACTTCATCGCCGAGGTGAAAAGCGGCAGATCGCAGCCGGCGCACACGAACACGCCCGGGCGCTTCTCGTCGTTGAGGGGGCTCGTGAACGGCCGCTCGGTGCCTTCCTCGCGCAGCACGTGGAACGCCGCGGGCGGCAGGCGCTTGCGCCATTCGTCCTTCGACAGCTCGAGCTTCTGACCTGGATCCGGCACCTGGATTCCCGGCGCGAGCAAATCCTTCCAGTTCTTCTGCAATGCTTCGATGTCCTTCATGGTCCGCGGCTGGGCGCCCGCCTGCCCGGGCCGCGCGGCGAACGGCGCCGCGGCAAGCCACGCGAGCAGGGCACGACGCTGCACTCCGGTCTCCTTTCGCGAAACGGTGCGCCGGTCGGTCGCAAAACCGGCTGCATCCCGACACCGGTTAATCTATCATCCTTTGCAAGGAGGAAAATCGCATGAAGCGCATGTTGGTCGCCGCCGCGCTCGGACTCTGCGCCGCCGCGGCAGCCGCACAGGACTACCCGAGCCGGCCGATCACGATGGTGGTGGCGTTTCCGCCCGGAGGCGTGGCCGACATCGTCGGAAGGCCGCTCGCCGCAGCGATGGAAAAGACGCTCAAGCAGCCGGTGCTCGTCGTCAACCGCCCGGGAGCGGGCGGGGCGACCGGCACCGCGTCGGTCGCGAAGGCGGCTCCCGACGGCTACACCATCCTGATGACGCTGTCCTCGATCTCGATCTTTCCGGTCGCGGATCGCATCAACGGCAGGCCGCCCGCCTACGAGCTGAAGGACTTCGCGCCGATCGCGCTGGTGACGGCCGACCCGACCGTGCTGGTGGTGCGCGCCGACGGACCCTACAAGACGCTGAAGGATTTCGTGGACGCGGCGAAAGCGAACCCCGGCAAGATCAACTACTCCTCCTCCGGCGTGTACGGCACGCTGCACGTCGCGATGGAAATCTTCGCGCATGCCGCCGGAATCAAGCTCTTTCACGTTCCGTATCAGGGCGGCGGCCCGGCGGTGACGGCGCTCCTCGGCGGGCAGGTCGAGGCGCTCGCTTCGGGGCCGGCGGCCGCGATCGGCCAGATCAAGGCGGGCAAGATGAGGGCGCTTGCGGCCTGGAGCGACAAGCGCATCCCGATGATGCCGGATGTCCCCACCTTCAAGGAACTCGGCTACGACGCCGAGTTCTACATCTGGTCGGGCGTGGTCGCGCCGGCGGCGACCCCGCAGCCGATCCTCATGCGCCTGCGCCAAGCGGTGCGCGAGGCGGTGCACTCGGCCGAATTCAAGGCGGCGATGGACAAGGTGGCGACGCCGATCGCGTACCTGGACGCGCCCGAGTTCCAGAAGTACTGGGAGCGCGACGCCGCGCGCCTCGCGGTGGCGCTCGAAAAGATCGGCCGGGTCGAGGACAAGAAGTAGCGGCGCTGCGGCGTCAGGTGCCGTTTGCGCCCGCTTTGCCGGGGGCGCGGCGCGCGGATGGGCCCTGCCGACCTTCCTTCCGGCGAACGAGCGCTGTAAAGCGCGAGCCCTTCGGTGCGCGGTACTGCAGCAGCGTGCCCACGCGCCGCTCGAACGGGTCGCGGCGCGTGAGCGAGCGCGCCTGCGCCGCGGTGATGAGCCGGAAGTGGCGAACGGCTTCGAGGTTCTCGGCGACCTTCCAGGCGCCGTCCTCGCCGGTCACCCAGTCGGCGGGGTCCATGCGCCTCAGGTCGTAGGGGAGCGAATACCGGCGCAGCGTCTTTTCGTCGCGCGCGTTGTAGTACTCGTGAAAATACGACATGGCAAGCTCGCGCAGCGAGCGGTACACCGGATCGCGCCAGCGCAGGCCGACGCCGTTCGTCTTCGAGATCGCGCCCCAGCAGCCGTGGCGGCGAAAGAGCGCGACGACGTGGTCGTAGTCGCGCACCGCCTCCAGATCGAGCAGCAGCGGCGCCTCGCCGTGGATCCAGAGCGCGCAGGCGGCCACAAGCGCTCCCTCGATGCAGTGCGCGCGCCGCTCGCGCAGCACGAGGCGCACCGAATGGCAGGTGTCGCCGTCGCGCTCGAAGTTGAGCGGCAGGTCGTAGAGGAAGCGCTGGATTTTCTCCGGGGTGGTGAGGCGGGCGAGCTCGGCGTATTCGTCCCGGTCGAGGCCCAGCATTTCGCGGGTGGCGTGCCTTACTCGCATCTTCTCGCGGGCAAGTGTAGCTAAAATCCCTCGGTGGACCACTGGGAAAGGATCGAGGCCGCGATCGCGGGCCTGGCGACCGATTGCGTGCCGGTCGCGCTCTGGCGCCACTTTCCGCTTGACGATCAGGACCCTGCGCGCCTTGCCGCCCGCACGGTGGAATTCCAGCGCGCCTACGATTTCGACTTGGTCAAGTTTATGCCCTCGGGCACCTACGGTGTCGAGGACTGGGGAGCGAAGACCGCCTGGCGGGGCGCCGCGAACGGCGCGCGCGAGGTGATCGAGACCGCCGTCACGCGGCCGGAAGACTGGCGCCGGCTCGCGCGGCTGGACGCGCGCGCGGGCGTGCTCGGCGCGCAGAACGAGGCGCTCGCGGCCGCGGCGAAGGAGCTGGGCGGCGTGGTGCCGATCCTGCAAACGGTGTTCAGTCCGCTTACCACCGCGAGAAAGCTCGCCGGCGAGGCGCTGCTTGCGCACCTGCGCGAGGCGCCGGAAGCGGTGGAGGAGGGGCTCGCCGTCATCACCGAGGTGACGATCGAGTTCGGCCGCGCGGCGATCGCGGCCGGCGCGCACGGCTTTTTCTTCGCCACGCAGCTCGCGACGACCGACCTACTCACGCTCGCGGATTACGAGCGCTTCGGCGTGCGCTACGACCTGGCGTTCTTCGACGCGCTGCGCGGCGCGACCCGCCTCGACATGCTGCATCTGCACGGCGAGCGGCCGATGTTCGATCGGCTCTCGGGCTACCCGGTGGCGATGATCAACTGGCACGATCGGCTCGCCCCGCCCACGCTTGCCGAGGGAAAGCGCAAATTTCGCGGTGCGGTGGTGGGCGGAATCGAGGAACGCACGCTGCTTGCCACCGGCACCGAGGCGGAAGTGCGCGCGCAGGCGCGCGAGGCGATCGCACAGACGAACGGCCGCCGCTTCGTGCTCGGCCCCGGATGCGTCGCCGCGATCGCCGCGCCGGAAGGTAACATCCGTGCCATCATCGAGGAAGCGAGGAAACCCCTATGAAGCGCATCCTGATCGCCCTTGTCGTCGCGCTCGCGCCGGTCGCCGCGCAGGCGCAGGCCTGGCCCGCGAAGCCGGTGAAGTTCATCATCCCCGCCGGCCCCGGCGGCACGATTGATCCGCTGTCGCGCTTCATGGCCGACGCGTACACGAAGATCTTCGGGCAGAACTTCGTGGTCGAGAACCGGCCCGGCGCGCAGGGCAACACCGGCCTTGCGGCGATCGCGAAGGCCGAACCCGACGGCTACACGATCGGGATGGCCGCCTCCAGCATGATCGCGATCAACCCGCACCTGTACAAGCAGATGCCCTACGATCCGCGGCGCGATCTGACGGGCATCGTGCTGGTGGGCGACGTTCCGAACATCCTCGTCGTGCACCCGGACGTGCCGGCGAAGACGCTCGCCGAGTTCATTGACTACGTGAAGGCCAATCCGGACAAGCTCAACTTCGGCTCGACCGGCAACGGCAGCTCGATGCACCTGGCGGGCGAGCTCTTCAAGACGCTCACCGGCACGAAAATGACGCATGTGCCCTACAGCGTGCCGGCGGACGCGACCAAGGACCTCCTCTCCGGGCGCACGCAGCTCATGTTCCAGCTGATGACGGGCATCCAGGGCCAGGTGAAGGCCGGGCGCGTGCGACCGATCGCCGTGCTCTCGGAAAAGCGCTGGCCGGGACTGCCGGACGTGCCGACCACCGTCGAGCAGGGGCTGAAGGGGCTGAAGTCCTCGGTCTGGTTCGCGATCGTTGCGCCGGCGGGCTTCCCGCAGGCGCTGGTGGACCGCATCAACGCCGAAACCAACCGGCTGCTCGCCGACGCCGAGTTCCGCGCGAAGGTGCGGGCGCTCGGCGCCGAGCCGATGGGAGGCTCGCCCGCCGACTTCCGGCGCCTGTTCGAGGAGGATTACGCCCGCTGGGCCGAGGTGGTGAAGGTTTCCGGTGCGAAGATTGACTGACGCGGGCGGCGCGCGGCGCGCCCCGCTCACGCGCGGGAGAGATCGAAGATGATCGAGGAACAGAACCGCACCCGGGTGACGATCCTCACCGGCTCGTATCGCATCCGCGGCTACATAGACCTGATCCCGGGGGCGCGCGTCACCGATTTCATGGCCGAAGCGAAGGACTTTATCGCCGTCACCCATGCCGAGGTCTTCGAGCTGGAAGTGGGCGGTCGGATGCTGCTGTCGGTCCCCTTCCTCAACGTCAGCCGCAATCACATCCAGGTGATCGCGCCGGAGAAGTAGTCAGGCGGGGTCGAAGCGGTACGCGTCCATGGCGAGCGAGCCGGTCTCGATGCCGTCGTAGACGCGGCGTGCGCGGCAGTCGGGGCCGGCGGCGCCCAGGGCGACGAAAAGCGGCAGGAAATGCTCCTCGGTCGGGTGTGCGCGCGCCCCGTGCGGACTGCGCGAGCGGTATTCGGCGAGCGTCTCCAGCTCGTGCGCCTCGATCCGCTCCTTCACCCACTGCTGGAACTCGCGCACGTAGGCGGCGGGCGGGCCGTTCCTTCGCTCGCGCAGGTTGTGGGTGAGATGGCCTGAGCCGACGATCAGGACGCCTTCGCGGGCAAGCGGCGCGAGCGCTGCGCCAAGCGCCAGGTGATGCCGCGGTCCGAGCTCGGTCTGCACCGACACCTGCAGCACCGGGACGTCGGCCTCCGGATACATGTGCAGGAGCGGCGCCCAGGCCCCCTGATCCAGCCCCCGGCGGCCGTCCACCGCGGCGGTGAAGCCGGCGTCCTTGAGAAGCGCGAGGGCGCGGCTCGCCACTTCCGGCGCGCCCGGCGCCGGATACGCGATCTCGTAGAGCGGTCTCGGAAAGCCGTAGAAATCGTGAATGGTCTCGGGCTTCGCGCTGCCGGTGAGCATCGGCAGATGCGTTTCCCAGTGCGCCGAGACGACGAGAATCGCCCGCGGGCGATCGAGCGAGCGTGCAAGCCTCGTCCACGCCTCGCGCACCGCGCCCGGCTCGAGCGCATGCATCGGCGAGCCGTGCGAGAGAAACAGCACCGGGAGCGCCTTCGCCATCACTTCGCCAGGCCTTCGGCGCGCAGCGTATCCTGCATCCTGCGTCGGCTCCATCGGTTCCGCGGTTGAGAAACGCAAACGAACCCGCGCCGCGGCCGTACCTGGAGAGCGCCTCGCGCGATCACGGCCGCGACGAGAAACGCAGGATACTCCCAGCCGCCGTCGGGCGCGCCGGCTTGCGGCCCTCGCCGGCACGCCCCCGGATGGAACCGGTACCGCCTCAGCACGAAAGTGCGCGCGTTCGTGGACCTTCTCGCCCGGCGGTTCGAGGCGGCGCGCTGGAGGAAAGCAGCTCCAGTTCCATCCGGGTCAGCCACGCCCCCTCGGGATGCCGGCGCGCCTGGAAACCGAAGCGGCGCAGCAGCCGCAGCGCGACCGCGTTGTCCTGAAGCGCGTCGCCGTGGACGCGTCTGATGCCCGAACGGCGGGCGTGCGCGAGCAACCGCGCGAGAAGCGCGGTTCCAAGACCGTGGCGTTGCCAGTGGTCGACGACGACAAAGGCGATCTCCACGGCATCGGACTGGTCGAGCGAACGCGCATAGCGCGCCTCGCCGACGATGGGCTCGTACGCAAACCCCGCGGCGCAAGCGACGAAAGCGGCGGCGGGCGGCTCGCCGGGTCGCAGCAGAGAATCGAGCAGCCCGGGCGAAAGCTCGCTCACGCCGTTCTGGAAGCGCAGGCGCCGCGAGTGCGGCGAAAGTTCGTGCACGAACGCCTGGAAGCGCGCCGCGTCCTGCGGCGCGAGCGGGCGGATGAGCACCGGCCCGCGCCCGGCGACCCGGTGCAGATCCGGCAGGTCGAGGGCTTTCATGGCGCGCTCGCTGCGGACCCTATGCGGCGCCCGGGCGCACCGCGAGACCGTCTTCCAGCGCGAGCACCGCGACACCGCCCAGCGCAAGCACGATCGAAAGGCCAGGGCGATCGAAGCCGAAGGTGTCGCCCGCCGTCAGCACATGGTCGCGCGGGTCGGCTTCCTGCGTGATCCAGACGTCCCCGCGCACCACCGCAAGCCGGCGGCCGGCGGCGTTTCGCAGGCGAAGCGGTTTTCCCGGCTCCAGTGCGCGGCCGGCAAGTCCAGGACTCGGTTCCATGATCATCTCCTTTTCTCATGCACGACACGCATGGGTGTTTGAAACACCACCGTGCCGTGCTCGTGGGGAATTCTTGTCCGCGCGTACTGCGGCGACCAGCGGTAAAATCGCATGCAACGCATGCACAAGACGCATGAATAACCGCCGCTGGCAGATCCCGCCGCCGGAGCGGCTGGTCGCCTTCGAGGCCGCCGCGCGGCACCTGTCGTTCACCCGGGCGGCCGCGGAACTCTTTCTCACGCAGTCGGCGGTGAGCCGGCAGGTGCAGGCGCTGGAGGCGAGCCTCGGCGTTCGCCTTTTCGAGCGCCGCACGCGGGCGCTGCTTCTCACCGAAAGCGGGCAGATGCTCTACCGCGTGGCGCAGCAGGTGCTGCAAACGCTGCACGACACCGCGCAGAAGCTGCGCGGCGAGGCGCCGGTGCGGGCGGTCACGGTCACGACCACGCCCGGTTTCGCCGCCCTGTGGCTGATCCCGCGCCTTGCGCGCTTCACCGATCGGAATCCCGGCGTGGACGTGCGCATCTCGGCGAGCTATGAGCCGATCGCTCTGGAGCGGGCCGGTGTGGACCTCGCGGTGCGCTATGCGGAGGCCTCGTCCGTGCCCGGCGCAAGGCCGCTCTTCGGCGAACAGGTGCTGCCGGTGTGCAGCCCCCCGCTTGTGGCGGACGCGGCGCGGCCGCTCAGGGAACCGCGCGATCTTGCCCACCACACGCTGCTGCACATGGAAGGCGCCCGAGCGCCGTGGGTGGACTGGGACCTGTGGTTGCGCGCGCTGGGACTGCCGGACCTCAAGCCGGCCGGGACGCTGCACTTCAGCCACTACGATCAGCTTGTGCAGGCGGCGGTGAACGGGCAGGGTGTCGCGCTCGGACGGCTGCCGCTTGTCCAGCAGCTTTTGCGCGAAGGCCGCCTGGTCGCCCTGTTTGGCCGTGCGGTGGCGTCCTCGCGAGCCTACTTCCTCCTGCGATCGGCGCGCGCGGCGGGCCGCGGCGAAGTGCAGGCGTTCGCGAGCTGGCTCGAAGAAGAAACCGCGAGGGACGCGGCCGCATCCGACCTCCCGCCGGCGGCGGGACCGGCCGGCGCTAGGCCCGCGCCGCGATTGCGGCGTTCGCGCCGGCGATCCGCCCGAACACCGCGCCGTTCGTGAGACCGGTGCCGCCGGGATAGTTGAACCAGAAGATTCCGCCCACCAGTTCTCCCGCGGCATAGAGGCCCGGTATCGGCGGCCCGTCGGTCGAGAGCACCTGCGCGTCGGTGTTGATCCTCAGGCCGCCGAAGGTGAAGGTGATGCCGCAGGTGACGGCGTAGGCCTCGAAGGGCGGCGTGTCTATCGTGTTCGCCCAGTTGGACTTGTTGATCGCCAGACCCGTCGTGCAGCGCCCGTCCTTGACGTTCGGATTGAAAGGAATGTCGGTGCGCACCGCGGCGTTGTAGCGGCGGATCTCCTCCAGCGCCGCCCGCCCATCGGTGTCCTCCAGCTTCGCACACAGCTCCTCCAGCGTGTTTCCGACCCGTTTCGTCACCTGGCGGATGCGGTATTCGTCGCGAAGCCGCGCCTTCACCTTGGCGTCGAAGATCTGCCAGGCGAACTGCCGCGGCTGGGCGAGGATGACGCGGCCGTATTTCGCGTAGGTGTAATTGCGGAAATCCGCGCCTTCGTCGAGAAAGCGCCTGCCCTCGGCGTTGATGTAGATGCCCCAGGGATAGGAGTGCTTCTGGAACTGGTCGCCCACGGCGAGATCGCCGAATTCCGGAGCGTTTCTCTCCCATGCCACCGCGTGGCAACCCGACCAGTTGCCGGCTGGGGCGGCGCCCGCCTCCAGCGCCATGCGGATCGCGTCGCCGGTGTTGAAGCGCGTGCCGCGCACCTTGGCCAGTTCCCAGTTGGGCCCGAGATAGCGCGCCCGCCACTCGGCGTTCGCCTGAAAACCTCCGGCGGCGAGCACGACGGCGCCGGCGCGCACCTCGATCGTGCGGCCGTCCTTCTTCAGGCGCACGCCTTTCACGCCGTCGTCGTCGGCGATGAGATCGGTCGCGCGCGCCGAGTACCAGATCTCGACGCCTTCGCGCCGCGCGATCGCGGTGAGCGAATCCACCAGGCCCGGGCCGCCGCCCACCGCCTCGACCGTCAGCCCGCCCCAGAACTTGAAACGCCCGCCGATGTTGAACGCCTGCCGGCCCCAGGCGGCGGTGAAGCGCACGCCCTTTTCGCGCATCCACACGAGCGTGGAGAGACTCCGCCGCACGAGCACCTCGGTGAGGTCCGGATCGCACCGGTCCTCGGTCACGCGCGCCATGTCGTCGAAGAACTGGTCCTCGGTGTAGGTGCCGAAGTCGGTGCGCGCGATCTCGTCATCGGAAAGGTCCGGAATGAGCTTTTTCAGGTCCTCGACGCCGTTGTAGACGACGCGCATCAGTCCGGCGGTGAAGCGCGAGTTGCCGCCGGACTCTTCCTGCGGCGCGCGCTCGAGCGCGAGCACGCTCGCGCCCTTTTCCCGCGCGGCGAGCGCCGCGCACAGCGCGGCGTTGCCCGCGCCCACGATCACCACGTCATAACGGTCGGTCATCCGCGTTTCCGCCTGCCCGGGGCAAAGGATGGCGCGGCCGCGCGCAGGTTCTCGACAATCACCGCGGCGACGTTCATCGCGCGCAATTGTGCCAGTGTTCGCAAGCCAGGTCGCCGCCACGAGCGCCCATGAGACCGCTTGCGTCCGACCCGCCGCCGCGCGCGCCGCTCGGCTGATGGCTGGTTACAATCCGGGCGCCATGAGCGAACGCATCGCGTTCATCGGATTCGGCGAGGCCGGCCAGACGATCGGGCGGGGACTTCTCGCGCAGGGCGTGCCGCTTTGCACCTACGACATCCTGTTCGACGATCCAGCCGACCAAGGGCGGCTCGCGGCAAAAGCGCGCGAGATGGGCGTCGCCGTGGCCGCGAGTCACGCCGAGGCGGTGCGCGGGGCGAGCCTGGTGTTTCTCGCGGTCACCGCGAGTTCGAGCCTGGAGGCGGCGCGCTCGTGCCTGCCGGGGCTTGCGAAAGGGCAGCTTTTCCTCGACATCAATTCGGTCTCGCCGCGGCGCAAGCAGGAGACGGCGGCGCTCGTCTCGCCGACCGGAGCGGCCTACGTGGACGTGGCGGTGATGGCGCCGGTCGCGCCCTACGGCCACCGCGTGCCGTGTCTTGCCGGCGGGCCGGGGGCGCGCGAGCTGATGCCGCGCGCGCAGGCGCTCGGCATGCAGGTCGAGTTCGTCTCGGACGACGTCGGCCAGGCCTCGGCGATCAAGATGTTCCGCTCGATCCTCATCAAGGGGCTGGAAGCGCTGATGCTGGAGTCCATGCTCGCGGCAAGCGAATACCGGGTCGAGGCGCGCGTGCTCGCCTCGCTAAAGGAGACGTTCCCGTCGCTCGACTGGGAAAAGCTCTCCGGCTACCTGATCGAGCGCGTGGTGCGCCACGGCGCGCGCCGCGCGGCCGAGATGCGCGAGGTGGCGGCGACGCTCACCGAAATCGGCATCGAGCCGATCATGGCTTCGGCGACGGCCGTACGCCAGCAGTGGCTCGCCGATCTCGGCGTGAAGAACTCCGTGCCTGCGCGCGTCGAGGATCGCGCCACGCTCGTCGCCGCGATCCGGCGCGCGCTCGGCCGGACCCCGAGCACTCAGAACTGATAGCGGCGCAGGCCGCCGTCCACCGGGATCACCGCGCCGGTGATGTAGCGCGCGCGCGGCGAGGCGAGAAAGCACACGAGGTTCGCGATGTCCTCGGGCTTTCCGTATTCGCCCACCGGGATCTCGTGCTCGGACTGCCACTGCCGGTATTCCGGCGTGTAGTTGCGCAGGATCTGCTCCGAGAGAATGCGCCCCGGCGGGATGCAATTGACGGTGATGCCGTAGCGCCCCACCTCGCGCGACAGGCCCTTCGCCCAGGAGTGCACCGCGGCCTTGGCGCAGAACGCGCCGTTGATGCCCTCGGGCTCGGACTTGCCGGTGATGTTGATGATCCGGCCCCAGCGGCGCGCGATCATCTGATCGAGCAGCCGGTGCGTGAGCTGGCGGTGGCGCGTGAAGTTGAGCGTCATCGCTTCCTGCCACTGCTCCTCGGTCGCATCGAGCCGGAACGGGCGCGAGCCGCCGGCATTGTTGACGAGGATGTCCACGCTTCCCAGACCCGCGAGCGCCTCGCGTGCGATGCGCTCGGGGGCGTCCTCGGCGAGGAAATCGCAGGCGATGAGGACGAGCTTCGCGCCGGTTTCGGCTTCGAGCGATTCGAGCCGTTCGCGCCGGCGCGCGGTGACGGCAAGGCGCACACCCTCGGCGGCGAGCGCCAGCGCGATCGCGCGACCGATGCCGGCGGAGGCGCCGGTGACGAGCGCCGTCTTTCCGGCGATGCCGAGATCCATCGGTGCGGGTCGTGCTGCGCGTCGCGCTACTTCTGCGCGAGCCAGGGCGGTTGCCACGCGAGCGGCACCTCGCCCGGGGCGCGCAGCACCCGGATCATGCGCAGCGCCGATTCGCGCCCGCCGTAGTAACCGGGCACGAGGATCGTCTCCGAGAACCCCATCGCGCGGTAAAAGCGTCGCGCCGCCTCGTTGCCCGAGCGCAGCTCCAGGTGCACGCTGGCGATTCCGGCGGTGCGCGCCGACTCCAGCAGCCACTCCATCAGGCGCCGGCCGATACCCCGGCGGCGGTGCCCCGGGCTCACCGCGAGCAGAGCGAGGTGCGCGCGCTCATCGCCGAAGTCCATCACTGCGAAACCGCGCACCGACCGCCCTTCGGCGGCGACGAGCACCACCGTGTCGCGGCGCCGCATCGCGCGTAGGATCCTTGCCGCGTCGTATTTCCAGGGAAGGCCGGCCTCGATGTGGTCGCGCGAGAGCGCCGCGATCGCATGCGCGTCGCGCGGCTCGGCGAGCCTGAGCGTGATGCCGTCCTTCACGTGCCCGATTGTAAGCCGAGGCGCACGCCGCCATGCTAATCTTCACGCGGTCATGCGTACAATTCTCGTCGCCGCGCTCACGCTCTGGGCGGGGCTGGCCGGCGCACAGCCCTATCCGTCCAAACCGATCCGTTTCATCGTCAGCTTTCCCCCGGGCGGCAGCGCCGACCTGGTCGCGCGCGCGATCGCGCCGCGCTTGAGCGAGCGGCTCGGACAGCCGGTGCTGGTCGAGAACCGTCCCGGCGCCGGAGGCAACATCGGCGTGGACGCGGTGGCGAAAGCGGCGCCCGACGGCCACACGATCGGCCTTGCCGCCGCCGGCGCGCTCGCGGTGAACGCGAGCCTGTATCCGTCCATGCCGTTCAACCCGGAGAAGGATCTCGCGCCGATCACGGCGCTCGCGATGATTCCGTTCTTCATCGTGGCGCATCCGTCGCAGCCGCCGACGCTTGCCGAGGTGATCGCGGCGGCGAAAGCGAGGCCGGGGGCGCTTGCCTACGGCCACGGCGGCAACGGCTCGGCGATGCACCTCTCTGGCGAACTGCTCAAGATGATGGCCGGCGTCAACCTCGTCGCGGTGCCGTACAAGGGAAGCGGCCCGGTGGCCGCCGACGTGCTCGCCGGGCAGGTGCCGCTCGGCGTGGTGGACATTCCGTCGGCGATCGCCAACGTGCGCGCGGGGAAGCTCCGGGCGCTTGCGGTCACCACGGCGCGGCGCGTTCAGGCCGCGCCCGAGGTGCCGACGGTGGCGGAAGCGGGAATCGCGGGCTACGAGGCGATCGGCTGGTTCGGCGCGGTCGCACCGGCCGGCACCCCCGAGGCGATCGTGCAGCGCCTTGCCGCCGAGATGCGCGCCGCGCTCGATGCGCCCGACATCCGCAGCCGCATGATCGCCGCGGGCGCCGAGCCCTTCGCCTCCTCGCCGCAGGAGTTCGCCGCCTTCATCCGCGCCGAGGCAAGGAAGTGGGCCGAGGTGATCCGCACGGCGGGGGTGAAGGCGGAATGAAGGCGCTCCGGCAAACGCGGAGCGGTGCCGGTATGTAGTTTTCGGGCAAGGGGAGGATGCAGGCGGCGTCCTGGATCGCGATGGCGGCCGTCGGCGCGCTGCTCGTCGGCGGCATCATCGTCTACAACCGGGTGATCCGCGATCGCAATCTGGCGCGGCAGGGATTCGCCGACATTGACGTGCAGCTCAAGCGCCGCGCGGATCTCGTGCCGCGGCTGGTGGAGGCCGTGCCCGCCTACGCCGCCTACGAGAAAGCGCTTTTCACCGCGGTGACGGACCTGCGCGTAGACGCGTTGAAAGCGGCGTCCCTGGCGACGCGCTTCGGCGCCGAGCGCGCTCTGGGCGAGCGGCTGTGCAGCAGCTCCTCCAGCTCGACGGGGACCTTCGCGAGCAGATTCTCCGGACTCGGCGATGCGATCGCGGCGGCATCAACGCCGGCTGGCTGCTCTTGGGGTCGTTCCAGCGGCAGCGGCGGCTCCTCCGGCGGTGGCTCCTCCGGTGGCGGCGGTGGAGGCGGCGGCGGAAGCGGCGGGTGATCCGTACCGTGCGCGGATGCGCACGGTACGCTCGAGGTCATCGGCCGCCTCCCGCACCTTCCGGCGCAGGTCTGGTTCGAGGCGGAAATCGCGCAGGAATGCGCGCACCGCGGCGAGCGCCTTCGCGCCTGTCTGCCCCCCGATGAAGGCGGCGAGCCATGCGTTGACGAAGAAGATGCTGCGCGTGCGCTTGAGCTCGGGAAGCCGGACGAGCGCCTCGGGCAGGAGCGGTAGCGTGAGCGCGGCATGCTCCGGCGCGTTGAGCGCGGGCAGCGCCGCCTCGATCCACGCATCGGGAAGCGAGCGGTCCTCGAGGAGCGCGCGGAGTATCTCGCGTTTCGCGGCGCGGTCGGGCACGGCCGCGTGGGCGACGAAGGCATGGCGGCGAGCGGCGTCGCTTGGCTCGCGCGCGCACTCGGCCGCAAGGCGCGAGGATCCGTCGGGAGCGCCGCGTTCGAGCAGCCGCTGCACAATGCGGAAACGGGCCCGAGCGGCGAGCGCGACGCCGGGCAGCTCGAGCGCACCGTCGAGCATTCGCCCGAGGTCGGCGAGCGCCTCGGGCGACCACGCGAGGGCGGCAAAGGCGCGAAGCAGCGCCAGCCGCCGCGCGGGCGGCCGCGCCTCGGAGACGCTTTCCCGCAGGAGCGTGCGCTCAACCCGCGCAGCGAGCGCATCGCGCTGCGCATCCGTGAGATAGCGCCGAAACGCGACCTCGAGCTTTGCAAGCAGGCCCGCGAGCGCGATCTCCTCGCCGGTGCGTGCGATTTCAAATAGCGTCCACTCGATGAAGCGCGTGGGCGCAAGCTCGGCGTCGCGCACCGCTTCCCACAAAGACTCCGCGATCTGCGCCCGCGCAAGCGCATCGCCCGCCCCGAATTCCGGATCGAGCGCGGCGGCGAGGCTGCGCGCATCGAGCAGAAACCGGCCGTAGCCGAAGTCGCAGGCATTCGGCAGAACGAGCTGCGGCGCGGGCAGTCCTTCGAGCGTGCGCACGCGCACCGACCCGCGCGAGAGCGTCACGTCGGAATACACGACCGAGCCTGAGCCGAGCGCAGCGACGCGAAGCCGCTGCGGCCGGAGCGTCCGGGTGCCGAGCGCGTCGCGCTGCTCCAGGCGCAATTCACGGATTCGGCCGGCACGGTCGAGGCTCAAGCGCGTGCGCACGGTGGGTGCGCCACGCTGCTCGATCCAGGGGCGCGCCCAGCGTGCAAGGCGTCGGCCGGAAGCGTGCTCGAACGCGCGCACGAGATCCGCGCTCGATGCGGCGCCGAACGCATGCCGGTGCACGAAATCGCGCACCGCGTGGCGGAAGGTCGTCTCGCCGAGTTCGAATTCGAGCTGGCGCAAAAGCGCCGGGCCCTTGCCGTACACGATCGGACCGTACACCGATTTGGCGTCGGCGAGGTTGGCAAGCCGTGCTCGCAACGCATGGGCGCCGCGTGTGCAATCGGCTCGCAACGCGGCCGTCTTCAACGCATGGAACGCAGTCCAGCCATCGAACTCGGGCGCGACCGCCTCGAGCGCCTTTGCGGCCATGAAGTTGGCGAAGCCCTCCTTCACCCACAGGTCGTCGAACCAGCGCATGGTGACGAGGTCGCCGAACCACTGGTGAGCGGTTTCGTGAAGGACGAGCTGCGCACGCCGCAACCGTTCCGCGGCCGAAGTTGGCTCGGCGATGAGCACCCGCGCCTCGTCGAGGAAGGTGGCGCCGGCGTGTTCCATGCCGCCGTAGGGAAATTCGGGCAGGAGCACAAGGTCGTATTTCGGGAACGGGAAAGGATGCGCGAGGTACGCCGCGAACCAGTCGAGCCCCGCACGGTTCAGCCGTAGCACCTCCGGCGCATGCTCGCGCGCCTGTGCGGCGCGCGATCGGCGAACGAAGAGACGTCCTTGCTCGCCGGGCGCCTCGACGATCTCGAACGGCCCGGCGGCGAAGGCGAAGACGTAGGTCGAGATCGGCGGGGTTTCGGCAAAGCGCACGCGTCCCGGAGCCTCCTCCTCGGCGGGCGCGTTGGACACCGCACGCCATCCGGCGGGCAGTTCGAGCGCGAGGCGGATACGAGCCTTGAGATCCGGCTGGTCGAAGCAGGGAAAAAGGGCGCTCGCATCGGCGGGCACGAGCAGCGTATAGAGGTACTCGGCGCCGTCCTCGCCGTCGCAATAACGAAGAGTGGGAGTGCCCGAGGCGCCGACCGGCGCCTCGAACCTGAGCCGCAGCGTATTCGGGCCTGACCTTAGCATCCGCCTGGCGATGACCAGGTGCCCGCCGCGCGCCTCGAAAGGCACGGCCCTGCCGTTTGCCTCCAAGTGGCGCGGCGCCGCGCCGCGCCAGTCGAGCACGAGATCCACTGGCCGAGCCGGCAGCTTCACCGAGAGTGCGAGTGCGCCCGAGACGCGCGCCGCTCCGGGCGCGAGCCGGAACTCCAGCGCGTAGCGCACGTCGCGGTAGTGCCTCGCCCGCCATTCGGCAAGCGCGCGCGGCACGCCGGACTCCAGCGTCGGCGGCGCGGCTGCGTCGGTGCTCGCGAGCGCCGGCGCAGACCTCAGGGTGCGCGCGAGACGCGGGCGGCGTCTCCTGCGCGGCGTCCCCTTGCGCGGAAATCACGCGTGCGGCTCACGGGCGGTGTCCATTGCGGCTGCGTGCGATGCGCTGCGGCGGTCGGCGCGCAAGCGCGCAGCCTCGACGGACCGCAACAGTGTCATGATAGCGGCGCGGGCGGATCGCGCGCGCGGGCCCCGAGGGCGGTATCCGCGGGGCGCGCGCCGCACCGCGCTGCGACGGATGGAGGCGAAGGAGGAACCATGCTCGGAGGCAGGACGGCGCTGGTGACCGGCTCGACGAGCGGCATCGGCCGCGCGATCGCCGAGGCGCTCGCCGCCGCGGGCGCGAACGTCGTCCTGAACGGCTTCGGCGCAGCGGGCGAGATCGAGCGCCTGCGCACCGATCTCGCGCGCCGGCATGGCGTCGTCGTCGCGTACGACGCCGCCGACCTGTCGCGGCCGCGGGAGATCGAGGCGATGATGCGGCGCGCCGCGGCGGAATTCGGGGCGGTGGACGTGCTCGTCAACAACGCCGGCATCCAGCATGTGGCGCCGGTGGACGAGTTCCCGCCGGAGAAGTGGGACGCGATCATCGCGATCAATCTGTCGGCGGCGTTCCACACCACTCGCCTTGCACTGCCGGCGATGAAGGGCAAGGGCTGGGGGCGGATCATCAACATCGGCTCGGCGCACGCGCTCGTCGCCTCGCCGTTCAAGTCCGCCTACGTCGCGGCCAAGCACGGCATCGCCGGATTCACCAAGGCGGTGGCGCTGGAGGTCGCCGAGGCGGGAATCACGGTGAACGCGATCTGCCCCGGCTACGTCTGGACGCCGCTCGTCGAACGCCAGATCCCGGATCTCGTCAAGGCGCGCGGCATGAGCGAAGAGGACGTGAAGCGCAACGTGCTGCTTGCCGCGCAGCCCACCCGCCGCTTCGTCACCGTCGAGGAGATCGCGCAGCTCGCCGTTTTTCTCGCGTCCGACGCGGCCAAGTCCATCACCGGCGCCATGCTGCCGATGGACGGCGGCTGGACGGCGCAGTGACGCCGGAAACGGGCCGAATCGGCCGCGTCAACGGGAGCGCGCGATCGTGATCCACGCAGCCGCGCCATGAGCGAGCGCTACGACGCCATCGTGATCGGCGCAGGGCAGGCGGGCCCGGCGCTGTGCGCGCGTCTCGACCGCGAGGGGCTGAAGACCGCGCTCGTCGAGCGCAAGCTCCTCGGCGGCACCTGCGTCAACACCGGCTGCATCCCGACGAAGACGCTGGTCGCCTCGGCGCGCGCGATCCACGTCGCGCGCCGCGGCGCCGAATACGGCTTCCGCGCGGGCGCGGTGCGGGTGGACATGCGCGCGGTGAAGGCGCGCAAGGACGGCGTGGTGAAGCAGTCGCAGGACGGGCTCGCCGCCTGGATCGCCGGGATGAAAAACGTCACCCTGATCCGCGGCCAGGCGCGTTTCACCGGCCCGCGCACGCTGGCGGTGAACGGGCGTGCGCTCGACGCCGAACGAATCTTCATCAACGTCGGCGGGCGGGCGCTGGTGCCCGACATTCCGGGGCTGAAGGACGTGCCGTTTCTGACCAACAGCACGATGATGGACGTGGACTTCGTGCCCGAGCATCTCGTCATCGTCGGCGGCAGTTACATCGGCCTGGAGTTCGCGCAGATGTTCCGGCGCTTCGGTTCGCGGGTGACCGTGGTCGAGAAAATGGAAAAGCTCCTGCCAAGCGAGGACGACGACGTCGCCGCCGAAATCGGCGCCATCCTCGCGCGCGAAGGCGTGGAGATCCGCACCGGCGCCGAGTGCATGGCGCTCGCGCGCGCGGGCGGGCGCATCACCGTCGGCCTGCACTGCCGGAGCGGCGCGCCGGTGGCCGAGGGCACGCATCTGCTGCTCGCGGTCGGGCGCGTTCCGAACACGCAGGATCTCGGCCTGGAAGCGGCCGGTGTGCAAACCGATGCGCGCGGGTACATCGCCGTGGACGACGAATGCCGCACCAGCGCCGAGGGCGTGTGGGCGCTCGGCGACTGCAACGGCCGGGGCGCGTTCACCCACACGTCATGGAACGACCACGAGATCGTCGCCGCGAACCTGTTCGACGGCGGGCGGCGGCGCATCTCCGATCGTATCCCGGCCTACGCGCTCTTCATCGACCCGCCGCTCGGCCGCTGCGGGATGAACGAGGGGGAGGCGCGCGCGAGCGGCCGGCGCGTGCTCGCGGCGACGATGCCGATGGCGCGCGTCGGGCGGGCGCGCGAGGCGGGCGAAACGCAGGGCTTCATGAAGGTGCTCGCGGACGCGGATTCGCAGGAACTGCTCGGCGCCGCGATCCTCGGCCTGAACGGCGACGAGGTCGTGCACTCGCTGCTCGACGTCATGTACGCGCGCCGGCCGTTCGCCACCCTCGCGCGCGCGATGCACATCCATCCCACCGTCGCCGAACTCGTTCCGACGCTGCTCGGGGGTCTGCGGCCGCTCGCGGCTCAGGTGGCGCTGCGCCCGCCGACGTGAGCTCGCGCGCGGCAGCGCTATTCGACGCGGGCTTGTGCGCCCCGACGCCTCGCAGATCGAGGCGGGCCGGCGGTGCCGAGGCCGGTGCGGGTCGCCTCGGTGTCGATCACTGAAGCGGGGGTAACGTTGGCGAGATTCACGTCCGGGCCAAACTCGCGCACCAGCGCCCGTTTCAGTTCCTCGACGTCGCAACTGCGCACGTCGCGGATCCACGGTCCCGGGAGTTCGATCATGACGCGCGACATGTCAAGCGAGCGCGTAAGGCACTCGATCGCGCTTCGGCGCAGTCTGCCTCTTTCCGCGAGCTCGGCGGCCTCGATCAGCACCAGCGCAGCCCCTGCCTCGAAACAGGCCTCGGCCTGGCGCACAAGCGTTCGCGGATCGCTCCGCAATTCCTTCGAACCCACCTCGCCGTAGACGATGAGGCCCGCGCGCGCGGCGGCTCGTATTTGCGCGCGGCGCTGATCATCGGTAAGCGGCACCACGTTGTCCGAGATCTCGATTGCCTTGAAGCCTAATTCGAGCGCCTCGGCATAGTAACGCGGCAGCGCGGCCGCGCCCTGCGTCGCGTAAATGTACTCGTGGAACTGACCCCCAAGGAAAGGCTGGATTCGGTTACGGCGATAGAGCCGTAGCTTCGCCACCAATTGCTCACGGGGGTATAGGCGCGCCGTCCCCGTCTTGATTTTGGCCAGATCGATGTAGTTGCCGGCGAGCGCGACAATGTCCCGCGCCCAGGCGAGCGGCAGGCCATCGTCAACGATCATGGTGAGGCCAGAGCGGCGCGGTTTCTGCTTTGAGCGCGCGGCCGGCAGGGGCACAAAGTTGAACGGCGCTGCGCTCATCGCATAAACCCCGGATCACGCGGGTTGACCGCAAGATGCAAGCGGTGGGGGTTGGGCGGAATCAAAAGTTCCTGATAGTAGACCGGGTTGTCGCGAACGGCGAATGCCGAGATTTCGAGAACCAAACCGAGTGTGCCTCGTCGTACCCGAATCGCACGGCAGACCTCCGGCGACAGTTTGGCCGCGGAAAGGAACGTTGACACGTGACTGACCATCTGCCCGGTTTCGCGCCAGATCACCTCCTTGAAGTTCTCGGTCGAAAGGCTGCGCAGCGGCAGGGAAGCGAGCGACGGCAGGCGTTCTGAATCGAACCAGAAGCGGCTGAACACACGGAACTCGTGCGCAACGCCGATCACACGATCAATTCGCATGATGCGCCGCGCGCCGAGATGACGCGACCAAGGACCAGGACTGTCATCCTTCACGCGACGCAGGATGCGCGGATAGACCGGCAGGTAGCCGTGCCCGGTGTCGTCGACGAAGCGGCAGTGCAAAGGATCGTGCATTCGGCCGGTGCGGCTCGCGGCGACGAACGTACCGCGTCTCTGGCGGCGCGTGATGAGTCCTTCGTCGGCGAGGGCACGCAGCGCGCGCTGGACCGTGCCGAGCGAAAGCGGCAGCTCGGCAGCATACTCGGACTCCGGCGCGAGGCGCGTGCCGTCCGGCCACTCACCCGAGGTGATCTTGTCGGCAATGGCGTCGCGCATTGCGACGTACTTGGGCACGCCTCGGCGTGCGAAGCGCTCCAGGCTCGGACGCAGGGCAGACGGGGCAGGGGCTTGCACCATCAGATAATACTATATAGCATTCAAGTGCGCTCATGACCGCCCGCAATCTCCTCGTCATCATGTCCGACGAGCACAACCCGAAGGTGATGGGCTGTGCCGGGCATCCCATCATTCATACGCCGAACCTGGACACCTTGGCGCGGCGCGGCGTGATGTTCAGTGCCGCCTACACCACCAGCCCCGTATGCATTCCGGCGCGCGCCGGGTTCGCCTGCGGCAGATATATCCACGAAATCGGGTACTGGGACAATGCAGATGCCTATGACGGCGCGGTTCCCTCGTGGCATCACCTTCTTCGAGACGCCGGGCACCGCGTGGTTGCGATCGGCAAGCTCCATTTTCGACTCCCCGGGGAGGACCACGGTTTCAGCGAGGAACAGATCCCGATGCATATCTACGAAGGCAAGGGAGACCTGCTGGGGCTGATCCGGGATGACATGCCACAGCGCGGTAACTCGAAGAAGATGGCCGCCTTGGCTGGGCCGGGCGAGTCGACCTATACGTTTTACGACCGCGAGATCTGCGCCCGCGCGCAGATCTGGCTGCGCGAGGAGGCGCGACGCTGGCGCGACAAGCCGTGGGTGCTGTTCGTCTCTTTCGTCGCGCCGCACTTTCCGCTCACAGCGCCTCCCGAGCACTACTACCGGTACTGGAACCGCGAGCTGCCGATGCCCAAACTCTACGCACGCGACGAGCGCCCGCGGCATCCATACCTCGCCGACTACGCTAGAAATTTCAACTATGACGACTATTTCGAGTCGCCGCAGGACGTGAAGCGCGCCCTCTCCGGGTACTTTGGGCTGGTGTCATTGCTCGACGAGCACATCGGCAAGGTCCTTGGCGCGCTCGAGGAGGCCGGTCTTGCCGACGAGACGGTGGTGATGTACACGAGCGACCACGGGGACAACCTCGGCGCACGCGGCCTGTGGGGAAAGTCCACCCTGTACGAGGAGGCTGCAGGGGTGCCCTTCATCCTCACCGGCCCGGGCATTCCGGCCGGCAGGCGCATCGACACGCCGGTGAGCCACGTGGATGCCTTTCCGACGATCCTTGAGATCGCCGGCGTGCCGGTACCTGCGGGCTATCCCGGGGTGTCGCTCGTCGCAATCGCGAAAGGTGCGAAGCCCGAGCGAACCGTCCTTTCGGAGTATCACGGCATGGGCTCGAGCACCGGCGCGTTTGCCGTGCGGGTAGGCAAGTGGAAGTACGTGCACTACGTCAAGTACGCGCCGCAGCTCTTCGATCTTGAGCGCGACCCCGATGAGATCCACGACCTCGCGGGCGATCCGGCGTACTCCGACGTGATCGAGGAGTGCCGCGCGAAACTCTATGCGATCTGCGACCCGGTCGAGGTGGACCGTCGCGCCCGCGCGCGACAGGCGGAACTACTTACGCTCAACGGCGGCCGCGAGGCAGTGATCCGGCGCGGCGACTTCGGTTTCACGCCTGCACCCGGTACGGTGGCGGAATTCCGATAGGGAGGACCACATGATTCGGATACTGGCAGTTTGGCTAGTTGCTCTGCTCGGCGGCGCACCGGTGTTCGCGCAGGAGTGGCCCTCGAAGGCGGTGCGTGTGATCGTGGGTTACCCGCCAGGCGGTGGCCACGACTTCACCGCGCGTCTCATCGCGCAACGGCTTAGCGACACGCTGGGGCAACCGTTCGTGGTGGAGAACCGCAGCGGCGCTTCAGGCACAATCGCGACCGAGGGCATTGCCAAGGGTCCGGCCGACGGCCATTCCTTCATCGTCGCCTCACCCGCCGAGACGGTGGTCGGCGCGGTTGCGGGGCTCAGAATGAACTACGACTGGGAGAAGGATCTGGCGCCGGTGACCGTGATCGGCGACACACCGCTCGCGATCGCGGTGCATCCGTCGGTACCAGCGAAGTCGATCCAGGAGCTGCTCGATTACGCCAAGCGGAACCCGGGGAAGCTTTCCTACGGCACACCGGGTTCGGGCAGCTCGATGCATTTCGCCGGCGAGTCGCTCAAGATTCTTGCAGGCGTCTTCATCGTGCATATTCCCTATCGCGGCGCCGGGCCTGCAGTCACCGACCTACTCGGCGGCCAGGTTCAGGTTGGCATCGTCGGCATGCCACCGGTAGTCGGGCCGCACAAGGCCGGAAAGCTGCGCATCCTGGCGGTGACGAGCGAAAAGCGCTCTCCAGCGACGCCAGAGATCCCGGCATTGGCAGAGCTGCCGGGGTTTGGCGGCTACAGGTTCACAAACTGGACCGGCGTATTCATGGCGGCGAAGACGCCGGCGACGGTGATCGAGAGGCTTGCCGCCGAGATCGGCAAGGCGGTGAAGGAGCCTATGGTGCGCGAGAAACTCCTAGGCGCGGGCGTGGAACCGCTCGGCTTGACGACGCCTGAGTTCGTACGTTTCCTCGCGCGGGAGAAGGAAACCTACACTAAGATTGCAAAGCTGCGTCCCATCAAGGCGGACGACTAAGCGGTGGCAAAGCGCCCCAACTTCATCGTCATCCTGGTGGACGACCTGCGCCACGACGAGTTCGGCGCCGGCGGCCATCCGTACATGAAGACGCCGCACGTGGACCGGCTCGCGCAGGAAGGGATGCTCTTCGAGCGCGCGTTCCACACCACGCCGATCTGCTCGCCGAACCGCGCCTCGATCATGACCGGCCAGTACGCGAGCCGCCACGGCATCATTGACAACGTCGCGCGCGACGCGATGAGCCACCGGCTGCCGAACTACCACCTGGAGCTGCAGCGCCTGGGCTACGAGACGGCGCACATCGGCAAGTGGCACATGGGCAACGACGGCATGCCGCGGCCCGGCTACGACTTCTGGGTGAGCTACGACGGCCACGGGCGCATCGTCAATCCGCGCCTCAACCACGGCGGCAGGTACGTCGAGCACAAGGGCTACATCACCGACCTCATGAACGGCATGGCGGTGGAGTGGATCGAGCGCCGGCACAAGGGACCCTGGTCGCTCTTTCTCGCGCACAAGGCGGTGCACCCGGACGCCGAGCAGGCGGCCGACGGCACGCTCAGGATGGGCGCCTTCGGCGGCTACATTCCCGCCGAGCGGCACAAGCATCTGTACGAGGGCGCGGTGTTCCCGAAAAAGCCCAACATGCTCTCGCCCGGGGAGGTGGTGAAGTCGAAGCCGGCGTGGAAGGAGATCTTCGCGCTGCGCGGCGAGAAGCGTTCGCGCGAGCTGCTCGCCTCGATCCAGGCCGGCACGCAGGAGGAGATCCGCCAGCGCGCGCGCATGATGGCGGCGGTGGACGAGGGCGTCGGCATGATCCTCGAGGCGCTGGAGCGCACTGGACAGCTCGACGACACGCTGATCCTGTTTCTCGGCGACAACGGCTATTTCTTCGGCGAGCACGGCCTGGGGCCGGAGCGGCGCTTCGCCTACGAGGAAGGCATCCGCTCGCCGTTCGTGCTGCGCTATCCGCGCCGCGTGCGCGCCGGCGGCCGCGAATCGCGCCTGGTCATCTGCCAGGACATCGCCCCGACGCTCATCGAGTTGGCGGGCGGCAAGCCGGGTCCCCAGGTGCAGGGCCGCTCGCTCCTGCCGCTCTTCGAGCGCAGGCGCGCTCCGTGGCGCAGGTCGTTCTTGATCGAGTACTGGGCGGAGCAGGCGTTTCCGTGGCTCGTCGGCATGACCTACAAGGCGGTGCGCACCGGGCGCTGGAAGCTGATTCATTGGGTGAACCGCGGTCGGGCCGGCGAACTGGACGAGCTCTACGACCTGGACCGCGACCCGTACGAGCTGAGGAACCTGAACGCGAGCCGTGCCGCCGCGCCCGTTAAGGAAAGACTGCGGGGCGAGCTGCGCCGTCTGGTCGCCGACGCCGTCGGGCTCTAGTCGAGGTAGATCATGCGGCGGGTCATGCCGCCGTCAATGACGTAGTTCTGCCCGGTCACGAACCCGGCCTCGTCCGAGAGCAGCCAGGCGATGAGCGCGGCCACATCCTCCGGCCGCCCGACGCGGCCCACCGGATGCTGCGCATGATCCGCCGGCCGCAGCAGCGCATCGCTGCGCAGCGACTTCTTCTTCCACGCCCGCACGTCTATCCAGCCGGGGCTGACGCAGTTGACCCGCACCTCGGGACCGAGACTCACGGCGAGCGCGTGCGTGAGCGCGACCACGCCGCCCTTGGAGGCGCTGTAGGCCTCGGTGTTCGGCTCGGACTGCAGCGCCCGCGTCGAGGCGACGTTGACGATGGCGCCGCGCGCGGCGCGCAGCCACGGCACGCAGTGCTTGGTCATCAGGAACACGCCGGTGAGGTTGACGCCGATGCGCCGGTTCCACTCTTCCAGCGTGAGCGATTCGATCGGTCCGGTCGCGGCGCCGGTGATGCCGGCATTGTTGACCAGCGCCCCGATGCCGCCGAGCGCAGTGGCCACCGCCGCCGCGCAGGCGCGTGCCTGCGCCTCGCTCGAGACGTCGCAGTCGTACCAGGTCACGCCCAGCTCGGCCGCGGTCTCGGCGCCCGCCTCGCGATCGTTGTCGGCGATGGCGACCCGCCAGCCGCGGCTTGCCAGAAGCCGCGCGGTCGCCTTGCCGATCCCCTGTGCGCCGCCGGTGATGAGGACGGATCTGCTCATGGTCCCTTTCTCCGAGTGTCGGAATGCTGCCACGGCGGCCGCCATTCCGGCGCGCGGCGCTTTGGACTAGTATGTAGGCGGGAATGCGGCCTCTGGAGCGGAGGGCGGGCCATGCAAGTCAAGGAGATCCTGCGGGTCAAGGGCAGCCGGCTGGTCAGCATCGAGCCCGGCGGGCGGGCGGTGGACGCGGTCCGGACGATGGCCGAGCAGAACCTCGGCTCGCTGGTGGTGATGGACCAGGGCCGCATGGTCGGCATGCTCACCTTTCACGAGCTGCTCGGCGCGATCGCCAAGCGCGGCGGGTCGCTGGGCGACGTGAAAGTGAGCGAGATCATGGTCGCGAACCCGGTCACCACCACGCCGGACATGGAGGTGAACGACCTGCGGCGCATGATGCTGGAGACCGGCGCACGCTACCTGCCGGTGGTGCAGGACGGAAAGCTTATCGGCGTCATCTCGTTCCGCGACGTCGCCAAGGCGGTGCTCGAAGAGCAGGACTTCGAGAACAAGATGCTCAAGGGCTATATCAAGAACTGGCCCGCCTGAGCGCGCTCGACGCGCAGCGATCCTGAGACGGCGTACGTTTGTATTCGGCGGCGCGGCCGCGGCGGCCGGCGCGGGTGCGATGGCCCTCTGGCGTCTGTGGCCGGACGAGGGCCTGTGGAATCCGTGCCTTGCGCGCCTGCCGCCGGGACTCGCCGGACACGAGCTCGTCCGGGCGGCCTGGGAGGGGCTCGACCCGGAAAAACTCTGGGACGCGCATGTGCACCTCGCCGGAACCGGCGACGCGGCAAGCGGCATCTTCGTCAACCCGAAGATGAATAGCCTCCTCAATCCGGCCGAGTACGCGCGCCGCCTTTTCTTTCTCAACGCCGGCTGCGTGCACGATGCACCCGGAAGCGTGGATCGCGCCTACATCGAGCGCATGCACAATCTGCTGGACGGCATGCGCCCCGGAGTGAAGCTTCTGCTCTTCGCGTTCGAGCGCGCCCACGGCGAGGACGGCCGGCCGGACATGGCGCGCACCGGTATCTGGGTGCCGGATGCCTGGGCGCGCGACACCGCGCGCACGCATCCGAACCGCTTCGAGTGGGCTGCTTCGATCCATCCGTACCGCGCCGACTGCGTCGAGGCGCTGCAGCGTGCAAAGGCCGAGGGTGCGCGCGCGGTGAAGTGGCTTCCGTCGGCGATGGGCATGGATCCGGCCTCGCCGCGCTGCGACCGGTTTTATGAGGCGCTTGCGAGGCTCGATCTGCCGCTCATCTCGCACGCGGGTCTCGAGCGCGCGGTGATGGGGACCGACGTGCAGGAGTACGGCAACCCGCTGCGCCTGCGGCGGGCGCTCGATGCAGGCGTGCGCGTGGTGGTGGCGCACTGCGCCTCGATGGGGCTCGACCGGGACCTCGACCGGGGACCGAACGGGCCGTGGGTGGAGAGCTTCGAGCTCTTCGCGCGCATGATGGACGATCCGCGCTACGGGGGGCGGCTCTTCGGCGACATCTCGGCGATGACGCAGGTGAACCGCGCGGGGCCGGCGCTTGCGCGCGTGATCGAGCGCACCGACTGGCACCCGCGGCTGTTGAACGGCTCGGACTATCCGCTTCCGGGGGTGATGCCGGTCTTCTCCGCGGACTACCTCGTCTCGCTCGGGCTGCTCCGTCCGGCGGCGGCGGGCATCCTGAAGCAGATCCGGCACCACAACCCGCTGCTCTATGACTTCGTGCTGAAGAGAACGCTGCGCTCGCGCGGACAGGCGTTTTCGAAGGAAGTGTTCGAGACGCGCCGGTTCTTCGCGCCGGCTGAGGCCAGCGCGCGCAGTCAGGAAAAACCCAATCCCCTCATAGCCTTATGCTAAGCTCGGCGTATGTCCGGCAACACCTTCGGCACGCTTTTCTGCGTCACCTCGTTCGGGGAATCGCACGGGCCGGCCTACGGCGGAGTCGTGGATGGCTGCCCGCCGGGCCTTGAGCTTTCGGCCGCCGACATCCAGAAGGAACTGAACCGCCGCAAGCCCGGCGGCTCTCGCCACGTCACCCAACGGCGAGAATCCGACACGATCGAGATCCTCTCGGGCGTGTACGAAGGACGGACCACCGGTACCCCGATCGGGTTCCTCATCCGCAACGAGGACGCGCGCTCGAAGGACTACGCGGCGATCGCCGACCGCTTCCGCCCGGGGCACGCCGACTTCACCTACATGCAGAAATACGGCCTGCGCGATCCGCGCGGCGGCGGTCGCGCCTCGGCGCGCGAGACGGTGGTGCGCGTTGCCGCCGGGGCGATCGCGAAGAAATGGCTCGCCGAGCG
>Ga0073934_10002209_pt1 | contig 41839 bp, 49 predicted proteins | sample LarsenN4metaG_FD_76834 | JGI IMG/M metagenome (GOLD analysis project Ga0073934, IMG submission 76834) | Hot spring sediment bacterial and archeal communities from British Columbia, Canada, to study Microbial Dark Matter (Phase II) - Larsen... ...
GGATCGGGTCCTTCGCCTCGGCGATGGCGGTGTTCATCAGCACCCCGTCGCAGCCCAGCTCCATCGCCACCGCGGCATCCGAGGCCGTGCCCACCCCGGCATCGACCAGCACCGGCACTTTCGCGCCCTCGACGATCAGACGGATCGTGACCCGGTTCTGGATGCCGAGCCCCGAGCCGATCGGTGCGCCGAGCGGCATGATCGCCACTGCACCAGCGTCTTCGAGCTGCTTGGCCGCGATCGGATCGTCGGCGCAGTAGACCATGGGGAGGAAGCCCTCCTTCGCCAGCACTTCGCACGCCTTCAGCGTCTCGCGCATGTCGGGATAGAGCGTGCGCGCCTCGCCCAGCACCTCGAGCTTGACGAGGTCCCAGCCCCCCGCCTCGCGCGCCAGCCTGAGCGTGCGCACCGCTTCCTCGCCGGTAAAGCAGCCGGCGGTGTTGGGCAGGTAGGTGATTTTCCTGGGATCGATGTAGTCGGTCAGCATCGGCGCCTTGGGATCCGAGACGTTCACGCGCCGCACCGCGACCGTGACGATCTCTGCCCCCGAAGCAGCAACCGCGGCAGCGTTCTGCTCGAAGCTCTTGTACTTGCCGGTGCCGACGATCAGCCGCGAGCGGAAGGTTCGGCCCGCGACGGTCCAGCTGTCCTCGCCCGCCGCCTGGTGATCGCCCCCGCCGACGAAGTGCACGATCTCGAGCACATCGCCCTCGGCCAGCGGTGCCTCGCTCAGCGTCGAGCGCGGGACGATGGCGCCATTGCGTTCCACCGCGACCTTCTCGGGTGCGAGTTCGAGTTCGCGCACCAGATCGGCAATGGTCTCAGCGGCGCTGCGGTGCGGCGTGCCGTTCAGGGTGATGCTCTTGGGAGTGCTCATGGCGCGAGACATAGGCGCTCGCCCACAGGGTGCAACCACGAGTTTGACGAGGCGCCGCGCTCAGCGCGGGGCGCGCAGGTTGAGAACGTGAGCGAGCGAGACCAACGACACCCCAAGCAGCGTCAGCACGAATTCGTTGGTGCCGTGCGGCACCAGCAGCGCCCAGGCCATGAACCCCAAACCCACCACCGCCACCGCAAAAGGCAGCGTGCGGCGATGGCGCCACAGCCCCCAGCCGATCGCCACCGCAGCCACCGCCAGCGCCAGCGCGAGGCCGAGGCGGTGGATGTTCTCCTCCATCAGGAAATGGCCGCCCACCCCGAGCGCCGAAACCACCACCAGTGTGGCAAGGCAATGCAGCGCGCACAGGCCCGCGAGCCCAATCCCGACATGATCGAGACGGCGGCGCAGGCTGGTGCGACTCGCGGGCGGAAGGGCGTTGTGCGACATAGCCGGGTCGCACATATGTAATGTTGTTACATTCTGCAAGCTGCGATATTGCCTCGCCGATTGCGCCGCACGCACCCGCGATTGCGCGCAAGCGGGCTTGCACATCCCCGCGCGCGGGGACAAAGAGCACGGCGCCATGGCCACGTCCGCCTCCGTCTCGCGCCTGTTTGCCGCCGTGCCGCGCGCTGCCGCGCGTCCGCTCGCGATCGCGCGCTGGCTCGAGCTGGTCGCGGTGCTGGTGGTAGGCATCGTTGTCGTCGGCGGGATCACCCGGCTGACCGAAAGCGGGCTGTCGATCACCGAATGGAACGTCGTCAGCGGAATCCTTCCGCCGCTGACCGAAGCGGCATGGCAGGCCGAATTCGCCAAGTACCGGGCCACCGCCGAATTCCGCTACGAAAGCGGCCCGGCGGGGATGGATCTCGCCGCGTTCAAGTTCATCTTCTTCTGGGAATGGTTTCACCGCATCCTCGGTCGGGTAATCGGGCTGGCGTTCCTGCTGCCGCTGATCGTCTTTGCGGCGCGGCGCGCGATCCCGGCAGGTTACGGCTGGCGGCTGACGGCGATGTTCGGCCTGATCCTCGGGCAAGGAGCGCTCGGGTGGTATATGGTGTCCTCGGGGGTCGGCGAAACCGACCTGACCGATGTCAGCCACTTCCGTCTCTCCGCCCATCTGCTGACCGCGCTGTTCCTGCTCGCAGGGCTCGTGTGGACCGCGCGCGATCTGCGCCGGCTCGCCCGCGATCCCGCCGCGCGCGCCGCGCCGCTGACATGGCTGAGCGCACTGGTGGGGGGTGTGCTGTTCATCCAGTTGCTGCTCGGCGCGTGGGTGGCGGGGCTCAACGCGGGACATGCCGCCTATGACTGGCCGCTGATGAACGGGCGGCTCTTCCCCGACATCGACTGGTCGCGCGGGGTCTTGTGGGCGTTCACCCACGATCCCTTCCTGCTCCAGTTCCTGCACCGGTGGTGGGCGTGGATCGCGGTCGCGGCGCTGGTGGGGCTGGCGAGGGCGGTGCGCGGGGCCGATCGCTTTGCCAGCATCGCGGTGCACAGCGCCTTCGGGACGATGGTGCTGCTCGGCATTGCCACGGTGATGAGCGGGGTGTCGCTGTGGGTCGCCGCAGCGCACCAGCTGGTCGGCGCGCTGACCGTTGCGGCGACGGCGCGGGCGATGCACAGTCACGGGGCGGCGCGGCAGGCCGCCCGGGCTGCGGCCCGATGAGCGGCGCGGGGGACGCGGCCGCGCTGGTGTGGTGCCCCTGTCCCGATCGCGCCACGGCCCGCACCCTTGCCGGGCAATTGCTCGGGGAAGAGCTGGTCGCCTGCGCCAACATCCTCGGCGGGATCGAATCGCACTTCCTGTGGCAAGGCAAGCCCGACAGCGCCGAGGAGGTGGGCGTGCTGTTCAAGACCACCGCCGCCCGGCTCGGCGATGTCGTCGAACGTTTGGGCAAGTTGCACCCCTATGATACACCCGCCATCGTCGGGTGGCGCTGCGATGCGGGCCATCCGGCAACCGTCGCATGGCTGGCCGCAGCGCTTGCCGGCTCGGCCCAAGCGGGGCAGACCGGCCGGTAGGGCAGGCCGCAAGGTCGCAACTGGGGGAAGGAACCGATGGCCGCGAGCACCCGCCGGACACTGTTGGCCGGGCTGATCGGGGTGTGGGTAGCGGGCGCCCTGGCAGGCCCGGCGCGGCTGCGCGCCGCGAGCCTCGCCCCGGCCCTGCCTCTCCCCGAAGGCACGATGCGGCTCGAGCGGGTGCTGCTGCGCGAACTGGGCGGCGGCGCGGCGATCGCCGTGCGTCGCGGCTGGGATATCGCCTTCGCCCGCTCCGCGCGCGGGGTCGTCATCAGCGGAAGTCAGATCGCGGTATCGGTGGAGGCGCCGCCCAACCTCGCCGAACTCGCCCGGATCGAAGAACAGCGCGATACACAAGCGATGTTCCCGATCCTGCTGTCCGACACCGGCCTGATCCTCGCCAGCGGCTCGGCCCCGATCGCGCCGACCGATATCGCCTCGGCCCTCCAGGCCGCGGAACGGTTGATCGCCGAGCGTCCGCAGAGCGAGGAGCGCCGCGCGAACGTGCGGCGCTATCTCGCCGAGATCCATCGTGCCGGCTCGGGCCAGTTCGAAGCGCTGCCGCCCGATCTGTTCTATCCTTCCGGCACGCCGCTGCGCCGCATCGAGACCGTGGCGCTGCCGGGCGGGTTGACGGGCACCTTCGAGCTGAGCTGGGACGCGCGCCCGGCGGCAAAGGGGGGCTGGCTGGCGGCGGGCGAGCGCCAGATCGTCACCCGGATCGAGGGTCAAGAACGACGCTCGCGCGAGGTCTGGACGCTGGCTCCTGCATGATCGAGGGTTGCGATCGGCAATCTACGGTATTATTTTACCGCATCGCGAAACCCCGCTTTTGCTTGACTTTCGCGGACTGAATCGACATTTGCCCCACCACTTGCCCGTCCGGTCGGCTGATCGGAGGGCGATTCTCCGGCCTGCGCCGTCAGGGTGCGGGCCGGGCATGTTTCGAACCAAGGACACCAAAGCCATGAAGGCGCTGAGCAAGCAGACCCGGTCGATCAAGCCGGCCGAGGTCGAGAAGAACTGGCACATCATCGATGCCGATGGCCTCGTCGTCGGCCGTCTCGCCGCGATCGTCGCCAACATCCTGCGCGGCAAGCACAAGCCGAGCTACACCCCCCACGTCGACTGCGGCGATCACGTGATCGTGATCAATGTCGAGAAGGTGAAGTTCACCGGCAACAAGATGGGCGACAAGGTCTATTACAAGCACACCGGCCACCCCGGCGGGATCAAGGAAACCACCCCGGCAAAGGTGCTCGGCGGTCGCTTCCCCGAGCGCGTGCTGGAAAAGGCGGTGGAACGCATGATTCCGCGCGGCCCCCTCGGCCGTCAGCAGATGAAGGCGCTGCACCTCTACGCCGGTACCGAGCACCCGCATGACGGCCAGAAGCCGCAGGTGCTCGACGTCGCTTCCATGAACCGCAAGAACAAGGTGGCCGCATAATGGCTGATGAAACCGCAACCGTCTCGGATCTCGCCGATCTGAAGGACATCGCCGGCAATGCCCCGCAGGGTGACGCTGCCGAAATCGCCCGCGTTGCCGCACCGCTGCGTCAGCAGGAGCTCGACAAGCAGGGTCGTGCCTATGCCACCGGCCGCCGCAAGGACGCCGTTGCGCGCGTGTGGGTCAAGCCCGGCACCGGCAAGATCACCATCAACGGCAAGGACCAGGAAACCTATTTCGCGCGTCCGACCCTGCGGCTGATCATCAACCAGCCCTTCGGCATCACCGATCGCAGCGGTCAGTACGACGTGGTCGCCACCGTGCGCGGCGGCGGCTTGTCGGGCCAAGCCGGCGCGGTCAAGCACGGCATCGCCCAGGCGCTCAGCAAGTACGAGCCCGAACTGCGTTCGACCGTCAAGGCCGCCGGCTTCCTTACCCGCGACAGCCGCGTGGTCGAGCGCAAGAAGTACGGCAAGGCCAAGGCCCGCCGCAGCTTCCAGTTCTCGAAGCGCTAAGGCTTTCCGGCAAGGAATCGCGAAAGGGCGGCCCCGCAAGGGAGCCGCCCTTTTTGCTGGCCCGCTTCACCGGCAAGGCCGGGCGGGCTCAGCGTTGCAGCAGCATCAGCCCCCAGCTGAGTCCACTGCCTGACAGGAAGATCGGCCACGACCAGAAGACCCTGGCGTCCGCGATCGAGATCAGGTGGATCGCCAGCGGGCCGGCGCTGGTGCCCTGCGATCCGATCACCAGCCCGATCGTGGCGGACAGGATCGCGCCAAGCATGACGGCTTTCAACAAATCCATCCTCGTACCTCCGGACCAAGAGAGAGTAGCGAAAAGGGGTGCGGTTTCGTGCAGCGCCGGATTCCGGGCTGTTGCGGCAGTATCACCAAGAAAATCTTAACGTCGGCCCTAGGGAAAAGGTTAAGGCGCGGGGCCCCTGGGTTACGCTGCGGCCTGGGTGAGCACGAGCCGCAGCTGGCTCTCGATCACCCCGCCCGGCTCGCAGGTGATCACCCGCCAGGACGCGCCGGCCCCGTGGCGCAACCGGGTCGAAAGCGTTCCCGCGCCGATCATCCGCATCGCCTGTCCATCGCGGGTGCGCTCCTCGTCGAAGGGGACATGGACATGGCCCGACAGCACCGCATGGGCGCCCGCGGCGGCGATCGCGGCGAAGGCGGCGTCGCCGCCGATGGTCGGGTTACGGCGCGCATCGTCGGGCCCCAGCAGGGGGTGATGCGCCGTGACGATGATGGTGCGCGGATCGCCCTTGAGCGCTTCGAGCCGTGCCAGGGTCTCGGCCAGCGCCGCGGGCCGGATCACCCCGTCCGACCAGGGGAAGCTGCGCTGGGCGCGCACCGTGGTCCGCAGCGGCACCAGCACGACGTCGGGCGAGGTGAAGGTCCCGTCCACCGCAGCGCGCAGGCGGTTATAGCGCCGGAACGGATCGGTGAAGCGTTCCCACGGATTGTAATAGGGCATGTCGTGATTGCCCGGCTCGAGCATCACCGGCACGCCGAGCGCGGCGAACCATTCGGCCGCGCGGGCATATTCGGAATGCTTGGCGCGCTGGGTGAGATCGCCGGTGCACACCAGCGCATCGGGCCGTTCCTCGGCCACGGCACGCGCCACCGCATCGAGCGCAGCGCGGTCTTCGACCCCGAAATGCACGTCGCTGATATGGAACAGGCGGGTCGTCATCTGATGGCTATACCCTGCGGCTGAGGATCAGCCAGGCGGCAAGGCCGTTGAAGGCGGAATAGGCGAGATAGGCCCACACGAACCCCGGCCAGCCCCGCACCGACAGCAGCAGGGCGAAGAACAGCACCACGAATTCGGTCACCAGCGCGGCGCGACTGCCGAGCATACGGCTCGAGCGGGGCAGGCGCGCCAGCAAGGGGTGTCCGCTGTCGAACACCGCCCGGTTGAGCGCGAAGTTGGCGACGCCCGCCATAAAGATCACGAAGGTCGACCATCCCATCGCCAGCAATATGGCGATGCGCCCGTCGATTGGAAACCGCCATTTGTCGCGCGCTCGCTGCCGTCCGTCCTTTGGCCGGCCCGCCGGTCGAGCGCATGAAACGGGTTGATCGAGCTTCGGCTGAAGCGCCCCGCGAATCGGTCTATTCCTCAATTCGGCAGAGTGGCCTGGCAACCCCGGATCGGCACCCCCGCCCGATCACAGGTCCCCTGCCATTGGAGGATGACCCATGAAGACCCTTGCCATCGCAGCCGCCGTGCTCGGCCTGGCCTGCAACACCGCCGCACCCGCCTATGCCGGTGAAGTCGAACGGATGTCGGTCAGCGTCAATCTCGGCGACATCAACCTTGCCACCGCATCGGGGCAGAAGCTGCTCGACCAGCGGATCGAGAAGGCCGTGCGCACCGTCTGCCGCATCAACGATCCGCAGACCGGCACGCGGCTCATGAACCAGGACGCCCGTGCCTGCCTCGCCAAGGCCCGCGCCGACGCGCGCCAGCAGGTCGCGGCGATCACCGGAGACCGGCAGCGCGGCGGCTGAACCGCGCAACCCGGCTTGCACCCCACCCCGCGGTGCATAACCATACGGCCCGAACCCTTCCAGTCCCTGGGGTTCGGGCCGTTTTTCTTTGGGGGGTTTTGTCGATGATCGCGCCAGCGGGCCCGACCAATTACCGTCCCGCCATCGCCTTGACGCGGGCGAGATAGGTGCGCCCGATGCGCAGCGCCTCGCCGTTCTGCAGTTCCACCGACCACACCCCGAGTCCGTCGTGGCGCAGGCCGCGGATATTGTCGCGCCTGAGGATAGTGGAGCGGTGGATGCGGATGAATTCCTCCGGGTCGAGCCGCGCCTCGAGCCCGGCGATGGTCTGCAGCAGCAGGTAGGAACGGGCTGCGTCCTCGCCGCCGACATGAAGGCGCACGTAATCGCGCTCGGCGTCGATCTGGTGGACCTCGCTCACCGCGATGCGCAGCAGCTCGGACCGGTGCGGCACCCACAATTCATCGAGATAGCGGCTCGATTTCTGGCGACGCTGGCCGCGGCGGGCCAGCGCGCGCTCGATCGCACGTTCGAGCCGGTCGGCGGCGACCGGCTTGAGCACGTAGTCCACCGCCTCGCAGTCGAAGGCCTCGACCGCGAAGTGATCATGCGCGGTGACGAAGATCACCACCGGGGCCTGCTCCTGCTCGGCCAGCCGCCGCGCGACGCCGAGGCCGTCGAGCTCGGGCATGGTCATGTCGAGCAGCACCAGATCGGGCGCGAGCTTTTCCGCCAGCCTGAGCGCGGCGGCCCCGTCGCTGGCGGTGCCGACCACGCGCACCGAGGGGATCTCGGCACAGATCACCTGCACGCGTTCAACCGCGAGCGGCTCGTCGTCGACGATCAGGGTCCTGAGGGCGGTGGTTTCGGTGTCGGTGTCAGTCATGGCGGGTGGTGCTGCGGGTGAGGGGAATGCGGATCTCGGTGCGATAGCCCCCCGGCACCGGGGCCGAGGTGAAGCCGATATCGGGGCCGAAGCGCGCTTCCAGCCGATCCCGCACATTGGCCAAGCCAATGCCGAAACCGTGGTTGGCGCCCTGCGGCACGCCTGGCCCGTCATCGCTGACGGTGATCACCAGCCGATCGAACTCCTCGCGCGCGGCCAGCGTGATGGTGACCGGCCGGGCGACTGCGGAAATGGCGTATTTGACCGAATTCTCGACCAGCGGCTGCAGGATCATCCCCGGCACGCGCGCTTCCTCAAGATCCTGGGGCAGATCGAAGACACATACCAGCCGCTTGGGAAAGCGCACCGCCTCGATATCGAGATAAAGCCGCTGGAGATCGAACTCGTCCTTGAGCGACACGTCAGCGGTCGGCTCGTTGGCGAGGCTGTGACGATAGAAGCGGCTGATCGTCTGGATCATCTTCTCGGCCCGCTCGGCCTTGCCGGTCATCACCAGCGCGGAGAGCGAATTCAGCGTGTTGAACAGGAAATGCGGATTAACCTGATAGCGCAAGGATCGCAACTCGGCCGCCTTGGCGGCCGAACGGAACTGCTGCTCGCGCCGCTCGGCGCTGCGGGCCTGCACCCCGGCAAGCAGCGCGAAATAGGTCGACGCCCAGGCCAAGAGCAGGAAGTAGCGTCCCAGTGCCACGTCGAGCAGCTTGCGCCAGAAATCGGCATAGGTCTCCGCCGGAGCGATCATCACCGCCTCGGAATCGACCACCGCGCCGTTCTCGGGTCCGGTTCCCGCCCCGCCTTCGCCGTCCGGGCCCGGCTGCGCCGGTCCGACCCGCCGCACCGGCACGTCGACCAGCAGGTTGCCGCTTTCGTCGCGGCGCAGGTTGATGTTGTATTTCTCGGCATAGGCCTGCTGCTGGGCGAACTCCATGTCCTTGAACACGAGGTAGTTGACCTGCCCGATCGCCAGAGCGACCGGCATCGCCAGCGCGATGGCGGCGGAAATCTTCACCCACAGCGGCCGCGTGTCGAACAGCCGCAGCAGCAGCCACAGCACCATGGTGAGCGCAATGCCGACCCCGGTCACCAGCAGCCGGCGCCAGCCAAGTTCGAACTGCAGCCCGAAATCCATCACGAAGCTGCGCACGGTGGTGAGGACGAAATAGGTCGCCCACAGCACCACCATGGAAAACAGCACGGTGCGCAGCGGCACGGTTGCCGGCGGCCCGGCCTGGGCGGCGTCGCTGGTTGAATGCACGGTCATCTTGCCGGCCAGCGATAACGCCCCCGCCCGCGATGCGCCACTGGCGAAGGCGCTTATCGTCGGGCGGGGTGGGGCCTTGGTCGATTGCTGAACAGCCGTTCAGGATCGACGAACAGGGATTCGCGTCAGTCGCGCGGGCGGATCATGTCGGCCGGCACGACCCACTGGGCGAACTGTTCTTCGGTGAGCAGGCCGAGGGCGAGCGCCGCATCCTTGAGCGTGGTGCCCTCGGCATGGGCCTTCTTGGCGATCTTGGCGGCGTTGTCGTAGCCGATATGCGGATTGAGCGCGGTCACCAGCATCAGGCTTTCATTGAGCAGCTGGGTGATGCGCGACTGGTTGGCCTCGATCCCGACCACGCAATTGTCGGTGAAGGCGTGGGCGGCATCGCCCAGCAGCTTGATCGACTGGAGCACGTTGTAGATGATCACCGGCTTGAACACGTTGAGTTCGAGGTGCCCGTGCGATCCCGCGACGCTCACCGCCATGTTGTTGCCCATCACCTGCGCGCAAACCATGGTCATCGCTTCGCACTGGGTCGGGTTGACCTTGCCCGGCATGATCGAGGAGCCCGGCTCGTTGGCGGGCAGGCTCAGTTCGCCCAGCCCCGAGCGCGGGCCCGAGCCGAGCAGGCGGATGTCGTTGGCGATCTTCATCAGGCTGACGGCGAGCACATTCAGGGCGCCCGAGATTTCGACCATCGCATCATGCGCGGCGAGCGCCTCGAACTTGTTGGGCGCAGTGACGAAGGGGTGGCCGGTTTCGGCTGCGACCTGCGCGGCGAATTCCTCGGCAAAACCGACCTTGGCGTTGATCCCTGTGCCGACCGCCGTGCCGCCCTGCGCCAGTTCGAGCACCCGCGGCAGGGTCGCCTCCACCCGGGCGATGCCGTATTCGACCTGCTTGGCGTAGCCCGAGAATTCCTGCCCCAGCGTCATCGGGGTGGCGTCCTGCAGGTGGGTGCGGCCGATCTTGACGATTGGGCCGAACTCCTTCGCCTTGGCATCGAGCGCGCCGTGCAGCTTCTTCAGCGCCGGGACGAGGTGGGTGATCGCCTCGTGCGCCGCGGCGATGTGCATCGCGGTGGGGAAGGTGTCGTTCGACGACTGGCCCATGTTGCAGTGATCATTGGGGTGGACCGGGTCCTTGCCGCCCTTGTGGCCGGTAAGGATCTCGTTGGCGCGGCTGGCGATGACCTCGTTGGCGTTCATGTTCGACTGGGTGCCGCTCCCGGTCTGCCACACCACCAGCGGGAACTGGTCGGCGAGCGTCCCGTCGATCACCTCGCGCGCGGCCTGCACGATCGCCTCGCCGATCCGGGCATCGAGCACGCCGAGCTTCATGTTCGCCTTCGCCGCCGAAAGCTTCTGGATACCCAGCGCGCGCACCAGCGCGGGCGGCATGCGTTCGCCGCCGATCGGGAAGTTGACGATGCTGCGCTGCGTCTGCGCGCCCCAGTGGACGTGCGCCGGAACCGCGACCTCGCCTAGCGAATCGGTCTCGATCCGCACATCCTCGCCCTTGGTCGTCATGTCACTCATCGAAGCCACCCTCACGTAAGTCGAATACAATCCCGCTTGATTGCGCGCTTCCCTAAGCACCGGCGAGTGGCAAGGTCAAAGCCCGAAATGAAGGCCCCGCGCCTTCGCGCGACCGGCGCAAAGACCTTGGAACAAGTGGCGGCGGCGTCTAAGGAGGAGTTGACGAACTGTATTATGCGTATAATACAGTTTGCGGAGCAAGCATGACTGACCTGACCATGACCACCGATCCCCAGACCGTTCCCGCACCCGCCGGCGCCACCACCACCGCGCGCCGGGCGATGATCGACAGCCAGTTGCGCACCAGCGGTGTCAACGAGGAATATGTGCTGGCGCGTATGCTGGCGGTGCCGCGCGAGGACTTCCTGCCCGCAGACAAGGCGGCGCTCGCCTATATCGACCGCGCGGTTTCGCTTGGCGATGCGGGCCACCTTGCCGCCCCGCTGTTTTACGGCAAGCTGCTGATGGAAGCCGCCCCCGCCCGCACCGACCGTGTGCTGGTGGTCGATGGCGGCACCCGCTACCTCGCCGAATTGATCCGCCCGCTGGTGGCCGAGGTGGTCACCATCAGCCCCGCCGATGCGGCGGCCGGCGCGGCTACCGGCGAGTTCTCGCTGATTGTCATCGACGGCGCGATCGAGCAGTTCCCCGATGCGCTCGCCGCCTGCCTTGCCGAAGATGGCCGGGTCGCTTCGGGCCTCGTGCTGCGCCAGGTGACGCGGCTCGCCGCGGGCCGCAAGGTCGCGGGCAAGATCGCGCTCCAGCCGGTCGAGGATCTCGGCATCCCCGTGCTCCACGCCTTCGACGCGCCCAAGAGCTGGACCTTCGCGTGACGCGGATCGCCGCCCTTTTGCGCCGGTCCGCACCGGCGAGCGCGGTGGCGCTTGCCCTGCTCGCCGCACCGGCGGCGGCCGACAACCTGCGCGAGGCGCTCGCGCAAGCCTACAACACCAACCCCACGCTCGAAGCCGCGCGCGCCAACCAGCGCGCGACCGACGAAGGGGTGGCGATCCAGCGCGCGCAGGGCCTGCCCACGCTGAACGTGACAGCCACGCATATCGAGTTCATCCAGCAATCGGCCAACGCCTTCACCGCCCCCGAACGCAATCTCAGCGTCGCGCCGCAGCTGCTGGTGCCGGTCTATTCGGGCGGGGCGATCCGCAACGGGGTGCGCGCCGCCAAGGACCGGGTCGAGGCGGGTGCCGCGGATCTGCGCAACACCGAAAGCACCATCTTCAGCCAGGTCGTCGCCGCCTATATGGATGTGTTGCGCACCGAGGCGCTGGCGGCGCTCGCGGCCAATAACGTCGCGGTGCTGCGCACCAACCTCGAAGCCACCAGCGACCGGTTCCAGATAGGCGACCTCACCATCACCGATGTCGCCCAGTCGCGTTCGCGTCTCGCCGTGGCCGAGGGCGATCTCCAGCAGGCCCAAGCCAACCTGATTGCCGCGCGCGAAACCTATATCCGCCTCGTCGGCAGCGCCCCGGGCGCGCTCGAGGCCCCGCCGCCGCTGCCCGGCCTGCCCGATACCGTCGGCGAGGCGATCGTCAGCGCGCTCGAGAACAACCCCAACCTCATCGCCGCCAAGGAGCGCGCCGAGGCCGCGGGCTACGACACCAAGGTGGCCGGGGCCGGGCGGCTGCCCACGGTCGGCCTCTTCGTCAACGGTGAATATACCGACTTCTTCGGCACGCTCGGCGGCCCGATCGCGGCCGAATTCGCCCAGAGCGAAAAGACCGCCAATGCCGGGGTGCGCATCACCATCCCGCTGTTCCAGGGCGGCCTGCCCGCCGCGCGCCAGCGTCAGGCCGGGGCACGCGAAAGCGCCGCGCTCGAGGACGTGATCGCGACCGAACGCCAGGTCATCGCCGAAACCCGTGCAACCTATTCCAACTGGCAGGCCGCCAACAGCGTGATCAAGAGCGCGCAGGCGGCGGTGGAAGCGGCCGAACTCAGCCTCGAAGGGGTGCGCGCCGAGAACTCGATCGGCAACCGCACCATCCTTGACGTGCTCAATGCCGAGCAGGAACTGGTCAATGCCCGCGCCCAGCTGGTAACGGCGCGGCGCAACGCCTATGTCGCCGGCTTCAACCTGCTGGCGCTGATGGGCCGGGCCGAAGCGCGCGATCTCAACCTCGACACCGGCACCCTGCTCTACGATCCGGCAGTCAATTACGAACGGGTCCACGACAGGATCTGGGATTGGGACCGCGATCCCGAACCCGAAGCCAAATCGACCAGAACCGTTGACATTCCCGCCCCCGACGCAACAATCGGTCCGCAACTGCTGCCCGGCGAGAAGTGATGTCCCGATTCGGGCCACATCCGGCCAACTCGGAACAGTCCGGCAGCGCAAGAGGGTAGGACATGGGGCAAGACAGCGAAGCTTCGGTCGAGGAGATCCTCGAATCGATCAAGAAGGTGATCGCGCGTGACAATCGCGCGGTGGCGCTCGAGGCCCGGCGCCGGCGCGAACTCGTCACCGACAAGCCCGCAGCCCCCGCGCCGCGCCAGCACCACGTGCGCGACGAAGCCGAGGTGCTCGACCTGTCCGAAATGGAATTCGCCCCCGAGGCCGACGGCGATAGCGACAACGCTGCCGGGACCGATGCCGCGCTGCCGCTGGCGAAGGCCGCGACCGCCGGCGATGAGGCGCCGCTGATCGCCGACACGGTGCGCAGCGCGATGCAGGAGAACCTCGCCGCGCTGGCGATGCTGGCCGAACCGGGGGCAAAGCCGCAGATCGTGCGCTCGGGCGAAACCTCGCTCGAGGGGCTGACCCGCGAATTGCTGCGCCCGATGCTGGCCGAATGGCTCGAGGCGAACCTGCCCGCGATGGTCGAAAAGCTGGTCCAGGCCGAAATCGCACGGATCGTCGGCAAGAAAGCCTGAAGGCTGGCATCGCGGCGCCCCTCGGGCTAATCGTGCCGCCATGCATCGTCCCGTGATATTCGGCGCGCTGGCCGCCGCTGCCGCCCTGCTCGCCGCTCCGCTCGCCGCCGAGGATAGCGCCCCGCCCGCCATCCCCGGCGTTGCCACGCCGCCGATGAATGCGAAGGATCTTGTCACCCTGCCACGCCTCGGCGCGCCGGCGGTGAACGCGCAGGGCACGCTGGCGGTCTATGGCGTCACCACCACCGATCCCGAAAGTCTGGCGCGCAGCACCACCCATTACCTGCTCGATCTGACCCGGCCGGGCGCGGTGCCGATAACGCTCGACCTCGCGATCAAGGCGGCCGCTCCTGCCTTCGGGCCAGACGGGCACCTCTATGTCCTCAGCAGCGAGCAACCGGGCGGCGGCGGGACGGAGCCGCGCGGGCGGGTGTGGCGGGCAACGCTGGGCAGCGATGGCAAGGCTGGCACGCCGCAACTGGTCGCGGGATTCCCCGATGTCGACATCGCCGGATTCAAACTGGCGCCCAATGGCAAGGCGATCGCGCTGTGGGCCGAGGTGCCGCGCAGCTGTCCGCGCCTGGGCTGCAGCGATGCGCCGCGCGCGCATCTGCCCGGCCCCGGGAGCGGCCGCCTCTATGACGGGGCCGACGGCTTCTATCGCCACTGGGACCGCTGGGCGACCCCGGGCGTCCCCAACCGCGTCTTTGTGTTCCCGCTCGAAAACGGGATGGCCCAGGGCGAAGGCGTGCCGGTGGACGGCACCGATCCCGCCAGCGGCCTCACCGGCGACACCCCGACCATGCCCTTCGGCGGGGCCGAGGACATCGCCTTCTCTCCCGATGGCGAACAGGTCTATTTTGTCGCGCGGAAGGCCGACGGGGCCGAACCCGGCTCGACCAATCTCGATATCTACGTCTCCGATCGTTCGGGCGCGGCGCCGATCCTGCTGACGGCGGACAACGCCGCTACCGACACCGCCCCCACGCCCTCGCCCGACGGGCGCTATCTCGCGTGGCTGGCGATGGACCGGCCGACCTACGAGGCTGACCGGCTGTCGGTGCGGCTGCTCGATCTAAAGACCGGTCGCACGCGCAACCTGACAGAAAACACCGATCTCAGCTTCGGCAGCCTCGCGTGGAGCGCCGACGGCAAGCACCTGATCGCCACCGCGCAAGAAGTGCTCGACACCCCGGCCTTTCGCATCGATCCCGCCACCGGCGCGGTCACCCGCCTCGATCTCATGGCAGGGAACGAGGCGCATATCGCCAACCTCGCGGTGCTGCCCGGCGGGCGGTTGCTGTTCACCCGCGATTCGATCGGCAATCCGGCCGAGCTCTTTCTTTCCGAAGGGATGGGCCAGGCCCGACCGCTGACCGATGTCGCCACCACGACCATGGGGCAGCGCGCGAAGATCGTCACCCGACGCTTCAGCTTCGCCGGGGCGGGGGGCGATACGGTGTGGGGCCAGATCACCCGGCTTGCCGACCAGACCGGGCCGATCCCGGCGATCCTCTACATCCACGGCGGGCCGCAAGGCTCGTTCAACGACAGCTGGTCGACCCGCTGGAACCCGCGCGTCACCGCGAGCCAGGGCTATGCGGTGATTGCGATCGATTTTCACGGCAGCACCGGCTACGGACAGGCCTTCACCGACGCGATCAATCGCGACTGGGGCGGCAAGCCGCTCGAGGACTTGCAGAAGGGCCTCGAGGCCGCGCTCCGACTCGACACCCAGATCGACGGCAGCCGCGCCTGTGCCATGGGGGCGAGCTATGGTGGCTACATGGTCAACTGGATCGCCGGGCAATGGGCGGATCGCTTCGACTGCCTCGTCCAGCACGACGGCATCTTCGACACCCGAAGCTTCTACTATGCGACCGAGGAACTGTGGTTTCCGCGCTGGGATTTCGGCGGCTCCTACACCGAGGCACGCGAGACCTACGAAAAGTGGAACCCGGCCAACCACGTCGACAAGTGGCAGACGCCGATGCTGGTGGTGACCGGCGAGCGCGACTTCCGCGTGCCCTACACGCAGGGGCTGCAGAGCTTCACCGCGCTTCAGGAACGCGGCATTCCCGCGCAATTGCTGGTCTTCCCCGACGAAAACCACTGGGTGCTCGGCGCGAAGAACTCGCTGCAATGGCACGAGACGGTGTTCGCCTGGCTCGACCGCTGGCTCAAAAGGGAAAAGTCCGAATGAGCCGGCAGGAACTGCTGTCGGCACGGGTCTCGCTCGCCAAGCATTATGGCGATCCGGCCCGGGGCACCGTGATCGACCGCCACATCATGCTCTGCGCCATCTCGCAAAAGCAGAAGTGCTGTTCGCGCGAGGCGGGGGAGGAAGCGTGGGACTACCTCAAGACCCGGCTCAAGGAGCTCGGACTGGTCGGCCCGCAGCGCACCGCCGAAAGCAATCGCGGTGAGGGCGGGGGCGTGCAGCGGAGCAAGGCCGATTGCCTGCAGATCTGCGCGGCGGGGCCGGTCGCGGTCGTGTGGCCCGACGGGGTATGGTATCACTCGTGCAGCCCGGCAGTGCTCGAACGGATCATCCAGGAACACCTGATTGGCGGCGTCCCGGTCGAAGACTACCGCCTCACGCCGGCCGTCTAGGGTTCAGACCTCCCGCCCCGCGTCAGCGAAACCAATCAATCCTCCCTCGGGCTCCACAGCTCGTCGCGGCTCGGCATGCGGTTGTCGACCGATTCGTCATGCCCGGTCCCGTTGGACAGGAAGGCAAGCCCCATCAGCGCCCCCCCGAGCAGCATGGTGAGGCTGATGCCGAGCGCGACCGCGATGTAGAAATGCACGGAAATCATGCCGTTATAAGCAAACAGCAGGCCCATCGCCAGCGCCACCGTCAGCATCGTGGCGGCAAGCAGCAGCTTCATGATCTGGCGGTAGCGCGCCCAGGCGTGGGCGGCGTTCACGGGATCGTCGAGCGGGGATTTGCGGGTCATCCCTGCGACATGGCTCGCGGCGGCGCCCATTGCAACGCGCAAAAGGCGCAAGGCCCGGTTCGCGACGTGCAATCCCGGCATATCGGACGGATTCGCTTTTTGGCCGCGGACATGGCACCTTCGCTCGCGAGAGAGAGGGAGTCGGCCATGTCCATTGCCAACATCATCGCCCAGCGCGGGCCATCCGACATCATCGCCTGCGACGCTTCGACCCCGGTGGCCGAGGTTGTCCGCACGCTCGCCACCAAGCGCATCGGCGCGCTGCCGGTGCTGCGCGACGGGCAGGTGGTGGGAATCGTCTCGGAACGCGACGTGATCTACCGCCTTGCCGAACATGGCGCCAACTGCCTCGATTTGCCGGTGGAGCAGATCATGACCTCGCCCGCGGTGACAGTCGAACCGGCCACCCGCATCGACGAGGCGCTGGCGATGATGACCCGCCGCCGCTTCCGCCATTTCCCGGTGGTCGAGGATGGGCGGCTGGTCGCCTTCATCTCGATCGGCGACCTCGTGAAGCACAAGATCGACGAGGTGCAACACGAGGCCGAGGCGCTGCGCAACTATATTCAGGCGGTGTGACGCTTGAGGAAGGGACCTCGGCACCCTAGATTGCGCCCATGACGATGCAGCCGCTCACGCTCACCCCTGCCGCCGCCAAGCGCGTCGCGCTGATCGCGGCGAAGCAGTCGCGCCCCGCGATCCTGCGGCTTGCGGTCGAAGGCGGGGGCTGCTCGGGCTTCCAGTACAAGTTCGATCTCGCCGACGCTCCGCAAGCGGACGACAGCATCTCCGAGACCGACGGAGTCAAGCTGGTGGTGGATCCGATGAGCCTCGATCTGATTGCGGGCAGCACGGTCGATTTCGTCGAATCGCTGGGCGGCGCGGCCTTCAAGGTCGAAAATCCGCAGGCGGCCGCCGGTTGCGGCTGCGGGGCAAGCTTCGGGATTTGAATTAGACGGATGCGGCGCTTTGCGGCATCACGGCCTGCATGAAAATCGCCACCTTCAACATCAACGGCATCAAGGCGCGGCTGCCGCGCCTTGTCGAATGGCTCGCCGAAACCCGCCCCGCGGTCGCCTGTCTGCAGGAGATCAAGTCGCAGGACGAAGGCTTCCCGGCCGCCGATATCGAAGCGCTGGGCTATTCCGCCATCTGGCACGGTCAGAAGAGTTTCAACGGGGTCGCGATCCTCGCTGATAGCGAGGCCGGATACACCCTCACCGAGGTTCGGCGCGGGCTCGGGATCGACGGGCCGAACGCCAACTCGAATGGGGGCGAGGGCGAACAGGCGCGCTATCTCGAGGCGGATGTAAACGGCATCCGCATCGCCTGCCTCTATCTTCCCAACGGCAACCCCCACCCGGGGCCGAAATTTACCTACAAGCTCGCTTGGATGGAGAAGCTGCGTGCGCGCATGGGCGAAATCTGGGCCGAAGAGGTCCCCGCGGTGGTGCTCGGCGATTTCAACGTCATCCCCGAAAATGACGATGTGTGGTCAGTCAAGGCGATGGCCGACGACGCGCTGATGCAGCCGGAAAGCCGCGCCGCCTATGCGCGGCTCCTCGCCGACGGGTGGACCGACGCGGTGCGCACCCACAACCCGCGCGGGGGCGTGTGGACCTATTGGGACTATCAGGCCGGCGCCTGGCAGCGCGATCACGGCTTCCGCATCGATCACATCCTGCTCTCGCCCGAATGCGCCGACCGGCTTGAGGCGGTGGGCGTCGACAAGGCGCACCGCGGGCGCGAGAAGGCCAGCGATCATGCGCCGGTGTGGGCGAGACTTTCGCTGTAATCCTCGCCGAGTGCTTGTCGCCCTACCGCTGCGCTGCTTGGGGGCGGGACCGCCCCACCGCTGCCCTGCCTGAGGGCAGGGTCGGCGCGCAGCGCCGCAAGCCCGACCGGGCGCCCGCAGCGGCGTGGGGGCTTGCCCCCACACCAGCCGCGAGGATCACCGGTAAAAAATATGCGTGTCGATCTGCGCGAGCCGGGTCTTGGTGCGGCTCCAGCCGGGGCTGACATAGCGGGCGTGGAAGAACACCGCCTCGCCCGCTTCGGATTCCCACAGGCCCTGATGTGCGATCCTGGCGATCGCCACCGCGCGGGTCCACGCGCTCGATCCGGTGCGGATTGCCGGCATCCGGCTGCCGCGCATGAAGGAGAACTGTCCCTTCTGCTTCACCACGCCGCAGTAGGAGCGCGGGAAGCGGCCATCCTCGGTGCGGTTGATGATCACCTGTGCCACCGCGAGCTGGCCCGCCAGCGGTTCGCCGCGCGCCTCGAAATAGACCGCTCCGGCAAGGCAGCGCATCTCGTCGTCCATCGGCGCGGCGGTGTCGACCATGCCGACCAGTTCGCCGAGCGAACCCGCTTCGGTGAGCACCGGCGCTTCGGGCGTCTCGGGGAGCGGCTGCACCACTTCCTCGGAAATGAAAACGGGGGTTTCGGGAACCAGCTCTGCTGCCGGAGCCGGATCGGCTGCACCGGAAAGGGTGAGCTGGTCATTGGCCGCTTGGGCCAGGGCCGCGGCGCCATCGACGCCGGGAATGGTCACGCTTGCCATCGCAATCGCGGCAATCGCGACAAGGGAAACAGTCTTGCGACTCATGCACTCTACAAAACGGGCGGTGAGCGCGCTCCGACGCAGGTGGAACCCGGTGCGATTATCTTGGCACTGTTGGGGGTTCGAGAGGAGACCTGCCGGCCGCTCCCCGTCTGCGTGCCGATCGGAGGGCCGACTTGCCGCCCCGTCCAGCCTGCGCCAGGAAGTGCGCGGGCCAATAGCCTCGCGCGACCGGGGGTCAAGGCAACGCGTCGATTTGCGCGACGAAGCGTTCCGGATCGGCGATATCCACCTCGATCAGCCAGATATCCGGATCCTGCTGCCGCCGCCGCGCCAGATAGTCGGAAAAATCCTGCCTTTTTTCAGGATCTTCGCGTTTCGTCGCAACAAAAGAACGCGATCCGTCAAGCGCAGGCATTCTTTCGTAAAGCGTCGCAGGCTCTCCGCGATAGGTGGTTACCAGCAGGATCGTGCCCGCATCGCGCTCGCCCTTGCCGAGCACCATGCCGAAGCCGCCCTGCGATTCGGCGAGACGCAGGATCGCGCCCACCTCGAGATGCGCGGGCAGGCGTTCGCTCACGGCCGGGCCGTGTAACCCGGCAGGCTGGAGAGCGCGATGCGCGAACGCATGAAGGTGCCGGTGCCGCGCCCGATCTCCTCGCCCTCCTCGTCCACCAGCCGCGCCTCGGCGACAAAGACGCGCCGCCGCCCGGACACCCAGCGCCCCTCGGCGATGACGGTGCCGACACGCACCGGCTTGGTGAAGTGGAGGTTGAAGCTGGTGGTCAGCAGGAAACGGTCGGTCGCGAGGGTGTTGGCCGCGTAGAAGGCGGCATCGTCGAGCATCTTGAAGTAGATCGTCCCATGCGCCGCGCCTGCCCCGTGGTAGTCCTCGGGAGAGACGGTGAAGGTCAGGCGTGACTGGCCCTCGCCCGGAATGTGCAGTTGCGATGCAAACTTGGCGTTTATGGGCGCGGAGGCATAGAGCCGTTCGAGCGCGCGGTAATGGCCCTCGGCCCCGATGGCCAGGCTGGCATTGTCAGCGGAGGTCATGAGGGCGCGGTCAAAGGCGTCAGGCGGCGTTCCGCTCGAACTGGCGGGTGAGCAGGGCATAGGCCGCCTCGGGACTGGGGGCATCGGCGAGCATCTGGAGCTTCGCCTCGTCGCGGGTCAGCCGCGAGATCGCGGCGAGCGCGTGGAGATGGGTCGCACCGGCATTTTCGGGAGAAACCAGGCCGCACACCAGCGTGACCGGCAGCGAATCCGCCGCGGCAAAATCGATCGGCGCCTCGAGCCGGATCAGCGCCAGGCTGGGGCGGCGCACGTCCCTGCTGCGGCAATGCGGGATCGCCACCCCGCGCCCGAAGCCGGTGCTGCCGAGCGCCTCGCGCGCTTCGAGATTCTCGAGCACCTCGGCCCGATCGAGCCCATAGGCATCGGCGAGCAGCTGCGCGACCGCCGCAAGCACCTTGGGCTTGCTGTCGATCCGGTCGAACGAGATCGCCTGCGGGGAAAGTGCGAGGTTGACGTCCATGATGCGCGAGTCCCGAGTGAATGTGCCTTCCGGCAGTGCAAGGTTCGGTCCGTCATACCCCCTCACGGGCCTTCGGACCGGGGCGGTTCGCCCTCCTGCTCTTCTGCCGCGTGGGTCTGTCGCATGGCACGACCACTATCGCGGTTCGACCCATCCAATCGAACCATCGGCACGCCGATAAACCATATTATGCCGGCCGGTGCCAGCGTTTTTGAAGAACAGTGCGGTGGTGTTCCTCAGATCCATCAGCATCACCGCGTCGGCCACGGTAGCGGTGGGGATGTCGACGCGGGTTTCGGCGATCACCAGCGGTGCATCGGCGGTGACTTCTTCCTCGTCGTCCTCCTCGACGGCGAAGATGGTGTAGGCAGCCTCTTCCTCGCCGCGCGCGTGATCGGCCTGTTCGTGGCGATCGGTGAGGCGGCGCTTGTAGCGGCGCAGCTGCTTGTCGATCTTGGCGACGGCATCGTCGAGCGCGAAGTGGGCATCATGCGCCTGCCCCTGTGCCTTGAGCACCAGCCCCTGCATCACGTGGGTGACGATGTCGCAGGTGAAGGCCCCGGCGGGCGCCTTGCCGAAGGTTATCTGGCTGGACAGTGCCTTGTCGAAATACTTGTCGACAATCGCGCCCAACCGGTCGGCCGCGTGTTCCTGCAAGGCTGCACCCGTATCGATCTGGTGGCCCGAAATCCGAATGTCCATCTCACTGCCCTCCCTTTCCAGATGAGGATCCCGAAATATCCGCCGCGCCCCCGTCAGCGCGTCCAGATGGCATTTTCGATTCCCGCGATGAAGGCGGCGTGCCGCTCCAGCTCCTCGGCGCTCGCCGCATGGGGACGGGGCGGGCGGACAGTGCGCGCTGGGGCGGCTGAGGCCGCGATGGCGAACACGCCGACCTCCGCAGTCACGCCCGCCGCTTCGGCCAGCCCGAGCCCGATCTGGCGCCCGCCGGTCAGCTCGACATAGACCTGCGCGAGCAGCTCGGCATCGAGCAGCGCGCCGTGTTTCACGCGGTGGCTGCGATCGATGCCGTAACGGGTGCACAGCGCATCGAGGCTGAGCTTGGCACCGGGATGCTTCTTGCGCGCGAGCTGCACCGTATCCACCATCCGCTCCATGGCGATGGGCGCGCGGCCGATGCGTTCGAGCTCGTTGTTGAGAAAGCCGAAATCGAACCCGGCATTATGCGCCACCAGCGGCGCATCGCCGAGAAATTCGAGCAGCTCATCGGCCACCTCGGCAAAGCGCGGCTTGGCGGCGAGGAAGGCGCTGGAGAGGCCGTGCACCCGCTCGGCCTCGATCGGCATGTCGCGTTCGGGGTTGAAATAGGCGTGGAAGGTGCGGCCCGTCTCGACCCGGCCGACCATCTCGATGCAGCCGATTTCCACCATCCGGTCCCCCGTCTTGGGGTCGAGCCCGGTGGTTTCGGTGTCGAAAATGATCTCGCGCATTGGCAGGACTATCCTCCCATGTCCCGGCAGTTGCAAGAGGGGGCTGCAATCAAAGCGAGGCAATCAGCGCCTGCACCTGCGCGCGGGTTTGCTCGAGCGTGGTGCCGGTGTCGATGACGTGATCGGCGCGCTCGCGCTTGTGGGTGTCGTGCAGCTGCAGCCCGTAGATGTGCTCGAATTTCTGCACCGTCATCCCCGGGCGGGAGAGGACGCGGGCGCGCTGGACGTCCTCGGGCGCGGAGACGACGACGATCAGATCGACGCTCTCGTGCCCGCCCTTCTCGAACAGCAGCGGGATGTCGAACACCACCGCGCGCTTGCCGTAGTGCCGTTCGAGAAAGGCGGCGCGTTTCGCGGCGACGGCGGGGTGGACGATAGCCTCCAGCCGGGCGAGCGCCGCCTTGTCGGCGAAGACCTGGTGCCCGAGCCGGTCGCGGTCGACGCCGTCGGGACCGGTCGATCCGGGGAAGGCGGCTTCGATGGCCGGGACAAGTTCTCCCCCCGGCCCCTGCATCGCGCGCACCTCGGCATCGGCATCGAACACCGGGATTCCGGCCTCGGCGAACATCGCGGCGACGGTCGACTTGCCCATGCCGATGCTTCCGGTGAGGCCGATGATCTTGGGTCTGGTCATTGGGTCAGCAATGCCCGCAGTTCGGCATCATGCTCGCGCGGGGCGGGCTGGCCGAAGAACATCTCGAAAGCGACCGCCGCCTGCCCGATCAGCATGGCGAGGCCGTCGATGGTGCGGTGGCCCTTGGCGCGCGCGGCTTGCAGGAAGGCGGTATCGCGCGGGGCGGTGACGATGTCATAGGCCACGGCACCCGGCGGGGCGTGACTCCAGTCGAAGGCGAGCGCGGGCTGGCCGATCATCCCCAGCGACGAGGCGTTGATCACCAGATCGCAGCAGCCTTCGCGGTCGTCGAAGGGAAAAACGGTCGGATCGGCGAAGTGGGCAAGGTCGACGGCATGGTGCTCTCCTGTGGGCGCGAGCTCGTCGAGCAGCGCGCGCGCCTTGCCCGGATCGCGCCCGGCGACGACGAGCGTGAAGCCCTGCCCCGCCAGCGCGGCGATGATCGCGCGCGCCGCGCCGCCGGTGCCCATGATGCGGGCCATGCGGAAAAAATGCGGCTTGGCGAGGTCAGCGGCGAGCGGCTCGAGAAACCCGGCGGCATCGGTGTTGGTGCCGGCCAGCAAGCGGTCGAATGCCGGGTAGATCGTGTTGACCGCGCCGATGCTATCGGCGGGGGATGCGATACTGTTCAACAGCGGCATCACCGCCTGCTTGTGCGGCATGGTGACATTGCACCCGCGCCACAGTGGGTCTGCGCGGCGCGCGGCCAGATAATCGGCCAGCTCTTCGGCCCGCACATGGCAGGCGCGATACTCCGCATCGATCCCGAGCTTTCCCAGCCAGAAATTGTGGATCGCGGGCGACTTGGACTGCGCGATCGGATCGCCGATCACCTCGGCATAAGGTCGCGTCATGCCAGCAGCACCCCTTCCTCGCGCAGCGCCGCCAGCAGCGGCAGCAGCGGCATCCCGAGCACGGTGAACTGGTCGCCCTCGATGGCCGTGAACAGCTGCACCCCCGGCCCCTCGATCCGGAAGGCGCCGACGGTGTGGCCGATCGCGGGCCATTCGGTGTCGAGATAGGCGGCGATGAAGTCGTCGGAAAGGTCGCGGACGTGCAGCCGGGCGAGGCTGGCGTGGCTCCACAGGCACCCCTCTCCCTTCACCAGCGCCGCCGCGGAGTGCAGTTCCATCACCTTGCCCGAGAAGAACCGCAGGTGCTCGCCCGCCTCCTCGCGGCTCCCCGGCTTGTCGAAGCGGCGGCCTTCGCACACCACCAGCGAATCCGAACCCAGCACCAGCGCCCCCGGACGCAGCGCCGCCACCGCTGCCGCCTTGGCGACGCTGAGCGCCTCGGCCACCTCGGCAGGGCCTGTCCCTGAGAGCTCCGCTTCGACCGCGCGCTCGTCGATCTCGGCGGGGATGCTCTCGTAGGCCACCCCCGCGGCATCGAGCATCGCCCGGCGCGAGGCGCTTTTGCTCGCAAGGATCAGCGTCATATCGGCTTGCCCCCGCCGCTCGTCCCACCGGGGCGCCGCCCGCGCTCCTGCACCAGCCGGATGATCGCCGCCGCGGTCTCCTCGATCGAGCGGCGGGTGACGTCGATCACCGGCCAGCCATTGTCGCTGAACATCCGCCGCGCGAATTGCAGCTCGGCCTTGACCCTTTCGCTGTCGACATAGGCAGTCTCGGTCGCCTCGTTCAATGACAGCAGCCGGTTGCGGCGGATCTGCACCAGCCGTTCGGGGCTGGTGGTCAGCCCCACCACCAGCGGATGCCTGAGGCCGAACAGCGCGGGCGGCGGCGGGCTTTCCACCACCAGCGGGATATTCGCGACCTTGTAGCCGCGATTGGCGAGATAGATGCTGGTCGGCGTCTTGGAGGAACGCGACACCCCGACGAGGACGATGTCGGCCTCCTCCCATTCGGCAAAGCCGATGCCGTCGTCGTGGGCGATGGTATACTGGATCGCCTCGACCCGCTTGAAATAATCCTCGTCCATGATGTGCTGGCGCCCGGGGCGGCCGTGCGCCTCCTGGCCGAGCTGGGCCTCCAAGGCGGCGGTCACCTGATCGAGCACCGGCACTGCGGGCAGGCCAAGGTGCCGGCAATGCTCCTCCAGCCGCTTGCGGGTGTCGGGATTGACCAGCGTGTAGAGCACCAGCCCCGGATGCGCGGCGAGATCGGGCACGATCCGGTCGAGATGCTGGAGCGAGCGAACCATCGGCCAGAAATGGCGGTTGACCACCGGATTGTCGAACTGCGCCAGCGCCGCCTTGGCGATCATCTCCAGCGTCTCGCCGGTCGAATCCGAGACCAGGTGGAGGTTCAGTCGATTCATGGTGCAGGTGTGCTCGCGGGCCTCGCCGGGAGGGCTGTGGACAGAAGCCCGCATAAACCACGGGAGAGGGTACCGGACAAGCAGGGGAGCGAATTTCCTGCCCGCTGCGGGGCTTTTCACCGGGCTATTTGCCCACACGGGACAGGGCTTGTCGACAGGCTGGGAAGAGTGGGGATAAAGCGCGCTTGACGTCCAAGCGTTGCGGATTCGGATGGGACGATCGGGACTGGCGGGGCTGGGGGAAATCGGGCAGGAGCCGGTAATTCCCGCTTTCCACAGGGCCAACAGACTCCATCAGTCTCTTTATAAATTGAATTGATTTGTTTTAAGGAACGCCATGCCCGGTCCATTGCTCGATACGTTGAAAGGTGTCCGTCAGGAACGCGCACCCGTGTGGCTCATGCGTCAGGCGGGACGTTATCTGCCGGAATATCGCGAATTGCGGGCCGAGAAGGGCGGGTTCCTCGAACTGGTCTATGACAGCGAGGCCGCGGCCGAGATCACCGTGCAGCCGCTCCGGCGTTTCGGCTTTGACGGGGCGATCCTGTTCTCCGACATCCTGATCGTGCCCCACGCGATGGGGCAGGGCCTCAGCTTCCTCGCCGGCGAAGGCCCGCATCTCTCGCCCACCCTGCTCGAAGCCGGCCTCGACAGCTTCACCCCCGCCTTCGAGCGGTTCGAGCCGGTGTACGAGACCGTGCGCCGCACCCGCGCGATGATCGGCCCGGAAGTGACAATGCTCGGCTTTGCGGGGAGCCCCTGGACGGTCGCGACCTACATGATCGCGGGCGAGGGGTCGAAGGATCAGGGCCCGGCCCGGCTCCTCGCCTATCGCGATCCGGCGCATCTCCAGGCGATCATCGAGACAATCGTCGACGTGTCGGTCACCTATTTGCGCGGCCAGATCGATGCCGGCGCCGAGGCGGTGCAGCTGTTCGACAGCTGGGCCGGGAGCCTTGCGCCCGACCAGTTCGAAAAGTGGGTGATTGCCCCCAACGCCGCGATCACCGCGAAGCTCAAGCAAAGCCACCCCGATGTGCCGGTGATCGGCTTTCCCAAAGGGGCAGGGGCCAAGCTGCCCGCCTATGCGCGCGAGACTGGGGTGGATGCGGTGGGCCTCGACGAGACGCTCGATCCGGCCTGGGCCCATGCCAGCCTGCCCGAAGGCATGCCGGTGCAGGGCAATCTCGATCCGCTGCTGGTCGAGGCCGGCGGCCCGGCGCTGCCGGCGCGGGTCAAGGCCATCCTTGCCGCCTTCGCGGATCGTCCGCATGTCTTCAATCTCGGCCACGGGATCGGCCAGCACACGCCGATCGCCCATGTCGAGGAATTGCTCGCCGCGCTCAGGGGTTGATCCATGCAGTCCATGCTCCTTCAAATCTATCTGTTCCTCAAGATCGGGCACGTGATCTTCATGGTGTTCTGGCTCGCCGGGCTGTTCATGCTGCCGCGTCAGTGCATCTACATGCTCGATCATGCGCCCGGATCGGCGGGCGAGGCCAAGTGGGCCGAGCGCAGCGCCAAGCTGCGCACAATCATCCTCACTCCCAGCCTCATCATCGTCTGGGTGCTGGGGCTGACGATGGCCTATGCGATGGGCTTCTTCAGCCAGGGCTGGCTCCATGCCAAGCTGACGCTGGTGCTGGTGCTCACCGGCTATCACGGCTGGCTGGTGGGGCAGAGCAAGAAGATGGCGCGCGGCGAGCGCCCATTGACTGAAGCGCGGCTGCGCCTGCTTGGCGAGGTGCCGGGGCTGCTGCTGGTTCTGATCGTGGCGCTGGTCTACCTCAAGCCCTTCTGATCACCTGTCATGCGCCTTTCCACTTTCCGCGATTGACCGCGCTGCTTCGCGCATCTATTCCGCGCAACACCACTCCGGTTACCGGGGCGTCACCCGCTCCCCCACGGTCTGCTTTCTCCAAGCCCTGCCCCGCAACAATGGGGCGCCTCTCCAGCCAGAGGTACTGACCATCCGGCCACTCTAAGACTTTCGGAAAAAATACAAAATGCATCTCAAAGACCTTAAACGACAGACCCCGGCCGAACTGGTCGCGATGGCGGAAGAACTGGGCGTCGAGGGCGCCTCGACCATGCGCCGCCAGGACCTGTTGTTCAGCATCCTGCGCGAACTGGCCGAGGACGAGGAATACGAAGAAAAGATCATGGGCATCGGCACCATCGAGGTGTTGCAGGACGGCTTCGGCTTCCTGCGCAGCCCTGAGGCGAACTACCTCGCCGGGCCTGACGACATCTACGTCTCGCCCAACCAGGTGCGCCGCTGGGGCCTGCGCACCGGCGACACGGTAGAAGGCGAGATCCGCGCCCCGCGCGATGGCGAACGCTATTTCGCGCTCACCAGCCTCGCCAAGGTCAATTTCGACGATCCCGACGCGGTGCGGCTGCGCACCAATTTCGACAATCTCACGCCGCTTTACCCGGATCAGAAGCTGACGCTGGACAGCTTGGATCCGACGGTAAAGGACAAGAGCGCACGGGTGATCGACATCATCGCCCCGCAGGGCAAGGGCCAGCGTGCGCTGATCGTCGCCCCGCCGCGCACGGGTAAGACCGTGCTGCTCCAGAACATCGCCAAGGCGATCACCGACAACCACCCCGAAGTGTTCCTGATCGTCCTCCTGGTCGATGAGCGCCCTGAGGAAGTCACCGACATGCAGCGCAGCGTGAAGGGCGAGGTGATCTCCTCGACCTTCGACGAGCCTGCCGGTCGCCACGTGCAGGTTGCCGAAATGGTGATCGAGAAGGCCAAGCGGCTCGTCGAGCACAAGCACGATGTCGTGATCCTGCTCGATTCGATCACGCGTCTGGGCCGGGCCTACAACACCGTCGTCCCGTCCTCGGGCAAGGTGCTGACCGGCGGTGTCGATGCCAATGCGCTGCAGCGGCCCAAGCGCTTCTTCGGCGCCGCGCGCAACATCGAGGAAGGCGGCAGCCTCTCGATCATCGCCACCGCGCTGATCGACACCGGCAGCCGCATGGACGAGGTGATCTTCGAAGAGTTCAAGGGCACCGGCAACAGCGAAATCGTGCTCGACCGCAAGGTCGCCGACAAGCGCATCTTCCCGGCGCTCGATGTCGGCAAGTCGGGCACCCGCAAGGAAGAGCTGCTGGTCGAAAAGGACCGTCTGTCGAAGATGTGGGTGCTGCGCCGCATCCTGATGCAAATGGGCACCGTAGATGCGATGGAGTTCCTGCTCGACAAGATGAAGGACTCCAAGACCAACGACGATTTCTTCGATACGATGAACCAGTAAAGTGGCGCGCGTCGGGGGGCGCGGTCGGCAGGGACGGACAGTGGACGGGTCGGGAAAAGTGCTTAGCCAGTATCTCTATATCAGCACCGCGCCGACCCTGCCGCGCGAGGAAGTCGACGCCATTCTCGCCACCAGCGCGCGTAACAATTCGGCGCGGGGCATCACCGGACTCTTGCTGTTCAACGGCCGCAATTTCCTCCAGCTGCTCGAAGGCGAGGAGAGTCAGGTCAATGCGCTGATGGAGACGATCACCGCCGATCCGCGCCACAGCGGGGTCTCGGTGCTCGATCGTCGCGGGATTATGCAGCGCGCCTGCCCCGATTGGGCGATGAAGCGCGTGCTGATCGCCGAAAGCATCGCCAGCCGGCGCGAAATGCTCGAAAGCGACCTCCCGCAAGGCCTCGATCCCGAGGTGCGCAAGATGATCGTCAATTTCGCGGTGCTGAACTAGGGCCTAGCCCTTGGCCGCCTCAAGTTGCGCGGCCATCATCTCCCAGACCTTGTTGATCGCCTTGAGCGGGCGCACCATCACTTTGAAATCGCTGATCTTTCCTTCCGAATTCCAGCGGATGATATCGACCCCGTTGATGGTGATCCCGTCCAGCTCGGTGACGAATTCGAGCATCATCTCGTCCCCGTCCACCAGCTCGCGCACATAGCGGAAAGCCTCGTTGCCGAGCACGTGGCTCGCGGCGACGAGATAGGCCATCACCACCGGCTTTCCGGCCTGGGGCGTGTGCACCACCGGGGAGTGAAACACCGCATCATCGGCGAGCAGATCGGCGAGGAGGGCAGGATCGCCCCCACCCTCCATATAGGCGTGCCAGCGCGCGAGGTTCTGGCGACTCACCCAAGATGTTCCGCGAAGAAGCCCATGGTGCGGCTGTCGGCCAGCTGGGCGGCTTCCTCGTTGCGGCGCTTGCCGGTCTCGGTGGCAAAGCCGTGATCGAGGCCCGGATAGTCGTGCAGGGTCACCTTGGGGTGATCATCGAGCGCGGTGTGCATCGCGGCCTGTGTTTCACGTGAAACAAAGCCGTCCTCGGTGGGGATGTGCAGCATCAGCGGGTGGGCAATGGCGTGCTGCTCGCCCAGCAGCTCGTCGATGCCGACGCCGTAATAGCCGACACTCGCATCGATGTCGGTGCGCGCCGCGGTCATGTAGGCGAGCCGCCCGCCGAGACAGTAGCCGACGCAGCCGACCTTGGCGACGCCGAGCGTGCGGCGGATGTGGTGGATGGTCGCCTCGATATCCCTGATGCCCGCGTTCTGATCGAACCGGCCCATCAGCTCGAGCGCGCGGGTGAATTCGTCCTGCACATCGGGATCGAGCTCGACTCCGGGTTCGATCCGCCAGAACAGATCGGGCGCTACCGCGAGATAGCCCTGCGCCGCCAGCTTGTCGCACTTCTGGCGGATGCCGGGGTTCACCCCGAAGATCTCCTGGATGACGATGATCGCCGCCCGCGGCGCAGCCTCGGGCCGGGCGACATAGGCGCCGAAGCTTCCATTGCCTGAGAGCGTGGGAATGGTGTCGTTAAGGCTCATGCGGTCTCTCTCGCGCTGGTGGTCGGTGTGGGGGTGGTCTATCGCTTGCCTTGCCCGCCTGCCAAGCGCAAATGACAAGGTGGCGACCGGCACAGGAGAGGCGGCACATATGAAGATCAACATCGAAATCGAATGCACCCCCGAAGAGGCGCGCAGTTTCATGGGCCTGCCCGATGTGAGCCCGGCCAACAACGTCTATGTCGAGAACCTGACCAAGGCGATGCAGGGGGTATCGAGCCCCGATCAATTGCAGCAATATGCCGCGGCGCTGGCGCCGATGGGGCAGGTGGGGCTGAAGCTGTTCCAGAGCTTCGTCGAAGGCGGGATGAAGGCGGCACAGCGCGGTGCAGGCGAGGGATCCAAGTCCGCCGATTGACCCTGCGATGAGCGCAACGACGACGATTTTCGCGCTCTCGAGCGGCGCGCCGCCTGCGGGCGTGGGGGTGATCCGCGTTTCCGGACCGGGGGCGGAGGGCGCCTTGCATGCCCTGGCGGGCCGGGTGCCGCCGGCGCGGCGGGCCTCGTTGGCGCGGTTGCGCGATGCGGACAATGCGCTGCTCGACGAGGCACTGGTGCTGTGGTTTCCGGGGCCGAACACCGCCACCGGCGAGGATCTTGCCGAGTTTCACTGCCACGGCGGGCGCGCGGTGATCGCGGCGGTTGAGGCGGCGCTCGCCGCACTGCCGGGCCTGCGCCGCGCCGAGCCGGGCGAATTCACGCGCCGCGCCTTCGCCAATGGCCGGATCGACCTCGCCGAGGCCGAGGGGCTGGGCGATCTGCTCGCCGCCGAGACCGAACTGCAGCGCGCCGCCGCGCTCGCCAATGCCGGGGGCGCGTTGTCGCGGCAGGTCGAGGCCTGGCGCGAGCAGGTCCTGGCGCTCTCGGCCGAGGTGGAGGGCGTGCTCGACTTCTCCGACGAGGAGGACGCGGCCGATCTCCCCGAATGTTTCACGTGGAACATTGGCGCGCTGGCGGCGGAGATTGGCGAATGGCTCGCGCGCCCGCGTTCGGAGCGGCTGGGGGAGGGGTTCCGGGTGGTGCTCGCCGGGCCGCCCAATGCGGGCAAATCGACCCTGTTCAACGCGCTGGTCGAAAGCGAGGCGGCGATCACCTCGCCGATTGCGGGGACCACCCGCGACGTGATCGAGCGTTCGGTGGCGATCGCGGGGGTGCCCTTCACTTTCGTCGATACTGCGGGCCTGCGCGAGGGAGGCGGGGCCGATACTATCGAGGCAATCGGCATAGACCGCGCCAAGGGCGAACTGGCGCGTGCCGATCAGGTGCTGTGGCTCGGCCCGGAAGGCGCGGGCCCTGAGGGTGCTTGGGAAATCGCCGCCCAGGCCGACCGGGCGGGCTTCACCCCCAAGGCTTCGGCACGCTTCACCCTCTCGGCGACGACGGGCGAGGGGGTGGCGGCGCTCAAGTCCGCGCTGGTTGACGCGGCCCGCGGCGCGCTTCCGCGTCCGGGCGAGGCCGCGCTCAACGCTCGTCAGCACACGCGTCTGGCCGAGGCGGCCGAAGCGCTGGGGTCGGCGAAGGCGCTGTCGGATCCGCTGCTCGTCGCCGAGGAATTGCGCCGCGCGCGGCTCGCCTTCGACCGGTTGATCGGCCGGGCGACCACCGAGGATATGTTGGACGCCCTGTTCGGGCGGTTCTGCATCGGGAAGTGACAATGGGGCCAATCGCAATGTTTCTGCTTTCAGCAGAGCTGAGCTTCCACGTGAAACATTGGGCAGAATTAATCCGCTTTGACGATTCCGCCCTCACACCCTATTTCCCCCGCCCATGCATTCCTTCGATGTCCTCGTCATCGGCGGCGGTCACGCCGGGGTTGAGGCTGCCTGCGCGGCGGCCCGCATGGGTGCGCGCACCGCGCTGGTCAGCTTCGATCTCGACGCGATCGGCGCGATGAGCTGCAATCCCGCGATCGGGGGCCTCGGCAAGGGGCACCTGGTGCGCGAGGTCGACGCGCTCGACGGGGTGATCGGACGCGCGGCGGATGCCGGGGCGATCCATTACCGGATGCTCAACCGCTCCAAGGGCAGCGCGGTCTGGGGCCCGCGGGTGCAGGCCGACCGGGTGCGGTTCAAAGCGGCGGTGCAGGCGATGGTGCGCGCGCAGGCGGGCCTGACGCTGGTCGAAGGCGAGGCCGCGGCGCTGCGGTTTGATGGTGGCCGGGTCGCGGGGCTGGAGCTGGCCGACGGCACCGTGCTCGAGGCCGGGCGTGTCGTCCTGTGCACCGGAACCTTCCTCGGCGGCGTGCTGTTCCGGGGTGAGGAGCGGTTCGAGGGTGGACGTATCGGCGAGAACGCCGCCAAGCGCCTCGCCGAGCAATTGCGCGCCGCCGACCTGCCGATGGCCCGGCTCAAGACCGGCACCCCGCCGCGGCTCGATGGACGCACGATCGACTGGGCCGCGCTCGAGGAACAGCCCTCGGATGGTGAGGCCTGGACCATGTCGCCGCTCACCCCGGCGCGCCTCAACCCGCAGGTGTTCTGCGCCATCACCCGCACCACGCAGGCGGGGCACGACGCGATCCGCGCCAATCTCCACCGCTCGCCGCTGTTCTCCGGCGCGATCGCGGCGGCGGGGCCGCGTTATTGCCCCTCGATCGAGGACAAGATCCACCGCTTCGGCGACCGCGAGGGCCATCAGGTGTTCCTCGAACCCGAAGGGCTCGATACCCATCTGGTTTATCCCAACGGCATCAGCACCTCGCTCCCGGTCGATGTGCAGGAGGTGGTGGTGCGCACCATGCCGGGGTGCGCGCAGGTCAAGATCGTGAAGCCGGGCTATGCGGTGGAGTATGATCACATCGATCCGCGCGCGCTGACGCCTGATTTGCAGGTGCGCGCCATCCCCGGGCTCTATTGCGCCGGGCAGATCAATGGGACCACGGGATACGAGGAGGCCGCCGCGCAGGGGCTGGTCGCGGGGCTGGAAGCTGCCGCCGCCGCGCTTGGCAAGGCGCCGCCCGTGCTCGACCGCGCCAACAGCTACATCGCGGTGATGGTCGACGATCTGACGCTGCAGGGCGTCACCGAACCCTACCGGATGCTCACCGCGCGCGCCGAATACCGCCTGCGCCTGCGGGCCAATAATGCCGCGACGCGCCTCACCGGGCTCGGGATCGAGGCCGGGTGCATCGGTGCGGAGCGGCGTGCCTGGTGGGAGCGGCGCGAGGCGGTGCGCGAAATGTTTCACGTGAAACATTCCGAGAAGGTCCATGCCCGCGACCTCGCCGACCTCGGCCTCCCTGTGCGCCGTGACCATGGCGAGAAATCGCTCGCTGAGTGGCTGCGCTTCGACGGTGTCACCCCCGAGGCGCTTGCCCCGTGGCTCGGTGAGATCACCGCACGCGACCCGCTTCTCGCCGAGGAAATGGCCGAGGATGCTGCCTATGCGCCCTATCTTGCGCGGCAGGACGCCGAGTTGCGCGATCTGCGCGCGAGCGAGGCGCTGCCGCTGCCGGCCGATTTTCCTTACGGTGAAGTGCCGGGGCTCTCCAACGAGATGGTCGAGCGGCTTAGCAAGGCCGCGCCGGGAACGCTGGCGGCTGCGGGGCGGGTGCCCGGTGTCACGCCTGCGGCGCTTTCGGCGCTGCTCGTGCATGCGCGTCGCCATCTCGTGTCGGGGTCATTCGCAGCGTGATCGCCGACGAGGCCGAGGCCCGCGCCTATGTCGCCGGGCTCACCGATGCTGAAGGCATGGCGCGGCTCGAACGCTTTGCCGCGCTGGTGCTGGAAGAAAATCAGCGTCAGAATCTCATCGCCAAGGCAACGGAACCGCAAATCTGGCAGCGTCATCTCGCTGATTCGGCGCAACTTCTCGAAAATGTTTCACGTGAAACATTGGGCGCCAATGCGGGCGGGCCGTGGCTCGATCTCGGCAGTGGACCCGGTTTTCCGGGTCTGGTGATCGCAGCGCTTTGCCCCAATATGCCGGTGGTGCTGGTCGAATCGCGCGCCCGTCGGGTCGAATTCCTCCAATCGGCGATCGAGTCGCTCGGCCTGCGCAAATGCCGTGTCGAAGGCCAGCGGCTCGAACGCGTCACCCCGTTCCCGGCGCGGGCCATCTCGGCGCGGGCCTTTGCCCCCTTGCCGAAACTTCTCGCCTTGTCCGCACCCTTCTCCACAAGGCAGACCGCCTATGTCTTGCCCAAGGGGCGCTCGGCGGCGCAGGAGTTGGAGAGCTTGAAGCCTTCGATTCGGGCAATGTTTCACGTGAAACATTCCTTGACCGATCCCGAGGCGGGGATCATCGTGAAGGCCTGACACGCGAAAGGCGCTGCGGATTCAACGGGAATCCGTGCGCGGGAAGGACGGAACAGACCCATGCTGACCATCGCGATTGCCAATCAGAAGGGCGGAGTGGGCAAAACCACCACCGCGATCAACATTGCCACTGCGATGGCGGCGACGGGTTGGCGCACGCTGCTGATCGATCTCGATCCGCAGGGCAATGCGTCGACCGGGCTGGGCGTGCACGCCGCCGCGCGCGAGATTTCGAGCTATGATCTGCTGGTTGACGAAGTGGCGCTGGAGGAGGCGATCGTCCCGACCAGCATCCCGCGGCTCGACATCGTCCCGGCGACGGTCGATCTGTCGGGTGCCGAAGTCGAGCTGGTTTCGGTTGAGGAGCGCACCGAGCGGTTGCACCGCGCCCTCGCGAGCCACACGGGCCACGATATTGCTTTCATCGACTGCCCGCCCTCGCTCGGGCTGCTGACTTTGAACGCGCTGTGCGCCGCCGATACGTTGCTGGTGCCGCTGCAATGCGAGTTCTTCGCACTCGAGGGGCTGAGCCAGCTGCTCCAGACGGTCGACCAGGTGCAGCAACGGTTCAACCCGCGGCTCGGCATCATCGGCGTGGCGCTGACCATGTTCGATCGTCGCAACCGCCTCACCGATCAGGTTTCGGACGACGTTCGCGATTGTCTCGGCAAGCTGGTGTTCGAGACGGTGATTCCGCGAAATGTCCGCCTCTCCGAGGCGCCGAGCCACGGTCTGCCCGCGCTGGTCTATGACCAGCACTGCACCGGCAGCCGCGCCTATATGTCGCTGGCGCGCGAGTTGATCGGGCGTTTTCCCGCTGAAAGACAGGCCGCATGAGCGAAGACAACAGCCAAATCGTTGAATTATCTACACCTTCCCGGAGCGCTGCGGACAAGCCCCGGCGGCTGGGCAAGGGGCTCGGCGCGCTGCTGGGTGAGACCCGGCGCGAGGAGCCGCTGGTGCGGCGCGACGAGCAGGGCGAAGCGCCCACGACCGGCGGCGCTGCGCTGCGGACGCTGGCGCTCGCGACGATCAGGCCGCTCCCGGGCAATCCGCGCAAGCATTTCGACGAGGCCGCGCTTGACGAACTTGCTGCCTCGATCGCGGCGCGGGGGGTGATCCAGCCGATCATCGTGCGCCCGCACCCAGAGGGGAGCGGCTATCAGCTCGTTGCCGGCGAACGCCGCTGGCGCGCGGCACAGAAAGCGCGGCTGCACGAGATCCCGGCGCTGGTGCGCAGCTTGAGCGACCGCGAGGTGATGGCGCTGGCGCTGATCGAGAACCTCCAGCGCGAGGATCTCAATCCGGTCGAGGAGGCGCGGGCCTATCACCGGCTCTCCGAGGAAGAGGGCATGATCCAGGTCGACATCGCCAAGATGGTCGAAAAGTCGCGCAGTCACGTGGCCAACATGATGCGTCTGCTGACCTTGCCCGATTCGGTGCTCGATCTGGTCGAACAGGGACGGCTGAGCACCGGCCACGTGCGCGCACTGATCGGGCGGCCGGACGCCGCGCAGCTCGCCGAGATCGCGGTGCAGGAAGGCCTGTCGGTGCGCGACATGGAAGTGCTGACGCGCAAGGCCGGCAAGGCGGATAGGGCCCGTCCGGCGCAGCATCGCGGTGACACGGCCGAGGACGCCGATATCCTCGCTGTGCAGCAGCATCTCGAGGAATTTCTTGGACTTGGCGTGCGGATCAAGCCCGAAGGCGATCCGCGCAAAGGCACGATCACGATCCGCTACACCACGCTCGATCAACTCGATCTGGTGTGCCAACGGCTCACCGGCGGCGAGTTCTAGGCCGCCAACCCGCGCTCAGGACATGAAAAGCCCCGCAAGGTCGCCTGGCCTTGCGGGGCTTTTGCTTGGTCCCCCGGAGGGGCCAGCCGTATCAGCGATCGCCCTTGATCATCTTTGGCGAGGGCGCGGGGATCATCCGCACCGCGCCGGGCACGGTGTAGGTCTCCTCGCGAACGGTCTCGCGCACCACCACCTGCTGCTGCGCCTCGCTGCGCACCGGCACCATCACCATCTGCGGCGGCGGGGCATAGCTGTAGCCGTAGGCGGGATAGCCAAAGCCCTGCGAATAGGTCGGCACCGGATAGGTGATCTCGCGACTGGCGATCCGCGGCGTGGGCGTGCCGTATCGCGTCAGGTAGGCATCGAGCGCGGCCTCGCAATCATAGCGATCCTCGTCGTCGTTACCGTCGAACAGGCTGCCGATCAGTCCACCGATCAGTCCGCCGCCACCCACGCCGAGCACGGTGCCGAGCACGCGATCACCTGCCCCGGCGAGCTCGTATCCGACAAAGCCGCCCGCGATGGCACCGAGCAGGCCGCCGATGATGAGGCCGGTATCGTCCCGGTCACGCCCCGCGGTGCGACGGCGACATTCGTCGATCCACTGGTCGCGTTCGAACACCACCGGCGTCGGGGTGTAGGCCACCGGCTGCGGATAGGAACCGGGATAGGGCCCGGGATAGGTCTGGGGCGCTGCGGGGGGCTGGCGCGAATCGATCCGGCGGGTGCGGGTGATGGTCTCGACCCCGTCGGCATCGATGACGGTCTCGGTGCTTTCGGTAACGACCGGGGCGGTGCGATATTCGACCGGAAGCTGCTGCACCTCCTCGGCACCCATCGGGGCGAGCGGGGGCAGATCGCTGTAATCCTGCGCGCTCGCCATGGCCGGAAGCACCAGCGCCAGCACGGCAAGCGGGAGGGTGGACAGAGGCTTGGACATGGGCGGTTCCCCTCAAGTTAGCCGGGCGGGCTGATGGTTGGCATCAGCCTAACACCACGCCCGCCGCCCGCCCAAGCGATGCTGTGCGGCTGTCCCGTTTCGGGCCGATCGGCCCGCCGAAACTGTCAGATCCGGTCGGAAAGCAGGGCTGCGAGCGCCGCGATCCCCTCGGCATCGGCCTCGGTGAAGCGCGCCGGGCGCGGACTGTCGAGATCGATCACCGCAATCACCGCTCCACCGCGCAGCACCGGCACCACCAGTTCCGACTGGCTTGCCGCATCGCAGGCGATATGCCCCGGGAAGGCGTGGACATCGGCGACAAGTTGCGCGGCGCGACTTTGCGCCGCGGTGCCGCACACGCCGGTGCCGAAGGGAATGCGGATGCAGGCGGGCCGCCCGACGAAGGGCCCGAGCACCAGCTCGCTGCCCATGCCGTCCTTGGTCGGCGCGACGCGATAGAACCCGGCCCAGTTGAGATCGGGCAGGAATTCCCAAAGGAGCGCGGCAACATTGGCCATGTTGGCGACGGCGTCGGGCTCGTCTGTGGTGAGCGAGTCCGCCGCGGCGAGCAATTCGCGGTAAAGTTCGCCCGTATCGAGCGGCGCAGCGGGCTTGAAATCATACATCGCGGGTTGGCCTTCAACGCTTGTGTGTTGCCGCCGGCGCAGGGCGGCTCTATTTCCCCTCACATGGCACTTTTCCGCAAGATCGCAATCGCCCTCGTCATCATTCTCGTGGTGGCCGCTGGCGCGCTATGGTTCCTTACCCGCGGCGACACCGCCGCGCTGTCGGTCGAGGCGGTCGCGGGCACCGAACCGGAATTGCGCGAGGGCGATCCGCAGTCCTTCCCCACGGTGCAGATCGCCGAGCCGGTGGGCTGGCCGGAGGGCGAGGCGCCCACCCCGGCCGAGGGGCTCGAGGTCGGCCGCTTTGCCGAAGGGCTCGATCACCCGCGCGTGCTGTTTACCCTGCCCAATGGCGATGTGCTGGTGACGCTCACCCGCGCCCCCGCCAAGCAGAATAGTGGCGGCGGGATCATGGGCACGATCCGTGGCTGGATCGAGGGGATGCTGTTCGAAAAGGCCGGATCGGCGGGCCCATCGCCCAACAGGATCGTGCTGCTGCGCGACGAGGACGGCAACGGCTCGGCGGAAAAGCAGGTGGTGATCCGCGAGGAGGGGCTCGATTCGCCCTCGGGGATGGCGTGGAAGGACGGCACCCTGTTCGTCGCCAATCACAATGCCGTGCTCGCCTTTCCCTATGAACTCGGCAGCGACAAGGTGACCGGCAGCCCGCGCAAGCTGATGGACTTGCCCGGAGGCGGGGGCCACTGGATGCGCAATCTGGTGCTTTCGCCCGATGGCACCAGCCTGTTCGTCGCGGTCGGTTCGGTCAGCAATATCGGCGAACAGGGCATGGACGTCGAGGAAGGCCGGGCGATGATCTGGGAATACAATCTCGAAACCAATCGCCAGCGCCAGTTTGCGGTGGGCCTGCGCAATCCCAACGGAATGGATTTCAGCCCCTGGACGGGGGAATTGTGGACCACGGTGAACGAGCGCGACATGCTCGGCTCCGATCTCGTGCCCGACTATCTCACCAATGTGCCGGTGGGCGCGCAGTACGGCTGGCCGTGGATCTACTACAAGGACAATTTCGACCGCCGGGTCGAGGCACCGATGCCCAAGTTCCTGCAGGAATACACCCGCAAGCCGATCTACGCGCTCGGCCCCCACGTCGCGGCGCTGGGCATGGTGTTCAGCCGCGAGGGCCACGTGATGGGCGACACCTTTGCCAGTGGCGCCTTCATCGCCCGCCACGGATCGTGGAACCGCAAGCCGCCTTCGGGCTATGACGTGGTCTATGTCGCTTTCGACGATCTCGGCAATCCCACCGGCAAGCCGATACCGGTGCTGACGGGGTTCCTGCAGGCCGACGGCACTACCCGCGGCCGGCCGACCTGGGTCGAATGGGCGAACGACGGGGCCCTGCTGGTGTCCGACGATACCGCCGGGATCATCTGGCGGGTGCGCTCCCCATCGGCCTCACCCGCGCCAGGGATTGCCCGGATCGTCAGCGACCGCCTGCCACCCCAGCGCGAACTGCGCGATCCGCGCGCGAGTTTCGAAGAAGACTACCTGCGCCAGCAGAGCGGGATGCCCAACTAGAGGCGGAGCCCCGCCCGGCCCGCCAGTTCGGTAGCGAATTGCAGTGCGGTGCGGCCCGAACGGTTGCCACGCTGGATGGCGAAGGCCAGCGCCTCCTCGGGGTCGAATGCGAGGCCGAGCGGCGCAGTGTAACTGGCAAGGATGGCGAGATAGGTGTCCTTGTCCGCCGGGTGGAACCCCAGCGTCAGCCCGAAGCGATCCGCCAGCGCCAGCGCATCGTCGCGCTCGTCGCGTTCGTGCAGCGCACCCGCGGTATCCTCGCGCTCGACGATCGACCGGCGATTGGCGGTCACCGCGAGCCGGATATGCGGTGGGCGTGGGGCCACCCCGCCGTCGAGCAGACTGCGCAGCGCGAGCATCTCCGCCCGACCGTCCGCGCCAAAACCGAGATCGTCGATGAAGATGAGGAAGGCGCGGTTCACCTCCGCGAGCGCGGTGATCAGCGCCGGGAAGGTCGCGAGGGTGCCGGGCGCGAGTTGGACGAGGGCGAGGCCCTGCGTCTCCTTCTGAACGTCGGCCACGCAGGCGCGCACCAACGCCGATTTGCCCATGCCCCTCGCCCCCCAGAGCAGCGCGTCATGCGCCGCCGCCCCGTGCGCCAAGCGGAGGCACAAGTTGCGCAGCGCGACTTTCTGGGTTTCGATCCCGCGCAAGGCCTCGAGCGGCAGAGCATCCAGCACCGGCACGGCCCGCGCCCGATCGCCTTGCCAGACATAGGCGGGGTGAGCGTGCCAGTCGGTCGGGGCGGGTGGCGCGGGCGCGAGCCGTTCAAGCGCGGCGGCAATGCGTTCCCAGACCTCGCCCCCGTCCGCCATCTCAGCCGACCAGTGCGTCGGCGGGGAGCGCGTAGAGCCCCTCGGCCCCCGCGACGGCTCCGGCCTTGAGCCCTGCGGCCTCGGGCACGATCCGGTCGAGGAAGAAACGCACCGTCACCGGCTTGGTCGCGGCGAGTTCGGGGGCTGCGCCCGCCGCCACCGCCGCCGCCTGCTTCATCAGCTGCCAGCCCGTTACCGCGACTGCGGCCATGGTGCAGAAGGGGACGCTGCCGGCGAGACGATCATCGAGGCTCGCTTCGCCCTGCATCCAGCGGGCGATGGCGGCGCAATCCTGCGCCAGCGCCGCGAGCGCGGGTTCCCCTGTGGCCTCGCGCGCCACGTCGTCGAACAGCGCGATCATCGCCGTCCCGCCGTCGAGCCCGAGCTTGCGGGTGACAAGGTCCGCCGCCTGGATCCCGTTGGTGCCCTCATAGATCGGGGCGATGCGCGAATCGCGCCAGTGCTGGGCCGCGCCGGTTTCCTCGACGAAGCCCATGCCGCCGTGGATCTGGATACCGAGGCTCGCCACCTCCACCCCGACATCGGTGCCCCAGGCCTTGATCAGCGGCACGATGATCTCGGCACGGGAGCGCGCCGCAGCATCGCCGCAATTGCCGCGATCGACCTGGCCGGCGCAGTAGTAGAGCAGCGCTCGCGCCCCTTCGGTCAACGCCTTCATCCGCAGGATCATGCGGCGCACGTCGGGGTGCTCGATGATCGCCACCGGGGCCTTGTCGGGCGACCCGGCGCGCGCCGACTGCACGCGATCCCGCGCATAGGCAAGCGCCTGCTGGGTCGCGCGTTCGCCGATCTGCACGCCCTGGTTGCCGACATTGATGCGGGCGTTGTTCATCATCGTGAACATCGCGGCGAGGCCCTTGTTCGGATGGCCGACCAGCTCGCCGATGCATTCGCCATTGTCGCCATAGCTCATCACGCAAGTCGGCGAGGCGTTGATGCCGAGCTTGTGTTCGAGGCTGACGCAGCGAAGATCGTTCTTCGGGCCGAGGCTGCCGTCGGCGTTCACATGATATTTGGGCACCACGAACAGGCTGATTCCGCGCGATCCCTCGGGCGCACTGGGCAGGCGGGCGAGGACGAGGTGGATGATGTTCTCGGCAAGGTCATGTTCGCCCCAGGTGATGTAGATCTTCTGCCCGGTGATCCGGTACTTGCCCGCGTGCGGTCCGCTCTCGATGGGCTCGGCGGTGCTGCGCAGCGCGCCGACATCGCTCCCGGCGGCAGGTTCGGTGAGGTTCATCGTCCCCGACCACTTCCCGCTGACGAGGCTGGGCAGATACATCGCCTGCTGGGCGGGAGAGCCGTGATGCTCCAGCGCCTCGATCGCGCCGACACTCAGCATCGGCAGCAGGGTGAAGGCCATGTTGGCCGCGCCGAGGTTTTCGAGCACGTTGCAGGCGAGGGTAAAGGGCAGGCCCTGCCCGCCGTGCGCGACCGGAGAGGCGATGGCGTTCCAGCCCTGTTCGACATAGGCCTTGTAGGCGGCCTCGAACCCGTCGGGCAGGCGGACTACGCCGTTCTCCAGCTTCGCGCCTTCCAGATCGCCAATGCGGTTGAGCGGCGCGAACTCGCCGGCCGCAAACTGCCCAACGCCTTCGACGATCGCCTCGACGAGATCCGGCTCGGCATGGGCGAAGCGTTCGCTCTGCGCCAGCACGTCGATCCCGGCATTGACGCGGATGGCGAGGAGCTGGTCGGCGGTCGGCGGGGTAAAGGGGATCACGGGTAAGCTGTCCTTGGATCGGGGGATTGGCAGAGCGGGCAAACGAATATAGCGCCGGGGCATGAGCGGCAAGAACGTTACGGAAGTGCGGCTGGCGGATGCCGAGGGAATCGCGCAGGCCGCGCGAATCCTCGAATCGGGCGGGCTGGTGGCGGTGCCGACCGAGACGGTCTACGGGCTCGCCGCGCGTGCCGACAGCCCCGAGGCGGTGGCGAAGATCTACGCCGCCAAGGGCCGTCCGGACTTCAACCCGCTGATCGTGCATGTTCGCGACGAAGGACAGGCCGAGCGTTACGCCTCGTTCTCGCCTGCAGCACGGGCGCTGGCCGAGGCGCATTGGCCCGGGCCCTTGACGCTGGTGCTGCCGCGCCGGGCCGACGCC
>Ga0073934_10002211_pt1 | contig 41801 bp, 43 predicted proteins | sample LarsenN4metaG_FD_76834 | JGI IMG/M metagenome (GOLD analysis project Ga0073934, IMG submission 76834) | Hot spring sediment bacterial and archeal communities from British Columbia, Canada, to study Microbial Dark Matter (Phase II) - Larsen... ...
TCGTAGTGGCCAGCCGGGCGGAGCCCCGAAGCCGCCCGGGAGCAAGCTGACAAGGCCTGCCCGCAGGGCCGCATCCCGCTCCGCCATCGGCTGTCTCCGGACGACGCCCTCGGTGAGCGGGATGGGCGTGATCTAGCATCTGAGGAATATAAGTCAAGGATTAAATACTGTTGTAGCAATTGACAACATGGAAGGGCGTGTTGGTATTCTCTCCAACATGAAGGACGAGGTCCTGCACCACGAGCGGTATGTGCTGGCCGAGAATACCTTTGCCGAGATCGCGACCTGGCGCGTGTCGCGGCCGGTGCACGGATCGATGCACCGGTTCAAATGCCGGCTGGCGCTTGTCGCGGATGGAGAATGCGTCCTGCGCTGCGACAACGTAGCCGGCAAAGGCGATCATCGCCACGTCGGCGACGCGGAACATGGGCACGCGTTCGCGCGCTACGAGCAACTCCTGTCCGACTTCTGGGCGGACGTCGAAAGCTGGAGACGACGACGATGAAAACCGTAACGCTGGACGTGGCTTCTTCCGCTGACGTGACGCGGCGCGCGCTCGATGCCTTCAAGGGCAGAAAGCGGGGCGCCCGCATCAGCTTCGCCACGCCCGAGCTGCTCTGGAAGGTGCTGACCGCCAAGCGCTGGGAATTGCTCAAGGCCATGGCTGGGCAGGGACCGCTGACCGTCCGCGCGGTGGCCCGCCGCGTGGAGCGCGACGTGAAGGCGGTGCACGGCGATATCAGGGCGCTCCAGAACGCCGGCGTGCTCGACCGCACGGAGAAAGGGCAGGCGGTGTTTCCGTTCGACGCGGTGCGGGTGGAGTTCACGCTGCGGGCGGCGTGATGAGTTCGTAGCCTATGGCCCCCACGCGCACAGCGATGTGCGGGCTGCCCATGCAAGATTCCCGTCGCTGCGCTCATTCGGGTTGCTTGCTTGTCCTCCGGCTCCTCCGGCCCCCGGCGGCAACGAACGCGTCGCAGACCTCCGACATCATCGTGAGGACGGGCAACGCCTTTCGGCACGATCAATGTCGGAAGGAGTGTCGCGGGGGGAACGCGCTGGTCGACGTATCAGCCCAACGCGGCCTCCGCCGCATTCACGCTGTCAGCGCCGTCGATGACGGTGCGCTCGAGGCCGCCGGCCGCCACCGCGACGTTCTCCGCAAAGAACCGTGCCAGCGCCACGCGTGCTGCGCCAGGACCCGCGTCGCCGCCCGCCATGCGCAGCGCGGCGAGCGCCTCCTCGGCCAGCATGGCGCCGCCGGCGGCGAGGCCGAACAGCCGCAGATAGGGCGTCGCGCCCGCGAGCGCGGCCTGGCTTTGCGGGTCCTTGAGCAGCCATTCGGTCGTGCGATCGAGCGCGTCGATGGCGTCCGTGAGCCGCGCGCCGGTCGCGCCGAAGGCCGGATCGTTGGCGGCGTTCACCGCGGCGGCGGTCTTGCGGAGTTCGGCGACATAGGCGCGCACAAGCCCGCCGCCGTCGAGCGGCAGCTTGCGGGTGACGAGATCGATCGCCTGGATGCCGTTGGTGCCCTCGTAGATCGCCGCGATGCGGGCGTCGCGCATGTGCTGGGCGGCGCCGGTCTCCTCGATGTAGCCCATGCCGCCGTGCACCTGCACGCCGAGGGAGGCGACCTCGCAGCCGACGTCGGAGCCGAACGCCTTGGCCACCGGCGTCAGCAGCGAGGCGCGGCCGTGGGTGGCCGCGCCCGCGTCGCCGCTGCGATGGGCGCGGTCGATCTCGACCGCGGTGGCGTAGCAGATCGTGCGCGCGGCGGCGGTGAGCGCGCGCATGGTCAGCAGCATGCGCTTGACATCGGGATGCGCGATGATCGGGCTCATGCCGTCCTTTTGCCCGGCGGCGCGGCCCTGCCTGCGCTCCCGTGCGTAGGCCATCGCCTGCTGCGTGGCGCGCTCGGCGACGCCGACGCCCTGCAAGCCGACCGCGAGCCGCGCCTGGTTCATCATCGTGAACATGCAGTTGAGCCCGCGGTTCTCCTCGCCGACGAGGTAGCCCACCGCGCCGCCCTGGTCGCCGAGCACCATGGTGCAGGTCGGCGAGCCGTGGATGCCCATCTTGTGCTCGATCGAATGGACGCGGATGTCGTTGCGCACACCCGGCGAACCGTCGGCGGCAGGCAGGAATTTCGGCACCACGAACAGCGAAATGCCGCGCGTCCCGGCCGGCGCGTCGGTGAGCCGCGCCAGCACGAGATGCACGATGTTGTCGGCCATGTCGTGCTCGCCATAGGTGATGAAGATCTTCTGGCCGGTGAGGCGATAGCTGCCGTCCGCGGCGCGCTCGGCGCGGGTGCGCAGCGCGCCCACGTCGGAGCCGGCATGCGGCTCGGTGAGCTGCATGGTGCCGGTCCATTCGCCGGAGACGAGCTTCGGCAGATAGGTCTTCTGAAGCGCGTCGCTGCCGTGCGCGGCGATCGCGTCGATGGTGCCGATGGTCAGGAGCGGCGCCAGGCCGAACGCCATGGAGGCCGCGTTCCACATTTCGAGGCAGGCGAAATTGACCGCCTGCGGCAGCGCCTGGCCGCCCCATTGCTCGGGCGCCGCGAGCCCGTTCCAGCCGGCGGCAGCCCAGGCCCGGTAGGCCTCCTTCCAGCCGGGGGCGGTCGTGATTGCACCGCCCTTGAACGTGACGCCCTGCCGATCGCCAATCACGTTGAGGGGGCTGATCACCTCGGTGGCGAATCGGCCGGCTTCCTCGAGCACGGCATCGACGACATCCTCGGCGAGGTCGCCGTAGACGCCCTCGTCCAGCGCCCGCTTGAAGCCGGCGCCGTGCTTGAGCGCGAGCGCAATGTCGGAAACGGGAGCCCGATAGGTCATCGCTAGCCTCCGACGGCAAGTCGGCAGCAAAAGCCGAGTCGCCCTTGGGCGCAGTCTAGTCGAAAACGGTGGCGGAAGGGCATCCGTCCCGCGAGCCGCCATCCGGCCACGCCGACGCGTTGCGGCGCGCGATCGCCCGCACGCTCACGTGAGCCTCGTCCCGACCATGGCCGGCGTGCGGATGCGCATGTCCGAATGTCTGTGGTACCGGCGTTGCCGGCCGGAAACCGCCAATAAATTCGATTCCGAGCGCGCGCCTGGTGCGTTGATCGGACAGGGTGGTGCCGCTATGGTCCGCGCGCCGGCCGACCGCGCAGCGCCGGACGCCGGCATTGAGCCCGCGATTGGGGCGTAGCCAAGTGGTAAGGCAGCGGATTTTGATTCCGCCATTCCCAGGTTCGAATCCTGGCGCCCCAGCGGCTCATTGTCGCCGTTTTTCCCTATTTCCGGTCTCTTGGAGAACGCGCGACATTCCCGCGGGTTAGCGCGCAGCTGTCTAGTCTCTGCGCTGAAACTGCCTTTCTTCGGCAGCGGTGGCGATTTTTGCCCGCCAGTCTCTGGTCGCGATTTTTCATTCCCAAATTTTGCTGCTTGAGACTCAAGTTCGAAACGTACTGAGACCGGTTCGAAGGGGCTTTACTGCACAGCCGAGATCGGGCGCAACTTTGAGGTCGCCGCGTCCGCTACTGAAACACAACTCGGACACTATTAGGCCCGGCGATGGGCGCGTCGTTTACGTGCTGGTCGCACCGCGTGGCGCTTCGCCGTCGCGTCAGTTGTCGCTTCTGAGGGTCGCGAGATCGGAAACACCTCCCGCACGTAAGTCAACAAGGACTGACAGAAGTCGTGCGCAGAAGGCGGCAACGACCGCCGCTTATCCCACGCGATCCCATAGGCTTCGCGTAGCGCCTTTTGCCGGTAGGTGAGGCGAACGATCTGCAAATCGTAGCGATGTGTGGGCATGACCGATGGCACAATTGCGACGCCGTGACCGGACTCTGCGAGCGCCAACAACGTATGGGGCGTGCGGCTTTCAAAGGCAATGTTCGGCCTGAACTCGGCGACGCGGCAGGCGGCGTCAAACGCCGCGCGGACGGCGAAGGTGTTGTCGAGGAGCAGTAGCGGATACGAAGCGAGGCTGCGAATGTCCATCGCCACCTCATCCGCGAGCTTGAGGGTGCGATTGTACGCCGCAACAAACTCCAGTGACGGCAGCCAAATTGTCTCAAGCGAATGCTCGCTGGCCCGAATCGCTCCTGCAGTGCTGACCACGATGTGAACCTCGCCCCGTTCGAGCAACCTCATCAGCAAAGTCCCAACCGCCTCCGTCAACCTGATACGCACATGGGGTCGACGCTTTGCGTAGCGCGCCAGGAACACCGATAAAACACCGTCAATGGTTTGCGGCGTGGCCGCTACCTTTAAAACGCCGGCGTCGGGCCGTCGCAGCAGCTCGCTCTGCTCGGAGAGAAAGCCGACGGCACTGAGAACACGGCGACAATGCCCGAGGAGCTGCTCTCCTTCACTGGTCAGCACCAAGCGGCGGCGGATGCGATCAAACAATTTGATGCGGAGCTCATCTTCCAAATCTTTGATTTGGCGGGAGAGCGCAGGCTGCGCGACTCCCAGGTGCTCGGCTGCCTTGGAGACGGTGCCGGCTTCGGCGACCGTCACAAAGGTTCGCAAATGGCGCAGATTCATGGGCCGTATGTTATGCCAATTAGATATGAAGTCTAGATTGATAATGTATTGGACGAATAGTCAGGGCTGGCTGATGCTACACCGCCACTGATCCCGGAGGTCGTCATGAAGCCGATCCGACTGTTGCTTGTGTCCACCTTCATCATTTCGTTCGCAGCCACGGCGGCCAGTGCCCAGAGTTGGCCGACAAAGCCCCTGCGTGCCATCGTCCCGTTCGCTGCGGGGAGTTCCACCGACATCATTCCACGCGTCGTGTTCGAGCAGCTCTCGCAGCAGTTCGGGCAGGCCATCGTGGTGGAAAACCGCAGCGGTGCCGGTGGCACCATCGGCGCGGCGTTCGTGGCCAAATCGGATGCGGACGGTTACACGATCCTGGCCAGCGGCGCCGCCCATACGATCGCTCCGGCGCTCTACCCGAAGCTGACGTATCATCCCAGTGCCGATTTCGCGGCGGTCGTTCCGTTGGGCATTTCACCAAATGTGCTGGTCGTTTCGCCAGCGAAAGGCTTCAAGACTGCGGGCGACCTCGTCGCCGCCGCGAAGAAGCGGCCTGGCGCCTTCAATTTTTCATCGGTTGGCGTTGGAAGCGCGACGCATTTGAGTGCGGAACGGTTCCGGTCCAGCGCCGGAATCGATGCTGTGCACGTTCCGTTCAATGGCGGCGCGCAGGCCATGTCCGAGGTGATGGCCGGCCGCGTGGATTTCTTTTTCGGCCCGCCGGCATTGGTGCTGCCGCACATCCGGGCGGGAAAGCTCGCGGCGCTGGTCGTGAATGGCGCGAGCCGCACGCCCGCATTGCCGGAGGTTCCGACGACACAGGAGGCCGGCTTTCGGGACGCTGAATATCCGATCTGGTACGCATTGTTTGTCCCCAAACAGACGCCGCGCGCCGTCGTCAACAGGCTGCACGACGAGACGCTCAAAGCCTTGCAGGCGCCCAAGGTGCAGGCGCGGCTCGCTGCGCTTTTCGTCGACACCATGGTCATGGCACCGAACGATCTCGACGCGTATGTCCAAAAGGAAATCGACCTCAATTCAGCGCTCGTCAACGCGGCCGGCATCAAGCTGAACTGAGGCTGTGGCGGCCGTTCGATGCAAGCTGCAGGACCACCGCGCACGGCGCTGACGGATACAGCGCACGCCTTTGACGACAGCGCGGCCTATGAGCGCTTTGTCGGAAGCTGGGGCCGTGCCGCCGGTGCGATCTTCCTTGACTGGCTCGCGCCACCCGCCGGCACGCACTGGCTCGACATCGGTTGCGGTACCGGCCTGTTCACCGGGCTGATCCTTGAGACTTGCTCGCCTGCCTCGGTAATCGCAATCGACCCGGCAGCAGGACAGATCGAGCATGCCCGGCGCAAGCCGATAGCTCAGCGTGCTCAGTTCGAGGTCGGCGATGCACAGACGCTGCCTTTTGCCGACGACACATTCGACGTCGTAGCCTCTGCGTTGGTGATAAACTTCATCCCCAACCGCCCACAAGCCTTATCCGAAATGTGTCGCGTCACGCGCGGGCATGGCGTCGTCGGCGGCTATATCTGGGATTTCAAGGAAGAGCTTTCCCCAAGTGGCCCCTTCCGCCTGGGCATGCGCGAGGTCGTTGCTGACCTTCCGGCGCTGCCGGGCACCGAAGACTCAAGCATCGGTGCGCTTCGCTCGTTGTTTACGCGCGCAGGATTTGTGGAAATCGACACCAGGACCATCGAGGTGACGGTTTCATTTCCAAATTTCAATGACTTCTGGCTTGCTCAAACACCAAGCTACAGCCCGATGACCAAGATGATCGCTGCGATGACAGCAAACGAACGAGCCAGATTGACTGAAGCGGTCCGCGCTCACGTTCCGTTCCGCGGAGACGGCGGGATCGAATATCCCGCGCGCGCGAACGCTATCAAAGCGCGGGTACCGAATTGAATGTTCTCAGATTGCACATGGCAGCGCTGCCCGGCCCTGGGCAGCGTGTCCGTTAGCATTTGAGCAAGCTAAAGCGACCACGCGGCCCGGACCGTGTGACGTTCCGTAGTCCCATCTCACAAATCTTGAGGTTCGAGACCGGTTCGTGCTGACTGGCGGGCGATGAACTTGAGGCGCTCATCCATAGGGTTACACTCCTTCCAGGGCATTTTTTGCTCTCCGCAAAAGCCCGATTGTGCAACCCATGTGCCCAGAATGAACTGTCACCCCTCGCTCAGCAAGGGCATAGGCCAGATCGCGACACGCCGATGCCAATACGGTTCGATCCCATAGCACCTGTTGTGCAACCTGTTCGGCAGCGATCGAGGCAGGAGTTGGCGGCCGTTCCCTGGCCGACGCACATCGCAACTGCCGTGGATCGCAATGCCGCCAAATAGACGGGCAGCGACGGCGCATGCGTTCGAATCGTCCGCTGGAGCCCTGGGCTAGAGGATTTCGCCGTGCTGCTTGCGAATCTCGGCGCGCAGCTCGTTGACGATGCGCTTCAGTGCAACAAATTCGGCCTCCAGCCTGTGCACCCGGGCCTGCAAGTCGGGCGCCGCGGTTGCCGGCGCCGGTGCGAGCGCAGGCGCGTCGACCTCCTCGCCGAAGGCCACGCCCACTTCCTCGCCCGCCCGCCACTGGATGCGGGCGCGGCGAAACTCGTCCTTGTTCGGGATGTAAAGTTCGATCATCTCCGGCACGGCCACGGCCTCGGAGAACTTCAGCTTGGCGCCGATGTCCGAAATATCGCGGATCAGGCAATCGATGCTCGATCGCCGGTGATTGTAGAAGATGCGTCCTTGCAGAAAACTCTTCTGACGAAGAGCCGTACGGCGGTCCTTCATCGCGGTCTTTCCCCTGATCGAGATTGGTCCTTCCGGTCCCAACCGCTCCCTCTCGGCCGCACGATAGTCGCATGTCGTTACCCCATCGTTCATGGCCCGTTAGCGGTGTCTTAACCGTCCGGGCTGGCCCGCCCGCGTACGGCTTGTTATGGAAACCGGATGGGCAGACGTGTTCGGGCCGATCGCCTGCTGGTCGAGCGCGGCCTGTTCCAGAGCCGCGCCAAGGCCCAGGAGGCCATTGCCGCCGGCATGGTGACCGCGGACGGCGTCCGCGTGGCCAAGCCGGCCGAGACGATCTCCGCCGACGCGGCGCTGACGGCCGCGCCGGCGCATCCGTGGGTGTCGCGTGGCGGCCTCAAGCTCGCGGCCGCGCTCGACCATTTCGGCATTGCGCCCGCCGGGCGCACGTGCCTCGATGTCGGCGCCTCCACCGGCGGCTTCACCCAGGTGCTGCTGTCGCGCGGCGCGCAGCGCGTCTATGCCGTCGACGTCGGCCGCGGGCAGCTGCACGCAAGCCTGCGCGCGCATCCGAAGGTCGTCGCCGTCGAAGCGACCGACATCCGCAAGCTCGATCCTGCCCAGCTTGCGGTTCCGCCCGATCTCATTGCGGTGGACGTGAGCTTCATTCCGCTCAAGCTCGTGCTGCCGGCCGCCCTCGCCCTGGCGCGGCCACCTGCGGATCTGATCGCACTGATCAAGCCGCAATACGAAGCCGGCCCCGACCATGTCAGAAAGGGCGTCGTGCGCGATCCCCCTGTCCATGTGCGGATATGCGCCGAATGCGCCGCGTTCGTTGCGTCGCTCGGCTGGACCGTGCGCGGCATCGTCCCCTCCCCGATCCTCGGACGCGACGGCAATCACGAGTTCCTGATGGCGGCGCGTCGGAGCTGAACCCGCCTTTCTCTCGCCACGCCTTTCTCTATGGTGCCCCGCCATGACCCTGCCGGGAACCATAGCCGCGGCATCCGCGCCGCAGGACGATCGCTTTGTCTGGCGCATCGAGATCGCCGAAACGGTGAAGCTCGCCTGGCCGATGGCGCTGACCCAGCTCGGCCAGATCGCGATGATGACGACCGATCTCGCGCTGATTGGCCGTCTGGGGGATGCCGCGGTCGCGGCGGTCGGACTCGCGCACCTGGTCCTGTTTTTCGGATTCGTGCTCGGCATGGGCATTGTGTCGGCGGTCGCCGCCCTCGCGGCGCAGGCCTACGGCGCGCGCAGGCCGCGGATGGTGCGTCGTGCGCTGCGGATGGGGCTGTGGGCCGCCGTCATCCTCGGCACCCCGATCAACATCGTGCAGCTCTATGGCGAGGAGATCTTGATCGCGGCCGGACAGGCTCCGGAAGCGGCGGCGCTCGCCGCGCGCTACCTTCAAGGGCTCGTCTGGTCGATGATCCCGGCGTGGTGCTTCATCGCGCTGCGCAACTTCATGGGCGCGGTGAACCGGCCCGAACCGGCGCTGTGGATCACCCTGGCAGCCATCCCCGCCAATGCGCTCATCGCCTATGGCCTGATTCATGGCCGGTTCGGACTGCCGCAGCTTGATCTCCTCGGTGCGGGGCTTGCCACCACGCTCGTGAACATCGGCATGTGCGTTGCCGGCATATGGGTCTGCTATGCGTGCCGCCCGTTCAAGAAATACCGTGTGCTCGGCCGCTTCTGGCGCGCCGACTGGACGATCCTGCGGCAGCTGTTCGTGATCGGCGTGCCGATCAGCGTCGGAATGGCGCTCGAGTGGGGCCTGTTCTCGACCGCGGCACTGCTGATGGGCTGGATCGGCACGACCGCGCTCGCCGCGCACCAGGTCGCGCTGCAAATCGCGGCGATCCTGTTCATGGTGCCGTTCGGCGTCTCGATGGCGGCGACGGTGCGCGTCGGCCACGCGGTCGGACGCCGCGACACGGTCGCGACGCGGCGCGCAGGGTTTGTCGCGCTGGCGCTCGGCGGCGCGTTCATGCTGGCGATGACCGCGCTCGTCGTCGCCTGCCGCCACGTCATCCCGCTGGCTTTCCTCGGCGGCGGCAATGCCGCCGGCGCGGAAACGGTCGCGCTCGCCGCGCTGCTCCTGTTGATCGGCGCCACCTGGTTCGTCACCGACGGCCTTCAAGGCATCGCGGCCGGCGCGCTGCGCGGCCTCAACGATACCCGGGTGCCGATGGTCTATGCCGCGATCTGCTTCTGGCTGATCGGATTCACGTCCGGCTATGCGCTCGCGTTCTGGGCCGGGCTGGGCGCCATTGGCGTGTGGATCGGATTTTCGCTGAGCCTTGCGAGTTTCGCGGCGCTCCTGATCTGGCGCTTCGACCGGCTCACCTCGCGCGGCTACCTGCCGGCGGTGGCGTAGGCCGGCGCGTTCGATATCCGGCGGATCGTGCGTGGTTCCGGTCTGGACGCCCGGCCCCTGCCCCGCTAATCGCTGGCCATGATCGACCGACTGACGATTGCGCGCCTCGGTTGGCGCGGCGACGGCATCGCTGACACGCCCGGCGGGCCGGTCCATGTGCCGTTCACGCTGCCCGGCGAGACCGTGCAGGTCGAAGCCCGGCCCGGACATCCCGACCGCCGTCATCTGATCGCGGTGGAGAAGACAAGCCCGGAGCGAATCGTGCCGATCTGCCCGCACTTCGGCATCTGCGGCGGCTGCGCGCTTCAGCACTGGGACGCCGCACGCTATCGCGACTGGAAGCGCAACCTTCTCGCCGAAGCCCTGGCGCGGGCGGCGCTCGCCGTACGGATCGACGAATTGGTCGACGCACACGGCACCGGGCGCCGGCGCATCGTGCTGCACGCGCGCCGCGGCGCCCGCGATGTCCTCAAGGTCGGCTTTGCAGCACCGCGCGCGCATCGCATTGTCGCAATCGACCGCTGTCCGATCCTCGCGCCGGGGCTCGGCGGTGCCATCGCCGCCGCCTGGGCGATCGCCGAGGCGATCGAAACCAAACGCAAGCCTCTCGACATCCAGATGACCGCCACCGACAGCGGCCTCGACGTCGACGTGCGCGGCTCGGGCCCGCTGACGGCGGCGGCGACCACGCGGCTGGCGCAGGTCGCCGGACGGCACGGTCTCGCGCGGCTCACCCGCCATGGCGAGATCGTTGCGCAGCGCGCGGCGCCGGTCGTCACCATGGGCCGCGCGAAGGTGGCGTTGCCGCCCGGCGCATTCCTTCAGGCGACCGCGGAAGGGGAAGCCGCGCTGGCGGCGCTGGTCATGGAGCATTGCAGCGCGGCGAACCGCATTGCAGACCTGTTTGCCGGCGTTGGCCCGTTCGCGCTGCGGCTGGCCGAGCGGGCACGCGTGACCGCCGCCGACGGCGACAAGGATGCGATCGCGGCGCTCAAGCGCGCCGCCGACACCACGCGGGGCTTGAAGCCGGTGGCCGCGGAAGCCCGCGACCTTTACCGCCGGCCGTTCATCGAGGCCGAGCTGAACGCGTTCGATGCCGTGGTGTTCGACCCGCCGCGCCAGGGCGCGGAAGCACAGGCGCGCGCGCTCGCGGCATCGTCGGTCCCGCTGGTGGTCGCGGTGTCGTGCAATGTCACGACGTTTGTCCGTGACGTGCGCATTCTCGTCGACGGCGGCTACCGGGTCACGCGCGTCACGCCAGTGGACCAGTTCCTGTACTCGCCGCATGTCGAGATCGTCGCGCGGATCGAGCGATAGGACGACCTCAGTTCCCCCAGCGGTCTCGCCACATCTGCTCGCCGATGGTGCAGGAGATGCGTGGCTTGCGCGCTTGCACAGGCACGATGCGCGCCGGCGGCACGTGGCCCGCGACTTCGAGGATAAGCTTGGCACGGATCGCCTCCTTGAACTGGGCACGATCCTTCACCGCGATGACGAAGGCGCCGGGCCCGCCGATCACGCAGTCCTCGAAATACACGTCGAGATTGGCGATATCCATGCTGAAGGTGCTTGGCCGGTTGAGCATCAACGGCAGCCCGTTGATGGTGATGCCGGAGGCGACGATGTCGTCGCGCTGCGGCTCGACCAGCGGCCCGGAGTTGTTCGGGCCGTCGCCCGATACGTCGACGACGCGCCGCAGCCCGCGGAAACCCGACGCCGCGAACAGCGGCTTGGCGAACATCAGCGCGCCGCCGAGCGAGGTGCGCGACGCGCGCCGATACGGCGCGCGCGCAATCTCTCCGGCAAACGCGTCCGCGGTCTCAGGCCCTTCGATCATCCGCCACGGCACGATGATCTTCTGGTCCCCCGGCCCCGCCCACTCGAAATAGGTCATCGCCACCTTGCCGTGGCTGCCGGAGCGGATCGCGCTCATGAATTCGCGCGACGTGATGGCCTCGATATAGCCTTCGCGCTGGATCTGCTGCTCCTCGGGATCCATCGAATAGGACACATCGACCGCCAGCACGAGCTCGGTATCGACCGGGACGACGGGGGCCTGGACCAGTTGAAATCGCGACGGCGCCGCCAGACCGAGCGTGGCCAGCAACGCGGCGGTCAACGCGGCAGCGCTCGCGACGAGGAAGAACCGAAAGCGCATGCGTGCCTCCAATTCCCTGATTCGGGAATGCTGGCATGGCCAGCATGCCCGGGGAAGCACGCCAAGCAGGATTCGTTCCACATAGGACGACCCCGACGTCGTTGTCCCCGCCAAAACGGAACCCATAGCCCGCTACCGTGCTGCGATGCTGCGATGGAAAGCCGGCGCCTCGACACCGCGGAGCGACGGTCTGCGGGTCCGCGTCGCGGGTTGCGGTCAAAGCCGCAGCGCCTGCTCGGCCGGCGTATATTTCAGCCCGAGCGCATCCGCCACCGCGCGATAGGTCACCATGCCCTCGTGCACGTTGAGGCCGTTGCGCAGGTGCGGATCCTCGCCGAGCGCGCGGCGCGCGCCCTCACCGGCAAGCTCGAGCACGAACGGCAACGTCATGTTGTTGAGCGCGAAGGTGGAGGTGCGCGCCACCGCGCCCGGCATGTTGGTCACGCAGTAGTGCACGACGTCATGCGCAACATAGGTCGGATTGGAATGCGTGGTCGGCCGCGAGGTCTCCGCGCAACCGCCCTGATCGATCGCGACGTCGACGATCACTGCGCCGGGCTTCATCGCCTTCACCGTCTCCGTGCTGATCAGTTTCGGTGCCGCAGCGCCGGGAATCAGCACCGTGCCGATGACGAGATCGGCGCGCCGGCACACCGCCTCGACCGCGTCACGGGTGGAGAACACGGTGCGCACGCGCGCACCGAGCTCGCGCGACATTCGCCGCAGCGCCTCCGGGTTGCGGTCCACCACGGTGACCGTCGCACCCATGCCGACGCTGATCACCGCCGCGTGCGACCCGGCAACGCCGCCGCCCAGGATCACCACATCCGCAGGCGGCACCCCCGGGACGCCGCCGAGCAGAACACCGCGGCCGCCGTTGGCTTTCTCCAGGCAGCGCGCGCCGACATGCGGCGCCATGCGGCCGGCGACCTCCGACATCGGCGTGAGCAGCGGCAGCGTGCCCTGCGCGCTGGTCACGGTCTCATAGGCGATGGCCGTCACACCGGAAGCGATCAGGTCCTCGGTCTGCGCGCGATCGGGCGCGAGATGCAGATAGGTAAAGAGGATCTGCCCCTTGCGCAGTTGCTTGCGCTCGACCGCGAGCGGCTCCTTCACCTTCACAATCATCTCGGCGCGGGCGAAGATCGCGTCCGCGCTGGCGACGATCTCGGCGCCGGCGGCCTTGTAGTCGTCGTCGGTCAGTCCCGCGCCCAGGCCAGCGCTTGCTTCCACCACGACCTGGTGGCCCTTGGCGGTCAGCTCGCGCACGGTCGACGGGATGAGCCCGACGCGGTACTCGTTGTCCTTGATCTCCCTGGGGACGCCGACGAGCATCTTCTGTCCTTGGCGTATCGGGACTACACGTGCTGACCGCCGTTGATGTGGATTTCGGCGCCGTTCACGTAGGACGACATCTCGGTGCACAGCACGTAGATGATCTTCGCGACCTCGTCGGGCGTGCCGAGCCGGTGCATGGGGATCTGGTGTGCGACGATCTCCTCGGTGCCGGGCGAGAGGATCGCGGTGTCGATCTCGCCGGGCGCGATCGCATTGACCCTGATGCCGAGCGGCCCGAAGTCGGCAGCCATTTCGCGGGTGAGCGAGGCGAGCGCCGCTTTCGAGGTCGCGTAGGCCGCGCCGGCGAACGGATGCACGCGCGAGCCCGCGATCGAGGTGACGTTCACCACCGCGCCCTGCGCCGCCTGCAATTCCTTCACCAGCCCGCGGGCCAGGATGATCGGCGCAAAGAAGTTCACCCGGAACACCTGACGCCAGACGTCGAGTGTGGTGTCGATCGACGACAACCGCTTGCCGCCGTCGGCCTTGGGCGAGATTGCCGCATTGTTGACGAGCGCGTGCAGGTGCCCGTTGTCGAGCCGTTGCTTGATCTCGTCGATCGCCTGCAGCGTCGAGGCCTCGTCGGCGAGATCGAGCTGGATATGATCCTCCGGCCCCATCTCCCAGGGACAGTTCTCGGGGAAGGCGTGGCGCGAGCAGGTGATCACGCGCCAGCCGGCGGCGGAGAACCGCTTCACCGTCGCGTGCCCGATGCCGCGGCTTGCTCCGGTCAGGAGCAGCGCGCGGCGCGGCTGGTTGTCGTGCGACGTGGGCATAAGGGATACCCTAGCTCATGGGTAAAGCCGCGTCTTGCTCCACGATGCTCCCGGGCTCGCGCGGCGGAATTCGACCCGGTCGTGCAGCCGATAGGGCCGGTCGTGCCAGAACTCCATCACCAGCGGTTGCACGCGGTAGCCGGACCAGTTGGGCGGACGCGGCACCGTGCCGATGGCATATTTCGCCATCGTGACGGCGATCGCCTTTTCGAACGCCATGCGGCTTTCCAGCGGCGCCGACTGCCGGGAGGCCCAGGCTCCGATCTGGGCCAGCCGCGGGCGGGTCGCGAAATAGGCATCCGCCTCCGCCGCATCGACCGGCTCGACCGGTCCGCGCAGCCGCACCTGCCGGCTCAGCGCCGGCCAATGGAACACCAGCGCCGCCCTGGGATTGTGCGCGAGTTCGCGGCCTTTGGCGCTATCGGTGTTGGTGTAGAACACGAAGCCCCGTTCGTCGAAGTCCTTGAGCAGCACCATCCGGGCGTCCGGCAGGCCGGTGTCGTCCACGGTCGCGAGCGTCATCGCGGTGGCGTCGGACGCCTCGGCCCGCTTGGCCTCCTCGAACCAGGCCGCAAACAGCCGCATCGGCTCGTCGGCTTCGGTGAAATCACCGGCCGTTAACCGATTTGGGTGTTGTATCGGCACCGAGTCGGCCATTGCGGGGTCTTGAGGTCGGTGTCTGGTTCCTGGTTGCGGCAGTCCGGTTATAGAGGAAGCGGTTTCGCGAGCCTATGCCGGCTCGCGCTCCGGCGTCTGCCGGCGTCGGGCGCGCTTGCGCTGGCGCTTGCCGCCGGGGCGTGCAGCTACCAGCTCGATTCCCTGTCCATGCGCGGGCGCGACGACGACGTGACCACGGGCTCGATCCGGCCTGCCGCGGTCCGTCCGAAGCCGCTTCCGCAATCGCCGGCCGCCGCCATGCCGCCGGACCGGGAGCTGGCCGCCGCCCGCGCCGCCGTGAGCGAAGCCCTTGCCAAGGGCGGCCGCGACACCAGCGTGCCATGGGAGGATCCGGCGACCGGCGCGCGCGGCACGGTCACGCCGCTGTCCAATGCCTACAGCCAGGACGGCACCACCTGCCGCGACTTCCTGGCAAGCTATGTCCGCAACGGTTCGGAAGCCTGGCTGCAAGGCGAGGCCTGCCGCGGTCACCAGGGCCGCTGGGAAGTGCGCCAGATGCGGCCCTGGCGGCGCACCTGACCGGCCGGCCGCGTTGCGCGGTGCCGCGCCGCTCCCCACATTGTCAAGGGTTGGGGCGGATGCCCGCCATCAGGAGGCCGGAGGGCTAAAGGAATGCGCGACCCCTATCAGGTCCTGGGGGTGTCCAAGACTGCGAGTGCGGCCGACATCAAGAGCGCCTACCGCAAGCTCGCCAAGAAGCTCCACCCCGACGCCAACAAGAGCGACCCGAAGGCGGCTTCCCGCTTTGCCGAGTTGAATGCCGCCTACGAGATCGTCGGCGACGACGACAAGCGCAAGGCTTTCGACCGCGGCGAGATCGACGCCGAGGGCAAGCCGCGTTTCCAGGGATTCGAGGGATTCGGCGGCGGCCCGCGCGGCGGTGCCGGCGGCCCCTGGGGCGCGGGTGGCGACAGCGTGTTCGAAACCTACACCTTCGGACCGGAGGGCATGCAGCGCACCCGCCGCGGCGGGCGCGGCGGCGCCGGCGGCTTCGAGGACATGCTGCGCGACATGTTCGGCGGGCTCGGCGGTGCCGGCGGCGGACGTGGGCGGCGCGGGTTCTCGTTCGACGAGGAAGACTTCGGCCAGGCCCCCGGCCGCGACATAACGGCCACCGCCACCATCACGCTGGAGGAAGCGGCCAAGGGCACGACCCGACGCGTCATGCTGCCGACCGGCAAGGAACTGGACGTGAAAATCCCGGCCGGACTCGCCGGTGGCCAGCAGATCCGGTTGAAGGGCCAGGGGCTTGCCTTGCCGGGCGGCAAGGCCGGCGACGTCCTGATCACGGTGACGGTCGCGCCGCATCATCTGTTCCAGCGCGAAGGCAACGACCTGCGGATCGAGTTGCCGGTGACGCTTTACGAGGCGGTGCTGGGCGCCAAGGTGCGCGTGCCGACGCTCGATGGGGCGGTCGAACTGTCGATTCCGCCGAACACGAGTTCCGGCCGCACCTTCCGCCTCAAGGGCAAGGGCTTCCCGGCCAAGGCCGGCGCCGGCGACCTGATGGCGACGGTCCGTATCGTGTTGCCCGAGGCCCGCGACCAGGCGCTCGAAGAGCTGATGAAGTCTTGGCGGGAGCTGCGGCCCTACGACCCCCGCCGCGGCACGGGCTGACGCCGGCTGTCCTATGGGCGCCCGGCTTGTTGCGGAGGCGGCGCGGCCTCCTTGTCCGTCCCTTGCAGTAGCGCGATTGCGCGGTCGAACCACGCGATATCGCGCTTCCACGCCGGATGGCCGGGGGCCAGCGCCAACAGCGCCGTCATGATCGCGCGGCCCCGGTGCAATGCCGCGAGCGCATCCGCCACATTGCCGCGTCGGCCACGCGAGACCCCTTCGACGCCAGATGCGGCGTCCGTCAGGGTAGGACCCGAAGCTGAGCTTTTCCAGGCCGGCGCCTACAGCCCCCGTCTCGACAGCAGCGGCAGCGCGGAGGCGCGCGAAGGCGGGTTCTCCATCTGCTCGTAGACGGTCTGGGCGATGCGCGCGAGGCGATCGCGGTCGGCCGGGCCGGATACGACGTAACCGAATTCGCTCTCGACCCAGTGCATCGCGGCCGAGTCGCCGCCGACCTGATAGCGCAACGCCGTGCGCGGCGCCTTGGAGCGCGAGGCATAGAAGGTGAAGCGCTCGCCGGTCGGGCTCTCGTACATGAACAGCGCCGCCGGACCAAGCGGACCGGGCAGCAGCCGTCCGCCCAGCAGGCTGAGCGAATACTGTTTCAGATCGGGCGCCCGCAGGCTGGTTCCAACCCGCTTCGACAGCCACGGCATCAGATGCTGCTCGGCCGCGCGGACCTCGATGGGATGCCGCACCTCGGCGATGTAGAGCCGGTGTGCGCTCAAGGCCTGCGCGGTCATGATGTCGGGGATCGTCGGCGACGGTGCCGATGCGCCGTGCGCCCACCAGCCGATCGCACCACCGAGCGCCGCGGCCAGGACCGTGGCGGCGGCGAGCGACCACCACGGCATGCGCGGGCGCGCGAGCTTGCCGATGTCGAAGCGCGGCGGCACCGGCTCCTCGGGAATCGCACCATAACGCATGCGGACGGCGTCGGCCTGCGCGCGCCATTCGGCGACGCGCGCGGCGGCGTCAGGATGCGTGGTGAGCCAGGCCTCGACGGCGCGCTTGCGATCGGGCGGCAGCATGCCGTCGACATAGGCGTGCAGTTCGTCTTCGGTCACGGGTGAATCACGGTCGATCATTTGTGATGTCCCTCGACTCGTCTCGTTGTCGTCTCGTTCGCTTCAATCACTGCCATCGGTTCACTTCACCCGGCGCAGCGGCGGGCGCGCGCCGTCGAGATAGGATTTGATCTGCGCTCGCGCCCGCGCGAGCCGCGACATTACGGTGCCGATCGGAACGCCTTGGATATCCGCCACCTCGCGGTAGGTCAGCCCTTCGAGCACGACCAGGAGCAGCGCGGTCCGCTGGTCGTCGACCAGCGTCGCCAGCGCCCGCTCGATGTCGCGCCCGCCGGCTTCCGGCCCCGCGAAATCGGGCGCGTCGTTGTCCTCGATCGGCGAGTGCGCCGGTCGCCGCGCCAGCGAGCGCAGCCGGTTGCGATTGAGGTTGGTCAGAATGGTATACAACCAACTGCGTACCTCCCCGCCATGAAACAAGTGTTCCGAGCGTAGCGCCCGCACCAGGGTGTCCTGCACAAGATCATCGGCCAGTTCGCCATCGTGCGTCAGTGCGCGCGCATAGCGCCGCAGCGCCGGCACCGCCGCCTCGACGCTTGCCCGGAATCCGCTCACGGTACCTCTCCGCCGATCGGCCGGGCGGTCCATCGCCGCCCGGTCCACCTCGTCACGCAGAATGGTAGCCTATCCGGCGCATGCTTGCGCGCCACTTCGACATGCCTGCTGTCTACAAACACTCGGTTTCCGCCCGCTATTCCACGCATCGGCCAGGGACGATTCGGGCGGCTCCTTGAAGGGCCTATACGCCTATGCCATAGGAGGCCGACCGCCGCTCCGGGCGGAGCGAGAACAACCATGGAGTCGTCCGGTCTGATGCGCGGTAAGCGCGGCCTGATCATGGGGGTCGCCAACAACCGTTCGATCGCCTGGGGCATCGCCAAATCCTGCCGGGCGCAGGGCGCCGAGCTCGCGTTCACCTATCAGGGCGACTCGCTCAAGAAGCGGGTGGAGCCGCTCGCAGCGGAGGTCGGCGGCATTGTCGCCGGTCACTGCGACGTGACCGAACCTGCGACCATCGATGCGGCCTTCGCCGAGATTGCGGCGAAATGGGGCGGGGTCGATTTCGTCGTGCATGCGATCGCCTTCTCCGACAAGGACCAGCTCACCGGCCGCTACGTGGATTGCACCGCGGACAACTTCTCGCGCACGCTCTTGATCAGCTGCTACTCGTTCACGGCGGTGGCGCAGCGCGCCGAGACGCTGATGGCAAGCGGCGGCTCGCTGCTCACGCTCACCTACTACGGCGCCGAGAAGTGGATGCCGCATTACAACGTCATGGGCGTCGCCAAGGCTGCGCTGGAGGCATCGGTGCGCTATCTCGCGGCCGACCTCGGCGAGAAGAACATCCGCGTCAACGCGCTCTCCGCCGGCCCGATCCGCACGCTGGCGGCGGCCGGCATCGGCGACTTCCGCTACATCCTGAAATGGAACGAGCTCAACTCGCCGCTGCGGCGCACGGTGAGCATCGAAGAGGTCGGCGACGCCGCGCTCTACCTGCTCTCCGACCTGTCGCGTGGCGTCACCGGCGAGGTGCATCACGTCGATGCCGGCTATCACGTGGTCGGCATGAAGCATCCTGACGCCCCCGACATCAGCGTTGCCAAGGACTGATGCCGGCACCGACCCTCTATTACATCCGCCACGGGCTGACCGACTGGAATGTCGAGGGCCGGCTCCAGGGGGGCCGCGATACTCCGCTCAACGACCGCGGCCGCGCACAGGCGCGCGAGTGCGCCGACGTCCTGCGCGGATTGTTCGCGCGCGATGGACTCGCGGCCGACTCGCTTCACTACGTGTCGAGTCCGCTGGTGCGGGCGAGCGAGACCATGGACATCGTGCGCAGCGCGCTCGGGCTTGCGCCGGGCGGCTATGCGCGGGAACCGCGGCTCAAGGAGATCGCCTTCGGCGACTGGGAGGGGCTGACCTATCTCGATGTGGTCAAGCGCGACCCCACCATCGTCGACGCGCGCGAGGCCCGCAAATGGGGCTTCCGCCCGCCCGGCGGCGAGACCTATGCGGAGGTCGCGCGCCGCGTGGGCGAGTGGTACGCCACGCTCGACCGCGATACGGTCGTGACTGCGCACGGCGGCACCGCCCGCGCCCTGGTCGGCCATCTCGGCATTGCGGCACCGGACGACGCCGCGCACCAGCCGATCGACCAGGGCTGCGTCTATGTGTTCGCGGACCGGACGTTGACGCGCTATGCGTGAGGCGAAGCCACTATCGACTTTGAGCGGCCATTGACTTGTATGAGTAAATACTCATAGTAGCCGGATGGCCAGGCTTGGGCGACCGCTGCGTCCGCTGTTCTGGGTGGGATCGAGCAAGCGCGATTACGGAGCGTTTCCCGCCCGCGTGCAGGACAATCTCGGCTTTGCACTGTTTCTGGTCCAGACCGGACAACATCCACCCGCAGCAAAGCTTCTCAAAGGGCTTGGGAGCGGGGTGGTTGAACTCGTCGAGGACTTCGACGGGGATACCTACCGCGCGGTATGCACGGTTCGATTTAAAGATGCAGTCTACGTGTTGCACGCATTCAAGAAGAAATCGAAACGAGGCATCAAGACGGCAAAGGCCGACATCGATCTTATCAAGCGCCGGCTTCGCGCTGTGGAAACCACCTACAAGCAAAACTCGTGACGAGGAGATCGCTGATGGCACAACAGATGAAGATCGAACCAGGAAGTGACAATATCTTCGCCGACCTTGGCCTGCCGGATGCCGAAGCGCACCTTCTCAAGGCCCAGATCGTCTCGGAAATCTACCGGCTGACCAGGCAACGTAAGCTCACGCAAGGGCAGGCCGGCAAACGAATGGGAATCAGCCAGCCCGAGGTGTCTCGGATGTTCAAGGGCAACTTCCGTGAATACTCGGTCGACCGCCTGATGGAGTTCCTGACGACGTTTGATCGCGACGTCGACATCGTGGTGCGGCCCCACAAGAAGTCCGGCCGGGCAGGCCGCATCAGATTCATTTCTGCGGTGGCCTAAATTAGGCGTGAGCCATTTGACCCCGCCCCGCGGCGGGGCTACCACACCGCCAGCCGGTGGAAAGCCATGTCCTTCAATACCTTCGGCCACATGTTCCGGGTCACGACCTTTGGCGAGAGCCACGGGCCGGCGATCGGCTGCGTGGTCGACGGCTGCCCGCCCGGCATCCCGCTGACCGAGGCCGATATCCAGCCCTGGCTCGACAAGCGGCGGCCCGGGCAGTCGCGCTTCACCACCCAGCGGCAGGAGCCGGACCAGGTGCGCATCCTGTCGGGCGTGTTCCAGGACGAGCGCATGCGCGCGCAGGTCACCACCGGCACGCCGATCGGCCTCCTGATCGACAATGTCGACCAGCGCTCGAAGGATTATTCCGACATCCGCGACAAGTACCGGCCGGGCCATGCCGACTACACCTATGATGTAAAGTACGGCGTGCGCGACTACCGCGGCGGCGGGCGGCAGTCGGCGCGCGAGACTGCGCTGCGGGTCGCCGCCGGCGCGATTGCGCGCAAGATCGTGCCCGGCCTGACGGTGCGCGGCGCGCTGATCCAGATGGGCAAGGAAACGATCGACCGGGCGCACTGGGACTGGGACGAGGTCGGCCGCAATCCCTTCTTCTGTCCGGATGCGCAGAAGGCGAAATTCTTCGAGACCTATCTCGATAACATCCGCAAGAACGGCTCATCGGTTGGCGCGGTCATCGAGGTGGTGGCCGAGGGCGTGCCGCCGGGGCTTGGCGCGCCGGTCTACGGCAAACTCGATGCCGATCTGGCGGCGGCCATGATGGGCATCAATGCCGTCAAGGGCGTGGAGATCGGCGCCGGCATGGGCGCCGCCGCGCTCACCGGCGAGGAGAATGGCGACGAGATGCGGATGGGCAACGACGGCAGGCCGGTGTTCCTGTCCAACAATGCCGGCGGCATCCTTGGCGGCATTTCGACCGGGCAGCCGGTGGTGGTGCGCTTTGCGGTCAAGCCGACCTCCTCGATCCTGACGCCGCGGCGCACGGTCGACCGCACCGGCAGCGACACCGAGATTTCGACCAAGGGCCGGCACGACCCCTGCGTCGGCATCCGCGCGGTGCCGATCGGGGAGGCGATGATGGCGTGCGTCCTCGCGGATCACTATCTGCGCCAGCGCGGGCAGGTGGGCGAAAGCCCGGCCTGGCCGTTTGCGCGATAATCCCTCCCCGCAGGGAGCGATGAAGCAAGAAGGAACAAGCCTCCGTGGACCAGACCCACCAGCGCGTCGATGAGGCGATTGCCGCCTTCGCCAAAGGCGAGATCGTGGTCGTGGCCGACGACGACGACCGCGAGAACGAGGGCGACCTGTTCGTGGCGGCATCGCTGTGCACGCCCGAGAAGATGGCGTTCATCATCCGCAACACCTCCGGCATCGTGTGCGCGCCGCTCGCGCCCGAGGAGGCCAAGCGGCTGCACCTCGACCCGATGGTGGCGATCAACGATGCGCCGCTCTCGACCGCGTTCACGGTGTCGGTTGACGTGCGCCACGGCCTGACCACCGGCATCTCGGCGGAGGAGCGCAACAACACCGTGCGCGCGCTCGCCAATCCCAATTCGGGCGCGGCCGATTTCGTGCGGCCGGGCCACGTGTTCCCGTTGGTGGCCAAGGACGGCGGCGTGCTGATGCGCTCCGGCCACACCGAAGCCTGCGTCGACCTCTGCCGGCTCGCGAACCTGCCGCCGGTCGGCGTGCTGGCCGAACTGATGAACGACGACGGCACCGTGATGCGCGGGCCGCAGGTCGCCGCCTTTGCCGAGCGCCACGGGCTCAAGCGCCTCTCGATCGCCGACGTCATCGCCTACCGCCAGGTGCGCGACAAGCTGGTCAAGCGCATCCGCGAATTCCCGGTGAAGAGCGAGATCGGCACGCTCGCCGGCTACGCCTACGTGACGCCGTTCGACAACGTGCACCATATGGCGTTCGTGCATGGACGCATCGGCGACGGCGAGGACGTGCTGACCCGGCTGCACCGCCCCAACATCATCCGCGACGTGTTCGGCGGCGCCAATCCGATCCATCCGGTGCTGCGCAAGTTCAAGAGCGAGGGCCGCGGCGTGCTGATCTATTTGCGCGACGGCGCCGCCGGCGTGCCGACGCACGAGATTCCGCAGCCCGGCGCGACCGGCTCGGAGGCCGCGCGCTCGCGGCAATGGCGCGAGATCGGGCTCGGCGCGCAGATCCTGAAGGATCTCGGCATTTCCTCGATCCGGCTGATCACTGCGCGCAAGCTGAGCTATGTCGGGCTCGCCGGCTTCGGCATCGAGATCAAGGATACCGTGTCGCTGGAGCCGTAGCGGCGCATCAACCGCCCTGCCCCGCCAGCGGCTCAGTCCAGGCGTCGTAGCCGTAGACCCAGCCCGGATCGGTGGCGTAGCGCATCCAGGTGTTCTGGCTGGAGGCGCCCTGGATGTCGGAGGTGCGCGGCTTGCGCGTCGCCTCGTAGCGGGCAAGCGCCGCGTCGATGCCGTCGCTGCGCACCGCCGCCAGGCACCGCGCCAGCACTGCCGCATCCTCCAGCGCCGACGCCGCACCCTGCGCCATGTACGGCGTCATCGGATGGCAGGCGTCGCCGAGCAGCACGACGCGGCGATCGCGCCAGGTCGGCAGCGGGTCGGCACGGCCCATCGCGACCAGGATTTCTCGCTCGTCGACCGCACGAGCTTTGCGATCATGGAGCGGCTTCGCATCACGCAGGCGGCCAGCTTCGACCATCGCTTCGCCGTCTATCGTTATGGACGGAATCGCGACCGCGCCTTTCAGGTGGTGGGGTAGCGTTTGGGCGACATTGAACGACGATCGCCTATCCCGGATTGCAGCCATCCTTCGAGACGGCGCTTCCCTCAGGATGAGGGCCGAGTGGGTTGAAGCGTTTGCACGTCCCCTACGCCGCCAAGAGCTCCAGCGGCGTCGCCGGAATCTTCCACGCCGTCAGCGCCCGGCCCTCCAGCAAGGCCTGCACCTCGCGCAGCCACATGCGCCGCAGCAGCACCACCTTGGCGTCGGTCGATCCGAAGTGCTCGCGCGTGCGGCCCTTGATCGGGCCGGTGCCGACCTGGGTGACGTAGTCCTCGATCGCGAAGCTCGTATAGGCGCTCATCTCGTCGGGCAAATCCTCCAGCCGCATGTCGCCGGCCATCACCTTGTGGGCGAGGTCCCAGCGGGTCTCGGCCTCCGCCTCCTGCTGGGCGTAGCGCGCGGCGGCATAGGCTTCGCCCTCCGCGCCCGTGAGCGGCGTGTGGGTGACGTCGAAGGAGACGAAGGTTCCGTCGTTGACCGGCAGCGTCCAGGTCATCTTGGTGTCGAGCAGGTTGCGGCCCTCGAAGCCCTTGGCGCGGGTGCGTGCCCAGAACTGGCGCGCGTTCGGCATGAAGAAATAGGCGACCTCGGTCAGCGTCGGCTCCTGGCCTGCGACCAGGCGACGGCTCTTCCAGCCGTATTCGGTTTCGTGCACCACCTCCTTGCGGATGACGAGGTAGTCGTCGCGGCCCTTGCGGATGGCGGTGGCGCGATGCACCCACGGCACGTGCGCGTGGTCGTTGTCAAGCTTGTTCCAAAAGGTGACCGGCAGGATTTCCGGCGGGTCGGTGACGATCACGCCGGGCTTGTCGAAATCCGGATAGGTGCGGAAGGCCGGCGCTTCGCCCTCGCCGACATAGGCGAAGATCAGCCCGCAATATTCGCGGCTGGGGTACGATCTGATCCGGATCTTGTCGGCGAAGGAGCGTTCCTCCGCCGGCTGCTCGATGCACTGGCCGGAGGCCCGAAACTTCCAGCCATGATAGCGGCAGCGGATGTCGTCGCCTTCGACCCAGCCGAGCGAAAGCGGACAGGCCCTGTGGGCGCAACGATGCTCCACCACATGCGCCTGGCCGGAAGCGCCGCGATAGACGGTGAAGTGCTCGCCCATCATCTCGACCGGCCGGGCGTCGCCGACTTTCAGGTCCTTGGAGCGCAGCAGCGGCTGCCAGAACAATCGCAGGTAGCGGCCGGCCGGCGTGCCCGGCCCGCACGCTTCAAGGTCGGCGAATGTAAGCTTTGCCGGCAAATTTTCCGCCATGGTCACTCCCTGCGACCTTGCACCATTGGCAATTGCCATTCGCGCTGACCTATCCTCGGCAGTGCGCCAGTTGACAATCCAGCTTACAATAACGGCGCAGGAGGAAACATGCACCGCCGGACGCTCCTTGCGATCGCACTCGTGCTGACCGCCGCCCTCCCCGCGCCGGCGCAGGACGGGCTGTTCAAGGGCAAGGAGGTCACCATCCTGATCGGCGCGGGCGCCGGCGGCGGCGCCGACATCTATGCGCGGGTGCTGGCGCGCCATCTCGGCCGCCACCTGCCGGGCAATCCGGGCGTGGTGCCGAAGAACATGCCGGGCGCGGGTGGCTTGCGCGTACTCAACCACATCTACAATGTGGCGCCCAAGGACGGCACCGAGATCGCACTGTCGCTTGCGGGGCCCCTGTTCGAGCCGCTGTTCGGCAACAAGGGGGCCAAGTTCGAGACGCCGAAGTTCACCTGGATCGGCAACATGGATTCGGATGCCACCGTCTGCTTCACCGGCAGCAAGAGCGGCGTGCGGCGCTGGCAGGACATGCAGAGCCGCGAGACCACCTTCGGCGCCTCGGGCCCCTCCTCGACCGCATCGATCCAGGCCAAGGTCATGGGTACGCTGCTCGGCGTCAACGTGCGCATGATCCACGGCTATCAGGGAGTGCGCACCCAGGTGCTGGCGATCCAGCGCGGCGAACTCGACGGCGCCTGCGGCATCTATGTCAGCTCCATGCGCGCACAGCACGCTCACGAGGTCGCAAAGGGCGAGCTGTCGGTCCAGATCGCGTTCGACGACCGGCGCGTCAAGGATTTTCCCGACGCGCCGGCGATCTACGAGCTGGTCAAGAACGACGACGACCGCAGGCTCGCAGACCTGATCTACGGGCAGAACCGGCTCGGCCGTCCGCTGTCGGCGCCGCCGGGCCTGGGCGCGGAGGCGGCCGGCGCGCTGCGCAAGGGATTCATGGCGACGCTCGCGGACCCCGACTTCCTGGACGACGCCAGGAAGTCGCGGATCAGCGTGACCCCGATGACGGCAGCTGAGACGCTACGGCAATTGCAGTCGTTCCATGATCTGCCGGCCGCCGTGATCGAGCGCGCCAAGGTGATCATCGGCGGACGCTGAGCCCACCGCTCAGAACCACTTCTTCCATTTGAAGTAGGCGATCGGGCCGACGGCGGCGAGGAACATCACGATCAGCGCGATGTAATAGCCGTAATCCCAGCTCAACTCCGGCATGTTCTTGAAGTTCATGCCGTAGATCGACGCGATCAGCGTCGGCGGCATGAACACCACCGCCACCACCGAGAACAGCTTGATGATATTGTTCTGCTCCAGGTTGACGACGCCGAGCATAGCGTCCAGCAGGAAGGTGATCTTGTTGGACAGATAGGCGGCGTGGTCGGACAGCGACTGCACGTCGCGCTGCATGCCGCGCAATTCGCCGCGCATCTCCTTCGCCCAGCGCATGCTGTCGGCCTCGTTGGCGAGATACAGCAGCACGCGTCCGATCGACACCAGGCTCTCGCGCACCTTCGAGGTGAGATCACCCTTGCGGCCGATCGCCTTGAGAATGTTGCGATAGTTGCGGGAACTCGCGGTGCCGGAATCCTGCGGCTCGAAAATGTCGTGCGAGACCTGGTCGACGTCGGCGCCGATGCGTTCGAGAATGTCGGCGGCACGGTCGATCACCGCGTCCAGCAGTTCCATCAGCACGGTCTCGCCGGTGGGCTGCGCCGGCGAAGCGCGGCACAGCTTGTTGCCGACGATCATGAACGGCCGGGGGTCGTCGTAGCGGACGGTGATCAGCCGGTGCCCGGACAGGATGAAGGTGACCGCCGTGGTCTTCGGCGTCTCGGTGTCCGACTGGCACATCATGGTGGCGGTCATGTAGCGGGCGCCGTTCTCGACATAGAGACGGCTCGTCACCTCGATCTCCTGCATCTCCTCGCGGGTGGGGACCGCGATGCCGAGATGCCGCTCAAGCAGCTTGTCTTCGCTGATGGTGGGCGAGATCAGGTCGAACCAGACGCCGTTCTCGGGCAGCGCCGCGCTCGGGGTGATTTCCCTGCGTTCAAGGCATGCGCCCTGGGGGACATAGACGGTGAGCATGAACCCCTCCCCTGCCGCTGCGCAGGCGCACTCCCCAACACCGCACCCGCCGCAGTGATGACCCAATCACTGCGGGTCTTGCAAGACGATTTGATGAATCCACCACTGACATCGTGCGGCCATCGATGCACAAGCCGCCCGGCGGCGTCCGCCGGGCGGCTTCGAACGATGCGCGGTACCGGGTCGAAGAGCGGTCAGGCCGCCGCCATCTCCAGGCGCGCTTGGTCGTCGCGCGGAACGACCGGCGCATAGGCGGGGTTCTTGGAATCGCTCTGATAGGGCAGTGCCGCGGCGACCGCGGAAATGCCGATCTTGCCGTAGCGGCCATCCAGGTCCTCCGCTTTGCGCTGGAGGTTGAGGGGAGCCGCACTGGTCGGTTTCATTTCTTACTCCGTTGGGAATTTCTGTGTGTTCCCGGACAGTTGCCGGAACCTTGCTCATCCTGCTCCGGGACTGGGGCGGAAATAGGCAGCAAATCGTGAGCTATCGTGACAATTGCGGTGCCGGCGGCTGCCCGCGCCCATAACGGCCATGATTGGTAAATCGGTAGTTAAGAGACGGCCCGACCGATCGGGTCATCCATGCGGATGCGGCTTTTTTCACAGCTAGAACCGCCAACTGCGACATTCCTGCAACAGGCTGGCGGGACTGTGCAGCCTGTCCCTCCAAAAGCCTGGAAGTCGCGGGCGCCTTTCAGTTATTTTCGTTGCGGTCGAATCGGGAATTCGGGTTCGGGCCGCGCCAAAATCGCGGGGTGGATCGATATGGCAGGGCGTAAGATCGCGCTTATCGGTGTTGGCTTCGCTGGCCTCCTGCTCGGCGGCTGCATGCAGGCGACGCTGGAGCCTGCCTCGGATGCCGGCTTCACGCCGCGCGACCGGCGGCTTCTGTCCAACGTGCCGTACGCGCAGGCGACGATTCCGCAGGCGTACCAGCGCCACATTGTCGACTATCACCGCGCGGAAGCGCCCGGCTCGATCGTGGTCGATTCCGACGCGCGCTATCTCTATTACGTGCTGCCCAACCGCAAGGCGATCCGCTACGGCGTGACCGTCGGCGAGGACGCGCTGTCGTTCTGGGGCATCGCCCGGGTCGGCCGCAAGGAAGAGTGGCCGCGCTGGGTTCCGACCGCCGACATCAAGCGCCGCTTCCCCGGCCTGCCCGACTCCGTCGAGGGCGGACCGGCCAACCCGCTCGGCGCCCGCGGCATCTATCTGTACCAGGGCAACCGCGACACGCTGTTCCGCATTCATGGCACCAACCAGCCGGAATACATCGGACAGGCAATCTCCTCCGGCTGCATCCGCATGACCAACGAGGACGTGATCGATCTCTACAACCGCGTGAAGATGGGCGCCATCGTCGTGGTGCTGGCGCCGCGGCAGGGCGACTCGCCGCACAACCCGCGGCTTGCCATGCGGACGCCGACGCGCGACTGATCCGATTTGCGGGCCCTAAGATGAGGGCGGCGCCGGACAGGGTCCGGCGCCGTTTCCGTTTGGGCCTCAGGCCGCAATCAACGTCTCGCGCTTCGCCCAATCGAGGGTGCGGTCGAGCGCCCGGGCGAGGCGGTCGAACAGTTCGCCGACCTCCGCCGGCGTGATGACCAGCGGCGGGCATATCGACACCACGTCGCCCGGAAGGAAGCGCAGCAGCAGTCCCTCCGCCTCGGCCAGGGCCACGGCGCGCGGGCCGACGCCCGCCTTCGGATCGAACGGCCGCTTCGATGCCTTGTCCGCGACCAGTTCCACGGCGCCGACCAGGCCGAAGCCGCGCGCCTCGCCCACCAGGGGATGCTGTCCGAGCGCCGTGAGCCGCGCCTGGAACTGCGGGGTCATCTGCGCCGCCTTCTCGACCAGCCGCTCGCGCTCGTAGATTTCCAGGGCCTTCAGCGCCACCGCCGCCGCCACCGGATGGCCGGAATAGGTGAAGCCGTGGCCGAAGGTGCCGATCTTGCGGCTCTGGTCGAGCATGGCCGCATACATCGTCTCCGGCACCGTGAGCGCCGCCATCGGCACATAGGCCGAGGTCAGCGCCTTGGCGACGGTGATTGCATGCGGCTCGAACCCGAAGGCCTGGCATCCGAACCGGGTGCCGAGGCGCCCGAACCCGCAGATCACCTCGTCGCAGATGACGTAGACGTCGTACCGGGCGCAGACCGCCAGCACCTTCTCGAAATAGGTCGCCGGCGGCACCAGCACGCCGCCCGCACCCATCACCGGCTCGACGAAGAACGCCGCGACCGTGTCGGGCCCCTCCTGCACGATCAGCGCCTCCAGCTCAGCGGCGAGCCGCGTCGCGAACTCCGCCTCGCTCTCGCCCGCCTGCGCGAAACGATAGTGATGCGGGCAGCCGGTGTGGAGGATGTGGGCGATCGGAACGTCGAAATCGGTCTGGTTGGCCGGCAAAGCGGTCAGCGACGCGGCGGCCACCGTAACGCCGTGGTAGCCCTTGCGCCGGCTGATGATCTTCTTCTTGCGCGGCCGGCCGAGCGCATTGTTCATGTACCAGACGAGCTTGATCTGGGTGTCGTTGGCCTCCGAACCGGAATTGCAGAAGAACACCTTGGAGGTGGGGACCGGCGCGATCTCCTTGAGCTTCTCGGCGAGCTCAATGGCGCCGTCGTGGCTCTTGCCGCTGAACAGGTGGCCGAAGGCGAGCTTGCGCATCTGCGCGGCCGCGGTCTCGGCTAGCTCCTCGTTGCCCCATCCGAGCGCGGTGCACCACAGCCCCGCCATGCCGTCGATATAGGCCTTGCCGGCGGTGTCGTAGACCTGGATGCCCGCGCCGCGCTCGATCACCAGCGGGCCGGTCTCGCGCAGGCTTGCGAGGTTGGTATAGGGATGCAGCAGGGATTCGACGTCGCGGGCGGCAAGGTTGCTCAGCATGAGACGATCATAGCGCCTGCGCCCCGCCGCCGCGACTGCGCTATTTCGAGCGCGCCGCGGCGGGCTCGGTCTTCGGACGGGGAGGCGGCAGCGGCACGCTGCGCGCGCTTGCCAGTTCCGGCGCCTCCGGCATGCGCACGTCCCAGCGGCACATGGTGCCGTAGCCGGCGCGCCGCTCCATCAGGTCCACGTGGATGTGGTTCTCGTGGTAGCCGTCGGAACCGGGGCCGAGCACGGTGGCAAAGCGCGCGCAGACGCTCTTGCGCCAGCCTTCGCGGAACGCCTTCGAGACCTTCGGGTCGGTCGGATCGATCACCTTGCCGCTGGCGAGCGTGATGGAACGGATGTCGAGCGCGTTGCCCTTGCCGTGCTCGCTGATCACCGCGCCGATGATGTTGTTGCGGCTGCGGCAGTGATAGGCCGCGAAATTGCGCACCGAGCGCAACCGCGAGCCGAGCGTGGATGCGGTCAGGCCATCCATGTCCTCGCGCAGCCAGTCGACGACCGCCTCGGCCATCGAACAGCGAAGAACCGCTGGAGGATTCATCTCCACGCGGCCGGTCTCCGGCAGGATGATCGCCTCAAGCCGCACCAGATCGCTGCCGCCGCATTCGCCCGGGCCTTCGATGGGATCGACCGGCGGCGCGAAGACGCGCTTGGCCGACAGCCGCAGCCGGCAGGCCGAGAGCACCGGTTGCGTGGGCGCGGGGGCGGCAATGGATGGGCGTGGACGCGGGAGCGGAACCGTCTGCGCAGCCGCGACATCGGCGAGGACGGCGACCGCAATGATGGCACAACTGCGTTTCACGTGACCGGCTTCGGGACCAATTGCGGCCTTTTGAAGCCGGATTGTGCCGGCGCGGGTTCCCTGGCGCAACCGCACCCGATCTATCGCATGAGCGCGGCAAGCCCGTCGGGCGTCGCCACCGGCGGAGTCCAGCCCAGGCCCCGCAGCGCCGCAGGGTTCGCGACCAGCGTGCCGGTGAGCCGCTGATAGGCATCCTCGCGGCCGGCCATCCGGCAGGCTGCCGCCAACATGGCGGCAGGCACGGGAACAAGGCCGGGCCGGCGCCCGAGGCCGGCCCGCATCGCGGCAATCATGCCCGGCAGCGTCAACGGTTCGGGATCCGCGACCACCAGCGGCCGTCGCAGCGGCGCCGGCGTCGTCAGCACGCAGTCGATCGCCTGCACCAGGTTGTCGAGCGCCAACAGCGAGCGTCGCGCGGTCAGGCCGCCGAACGGCAGCGGCAGGCGCGAACGCGCGAGCCTGATCAGCTGCGCCATGTTGCCCCGCACGCCGGGCCCGTAGACCAGCACCGGCCGCAGCGCCACCCAGTCGAGATCGAGCGCCGCCAGCCCCTGCTCCGCGGCCAGCTTGGAGCGCCCATAGGCATCGGTCGGTTGCGGCGGCAGCGCTTCGGTCTGCACCGTGTCGGTGGCCGCCGCGCACTGGGCGCGGATCGACGACAGGAACACGAAGCGCCGCGCGCCGGCGCGCTGCGCCGCCTGCGCAAGGCGGACCGTGGCTTCCGTATTGAGCAGCCGGTAGTCGTCCTCCGGCACGCCGCTCATGGCATGCGCGATCCCGGCCGAGTGGATGACCGCATCGACGCCCGCCAGCGCTTGCGACATATTTTGCGGACGCGTCAGGTCGCCGATCACCGCGCTTGCGGAATCGAGTGGCACGACGCTCGGCCGGCGCAGCAGCACGCGCAGCCGGTAGCCGCGCTTCGGCAGCTCGCTCAGCAGGTATTGCCCGATGAAGCCGGTCGCGCCGGTGAGGGCGACAACCGGCCGGGATCCGGATGCGTCCACGCGCGGCCGTGTCGGTTGCGATCAGGTTGGCACCGACAGGCTAGGACAGCTCAGGCGGCTCTGCCAGCGCAGTGTTGCGGAGAGCGTGTGGCGGCGGTTCCCGGCCGCGGCGTCGCTGCCCGCGGGGGCGAGCGTTCGGAGCCGCGGACCGCGGTCTCGATATCGCCGCGGCTGATGCCGATATCCTTCAGCATGCGCTCGTCGAGCCGGCGCAATTCGGCAATCGCGGCGCGGCGCCGGAACCAGCCGACCAGCCACCGGAACAGGTCGCGGATCGCTTCCGCGCGGTAGGCGCGGGCGCGCGCGATGACACGATGCACCAGCACGTTGCGCTGCTCCGGCGTCAGGTTGCCCGCGTTGCGCAGGAGAAACTCGAATTCTTCGTCTTCGGGCGTCATGGCAAACTCCATCGCGGCCGCTGTCATTGCGATCGCCCGGACGGCGGCGACCTGCTTTCTGCGGCGTGTCGGAGGGGCTTTACCGCCGGGCATCATTCACGTAAAATGAATAATCCTGATGAAATCAATCTCACAGAGAGAACGATGGAGCTCTCCGATCTGCACGTCTTCCGCACCGTGGTCGAGGCCGGCGGCATCACCCGCGCGGCGGAAAAGCTCAACCGCGTCCAGTCCAACGTGACGACGCGCATCCGCCAGCTCGAGGAGCAGCTCGGCGTCGCGCTGTTCATCCGCGCGGGCAAGCGGCTGCACCTGTCGCCGGCCGGCAAGGTGATGCTCGACTACGCGGAGCGGCTGCTGGAGCTGGCGCGCGAGGCACGCGATTCCGTGCACGACACAAGGCCGCGCGGGCTGCTGCGTTTCGCGGCGCCGGAAAGTACCGCCTCGATGCGGCTGCCGACGCCGCTGAGCGAATATTGCGCGCGCTACCCCGAGGTCACGCTGGAGCTGCGCACCGGCAATGGCGTGCAGGTCGCCAACGGCGTGCTCGACGGAACCTTTGATGCCGGCATCGCGGTCGAGCCGATCCCGGACGCGCCCTTCGACAAGCTGCCGCTCTACCGGGAAGAACTGGTGATCATCGCGGCCGCCGGGCATCCGCCGATCCGCTCGGCGCGCGATGTGCAGCGCCAGACCATCCTGGTGTTCGAGCAGGGCTGCCCCTGGCGCAAGCGGCTGGAGGAATGGTTCGCCGCCACCGGGGACCTGCCCGAACGCAAGATCGAGATCACCTCCTACCATGCCATGCTCGGCTGCGTGGTCGTCGGCATGGGGATTTCGTTCGTGCCGCGCATGGTGCTCGACACCTTCCCGGAGCGGCACCGGCTGAGCGTGCATCCGCTGCCGGCAGAATTAGGACTCGTGCAGACGAGCGTGATCTGGCGCAAGGGCGCGCGCTCGCCGAAGCTCAGCGCGCTGCTCGATGTCCTGGCGAGCCACGCCGCCCGCATCAACACGATCGATGATGCGCGCCCGCGCCGCAAAGTGGCGGCAGTGCCGATGCCGCGCATGGTGCGCGCGCGGCGGGTCCGCGCGCGCAGGGCCTGAGACGCCGCTGCCATGGCTTCCTGCGACGTCGTGGTGTGCGGGCTCGGCGTCACCGGCAGCGCCGCGCTCCATGCGTTGGCACGCCGGGGCCGTCGCGTGCTCGGTATCGACCGTTTTTCGGCCGGCCATGACCGCGGCTCGTCGCATGGCGAGACGCGCATCATCCGGCTGTCCTATTTCGAGCATCCGTCCTATGTGCCGCTCGTGCGCCACGCCTATGCGCTGTGGCGTGAGCTCGAAGTGGCCGCCGGGCGGCGCCTGCTGCACATCACCGGCATTGCCGAGATCGGCCCGCCCGACGGCACGCTGGTCGGCGGCACGCTCGCATCGGCACGGCAGCACGACATCGCGCACGAACTGCTCGCGGCGTCCGAATTGACGCGGCGCTACCCGGCTTTCCGCCTGCCGCCGCATTACGTCGGCGTCGTGCAGCCGGATGGCGGATTCGTCGAGGCCGAGGCGTCGGTGCAGGCCTTCCAGGCGCTGGCGCAACGGCACGGGGCCGAACTGCGGTTCGGCGAACCGGTGCTGGCCATCGAGCCGACGGCCGACGGCGTGCGCATCGTCACCGGCAACGCGACCGTGGAAGCCGGCACCGCCATTGTCGCGGCCGGGCCGTGGACGGCCGCCCTGCTGCCGGGCGCGCAACTGCCGCTGCGGGCGACGCGGCAGGTGATGGGCTGGTTTGCGCCGCTGGAGCCGGAGGCGTTCGTGCCCGGCCGGTTCCCGGCGTTTCTGATCGAGAGCGAATACGGAGTGCACTACGGCATTCCGCCGTTCAACGGCCGCGGCATCAAGGTCGCCAGGCACCATCATCGCGACGAGACCGTCGACCCGGACCGCTATGACAGGACCGTGTCGGCAGCGGACGAGGCGCTGATCCACGATGCGCTCGCGCACTATCTTCCGTCGGCGAATGGAACCCTGACCGATGCCAAGACCTGCCTCTATTGCATGGCGCCGGACGGCGATTTCATTATCGACCGCCTGCCGGGCGCGGGTTCCATCATCGTCGCGTCGCCCTGCTCGGGCCATGGCTTCAAGTTCGCGCCCGCAATCGGCGAGATCCTGGCCGATCTCGCAACCGGGCGGGAGCCGGCGCACGACATTTCGCGCTTCGCGGCCGGGCGGTTTGGCTGAACACATGGCCCGTTTCCGGAAAGACATTCGCGTCCCGCACCGGCGCGGGAAGAACCTCGGCGTTCGGTTTGTTAGCTGGTCATGCCGGGAGGCAACCGCCGGCCGGTGAACAATATAACACTGCCAATCCAATCAGGAGGATATCCATGAGGCGAATGACGAAACTGGCCCTTGCCACCGTGGTCGTGCTCGCAGGCGCCGGTGTGTCCGCCGGCCTGCACGCCCAGCAGAGCGCCATGACGTTCTTCATTTCGAGCGCCGGCTCCGGCAACGGGGGCAACCTCGGCGGCATCGAAGGCGCCGACGCGCTCTGCGCGCGCCTGGCGAAGGCGGCGGGCGCCAGTGCCAAGACCTGGCGCGCCTATCTCAGCACCACGGGTGCAAAATCCGTCAACGCGCGCGATCGCATCGGCCGCGGCCCCTGGCAGAACGCCAAGGGCGTGGTGGTCGCGCGCACCCTCGACGAACTGCATGGCGAGAACAACCTCAACAAGCAGACCGCGCTCACCGAGACCGGCCAGGTGGTCAACGGCCGCGGCGACAAGCCGAACATGCACGACATTCTCACTGGCTCCGATCCGCAGGGCCGCGCCATCGGCGGCGGCGAAAAGGACACCACCTGCAACAACTGGACGAGTGCCGACGCCGGTTCGGCGATCGTCGGACACCACGACCGCCAGGGCCTTAACACCACGCCGCCGATGCTGTCGTGGAACTCGTCGCATCCCTCGAAAGGATGCAGCCAGGCCGCGCTGGTCTCGATCGGCGGCAACGGCCTGATCTACTGCTTCGCCGCGGACTGACATACGCGCGGACTGACATACGCGCGGCCCGACATGGCACCCATGGCCGGGCTGGTCCCGGCCATGGCGCGTCAGGGCAGCGTTGCGCCAATCCCGCCGCTATTTCTTGATCGCGAAGGCATCGGCGTAGCGCTGGGCAATGGCGGGCTGGGTGGAGACGATCAGCCGGACGACCTTGTCGATCGTCTCGCCCGGCACGAAGTTGAATTCCACCCGGCTCTTCTTGGCCTCGGCCTGGAATTCCTGGTCGTTCTCGAGCGCAGCGAACGCCCGACGCAGAATCGCGACCTGCTCGGCCGGCACCCCCGGCGGCATGATCACCGGCCGCGCCGCGGTCTTCTGCGTGAAATGAAGCTCCAAGACCTGGCGATCGGCCGCGTTCTTGATGAATTCGAGCGCATTGGGGACGCCCTTCAGGTCCGGGTCGCTTTGCAGCGCGCCCTGCATGAGGATGGTGATCTTCTTGTCCCGGATCCACTGCGGACGCACCGCCTTCAGGCTCGAATAGGAGAAGTCCGCGATCCCGTGCACCTCCCCGCGCTCCATCGCGAGCGCGATCTGGGCGGTCGAGTTGTAGCCGGTGACGATCTTGAACTTGGTCCCGATCAACGAATTGTACAGCTTGGGCGTGGTCTCGGGATCGACATTGACGATGCCGCCGACGATCAGCTCCTTCTCGAACAGGTCCTTGGCGCTGCGGTGTGGCGCAGTCTCGTTCCATGCCAGCGTGGTCGCGGTCTCGCTGTTGAGGCTGCCGATCCAGTTGAACCGCTCGATCTCGAAGCGCGTCCCGGCAGGAGAGGTCAGCTTGGCAAGCAGCATGCCGCGCTGAATGAGCGCCATGGTGGTACCGTCCTTGGGCGCCGTGCTGAACATGTAGTTGGTGGCGGCAAGGCTACCGGCCGCCGGCATGTTCTGCACCACGATGGTCGGATTGCCGGGAATGTGCCGGACCAGGTGCCGCGCGGTGGTGCGCGCCTGGAGGTCGTATCCGCCGCCCACCCCGGCGCCGACGACGAACGTGATCTGCTTGCCGGCGTAGAAATCCTGCTGCGCCGACGCCGGATCGTTGCCGGACACGGTTGCGGCCGTTGCCAGCACGGCGGCGAGGCAGCGAATGGCAAGGCGGCTGCGCGTGGCGTGGTGCATATCGGCATCTCCCGGTGGTCAGGTGACTCATGCGGTCCGGCGCCCGCCGATCCTAAGACTGCGATCAAACCGGCCGCAACCGAGGATCGCCGAGAAAGCGCCGGCCCGGTGCTGCGATGTATTGCCACTGGGGTTGGATGGCTTTATCGGTCCCGCGATGGCACGGCGCATCATTTTCGACCAGGGAACCTCGAAGCTGGCGGTCTGGGCCCGCCGTCTTGCGCTGTTCTCGCTGGCCGCCACCGTGCTGTCGATCGTCATCGTGCATTCGGGCATGCTCGAGATAAAGCCGGCGCTGGCGACGTTCGGCGCCGCGCTGGCGCTCGCGGTGCTGGCCCTGCTCCTGGCATTCGCCGCGTTCGTGTCGATCTGGAAAGACGGGCTGATCGGCATGGGCGCCGCGCTGACCGCCATCGCAGTCGCCACCCTGCTCCTTCTCTATCCGTCCTATCTGGTGCTCAAGGCACGCAACCTGCCGTGGATTTACGACATCACGACCGACCCGATCGATCCGCCGCGCTACGACACGCTCGCCAAGGCGCGGCCGCGCGACGCCAACCCGGTCGTCTATGCCGGCCTCACCGCGGCCGAGCAGCAGATGGAAGCCTATCCCGACATCGAGCCGCTGGATGCGGATATCAGCACGCTTGCCGCGTTCAAGGCGGCGCATGCGATCGTGACCCGCCGGCGCTGGCGCATCGTCGAGGCGCGCGCCCCCGACCAGGGCCGGTTGGAAGGACGCATCGAGGCGGTCGCGCGCACGCCGATCATGGGCTTCCGCGACGACGTGATCGTGCGCGTCAAGCCGTTCGAAGGCGGCGCCCGCGTCGACGTGCGCTCCTCCTCGCGCTACGGCCAGTTCGACTTCGGCACCAACGCGGCGCGGGTGCGCAGCCTGCTCGACGACATCGAAGCCGAAATGGCGCGGCAGACGCCGGACGAGACCCCGGTCACGCGTCCGAAGGCGTCGGGCAAAGGCACGCCCAAGGGCCAGCCGAAGAACCCGCCGAAAGGCAATCAGCCGACCGCCAAGCGGTAGCGGCCCTCCAACGACGGCGCGTCCGCCGTCGCGACCTGTCCACGCTCGACCAGGTCCTCCAGGTGCGCCAGCACGGCGCGTCCGGCGGCCGCGACCAGGCGCGGATCGAGGCCGACATAGATGTCGCGCACCAGTGCGGGAATGTCGGTCTCTCCGTCCGCCAGCAGCTTGAGGATCGCGGCCTCGCGCGCGCGCCGGTGGCGGATGTATTGCCGGACGAGCCGCGGCCCGTCGCGCACCGCGCCGCCGTGTCCCGGCAGGTAGGTCATCTCCGTCCGCTGCGCGAGCTTGTCGAGCGAGGCCATGTAGTCGCGCATGGCGCCGTCGGGCGGCGCCACGATCGGGGTCGACCACGCCATCACGTGGTCGCCCGAGAACAGGACCTCGGTGCCCTTGAGCGCGAAGGCCATGTGGTTGGCGCAGTGCCCTGGCGTCGCGATTCCTTCCAGCGCCCAGCCGTCGCCGGTCACGGCGTCGCCGTCCTTGAGCACGACATCGGGCTGGAAGTCGGTGTCGCCGTTCGACCGCGGCGGCAGACTCGAACCGACGCCGGGCGGGCGGGCCGGACGATGCGGCCCCTCGCCGACGGTCGGCGCCCCGGTCGCCGCCTTGATCCGCGCCGCCGCCGGTGAATGATCGCGATGGGTGTGGGTGACGACAATGTGCGTCACCGTCTCGCCGCGTACGGCATCGAGCAGCGCCGCTATGTGGGCTTCATCGAGCGGTCCCGGGTCGATGATGGCGACCTTGCCGCGGCCGACGATGTAGCTGACGGTGCCCTTGAAGGTGAAGGGCCCCGGATTGTTGCACAGGATGCGCCGGACGCCGGGCACGACCTCCTCGACCCGGCCGGGCGGCAGGTCGAAGCTCTTGTCGAAGGGAATGTCGTCGCTCATCGGCGCAGCAGATGGCCGGTCGCGGCGGCCGCGTCAATCCCGTCAGGGCGATTGCCGCGCCGGAGCCTTCTGCGCGGCCTGACGGCGCGCCATCAGCTGCGCGGCGATCACCACGGCCGTAATGAGCGCGCCGATCATGTCGGTGACCAGGCCGGGATCGATCAGCAGCAGTCCGCCCACGATCAGCAGCGCGCGCTGCCAGGCGTTGGCGGCGGTGATGAAGTAGCCGTGCAGCCCGGCGGCGAACAGCAGCACGCCGAAGCTCGCGGTGGCGAAGGCGGTGATGATCGCGTGCCAGGGTCCGATCATCAACAGCGCCGGCTCGTAGATCAGCATGAACGGCACGATGAAGCCGGCAGCCCCGATCTTCACCGCCGCCCAGCCGCTCGACCACAGGTCCGCCTTGGCAAGGCCGGCGGCGGCGTAGACCGCCAGCGCCACCGGCGGCGTGATCGCCGACAGCACCGCGAAGTAGAACGCGAACATATGCGCGGCGGGCGGGATCACGCCGAGCTTGATGATCGCGGGCACCAGCAGCGCCGTCATGATGATGTAGGCGGGCGTGGTCGGCATGCCCATGCCGAGCACGATGCCGGCGAACATGGTCAGGACCAGCGCGATGAGCAGCGTTTCCTTGGCGAGGCCGACTACGAACTGGGTGAACACGATTCCCAGGCCCGACAGCGTGACCACGCCGATGACGATGCCGGCGCAGGCACAGGCGGTGGCCACCGCGAGCGCGTTCCTGGCGCCGTCGACAAATGCCTCGACGATGTTCTGGAAGTTGAAATAGCCGCGCGTCGACTTGCGCAGCAGGACGACCGGGAAGCAGGCAAGCGTCCCGATCAGCGCCGCCATCGGGGCGCTGTAGCCGGAATACATCACAAACAGGATCAAAAGGATCGGGATGAACAGGTGCCCGCGCTCGCGCATCACCTGGCCAAGCCGCGGCAGCTCGCTGCGCGGCAGTCCGACCAGGCCGCGCCGCTTGGCCTCGAAATGCACCGCCGCAAAGCAGGCCACGTAGTACAGCAGCGCCGGAAGCAGCGCCCAGATCACCACCTGCGCGTAGGACACCGACAAGAACTCGGCCATCACGAAGGCGGCGGCGCCCATGATCGGCGGCATGATCTGGCCGCCGGTCGAGGCGGTGGATTCGACGCCGGCGGCGAAGTGCGGCGGGAAGCCCGAGCGCTTCATCAGCGGAATCGAGATCGGCCCGTCGACCATGACGTTGGCGACGGCGCTGCCTGAAATGGTGCCGAACAGGCTGGAGCTGACAACCGCGACCTTGCCCGGCCCGCCCGCGGTGTGCCCGGTCAGGCTCATGGCAAAGTCCATGAACAATTGCCCCGTGCCGGTGCGCTCCATGAAGCTGCCGAACAGCACGAAGATCATCACATAGGCCGCCGATACCGAGAGCGGGATGCCGAAGATGCCCTCCGTGGTCATGAACAGCTGATCGAGCAGCCGCTCGGGTTCGAGCCGCGCGATCAGCAGGCCGTAGACCAGGAAAACGATCGCGGTAATCGGCAGCGCAAGCCCGATCACTCGGCGGGTCGCCTCCAGGACAATCAGGGTCATGACCACGCCCATGGCCATGTCCCAGAACGAGAGCGGATCGATGTAATAGATGCGGGTGACGAAATCCTCGTAGTTGTAGAACATGTAGGCGATCGGCGCGACGCCGGCCGCCAGCAGCACGTAATCGGCGGCGGCCGGCAGGGACTTGGAGACCTGCCGCTGGGCATCGTCCTTCGGCGCATCGCCCGCGGGCTCGGGCCTGAAACGATACAGCAGGAAAACGAGGACGATCGCGAACAACAGATGCGTGCCGCGGAAGATGAGCGCCTCCGGCGTCCCGAAGGCGATCACCCACATGTGGTAGAGCGCCATGGCGACAGCGATGACCGTCACCACCAGGCGGACCGTGCCGCGATAGCTCAGGCTCAACGTCATCGCTGCGGCTACCCCGGTGCCGGCCGGCAGACAGACAGACAGGCCTAGCGCGACTTCACGGTGATGCCGGCCTCCTTGTAGAAGGTCGCGGCGCCGGGATGGAACGGAACGCCGATGTCCTCGGCCATCCCTTTCGGCGTGAGCTTGGCAATGTCCTTGACGATGGTCGACAACAGCTTGGTGTTCTGCGCAATCGCCTTGGTCATGCCGTGGACGGTGGCGTTGTCGAGCTTGCACGACACCACGAGGTGGGTGGCGTAGCCGATCACCTGAATGTCGCGATCCTGCTTCGGATAGGTGTTCCTGGGGATGGTGTTGAGCGTGTAGCCGGGGTTGAGCTTGCGCATGGCATCAAGGTCGCCGGCCAGGTCGAGAATCTTGATCTCGCGCGCGGCGGCGGCGTCCATCACCGCGCCGGAGGGAATCGTGGTCCCGACCGTGAACCCGACGATGTGTCCGTCCTGCAACTGAGCGACGGCGTCGCTGTACGACAGGAAGCTCGTTTTCACGTTGGCATAGCTGAGCCCGTTCACCTGCAGAATCTGGCGGGAGATCTCTTCGGCGGTGTTGCCGCGCGGCTGCACGGCGATCGCCTTGCCCTTCAGGTCCTTGACCCCGTTGACGCCGCTGTCGGCCCGCACCACGAACTGGAAGTATTGCGGATAAAGCGTCGCAAGATTGCAGACGTTGGTGTGCGGCGTCTTGAACGGCGGCCGGCCCGCCATGGCGTCGACGGTCGAGATCGAATTGCCGAAGCCGAGATCGGTCTTGCCTTCCTGGATGCCACGCACATTGGCGATGCCGGCGCCGGGCAAGGCCTGGACCGAAAGGCCCGCGACCGACCGCTCCCACATGTCCTTGAGCTGCCCCCCGAGCGGCACCCAGGCGCCGCCCTGCGGCCCGGTCATCAGCCGGATATTGGCGGCCTGCGCGGCGGTGGCCGTCACGGCGGCAACGAGACAGGCGAGACCGATCACCTTGGCATGCTTCATGGCGCTTTCTCCCTGGAACCCGCGCGATGCGGGCGCGTTCCGTTTCTTCGGACGCAAGCGTATGCGCGATCCGCGGTTCGGCACAAGACCGTTGCCGCCCGCCAAAAGCCGCATGCCGTGTCATGGCGCCACCCGGCAATCTGCCGAAATTTCGGCTAGATAGCCGGCTAGGCGTGCTCGTCCGGGACGGGGGAATCGGATGTCGGCGGTTCTGACCTACGCAATCGGGGACGTTCACGGCAGCTTCACCAAGCTCGCCAATCTGCTGCGCCATTGCCGGGATCACGGCGGCGCCAACGATGCCCGCTTCGTCCTGCTCGGCGATTACGTCGATCGCGGTCGACGCAGCCGCGAGGTGGTGAAGCTCCTGATCGAGATGCAGATGGCTGCGCCCGACCGCTTCATCTGTCTCAAGGGCAACCACGAAGACATGCTGGTCAATGCCGCCAACGGTATCGACGAGCTGGTGTGGCTCGGCAACGGCGCGGAACCGACGCTGGGCAGCTACGGGGTCAGCCGGGCGAGCGAATTGCCGGCCGAGCATCTGACGTGGTTCGAGCGCCTGCCGCATTCTTTCGGCGACGACAAGCGCTTCTACGTCCATGCCGGCATCATGCCCGGCATCCCGCTGCCGAAGCAGCGCAAGGAGGTGATGCTGTGGATCCGCGAACCGTTCCTGTCGGACCCGAGCGACCACGAACGCTACATCGTACACGGCCACACCCCGACCGGATCGGGACAGCCCGAGCTGTTCCACAACCGCCTCAACCTCGACACCTATGCGTGGTCGGGCAATCCGCTGGTCGCGGCGGTGTTCGACGACCGCCGCGTCGGGCCGCTCGCCTTCATCTCGGACGACGGGACGGTCGCGGCCGCACCGCCGATCAACGCGCTGGAGCGCGAGCGCTACGCGTCGGGGAGCCGGTGGCGTTGATGCACCCGCCGCCGTGACGCTCTAACGAACGTAGACGAGATCATGGAAGATCGTCGGCCTCCACGCCGGCTCGACCGTCCGCCTCCGCGCAGGGCGCTACGGCGTGACAGCCTTCGCGCTGCGCGCCGGCTCGCCGAGCCGTAGCGCAGGGAGGAGGGCACAA